>Ga0172382_10009383_pt1 | contig 13368 bp, 14 predicted proteins | sample Leawel138RmetaG_FD_122245 | JGI IMG/M metagenome (GOLD analysis project Ga0172382, IMG submission 122245) | Leachate microbial communities from a municipal landfill in Southern Ontario, Canada - Leachate well 138R metaG | ecosystem: Engineered > Solid waste > Landfill > Unclassified | place...
CAGGAAAGAAAGATCTCCGATTCCCGCAGATCCCGGGTGAAGATCGCCGAGGAAAGTCCCTGACGAACATCATTTTGCAGAGCAATGGCGTTTTCGATATCGCCGGAATAGGAAATGAGGTAGAGAACGGGTGCAAAGGTCTCTTCCTGCACGATAGGCATGTCGTTACGGGCTTCAATGATACAGGGTTTTACGTAATTACCGGATTCGTAACCTTTGCCTTTCAGCACCTGTCCGCCGAAGATCACATTTGCGCCGCTTTCTTTAGCCTGACGGATGGCTTCCTTGAAGGCCTTTACTGCCGCATTGTCGATCAGCGGTCCGACATGATTCTTTTCGTCCATGGGCGAGCCGATCTTCAGGGAGCGGTAGGCTTTGAGCAGAGATTTTTTAACCGTATCGTAGATCTCTTCATGAATGATGACACGGCGTGTTGAAGTACAACGCTGGCCGGCTGTGCCGACCGCGCCGAATACTATGGCCGGGATCGCCAGTTTGAGGTCCGCGTGCTTTGAAACCAGAATGGCGTTATTGCCGCCCAGTTCACAGATCATCTTGCCGAAACGGCGTGCGACCACTTCATTTGCATGGCGTCCGACCGAAGTGGAACCGGTAATGGAGATCAACCCGACCTTTTCGTCCTCCAGCATGGCTTCTCCCACGTCCCGGCCACCGCCGATGACCAGGTTGAAAATGCCTTCGGGCAATTTGTTCTCTTTCAGGACTTCCGCAACGATCTTCTGAGTCGCTATGGCGCAGAGCGGCACTTTGGACGACGGTTTCCAGATACAGACATCGCCGCAGACCGCTGCGAGCATGGCATTCCAGGCAAAGACGGCAACCGGGAAATTAAAGGCAGTAATAATACCCACAATGCCGATAGGATGATACTGATCGTACATTCGGTGTTCCGGCCGTTCGGAGTGCATGGTAAAACCATAGAGCTGCCGGGACAGACCGACCGCGAAATCGCAGATATCGATCATTTCCTGCACTTCGCCGTAACCTTCCTGCAGCGATTTGCCCATTTCCAGAGTTACCAGACGGCTGAGAGCTTCTTTATGCTGGCGCAGTTTTAATCCGATCTGCCGCACGATATCGCCGCGCTTGGGAGCGGGCATGTTGCGCCAAATCTCGAATGCGCGCAACGCCTGTTTGCGGACCTCCACATAATCGCCTTGCGTGCAGGTGTGTACGCTGGCAATGTGTTTTCCGTCAATGGGGGACTTTATATCCAGAACCTTGTTTTTGCTGCGGACCCATTTTTGTCCGGTAGAACATCCGCTGTTCTCTTCTTGTATTCCCAATGCCTGATAAAAAGTCGATTCCATTAAAAACCTCCGCTTATTTGCGTTTATAGATTACGAATGTAAAACTGTCAAATATTTCTGATGATACTTTGGACCAGCCTTCAAAATTTAATATAGGAAAATAAACATCGCCTTCATAATCTTTTTTCAGGTGAGAAATATAGAGGTAATCGGCAAAGGGTAATGCTTTTTCGTAAGTATAGGCGCCGCCGATGATAAAGATCTTTTTCCCGAAGCTCTGTGCCGTTTTCAGCGCCGAATCCAGTGTTCTGCAGACATGAATACGTCCGTCGGATTCCAGTTCGGGACTGATGATGATATTGTTGCGTTCCGGCAATGGTTTTCCGATGGACAGGTAGGTATTGTGGCCCATGATCAGTGTCTGCCCGCGGGTCTGCTTTTTAAAATGCCGCAGATCTTCGGGAATGTGCCAGGGAAGTTCATTCCCTTTTCCTATTACACCCGAGGGTGACAGGGCTGCAATAATGATCACCGGTTGCTTCATGCTGACCTCATTTGTTAGCAATATTTCCTTATTCACTGCTCATCTGTCGAACCTGCTCCGGTACCGATTCTGTGAATAAAGTAAAGTTTAATCAAAAAAAACGGATTTTTCAAATTAAAAGTATGGCATTGTAGGATTGAATAAATTGTACACGAGAGCATTGAGTCAATGGGGGGAGTATGGATTGAGTCAAATCATGCAATTACAATTGAGTCAATTCATGCAATTACAATTGAATCAATTCATGCAATAACAATTGAATCAATTGATTGAAGCAAGATCGAGTCGATTCTTACTCACACGATTGCGTCGATCTGAAGAAATGAAATTGATTCAATTCCCCTGATCAATCCCCGGATCTGTCCCGCCCGGTCCCGCTTATACCGCCACTTCAAAATTGATCTTTGGCTGCGGATGATAATTGCGGAGCTCAAAATCATCGAAATCCAGATCGAAAATCGCTTTATCCGCGATGTGAATGGAAGGCAGAGGACCCGGCTTACGCTTGAGTTGTTCTCTTAAACCTGCAATATGGTTTTCGTAGATATGCGCATCGATTACGGTATGTGCGAATTCACCCGCTTCGTAAGTGCATTCTTTTGCGAGCATCAGGGTCAGTAAGGAATAACAAGCCAGATTGAAAGGAATGCCCAGTGCAATATCGCCGGACCGCTGGGTAAGATGACAGTTTAGTTTATTCCCGCTCACATTGAAGCAAAATGTATAATGGCAAGGCGGCAGCTTGCTTTCGGCCGCATTACCCGGATGCCAGGCGGAGACTACCATGCGGCGAAGATTGGGGGTTTCGGGATTGCGTTTAATCTCTTTCAGGGTATCGATCACAAAACGGATCTGATCAAATACCGCTGTTCCGGTCGCGGGATCCTTATACGTCCAGCGGGTCTTCCAGTTCTCGCCCGGCAAATGCCCGCTTTCCGGAACCGGATAACGCCGCCAAAAACGGCCGTATGCGGTTTCCAGATGACCCTCTTTATCCGCCCAGGCATCCCAGATTTTTGTTTTTTCACGTAAGGAACGGATGTGTTCTTCGCCGCTGAGGTACCAGAGCAGTTCATGCAGCATGGACTTAAAATACATCTTTTTGGTCGTCAGCAGAGGATAGCCCTGTGAAAGGTCCACCTTGTAAAAATAGGCAAAACTGGACAAGGTCGAGACTCCCGTTCGGTTTGTCTTTTTAATGCCGTTTTCCAAAACGGAACGGACCATATCAAGATACTGCTGCATAAAATCACTCCCCGTGTGAGCTTTTAAAACTGATTTTACGAAAATTTATGCCAAAAGGCAAAGCTTAACAATGAACACCGGGATGAGTCGACACTTCGAAAAAGTTTTGACTCAATTCGAATCTTGCGTTTGCGGATCCCGGCCGCTAAAGCGGAAAAACGCAAGATGGGGATGGATATAAAAAACCGAATGCAATTGCTCTATGCGGCTTCATCAGAATGGCACTTGATAAAGTGTTTGGTTTTTCATTCATCATTCATCATTTATCCAGCCTACGCTCTTTGAGCTAGGGCCGGCAGGCGTTTATCCAGCCTTTGCCCTCCATTCGTTGAGCTACGGCCGGCAAGCGTTCATCGTTCGCAATATTATTCCACAAATTAATTTCATTTGCGTTACGAATTCAATATCTTAAGCAATGTATTGTTTATAGCGAATAAGGAGCAAAGAGATATGTTGCCAAAGGGAAACATGCAGGCCCTGATGAAACAGGCTCAGCAGATGCAGAAGCAGATGGAAGACGCACAGCGGGAGCTTGAAGCCGCGGAAGTGGAAGGCAGTGCCGGCGGCGGAATGGTCACGGTGATCGCCAGCGGAAAAAAACTCCTGAAATCCATTACGATCGAACCTGAAGTACTCTCGGAAGATCCGGATATGCTGGAAGACCTTCTGCTGGCGGCGGTCAATCAGGCTATGCAGAAAGTGGACGAACTGACCCAAAGCAAGATGGGATCCCTGACCGGCGGTTTGAAGATCCCGGGATTTTAGAAAGGACGCTTATGGCGGGCATACCGGAAGTCATTACCCGGGTGGAGATGCTCTTCTCCAAATTCCCGGGCATCGGCCGCAAGAGCGCAAGGCGCATTGCCTTTTATTTGATGGACAGGGAACGTGAGGATGTGATCGCGATCGCTAAGGCGCTGGTCGATCTTAAGGACAAGATCACGCATTGCCCGATCTGCAATCATATTACCGAACAAACACCCTGCGATATCTGCGGTAATCCCAAGCGCGACGACAGTATTCTTTGTGTGGTGGAAGACAGCATGGATGTGATCGCACTGGAAAAATCCGTATCCTTCCGCGGGAAATACCACGTCCTGGGCGGACTGATCTCGCCGCTGGACGGTGTGGGTCCGGACGATCTGGCCATCGACGCCCTGTTCCGGCGGCTGGAACCGGTCAAAGAGGTCATTATTGCTATCAATCCCTCCGTTGAAGGGGATACTACGACCTTCTATCTCTCCCGCCTGCTCAAGGATTATCCGCTGAAGGTCACCCGCCTGGCGCGCGGCATCCCGGTCGGCGGCGATCTGGAATATACCGACGAAGCGACGCTGGCCCGGGCGCTGGAAGGCCGCTTGGAGATTCCCAATGAATAAACGCATCCTGAATTTCCCCAATATCCTGACTTTCTTCCGTATCATTCTTTCGGTTTTGCTCTACTTTTTCTACCTGCGCAGCTGCGGCAGCAACGCCTGTTTTTCCCCGCTCTTTATTTTTATCTTCTATGTCGCCATTGCGCTGACCGATCTTTTTGACGGTTTCCTGGCGAGATGCCTGAATCAGGAAACGGAACTGGGGAAGGAACTTGACCCAATGGCCGATAAGGTCTTGGTATTCCTGATGTTTTTTGCTTTTTTCCGCGTTGGCATTTTGCCGCTCTGGGTCATTCTTCCCGTTTTTCTCCGTGATATCTTCGTGAATTACCTGCGCCGGCGTTCACGCATGCTCGATATCCACTTTACGACCAGCAAACTGGCAAAGGCAAAGACCGCCGTACAAATGATCTTTATCGGCTTGCTGCTGTTTATTCCCGTTCTGCTTTCCGCAAAGATCCCCCCGCGGCTTTACGACATCCTTTACGATTATATCAGCGGTCCGGCTGTGCGTATCAGTATGATTCTGATCATGCTGTTTACGGTCTATACCGGGATCGACTATTATCTGAAATACCGAAGATCACTCCATGAACACGAATAAGAAACCCTGGCTGTCCATGGGCCTGGCCTCCGGACTGGGTCTGGGATTCTTCCCCTGGATGCCGGGAACGCTTGCATCCCTGTTCTGTGCGGCCGCGGCTTTTTTTCTCGCACGCAGTATGCGGATCCCGCTCATTCTCGATATTGGCATATTGCTGCTCCTGATCCTGCTCGGGTTGCTCTGTGCCCGGCACCTGGTGCGAAAACAGGGTATCAAAGACCCGGCCTGGTTCGTCCTGGACGAGATCAGTGGCATGTGGCTGGCCTTACTGGGGCTGCCCAAAGACAGGATCCCAGTTCTGGTCGCCGCCTTTGTGCTGTTCCGGATCTTTGATATTCTCAAACCCTGGGTCATCCGCCGTGTGGATGAAATGGAAAATGCAGGGAGCATCATTCTGGATGATCTGCTGGCTGCTGTCCCTGCATGGGTCACCGCTTTTCTGCTGAGTGTACTGCTATGAGAACCTATGCTGCAGAGATCGTGAATATCGGAGACGAACTGCTCGCCGGCCACACCCTGAACAGCAATGCTTCCTATATCAGTGCGGAACTCAAAGCTATCGGAATTCCCGTGCTCCGGCACAGCGTGATTCCCGATGAACGCAACGCCATTGTGAATACAATGGACAATTTGCTGGAAACTACGAGCCATGTTTTTATTACCGGTGGACTGGGACCGACGGGGGATGATCGCACCAAAGCGGTTTTAAGCGATTATTTTGGCGGGAAACTGGTCTTTATGCCCGAGATCTATGCGGAGATCGAGGCACGCTTCCGGGCACGCGGACGCATTCCTTCTCCGGGTAACCGTGAACAGGCATTCGAACCCGACAATGCCCTGCTGATTCCCAACCGCCTCGGGACGGCAAAAGGTTTGTTGTTCCGGCGCGGAAAACGCAGCTTTTATGTTATGCCCGGCGTACCCTATGAAATGGAAAGCATGATGCAGGAAAGCGTTCTGCCGATGCTGGGTAAAGAGACCGGGGTGATCGACGCGGAATATCAGATCAATACTTTCGGGATCCCCGAATCGGAGCTGTCCGACCGCATCAATGCGCGTTTCCCCGGTATTGAAGATGCGATCGTACTGGGCTACTATCCCTCCGTGAATGGTATTACACTGCGCCTGCGCGGAACTAACGCCGCTGGAGTAAAGGATTATCGTGACGGCATTGTCGCGCTTTTCCCGGATGCGGTCTATTCCTGCACGGGGGAACCCGTGGCCGCGCAGCTGATCGGGCTTTGCCGCGAAGCGGAATTGCAGATCGTAACGGCGGAATCCTGCAGCGGGGGACTGATTTCGGATATGATCACGGACATCCCCGGGTCCAGCAAAGTCTTCAACCGGGGCTACATCGTTTATAGCAATGCTGCAAAAAACGAATTACTGGGTATCTCAGAGACCCTTTTGCAGGAACACGGTGCGGTCAGCGAGGCCTGCGTGACGGCAATGGCCCGTGGCGCGATCAGGGTATCCGGCTGCGGGCTTGCTCTTGCGGCCAGCGGCATCGCCGGACCGGGAGGAGGCAGCCCCGAAAAGCCGGTAGGTACTGTATGGATCGCGGCCGCAACCAAAAGCAATCTGATCACGCAACGGATCAATTTTGACCGCGGACGCCGTCCTAACAAATTGTATGCCGCCAATGCCGCACTGCATCTGGCCCGCCGCCTCCTGCTATCGCTGAAAAACAAGGATCATAAGGAATAAATATGGATTATAAACGCACCTTTATCGGAATTCCCCTGCCGGAACACATCCGGGAAACCCTGGAGAATATCCATAAAAAACTTGAGCCCCTGTCACGGGGCGTCGCCTGGGTACGTCCGGAACTCATGCACATTACTCTAAAATTCCTCGGGGAGACCCCGGAACGGATGATGGAAAATGTACGGGAAGTATTTTTGAACAGTACCCGCAATTTTCGCTCCCTGAAACTCAAATTAAAGGATACGGGCTGTTTCCCCCGCGAGGGTGAACCCCGGGTGCTCTGGGCCGGTCTTCTGCAAATTCCGGGTGAACTATACCGTTTGTCGGATGAACTGAATACCGTCTACGTCTCAATGGGCTTCGATGACAGCGGCAAACGTTTTTCTCCGCATATCACGCTGGCCCGTATCAAACAAAAACCTGATCCGCAGTTGCTGAGCGATTTCCTGGAACGTCCGCTTCCGGCGGAAGAATTTTGGGTAGACCGCATTATTTGGTATGAAAGCTGTCACAGGAACGGTAAATTGCAGTATCTTCCGCTGGAGGAATGCAAACTGGATAAATAAGATAAGCAATAAGGAGGGAATAATGCTGGATCAAAAGAAATCCATATGGTCCTGGGCGATGTACGATTGGGCGAACTCCGCGTTTGCCACTACCGTGATGGCAGGATTTTTTCCGATCTTCTTTTCGCAGTACTGGAGTGCCAATGTGGCAAATGTGGATACGACCGCCCGTCTGGGATTTTCCAATTCCATCGCATCACTGATCGTAGCGTTGCTGGCTCCCTTTTTGGGGGCCATCGCCGACAAGGGTACGGCCAAAAAGAAATTCCTGATGACCTTTGCATTTCTGGGCATTCTGATGACCGGGGCTTTGTTTATGGTAAAACAGGGGAACTGGCAAATTGCCGCCCTGATGTATATTCTGGGCACCGTTGGCTTTTCCGGCGCGAACATTTTTTACGATTCTCTGCTGCCCGGCGTTGCTTCGGAAAAAAAGATCGATTTCGTTTCTTCCCTGGGATTCGCCATGGGTTATATCGGCGGCGGTCTGCTCTTCCTTGTTAATGTGGTGATGTACCTGAAACCCGAACTCTTCGGCATTCCCGACGGCAGTACGGCTATCCGCATCGCCTTTTTGAGTGTGGCGTTGTGGTGGGCCGTATTTTCCCTTCCGATCATTCTCTGGGTGAAGGAGCCCAAATACGGACTCAAAGAACCGGGAGTATTCAAAGCGGTTAAGGCCGGCTGGCTGCAGCTGGTCGATACCTTCCGCGAGATTCGGCATCTGAAAGTGGTGGGCATGTTCCTCCTGGCATACTGGTTCTACATCGATGGTGTGGATACCATTATCCGTATGGCGCTTTCCATCGGCACGGCACTCGGTTTCCCGGCTTCGGCGCTGATCGTTGCCCTGCTGATCACGCAGTTCGTCGCCTTCTTCTGATCGCTGCTCTACGGCCAGCTGGCCAAAAAGATCGGTCCTAAAAGATCTTTGTATGTCGGAATTGTTGCGTATTCTCTGATCACTATGGTCGGATTTTTCATGAGTCAGGTCTGGCATTTTTATGCGCTGGCGGTAGCGATCGGACTCTTCCAGGGCGGTATCCAGGCAATCAGCCGCAGTTATTATTCCCGCATCATCCCGGTCAACAAATCCGCTGAATTCTACGGCTTTTTTAATCTGCTTGGGAAATTTGCGGCGGTGATCGGACCCAGCTTGATGGGTATCGTCGGCTTGCTGACCCGCAATGCCGGCGATCTGCAGATCGGAAGACTGCATCTTGAGAATATGGGTATCCGGCTCAGCGTTCTCTCGGTCCTTCTGCTCTTCATTATCGGCGGTTTGCTGTTGCGTAAGGTCGATGAAAAAGAAGGCAAGGAAAACGTTCAATATCTGAAATAAGGATACACGGCAGCAACGCGGCCGTTTTGCTTCAGCCGGAAATCTGCATTTCCGCCAAGCCCCTTTCGGGCAAGGGAAGGAGCAGCGGAAAAAGAGTTTTGCGTTAAAGTATTGTTATTCCAAAGGATAAAGAAAGACATAAGCCCGGGAAAGCCGAATCGTGGGCTTAAAGGATTTCATAAAAATTGGTTGTAAACGATTTTCGAATTGGGTATTATTGCGACTGTCAAGAGCCCCTGTAGCTCAGACGGATAGAGCGCGGGTTTCCTAAACCTGAGGTCGCCCGTTCGAATCGGGCCGGGGGTACGAGTTAGACAGAGTATACAAACGAAAGGTCGAATATGACAGAGAAACTCAGTAAAAAAGAATTAAAGGAAGATCCGTTTTTTGAAGAAGTCGCCCATGTGTTGACCTTTTTTCAAAAGAATCAGCGCAGCATATTGATCCTTGCGGTTGTCCTTGCGATCCTGCTCGGCGGCTTTTTTATCGGCCGCTCGGTAATACGGCAAAATGAACGTGAGGCATCGGGTTATTTCGGCATTGCCATGGATTTCTATAAAAAGCAGGATTATCTGAACGCCGAAGATCAATTCCTCCTGCTTGCGGAAAGCTATAAAAACACGCAATGGGGCAAGCGCGCCTATTACTATCTTGGACTAATCGCACGGACAAAGGGCGGCTCGCAGGCCGAAGGTCTGGATTACATGGAAACCTTTGTTGGGTTTAAAGTCAAAGATCCCCTGATAAAAACAAGCGCATACCAGTATATTGCCAGTGTTTATGAAAGTCAAAACGATTATCTGAGCGCTGCGGAATATTATATGAACGCGGCAAAGCTGGCCGTATCAAAAACGGATAAGGTGGATCTGGGAATACGGGCTGCTTATGCTTACCGTTACGGAGGCAATCCCGCCGGCGTGCAAACGGCAGTGAACTACCTGGAAAGCCTGGAACTCAACGAAGGCGAGAAAAACCGCGTCGCGCTCCTGAAATAAATCGCCCGCATAAAACTGAACCCGGTCCGGCAGACCGGGTTTTTTATTATCACGTAAAATTAGTAAATACAAAAAGTTATATACGAATAAAACAGCAGGAAACTGCGGCATGAAGGCGGATCCTGGAGCAAAGGGCGCCGGATCGTAGCTTTGCATATCCCGCCCGGACGGAAAACTTGGTCCGGGTAATGCAAAAAAACGTTGCAGAACCGTCCGTGAATGACTATATTAGGCGCGAAAGTGGGTAAAATCCCACTTTTCGTTTATGAGGACACTGAAAAGATGGATGAAATCCGTGAACATATCGCTGCAATCGTGGAACGCGAAGGTGCTATTGTCGAAGATATCCGCATCCCCGAGAGCGGCGGAACGATCAAGGTGATCTGCGATACCGAGCGGGGCATCAATTCCGAAGAACTGGTCCGCATCAGCAAAATGATCCTGAACGATCCGGACTATGATGCGCGTTATGCCGAACACTACGATCTGGAGGTCTCTTCGCCCGGGATCGGCGCCCGGCTGACCCTTCCGCGGCATTTCCGGAAGAACAAGACCCGTGATATCGAACTGTATCACGATCTTGAGGGATTTAAGAGTCCTCTGCAGGCCAGGATCCTGGAGGTTGACGACGATTTTCTGCATCTGGAGATCAGGAAAGCCGGGAAAGAAACACAAATGTTACGTATCCCCTTTGACAGGGTTGGATACGCGGTAATAAAACTGAAATGGTAAATTAGGAGATAAACAAATTGGACAGCAAAAATCTCATTGACGCATTTGCCAGCCTGGCTAAAGAAAAAGGGATACCCCGTTCCGAGGTCGGCGAGATCATACGCAAAGTATTTGACACCATTATCAAGAAAAAATACGGTGAGGTGGATAATTTTGACGTGATCGTCAACCCGGACAAGGGGGAGATCGAGATCTATCAGGAACTGACCGTGGTTGCCGATGAGGATCTGGATGATGATGTTGTCGAGATCCCGCTCAGCGAGGCGAAAAAACTTCCGGATGTGGAAGATCCCGAGATCGGCGAGGTTGTGGTAAAGGTGATTGATCCTCAGGTCTTCGGCCGCCGCATGATCTCCGCTGCCAAACAGGTGCTGGGACAAAAGATCCGTGAAGTCGAACGCGACCAGGTCATGGAAGAATACCAGAACCGCATCGGTGAGATCGTTGTCGGTAATATTCATCAGATCCGGCGTAACGATGCTGTTTATGTAAATATGGACAAGACGGAACTGAAGATGCCCAAAAATGAACAGATCCCGACGGAACATTACTACCGTGGCGACACCATCAAGGCTATAATCAAAGAGGTCCGCAAGACCACCCGCGGTCCCGAGATCATTATTACCCGTGCGGACGATTCTTTCTTGCGCCGGCTTTTTGAGCTGGAAGTTCCGGAGATCTTCGACGGCATTGTCGAGATCCGCTCCATTGCCCGATTCCCCGGAAAACGTAGTAAGATCATTGTCGAATCCAACGACAAGCGTATCGATGCGGTCGGTGCCTGTGTGGGTATCAAGGGCAGCCGTATCAAGGCGATCGTTAAGGAACTCAGCGGCGAAAATATTGATATTATCAACTTCAGCCAGGAATCCGAATTGCTGATCTCCCGTGCGCTTTCGCCCGCCAAACCGCTGTTTCTGGAGATCGACGAAGAACGCCGTACCGTTCTGGCCGTTTTCAATGACGATGAGATCGCGACCGCGATCGGATCCAGCGGCATCAACATCAATCTTGCCGGCCGGGTCACCGGTTATGAGATCGACGCCATCCGGCAGTCGGAATACAACCGCTTTGAAGGCGACGATATTTATATTGAAGATATTGAAGGTATCAGCTCCGCGCAGATCCATGCGCTGGCGGATGCCGATATTGAGACTGCGGCGGACTTCCTGAATGCGGATCCCGGTGCTTTGCTGCAGATCAAGGGTATCGGAGAGAAAACTTTCGAAAAGATCGAAAAACTGGTTACGGAAGCGGTGGAAAAGAAACGCAGCCACGATCAGGAATTGGATATTGATCATAATCCGGAAGACAGCGCCGAAGCCGGGTCCCCTGAAGACGAGGCATAAACCAAACTGGAGAATCTATGGCAGCTTCTGCTGACAAACCCCTGAAAATATTTCAGCTCGCGAAACAGCTCAACACTTCACACCGGGATATCATTGAATTCCTGAAAGGCAAGGGCATTGAAGCCTCGCTGAACACCACTCTGGATCCCGATTCCCTGAAACTGGTCAATGAGCATTTCGCCGAAGATAAAGAGAAAGCGGGGCATTTACGCGAAAACCGGGAGCAGAAGCGTACCGAGGAAGAAGAGCGCCGCAGTGCCCGCGAAAAGGAACGGGAAGACGAGCGGAAAGCGCGTGATATCGTCCAAAAGAGAATTCTTCGTTCCCTGAAAGAGGAACCCAAGCCACCCGAAGAAAAAACCCCGCCTGTCGAAAAGAAAAGCGCCGAAAGCGGCAAGAAACCGGCTGTTCTGGAAAAGAAGACACTCGATAAGGAAAAAGAGGAAAAGCAAAAGGCGGCAGAAGAGATCCGCAAGCTCAAAGAAGAGCAGGAAGCCCGTAAAAAGGAAGAGGAAAAAGCCAAGAAGGCCCTGGAGGGCGAAGCTCCCGCTAAAGGCAAAACAGATGTAAATGCCGAAGACAGCAAGAAAAAGAAAAAAAGCAAGGCAACCGACGAACAGTTTGAGAATAAGCTCGAAAAACTGAAACAGCGCCATAAAGGCGCCACCAAACGCATCCAGGTCTCCGAAATGGAGTCGCGTCTGGAGCGTTTCCGGCAGTCGAAAAATATCGAAGATCTGGAAAGCGGTGTCCCGGCAAGCGGAAAACGCCGTCAGAAAAAGAAAAAGGCGGTCGACCAGGTAGAGGTCAATAAATCCATCCGCGCTACCCTGGCCTCCATGGAAGACAAGCCTAAGAAGAAGCGTTATAAATCCCGTCAGAGCGAACAGGAAGAGGAGACCGGCGATAGCAATATCCTGGAAGTAACGGAATTCATCAGCGTAGACGAATTGTCCAAACGCCTGAATGTATCTGCAGTGGACATTATTGCCCAGTGCATGGGTATGGGGCTGATGGTAACGATCAATCAGCGCCTCGAATGGGATACGATTGAACTGCTCGCGGCGGAATACGGCTTTGAAGCCCGCAAGATCAAAGAATATACCGAAGAGGTCATTGAAGAAGATGACATTCCCGAAGGCGAAGCCGTTGAGCGCTCGCCGATTGTCACGGTCATGGGACACGTAGATCACGGCAAGACCTCCATCCTGGATTATATCCGCAAATCCAGCGTCGTATCCGGCGAATCCGGCGGCATTACGCAGCATATCGGCGCTTACAGTGTCGCCACGTCTTCCGGAAAGCGCATAACCTTTTTAGATACGCCCGGTCACGAAGCTTTTACGGCCATGCGCGCCCGCGGTGCCCAGGTCACGGATATCGTGGTGATTGTGGTCGCCGCCGACGACGGAGTAATGCCGCAGACGCAGGAAGCCATCAACCACGCGCATGCAGCCGGTGTTCCCATTATCATTGCCATCAACAAGATGGACAAACCCGAGGCCGATCCCGATCGCGTGATCCGTGAACTGTCCGAAAAGAACGTACTGGTCGAAGCTTGGGGCGGTAAGGTGCAATCGGTAAAACTTTCTGCAAAGACCGGACAGAATATGGAAGCCCTGCTGGACGCCATCCTG
>Ga0172382_10009386_pt1 | contig 13365 bp, 14 predicted proteins | sample Leawel138RmetaG_FD_122245 | JGI IMG/M metagenome (GOLD analysis project Ga0172382, IMG submission 122245) | Leachate microbial communities from a municipal landfill in Southern Ontario, Canada - Leachate well 138R metaG | ecosystem: Engineered > Solid waste > Landfill > Unclassified | place...
CTGAAATGGGTTTGGCCAACGCCCAGAGCGTGGTGCCAGGCGACGGCATGAAGATGCTCGCCGTCGTGTGCCCCCGCTACGCCGGTGCGGCACCGCTGTGGAGCCAACTCGAACTGCTGAACGACAAACGGTCCAACGGTGAGATCGCCGCAGCGCTGCAGGTTCACCGCGACAAGGTCCGCCGGTGGCGGGTCAACAACGTGTTCGATCCGCTGACGGGGGCGCGGCAGGTGTCCCATCGCGGAACGTCGGTCAGGTGATTTCCCAAGTTTGGTTCTGAATGCCGCTTACTGGTGGGCCGCCGCTGAAAGTTGCCTAAAAATTAGGCGCATGTGTGATATAAATGTCACATTTTTGAGAGGCGGAAAGCCCAAAATTGGCCCCCTACGCATTAAGTGCCCCGAGAAAAATGGGGTTCCAACTCCTTATATAGGGATATTCTTCTTATTTAATTCATCCGTCTTAGAGAGAGAGAAGTTATATATTAGAGAAAATAACCTTATATAAGGAGTTGGGGACCGGTTTTTCTCGGGGCACTTAATGCGTAGCCCCTATAAGTGACCTAGTCACTTGCCCCTGCCGCCCGGGACCAACTGGCACCACGGCGATTATTAGACCGGCTCCACACCAAACCACCGGAGCCAATGCTATGAACCCCGTGATCAAGTCCGACGGCACAACTTTCCAGCCGCCCGTTCCGACCACACCCGGCCGCAAGCCCACCTACCCTTGGTCGCACCTCGACGTCGGCGACGGCTTCAACGCCCCACGCACGGCCAAGCCCTCGCTCACCGTCGTCATCTCCAACCTGAAACACGCCGGCTGGCGCTTCGCGTTCGAACGCAGCGCCGTCCCCGGCATGATCTTCGTGAGAAGGACCGCCTGACATGCAACTCAACGAATACCAGACCCGTCCCCTCCCCTACACCGTCCAGGATACCAACGGCGACGTGGGGCAGTTGTCGCCCGCCGCCCCAACGGTGACCTCGTCGTGGTCTACGACGGGGACATCCAGGCCTACGCCGCCGTCTTCAACCCCAAGGGCGAACCCTACGGTCACGGGGCCAGCCTGCCCCCGCTCGAGCAACGACTAGCGCATCCTGTTTAACACCACGAGCCAGATCCATGCAATCAAGGCGCTCCGTGCACGGCTCTACCTCGGCTGGTTTAAGCCAGGCCCTCTGGAGCCACCGGTAAAGGCGCGGGCAGCAATCGACCTAATAATAAACGGCCATATCGCGCTGTGGCCCACCCAAAAAACCGATTCCGAATGTGGTTGCAGTGCAATGTGGATAGCAATCTTAGCGGCGGTCAACAGATGGCAGCCAGCTCCCTCAGGCTTGGCCTTCCGTCGACTTTGCCAACGCTTCCCGAAGGATTTGTCGAACTGCTTCAGGCCGTGTCAGCTGCGGATCGCCCTGATCACATACCCACCGATCCAGCATGTTGAGCAACTCCTCATGCATACGCACCTGGATTTGAACACCGTGCCCAGTTTTTTTAGGGCCGGGTTTCTTGCGCGGGGGTTGCATTGCCGTTTCAAGCACCTAAATAACCATGGTACCAAAGATAAAATGCGAGCTGAGCAAGGGCGGCCACCCTTACCCAGCTCTAACCACCAACCGTCTGTTTGAGGAGACGATCATGGCTAACACGACCACTACCACCGACAACTCGCGCTGGGCCAGCGCCAAATTCAACGTATCCGTCGCAGATGCTGCATGGGACGCCGTCAAGGGCCAAACCACCTGCGCGGCCCGCACCAAGGTCGCGGACATCGCCATCGCCGCGCGCGAGAACTTCTATTCGACCCGGGCCCCCGACCTTGGCAGCGTAGCCGACAAGATCTCGATCTGGTTCGGTAAGTCCCTCTACGGGGAGAGCCTCGAGATGTCGTGGCACCGGCGGGTTATCGGGGACCTGCGCCGCATCGCCTTGCAAGCTGCCGGACGGACGCCCGAGAAGGCAGCACAGGACGCTGCGGAATGGCGCGAAACGCTTGCCAACTATCGGTATGAGGAACAGCTTTACCTCGAAGGACCTTCGCCGCGCTGGAACGGGCGTGACGCGGCGGACATCCTCGCCGTGAAAGACTATCTCGTCGGTGCCCTGCTCGAGCTGCCCGCGCCCACCCTCGCCGGGGTCATCCTGAAGCTCGAACTGCTCTGGGAAGACCACACCTTCGGGACCACCTCGGGCGGCGCCCTCCTCGTCGAGCTAAAGCGCGATCTCAACAGCCTGATCCCGTCGGTCGAAGCGGAGATGGCGCGGACCGACTGAAACGCCGACTTTGTGCCCGTGTGACCTAGTCACACGGGCACCCGCCGCTGGCGAGCCCGGGGGTGTCGATCCTACGTCGTGGCCACATCCACGAACGCCGAGGAGCGCCCATGACAACCAAGATCGCCTACACCATCAAAGAAGCTTCAGCCGCCTGCGGGATCAGCCGCACGACCATCTACGGCTTGATCAAGGACGGGGAACTCGCCCCCGTGAAAATCGGGGCCCGCACGCTGATTGCCCACGCCGACATTGAAGCACTTATCGAACGGAAGCGCACGGCCTAACCATGGCAAAATCCATCAATCGCCTGACTGACCGGCAGGTGAAAAACCTCAAAACACCCGGCCTTCACTCCGATGGGGGCAACCTCTACCTTAACGTCAGCCCAAACGGAGCCAAGTCCTGGCGCATCATCTATACCAAGAATGGCAAACGGATCGAGCTTGGCATCGGCTCGTATGGGACGGTTTCGCTCGCCAAGGCACGCGAGAAGGCTATCGAAGCGCGCCAGTTGCTGCACGAAGGCGTCGACCTGAAGCGGCACTGGGGTAAGCAGAACTCGGGTGCCGACCGCAGCTTTGGTGCTGTCGCAATCGAACATATCGAAGCCCACGAACCATCGTGGAAAAACGCGAAGCACCGCCAGCAATGGCGTAACACCCTCAAGACCTATGCCTCGTCGATCTGGGAAATGCCTGTCGACGAGGTGGGCGTCGAGGAGGTTCTCTCCATTCTAAAGCCAATTTGGTTTGCCAAGTCCGAGACAGCAGGAAGAGTGCGCGGCCGGATCGAAAGCGTGCTCGACGCCGCCAAGGTGCGAGGCCTACGCAGCGGCGAAAATCCCGCTGCATGGCGCGGCAACCTCGCATTGCTGCTGCCCAGCAGAAAAAAGGGGGCGAGGCGCCACCACGCGGCGATGCCATTCATCGATGTTCCCGACTTCATGAGCAAGCTTCGGGAGCGGCCAGCTCTCGCGGCTCGGGCACTGGAGCTTACCATCCTCACCGCTGCGCGCACGTCCGAGGTGCTCCACGCCACCTGGTCGGAATTCGATCTTGAAGGCAGGACGTGGACCATCCCTGCAGAGCGCATGAAGGCTGGTCGTGAACACCGTGTGCCGCTGTCGCCGGCTGCTATCGAATTGCTCGAAGACCTTAAGCGCGCCGACGAACTCGTCTTTCCCGGACAGCTTCGAGACAAGCCGCTTTCAAACATGTCGATGGAAATGTGCCTCCGGCGCATGGACATGGCACATTACACCGTCCACGGGTTTCGCTCTTCGTTCCGCGATTGGGTTGGCGAGGCAACCGACTTTCCGCGCGAGGTCGCCGAAATGGCGCTCGCGCACGTCGTTGGAAGCTCAACGGAACGGGCTTATCGCCGCGGTAACGCCTTCGAAAAACGCCGGGAACTCATGACCGCCTGGGCTTCATATTGTGCCAGCAAGCTCACCAGTCGCTGCCCCTAATTCCGACCCTACTCTGATCATTTGCTTCCTCTGAACACCGATGGACGCAAGAGGACGGTCAACGGCAGAACTTAGGGCATTTCAGAGGGTTGCCGCACGCATAGGGACACTGACAAACAATCAATGGCGGAGAGGGTGGGATTCGAACCCACGGTACGGTTACCCGTACACCGCATTTCGAGTGCGGCGCATTCGACCTCTCTGCCACCTCTCCGCAGAAGTGATCGGTGCAGGAACAAGCCCTGCCGGTCGGGAGAGGGGCGGTTAGCCGATGAATGGGCGCTTGCCAAGTCCCATATTGCGGAAAATCGGCAACCGCGCATGCACCTCGCTTGTTTCGCTCATGCACAAAACCTATATCCTGTTCATGGAACGTGCGAGCTTCTTTTCTCCGCAGGCGGGCAGGCTGGTAGATGCCCCTTTTTCCGTGCGTGCGCGCTTTGCCATTGGTGATGTCGTGCTGCACCGCACACACGATTTCCGCGGTGTCGTTTTCGATATCGATCCGGTCTTCGCCAACAGCGAGGAATGGTACGAATCCATCCCCGCCGAATTGCGCCCGGCGCGCGAGCAGCCGTATTATCACCTGCTCGCCGAAAATGCCGATTCGAACTACGTGGCCTATGTCAGCCAGCAGAATCTGGAGTTGGATCGCGATGGCGGGCCGGTCGACCATCCGGCAGTATCGCAAATGTTCGACCGTTATGAGAACGGCCGTTATCAGTTGCGGCGTGGCCTGAAGCACTGAGGCCCCGGCTGGAAAGTTCAGCCCTTGAGCTTCCAGCCGGAACGCAGGATCGCATAGACGGCCACGGTCAGGGCGGCGTTCAGCACCCCCAGTCCCAGGGCGCTGTGCAGGACGACTTCGTTGGTACTGCCGATATCGCTTTGCCCCAGAAAGCCGAAGCGGAAGCCGGAAATCACATAGAAGAACGGATTGAGTCGGCTGACCATCTGGAAGGCAGGCGCAAGGTTGTCGATCACGTAGAACGTGCCCGACAGGAGAGAAAGCGGCGCGATGACGAAGTTGGTCACCGCCGCGTTGTGATCGAACTTTTCCGCCCAGATCGACGACAGCAAGCCCAGCAACGCCAGAAAGGCAGCACCCATCAGCCCGAACCAGGCAACCGCCCACGGGTGCGCCATCGTGAGAGTGACGCCGGGCCACAACAGCATCGCGGCCGACAGGGCGAGGCCGACCAGGATCGCGCGGGTAACCGCCGCCCCCACCAGGCCCAGCATCAATTCGCCTTCGGTCAGCGGCGGCATCAGGTAATCGACGATGGTGCCCTGCATCTTGCCCGAAAGGAACGAGAAGCTGGAATTGGCGAACGCATTCTGCATCATGCCCATGACGATCAGCCCCGGCGCCACGAACGTCGCGAAGTTGACGCCCAGCACCATCCGGCCTTCGCGCCCCATGGCGACGGTGAAGATCACGAGGTACAACAGGGTGGTAATGGCCGGAGCCCAGATCGTCTGGGTCTGCACCTTGAAGAAGCGGTGCACCTCCTTCATATAGAGGGTTCTCAGCCCGATCCAGTTCACCCGATGGATGATCGGCTGCCCCTGAACGGGGAAATCACGGTGCTTATCCGGTTTGCCCTGCGGCACGGCTGCGGTCTGGGGTTGATCGGCCATGGCGTGGCGACTATCGGGCTGCAACGCCCAAGGCAAGCATGAAGGCGGCGCGATCCGCCCTGCAAGACAGGAATTGGCATGAGCTGGACCGACGAACGCATCGAAAAGCTGACGAAGATGTGGGAAGGCGGCGCAACTGCCAGCCAGATCGCCGAGGAATTGGGCGGGGTCAGCCGCAACGCCGTGATCGGCAAGGCCCACCGGCTGGGCCTCAAGGCGCGCCCTTCCCCGGTGAAAACCAACGACAAATCCGAAGCTGCCGCGCCCAAGGCGCCCAAGGTAGCTCCGCCGGAAACGCCACGGCCCGCGCCCCCCGCCGCGCCGCGCACCGCTGCGCCCGCGCCTGCTCCCCGCCCGGTGGCACCGCCACCCGTGGCCGCACCACCGCCGCCAGCGCCGGCTGCGCCGCAGGCTGACGCAGCCGCCCCTGTTGCCCCCGCCCAGCCGCGAATCGTCTCGGTCGGCCCCGGCGGTTTCCTCCGCCAAGGACCCGGCGATCAGCAGGCACCCATTCCACCGGCGCCGCCGCGTCGTCTGGTACCGGCCAAGCCAAGCCCGGAAATGGCCGACAAGACCAGCCTGCTGGATCTGAACGACCGTATCTGTCGCTGGCCGATGGGCCATCCGGGCGAAGCAGACTTCCATTTCTGCGGGGAAAAAGTGAACCCCGGATTTCCCTATTGCGTCGAGCATTGCGGCCGCGCCTATCAGGCGCAACTGCCGCGCGGCCATCGCCGTCCGCCGCCGCCGATGCCGTTCGGCGGGCCGCGCGTACGCTGATACGCGCGGCGCCCGACCGGGGCCGCGTCAGGCGGCCCTGACCGGTGCGAGGCGCTTGTTCAGGAACAGTCCGATCCCAAGTCCGGCTGCCGTCAGTCCGGCGATCCAGATCATCGTCAGCCGATATCCGTCGGCTGACGGATAGGCGCCATCGCCACCCGGCGCGGTGATCGTATCCGACGCCAGCATCACCGCGATCAGTTGCGCACCCAAAGCCGACGCGATACCGCGCACGACCGACATCGAGCCGGCGGCCTCGCTGGTCCGGTTGGGCGGCGCGCAGGCGACGATGATGGTGGGAATGGCGGCCTGCATCATCGTCGTGCCGAACGAGATGACGCACAGCAGCACGATCACCTGAAGCAGGCGATCCGGCATGGCCAGGGCAGCCAGCCAGCCGACCGTGGCGATCGCCAGCGCCATCAGCACGGTTGAGCGGTGCCCCACCCGCCGCGTCAGCCAGCCGGCAAACGGCCCGGCAAAGAACGAAGTGAAATTGGAGGGCAGCTTGGCCAGCCCCGCCATCGTCGCGGTCATGCCCAGCCCCACCGCCGTCCATGTGGGCGACTGCACGTAATTGGAAAACACATAGACCACCTGCATCGTCCCCATCGCCAGCAGCACGGACACGGCGTTGGCAACGGCGAAATCGCGCTGGGCGAACAGCCGCAGATCAATGAAGGGTTCGGCCGCCGCCAGGCTGCGGCGCGCCCACCACCCCAACAGGAGCACACCAGCGGCGATCAGGCCCAGCACCTGGGGCGATTGCCAGCCCTCTTGCTTGGTAAGGCTGATACCGAACAGGATGGCGGCAATCGCGGGTACCGGCAACAAGCCTTCCACCCAGTCGATCGGCTGGCGCGTCGGCGTACCCGGTCGCGATGGCACAAAGGCGGACACGGCGACCATCGACAAGGCGAGCAGCAGCGCGCTGGCAACGAACAGCCAATGCCACGGCAGGTGATCGATGATGACGCCGCCCAGCACCAGGCCTGCGGCGGAACCCGCGCCCAGCGCGGTGGTGAGCAGACCGATGCCCATCGGCACTTTGTCTTCCGGCAGGGATTCCCGCAGGACGCCGATCGACAGCGGCAGCACGGCGGCAGACAATCCCTGCATCGCGCGCCCCAGCAGGATCAGCAGAAAGTTTTCGGTCACCGCGCTCAACACCGAGCCGACCAGAGCGACGCCCAGCAGCAGCATGATGAGGTGCTTGCGCCCGCGAATATCGCCCAGGCGGCCCGCGATCGGTGCCGTAGCGGCGGCAATCAGCAGGTGCGACGTGATCAGCCACCCCGCCCTGATCGGATCGCCGAACTCGCGCACCAGTGTCGGCAAGGCCGCATAGATCATCGTCGATTCGAACGTGACGGTCATTTCCGCAAGGAAAAGCGCCAGAATAATGGCGGCAGGGCGTGCCCGCATGATGGATCCTCTCTCCCCTGTTTTCGGGATTCACCTTGTTGTAGGGCCGCGACCGACTCGTGCAAGCAGCGCCCCTCTGGTGAAAGGGTGGCAAATCAGGCCACACTGGGAGCATGCAACGCCGATTCGTCCTGCTCGCCCTTCCCTTCATGCTTGCTCTTGCCGCTGCGGCGCCAGCGCCCCGCGCCGGCTCCCGCCCCCCAGCCCCGGAGGCACCGGCTCCCGATACGGCCAGAGTGAGCATGACGACCGAGGCCGGCACGATCGTGCTGGAACTGGATGGCAGGAATGCGCCTGTCACGGTCCGCAACTTCCTGCGTTATGCCGACCAGAAGCGGTTCGACGGCACGACGTTCTATCGCGCCATGCGCTTGCCGTGGGGAGCGCCACCCAATGGCCTGATCCAGGGCGGCACCGGCAACGACCCACGTCGCATATTGCCGCCGATCGCCCATGAACCGACCAGCCGCACCGGCATCCTGCACAAGGCAGGCGCGATTTCGATGGCCCGGTTCAAGCCGGGCAGTGCCACGGGCGACTTCTCGATCCTGCTTTCGGACCTGGTGGGGCTGGATGCCGATCCGGCGTCAGCCGATCCCGAAGTGCAGGCGGGCTTCGCCGCGTTCGGGCGGGTGGTCGAAGGCATGGACGTGGTGCGCCGCATCTACGAAGCGCCGCTTTCGCCGACTGCGGGCCAAGGCGCGCTCAAAGGGCAGATGCTGGAAAAACCGGTCCGTATCCTGACCGTGCGGCGCTTGCCCCCCGCACCCGCTGCCCCCGCCGCCCCTCCTGCCACTGTGGCGCCGCCGACCGCCTCACCGCAGGCTGCCAGCACTCCCGCTCCATGAAAGATGGTCGCGCGACAGGTCGGCTGGCGTCCGGCAGCCGGTAAGCGCCAGGGCACGGTCGATCTCGTCGCGCAGGATCGTCAGCGCGCGCGCCACGCCGGCTTCTCCGCCCGCAGCCAGTCCATAGAGCGGCGCGCGGCCAACCATGACCAGCGAAGCCCCCATCGCCAGCGCCTTGACCACGTCCGCGCCGCGCCGAAAACCGCCATCGACGATCACCGTGACGCGCGGGGCTACCGCATCGATCACTTCGGGCAAGGCCATGAACGACGGCACGCACCCGTCGAGCGTACGCCCGCCATGGTTCGAGACGATCACGCCATCTACCCCGCAGGCTGCCGCGCGACGCGCATCTTCCGCCGTGGAAATGCCCTTGGCCACCAGTACGCCATCCCACCGGCGGCGCAGGCCCGCCAGATCCTCCCAGGTGAAATCCTGCGCCGCAACCGCGTAGGAGTGGCTTCCGCCCCAGAACTGCCGCTCGCCCTCGGGCATGTCGGCGATTTCCGGCAGGCCGCCGCCGAGCATGTAGCGCCCCAGCGTGCCGAACAGCCAGTGCGGCGCGCGCAGCATGTCGAGATAAGTGCCGGCGTGCATGATCCCCGGCCCCCACCCGCTGCGACGCATGTACTCCCGATTGCCCACCACCGGGGAATCGAGCGTGACCTGAAGCACTTTCACCCCAAGCTCGCGCGAGACGCCGATGTAGTGATCGAGCCGCGCCCGGTTTGCCGGCGGATAGATCTGGCGCCACAGCAGATCGCCGCAGACCGGGCGCAAATCCGCCTGCGCGGTGAAGTTGCTGGAACCGATGGTGAAGGCCACGCCAGCCGCCGCCGCCGCCCGCGCCAGCTTGCGCTCGCCATCGTGGTGCAGCAGGCTCGACAGCCCGGTCACCGCAAGCGCCAGCGGCATCTCCAGCCGGCAGCCGAAGATCGTGGTGGAAAGGTCGCGCTGCGATACGTCGACGCCGACCCGCTGGCGAATGAAGACCCGCTTCAGGCTCGCGGCATTCCCGGCCAGAGTGACTTCGTCTTCGGCGCCGCGATCGATGAATTCGAACAGCCCGCGCGGCAGTCTCCGCCGGGCGAGCCGCGCCAGATCATCGATATTGCAGGTCTTGTCGATCCGTCGCATCCGCTCCCCCTGGCGTGACGGTAACCGGTGCGTCGGTTTCCGTCACGCGGCAGGAGCGGTCCGCGCAACGCGGGAGCGAAATCTTCAGGTTTCGATCGAGAGTGTATAGCCGCCGTCGTAGTTCGATCGGATCTCGACGCCGGGGCGCAGCTTCTTGCGCAACCGGCAGATGAACACCTGGATCGAGTTTTCGTTCATGTCCGGGTTCGTCTTGCTGGCCGACCGCCGCAAGTCCGAACCGGACACCGCGCGCCCGCTGTTCTTCACCAGCTTGGTGAACAGCTCCAGCTCGCGCGGGGAGAGCTTGGCGGTCACGTAGCTGCCGATGCGATCGAGAACCGTATCGTCGGCACCGAACGTGGCATTGTCGAAAATGATCCGGCGGCGGCGCATGATCGAGCGGACGCGCGCGGTGGCTTCGACCGTGTCCATCCGCATGTCGAACACATCGTCGAACCCGCCGTTCAGCAGGATCGCGCGATCCGGCGGCATGCTCTTGGCCATAACGGCGATATTGACCTTGCTGCGGGTGATCGCGCGGTTGACCTTGAGGATACGTGCCATGCGGCGGGCATCGTCGCCATGCACGACAACCGTCTCGAAGTTCTCGCGATAGTGGGACAGAATGCTGGTATCGTCTTCCTTGTATTTGTATTCGGCGGTGTCCGGAAATACGTCCTGCACCCACTGCGAGCGTTCGGCGACGCTCTTGTCCTGCAAGTAGATGGCGCGAACGGCAATTTCGTTCTTCGCCAACGGCCGGGTGATCGCAGCCATGAGGTTGCTTTCCTCCAGCTGGCTGGAAGCGGATTCCAACCCCTTGAGTTGGATGTTTCTGACCGAGACGTACATTCAAATTCCTCGTAAAACCCGCCGGTTTTCCCACTCCCTTTTTCCACTTTGGGGTAAGAAGTTACAATGCGCCGGGGAGGTTAACGGCCGTAAGGGGTTAAAACTACGTAAGTTCCCGTGCTTGCAATCGATTAGTGAGCGGCAATTTTTTGCTTTCTTACCGGTTTATGGGGGTTTTACAGAGTGGATAACAAACTGAACGAATTGTCAGCTTTCGCCACCAAGGACTGCTTCCCGTAACCGACCCTTACAACGCGTTAGGTTTTGTGACATTTCCTCGCAGCGATAAGAGCCATGGCTGGACACGCAAAACGGTCGAAAACTGGCATTTGAGGTGCACAAAACGCGTTACGGCCCGAAAGGTTTCCACCAACCATCGCCGCACGGTTAAAAAAGATCGCCGGCGGTCGTCTGGACCGGCATGACGCACCGCGAACCGGACCAAAAATACCATGGCTTCCTGCGCTGGCTTGGCCTGGCGCCGGACGGGCGTGCCGATGCGACACCGATTGAACCGCGTACGCCGTCATCCGCAGACACGCAGGAGCGTCGACGCAGGCAACTGCTCGCAGATATCGGCAACTTCCTGCTGACGCACAAGCTGGATGTCACGCCTTTCACGCTGGCCATCGCGCACGACGCGATCGATGGCGCGGACCAGACACTGGCACGACACATCGAACAACACGTGGCCGCGCGGCATCCGATAACTCTGGAGTGGCTGGAGCAGATCAGCCGCGACATCGGCCGCATGGACGGCATGCTGCAACTCAGCACCCTGATGCAGCGGCTGGAACACGGACTGGCCGAATTCGGATCAACCACCAGCGCGGCCCGAAGCGCCACCAGCGACTATAATTCCGCGCTCGAAGCCCATGCCGGCGAACTGCGCCAGATCGGCCAGAGCGACATGGTGATAGCGCAACTGACGACACTGACGCAGACGATGCTCGACCGCACCCGCGAAATAGAGAGCAAATTGCACCGCAGCGAACTGCAAACCCGCGCCTTGCGATCACGCCTCGAAGATGCCCGCAAGACCGCCGAGCTTGACCATCTGACCGGCCTGCCCAACCGGCGCGCTTTCGAAACCGCGCTTGCACGCGAACTGCACGAAGCCCGGCTGAGCCGCGAACCGCTCTGCGTGGCGTTCTGCGATATCGATCACTTCAAGCGCATCAGCGACCAGCACGGCCACGAAGCCGGCGACCGTGTTCTGAAGGTCGTGGCGCAGGCGCTGGCGCGCATATCCAACGACAGATGCCACGTCGCGCGCCACGGGGGCGAGGAATTCGTCGTCCTGTTGCGCGGCAAGACGCTGGGCCAGGCATGGGAAACGCTGGATTCCGCGCGCGCGCAACTGGCCGAACGGCGTCTGGTCAACCGCGCCACCGATGTCGCCTTCGGCCGCATCACGTTCTCGGGCGGACTGGCGGACGTGCTGGCCCACGAAAGCCCGCGCCACGCGCTCAAGGCTGCGGACGAGGCTTTGTACCAGGCCAAGAACACCGGTCGCAACCGGATCGTCAAATCGCGGCATCCAGCCTGAAACCGCGGTTTGCACCGCAGCAGGCGATGACATAGTCTTTCCCGGACAATCCGGGAGAATCGCGCGTGAACCTAGCATCCTACGCAGACTCGACAGGTGCCATGCCTCAATCCGGCGTATCGCTGCATGCGATATCGGTGGGAACCTATCTCCAGATCCTGCCCGCGCTCAGCGGCATGATCGACAAGGCAGAGGCATTCTGTCGCGAAGCCGGAAGCGAAGGCTCCGCGATGGCCGAAGCGTGCCTGGCCGCCGACATGTGGCCCTTTGCCAAGCAGGTAACGTCGGCTGTGCACCATTCCGCAGGAACTATCCGCGGCTTGCGCCTCGGCGAATTGGCGCCCGAGCTGGAACCTGCCCCGCTTGACCTGCCCGTGCTGCGCCAGCTCGTCATCGACGCCATCGCTTTCCTGCAGAGTGTCACTCCGGCGGAGATCGATGCCATGATGGGACGTGACATGCGGTTCGCCTTGGGATCGCGCCGGATGGACTTCACCGCCGAGGATTTCATCCTGACGTTTTCCCTGCCCAATTTCTATTTCCACGCCTCGACGGCCTATGGCGTCCTGCGCAACCAGGGCGTGCCGCTCGGCAAGGCCGATTTCCTCGGCCAGCTACGCCTGAAAAGCTGAGCATCGTTGCGGGCGACAGCGTTATCGCCCGCTTTGGCCAGACGGAAAAGGGCCGCGGATTGCTCCGCGGCCCTTTCGTCATGCCGCCCGGATACCAGGCGGCAAAATCGTATGGATCAGTCGTCGCCCTTGAGGAAGGCCGGCATATGGTCGGGGTTGCCGCCACCTTCGCCACCTTCGGACCGCTCGCGGCGCGGGCCACGATCGCCGCCACGACCACCGCGATCTCCGCCACGGCCGCCGCGATCACCACCACGATCGCCGTCACGACGCGGGCGACGATCGCCACGCGGTTCACGATCGGGACGCGGTTCGCGCGCGGGACGCGTATCTTCCAGTTCCTCGCCGGTTTCCTGATCGACCACGCGCATCGACAGGCGGACCTTGCCGCGATTGTCGATCTCGAGGACCTTGACCTTCACTTCCTGGCCTTCGGACACGACGTCAGTCGGCTTTTCGACGCGTTCGTTCTTCATTTCGGACACGTGGACGAGACCGTCCTTGCCACCCATGAAGTTCACGAAAGCACCAAAGTCGACGATATTGACGACCTTGCCATTGTAGATCTTGCCGACTTCCGCTTCCTCGACAATGCCGAGGATCCAGTTCTTGGCGGCTTCGATCTGCGACAGGTCGGACGAGCTGATCTTGATCAGGCCCTCGTCGTCGATGTCGACCTTGGCGCCGGTTTCGGCAACGATCTCGCGGATCACCTTGCCGCCGGTGCCGATGACTTCGCGGATCTTCGAC
>Ga0172382_10009387_pt1 | contig 13365 bp, 12 predicted proteins | sample Leawel138RmetaG_FD_122245 | JGI IMG/M metagenome (GOLD analysis project Ga0172382, IMG submission 122245) | Leachate microbial communities from a municipal landfill in Southern Ontario, Canada - Leachate well 138R metaG | ecosystem: Engineered > Solid waste > Landfill > Unclassified | place...
CAACTGTCAGGTTTACGGGGGCATAAGCTCGGAAACAGAGTCGACCGACAGGGCGGTTGCCGAAACCAAAGGCCTTGTCGCTTTATATAAAGGCAGGCTTGTAAACACACTCTTTTCTTCGTCTAATGGCGGATATGTCGAAGCGGCTGAAAATGTGTGGGGCGGAAAAGAAGATTATTTAAAGACTTTTAAGGACGAGTATGAAAAGACCGATGAGATAAAGGGCGCTGTCTGGACTGTTGAGCTTTCGGCGGAGGAGATAAAGGCGGTGCTTGCCGGAAACGGTGTTGATATCGGAGATATTTTAAATATGGAGGTAGTTTCAACCTCCGAGTCGGGAAGAGTTCTTGAGGTGAAAATTACAGGGACAAACGGCACAAAAAGCTATACAAAAAGCTATGCAAGAACATTCTTAGGCCTAAAAAGTCAGCTTTATACCATAACTGCCCCGAAAAGCTCATCAGTTTATGCGCTCGGAGCAAACGGTCAAACCAAAGTTTCCGGTAAATATTATGTTTTAACCGCGGAAGGAATTGACACTCGAACCATCGAAAGCGGCAAAGACAAGTACATAATCAGCGGCAGAGGGTACGGGCACGGAGTAGGAATGAGCCAGTGGGGCGCCCGCTATATGAGTGAACAGGGATTTACCTTTGAGGAAATTATCAAATATTATTTTAAGGGTGTGGAAATTGACTCCTACACCAAAGCTACATTATAAAGGGAGTTTAAGACTGCCCAATTTTGAGGAAACGGTCTGAGCAAATCCCAATAACCGATGCCGCGGAACCCATATTCGTTTTTAAGCCGGAGTTTGACGTTTATGCTTCGTGCATCTTCAAACCAGACCTCGTGGGCTATTCCAAAATAATCGGTGTAATTGAAAAACGGTGTCTGTGTGGCCTCGTCGAACTTTATCTCAGCGCCATATTCGCGGGCAAGGTCTACTGCCCGCACGCTTGAAATTGAGGTTGCGGAGGTTTCCCCTTTTATATAAGGCAGGGGCCAGTCGTAACCGTAAGTGGGCACACCGAAGAATATTTTTTCGGGCGGAATTCTTGTTACCGCATAATCAAGCACCCGCCTGACTGAATTTATCGGTGCAACCGCCTGGGGGGAGCTATATTTGTATCCCCATTCGTAAGTCATAATAAATACATAGTTTGCGGCATTGGCAAGACCTGCATAGTCGTGCCCCTCATACAAAAGTCCGGGCTGGGTATCGGAGATTTTCGGCGCGAGGGCAACCCATACGGGATAGCCCTCGGCATTTAAAGTGTTTGTTACAGTCTGCACAAACTTAACATAGTTTTCTGCCTGCGCCGCACCTAAATATTCAAAATCAATATCAAGACCTTTATAGCCCTTGGTCTTGATATTATTTAATATTGCCTGAGACACTGCATTTATTGCGGTATCTGAAGATAGCAGCCTCGCCGCCCGTTCGGTGCTGAAAACGTCCTGCTCGGTAAGTGTCGAGAGGTGCATTACAGGTGCCACACTATATTCGTTTGCAATGTTTATAAGCCGAAAATCGTTTAAATATACAAGCCCGCTCTGCTCGCTAATCCCGTATGTAAAGGGGATAAGGTAGGTCAGGTACGGAATGGAAGAACGCAAAACAAAGTCCGTGATAAAAGGGTAAGAATAAGCCGAAACATATGCAGGGCCGAGCTTCTCACCCCGATAGCTTATAACAAGGTATTGACCGGGATAAAGCGCCGCTCTGCCGCCAAGCTCGTAGTTGTTGCGGAAAAGCTCGTTTGTACTCAGCCCGTACTGATTTGAGATAGAGGTAATAGTTTCTCCCGGCTGTACGATATGTGTAACATCGGGAAATAAAATAACGAGCGACTGACCGACTACAAGGGCAGTGTCGGGGGAGTATCCGTTGTCGCGCATCATTCGGGTGGGGATTACACCGTACTGTGCCGCGATTGAAACGGGGGTTTCGCCCGGTGATACAACATGAATAACCATAAATCCTCCAAAAATTTGTTTTTATATATTTTTATGTCGGAGGATAGGAAATAATTAATATTTTGTCGGCTGCCAAACAATAAAGAAAACCCGATAGCTTTGCTATCGGGTGATTTTTTAATATTTTCGCCAAACCATTTTATCTACTACACCTGTGTAGGATTGAATGATTTTTACAACCTTGGTGGAGACGTTTTCCTCAACATAATCGGGAACGGGGATTCCGTTATCTGCAAGGTCGTTCATTTTGATTGCGGTATCTACCGCTTGAACAAGGGATTTTTCGTCAATGCCTGCCAGTATGAAACACGCTTTATCAAGCGCTTCGGGGCGCTCGGTGCTTGTTCTTATGCACACGGCGGGGAAGGGATTGCCCACCGATGTGAAAAAGGAGCTTTCCTCGGGCAGAGTGCCGCTGTCCGATATGACCGCAAAGGCGTTCATCTGCAGATTGTTGTAATCGTGGAATCCTAACGGTTCATGCTGAATAACGCGACTGTCGAGCTCAAATCCGCTGTCCTCAAGCCTTTTCTTTGAACGGGGATGGCAGGAATAAAGTATCGGCATGTCGTACTTTTCGGCAATTTTATTTATTGCGTTAAAGAGGGACAGGAAATTCTTTTCTGTATCAATGTTCTCCTCGCGGTGAGCGGAGAGAAGTATGTATTTTTTCTTTTTCAACCCTAAGGTTTTTAAAATGTCAGATGATTTTATTTCATCCAAATTTTTACGGAGAACCTCTGCCATAGGAGAGCCTGTTACATAGGTGCGTTCCTTTGGCAGACCGCATTCCGCAAGGTATCTTCTTGCGTGCTCGGAATAAGCAAGGTTGACATCTGAAATTATATCGACAATTCGGCGGTTTGTTTCCTCGGGCAGACATTCGTCCTTACACCTGTTGCCCGCTTCCATGTGGAAAATGGGTATATGCAGTCTTTTTGCCGAGATAGCCGAAAGGCAGGAGTTTGTGTCGCCCAAAATCAAAAGGGCATCGGGATTTACTGCCGTCATAAGCTTGTATGAGCAGTTTATGATATTACCCACCGTTTCGCCCAAATCATCGCCCACAGCATCCATATAAACATCAGGGTCGCGGAGCTTCAGGTCGCGGAAAAACACGCCGTTTAGGGTATAGTCATAGTTCTGTCCCGTATGCGCCAATAGACAGTCAAAATACTCGCGGCATTTGCTTATTGTCGCAGAAAGACGGATAATTTCGGGACGGGTTCCCACAATAATAAGCAGTTTAAGTCTGCCGTCCTCTTTGAATTTTACATCTGAATAGTCAACCTTTATACTCATTGGAAGCGCTCCTTTACAGTATCACTGATAAACCCAAGTATTTTTTTGCTTTGAGTCAATGCATTTTTATTTTCTTTCACAAATTCCTTCGCCCGCTGACCTAACGTAGACAGTTCTTCCGCAGGCAAAGAAATGATTTCTTTAAGCTTTTTAGTAACAGAATCTACACTGCCGTCTTCGAGTGTAAAACAGTAGTTAAAATATTCGGAAGGGATTCCGCGAAGCTTGGTTGTTAAAAGCGGAGTGCCCGACATCATATATTCAAGCGTTTTTGAAGGAAATGAGTACTTAGTGTATTCCTCTGACGGGTCTCTGAGGTTCACGAGCAGTGATGCGCGACTTTCACGGCGCAGGATTTCCGCGCGGTCCATAAACCCGAAAAAATCAATTCTGCTGTCTTTATCCGAGGCGATCTTAATATCGGTCTCGCAGTCGCCGCCGCCGAAAAGCCATAGGCGGACATTATCGCTTTTTAATCGGGAGAAGGATTTGAGCAGGGTTTTTACTCCCATTTTTTCACTTAACGCACCTGCGTACATTATAATAAAGCTGTCCTCTTTTTCGGCGGAATCAAAGTCAAAATCTCCCGAAATGCCTTCAACGACAGTATATGGGGCATCATTGTTTATAATATCCTTCATATATTCGGTCAGATAAATATAACCGTCAAATCCACTCTGGATTTTTTCAGCCGCCCTTAAATAGAATCCGGTGAAAAACTTTTTAATCGGGGAAATTTTTGAGTTTGAGTACATATCGCCCGGAAGGTCGGGTACAATCGCAAAGCAGGGGATATTTTGCTTTTTGCAGATTGAAACTATGCTTTTGGCGATCGGCTGATAAATGGAATATATCAGCACCGCCTTTTCCTCTGCGGAATTGTCTTTGAGCCATTTGTTCAGCATTTTTCGGCTGAAAAACCTTTGGCAAAACTGCTTTATACCCGAAATATTTATCGCGGGAATCCATGTGGAGTTATAGCCTTGATTCAGCACGGTATTATGACTTTTTATAAACAAGGTGCTGCTTTTGGGGAAAGCAGCTATTGACGGGAAAGAAAAAACTTCAACATCCGCTTTGTTTTTTGCAAATCCGCTAATGAGTTCGCCTTCAAATACAAAGGGAGCGGCTGAGGGTTTTACTCTGGAATTATCTAAGATTTCTTTGTATTTATCATAGTCGCAAAAGGTGCCGAAATAGAGAATTTTCATAAAATTAATCCTCGTCATTATTTATTACACGGTCAAACATTTTGTCATACTGCGTGATAAGTGATTTTATATCAAACTTACTTTCCCTGTAATGGCTCAGCTTCTGAGAAAGCTCCGCGTATTTTTCACTGTCCATATCACAAAGCATCTGCAGAATTTCGGCAAATCCGTCAACGTCAAAGACAGCAGCGGTAAATCCGCCGTGGGATTCTACGTCGTCCCAAGGGGTTGTTCCGCGACTTATGACGGGAATTGCACCTGCAAGTATTGCCTCTGCGATTGAGTGAGAATAATTCTCACTTGTGGTGGGAAATAAAAAGCAATCATATTTTGAAAAGACCGACTGCGCTTGGCCTATTTTAACAGTGCCGCAATATTTTATCTTGATATTTTTGGGGGCAGTTTTAATAAGTTTTTCGCACTCCGCCCAATAGTCTGGATGTTCGATGTTCCCGTAAATATCAAAGATAATATCACCCGAAAGCTTAAGTACGCTTTTTATTGATGTAATAAGGTTTTTCGACCTGTGTATTCTTGATATTGAAGCAATGCGAAGTATGCCCGGCTGTTTTTGTAATAAATCTTTCGGAACAGACGGGGAAGGGAGTTCACTTGTCAGAAACACTTTATCCTCAGGAACTTTAAGTCTTTGGATGGTGGCTTTTCTTTCAACTTCGCTTGTAGCGTGAAAAAATATCCCTTTATAAAGTCCGCTAAGCCGCATTACAAATAAAAACACGTGCTTCTTAAACCATTTAAGTTTGAGCACATTGTCAAGCAGTTCGCCGCGGGGGGCATAAACTACTTTAATATTATATTTTTTTGCGATTATAAGAAGGGGAACATTCATTTTAGCGCTGAAAATACTCGAAAGATAAAGAATATCCGGTTTGCGGCTCTTTATAATTGAAACAAAATTTTTATAGTTTTTTTCTTTTTCGGAGATATATAAAACCTGGGCTTTTCCCACCAGATTAAAACCGGGAGTTATTCCGGGCAACGGGGAGGTGTCGCCAAGGTCATGGTCGGAGCAGACAATGTCTATATCATATTTGTCGCCATGATTATATACAAAGTTTACAAGACTTGTTACGGGACCGCCATATTTCTGTGCGGGCAAAAAGCCGCCTGCAAAAAATAATATTTTCATTGAAAACAGTCCTTTATATATAGTAATAATTCAAATATAGTATAGCATAACGGAGTAAAAGTGTCAAGAATACAAAAAGCCGGGCAATCCTTAACAGATTCCCGGATTTCTGATTTTTAAGTAAAATTAGTTAGCTTCAGGAGCGTCTACAGGACAAACACTTGCGCAAGAACCGCAATCGATACACTCGTCCGCATTGATAACATATTTGTCGTCGCCCGCAGAAATGCAAGATACGGGACATTCGCCTTCGCATGCTCCACAGTTAATGCAACTGTCATTGATAATATATGCCATTTAATATACACCTCTCTTTCGCTTAGCATATTATAACAGATTATTTATATAAATGCAAGCATTTTTTTATTTATCAGTCGGACTCAAGCTCTTTAAGCTCTTCGATAGCAATTTCGTCCGCCTTGTTTGATATTCTTTTCAGTATCTTTATGTCATCCAACGGATAGGATTTTATTGCAGGAGGGTCGAGGAATTTGACAGTCACAGACCGTTTCAACGTTTCAATTCCAATGACGGTTGCGTCCCCATCGGGAGTGCGGATAAGGGAGCCTGTCCCCGGCATACCTGTATTAAGCTCTTCATAGGTGTCCTGCTCATATTTCAGACAACACATAAGTCTGCCGCAGGCACCCGAAATCTTTGTGGGGTTAAGTGAAAGACTCTGTTCCTTTGCCATTTTTATTGACACGGGAATGAATTCTTCAAGAAAACTGTTGCAACATAAATTTCTGCCGCACGCGCCGAGACCGCCAAGCAATTTAGCCTCGTCCCGCACACCTATCTGCCTGAGTTCGATTCTTGTGTGGAACACTGTTGCAAGGTCTTTTACAAGCTCGCGGAAATCCACGCGTCCGTCTGCGGTAAAATAAAAGAGTGCCTTGCCGCAGTCAAATGTATATTCAACATCAACAAGCTTCATGTTAAGACCGTGTTTTGCAATTTTCTCAAGAGCAATTTTAAATGCTTCACGGCTTTTTTCCGCATTTTTTATATAAGCCTTTTCATCCTCGGCAGTTGCTTTTCTTATAACGGGTTTAAGCGGTGAGGTGATAGACTCCTCCGGTACCTTTTTGTTTGCAATCGCAACCGTACCGAACTCAACACCGCGAGCGGTTTCGACTATCACATGCTCGCCGCAGAAGAATTCCTGCCCCTCGGGCGAAAAGTAATATATTTTATATACTTTTTTAAATCTGACTCCAACTATTTCTACCAACCTAGTACCTCCCGGCTGCTTAGCACAAATGAATTTACAAGAAGTGAGAAATTTACATTTGAAAGCAGCATCTTTTTCGTTTCAATAACTTTGTCTGAAAATGCCATACATCCTTTTAAAGATGTTCGGCTTATATACTCGGCAGCGTTAAAGTCGTCGCTGCGCGAAGTTTCATCTGCGCACAGATGGCACATGATAAGCTCACGTGCAAAGCTTAAATAGATTTCAAAAATATCTCCGGCTAACTCTTTGTTTTGTTCAAGAAAAGAAATTATATCATAGATTTTCGGCTTGCTGTCAAAAAACAGGTCAAACATTGAGGCAAGCTCTTTTCTGAGTTCAAGGAACCTGCCGCCCGTCATAAGCGACAGTGCCCTTCCAATATTTCCCTCCGAACAGGAAATAACTGCGTCCGGAACGTTGATGTAACCCTGTTCTTTCAAGGCTTCGCGAATTTCTTCGTCATTATATGGCATAAGCGTAAGCTTAATGCAGCGGGACAGCACTGTTTCGAGAAAATAGTTGCTGTTTTTTGTCAATAGAAGAAAAACTATATAAGACGGAGGTTCTTCAAGCATTTTTAAAAGGGCATTTTGTGCCTGGGGAACCATCTTTTCAGCGTCAGGTATTACTATGACCTTTTTATCGGCAGAGTAAGGTTTTATCATAACCCTTTCGTATAGTGCGCGTATGTTGTCAACAGAGATGGACTGCTTGTCCTCGTCGGGAATAACGGTAATAATATCAGGATGATTCCCCGACAGTGCAAGGCGGCATTCATAGCATGAGCCGCAAGCTGATTTCTCCTTGCAGATAAGTTGACAAGCGAAGGCATAGGCAAGAGTTTTCTTGCCCATGCCAGACTCTCCTTCAAAAATGTATGCGTGAGATACCCAGCCGGAGTTTATGCTTTTAAGCAAAAGATCTTTAATAGAGTTTTGGCCGGTTATGTTATTTAATCCCTGTTTCATTAATTAAAGTTTAATGAATTTATCCACATCCAGGACAAATACAGCCGCACCGCCCACTTCAATTTCAATGGGGTAGGGCATTACACCTCCAAAAGGAGCCTGGTTTGTTGTGATTTGTTTACGGGTACTGCATGTGGATTTAATAATTGAAAATACATCTTCAACCTTATCTTCTTCCACACCGATAATTACCGTTGTATTCCCCGAACGGAGGAAACCGCCTGTTGTAGCAAGCTTTGTCACAGAAAAACCGCTTTTTGTCAAAACCGAAATGAGCTCACTTGAGTCATCAGAACTTACAATAGCCATAATTAATTTCATAGTCAATACCTCCGTAATTATATTTTTTCACACTTTTATTTTATCACAAATATATTAAGTTGTCAATCAGTTAGAATTTCCACTGCCTTTATATACTGACGGTCAATCTTTGTATCAATGTCGCGTGTTGCGTTATAAAGCTCAGACTGGGTCATAACGTCTAAAATGCCTGTCGGCTCAAGCCCTTTTGAGGATTGGAATTTTTTCACTGCTTCAACGGTATCCGCGTCAAACACGCCGTCAACTGCTCCCGGAGATATTGACAAAAGCTTTAATCTCAGCTCCACAGCCTTGATTGCCTCGGGAGAGGAATTTTCGTCAATCACAAGCGAAAACTGCATTTGCGGCAATGTAGGGTTGTCATTTAATTTGCGGGTTACATTAGAAATGTGATAATGGGGGGTTACACCGACACCGTCAACAAAAGACCCGCCTGCCGACTGGTAAAGAGCGACGGTCAGTTTAATCGCACCACCCGTTATAACCCGCTGAATAACCTGCATACTGCCTTTGCCGAAGGTGGTCCGTCCAACTATGGTTGCGGTCCCTGCATCTTTCATTGAAGCGGCAAAAGCCTCAGCCGCGCTGGCGCTGTTTTCATTTGCGAGAATTACAATTTTATATTTGCCCGAATTATCTTTGTCGTTTTTATATACTATGTTGCTTGCTTCATTTTTATAATTAATGTAAAGAATATCACCCTTGGGCATGAAAAGTCTGAGAGTGTCAAGAAGTGAGTTAAGCTCACCTCCCGGATTGTTCCTTACGTCAATTATAAGCTTCTTAATATTTTTTTCGTCAAAATCATTTAGTGCCGCTTTAACATCCCTCGGCGTGGTTTCGGCAAAGCTTGAAATGGCAATATATCCAAGCCCTTCGTCAGTTACAGAATGAGAAACAGTTGTCTGTTCAACAGGTGCTCTTGTAATCGTGAAGGTGATTAACTCATTGCCGCGCAGAATACCAACATCAACTGTTGTGCCGATGTCGCCGACAATAAGACTGCGGACAGTTTCTATGGGTTTGCCAACAACACTCTCACCGTTTACGCTGACAATTTTATCTCCCGCCTGAACACCTGCAATGTCGGCACCCGAACCGCTTATTGGAGAAACAACAACTATATAATCTCCGCGCTGTTCGATGGTTACACCGATACCGACAAATGTGCCGCTTAAGCTTTCCATCCATGATTTATATTCCTCAGCCGGCATATATGTTGAATAATGGTCAAGCCCCTCCAGCATACCTTTAAGGGCAGCTTCCAGCATATCGGGATTTTCGTCAAGCACTTTTTCGAGCGCTCTTTTATAAATCTCCTCGCCGTCAACGCCGTGCTTATAGTAGTTTTCTATGTATGCTTTAACGTTGTTTGCATATTTGGGAGAAATGCCTGCGAGCATACTCGGAGCATTTTCCTCCGCTGCAAAAGTGTATGAGGTTAAAAGAAGGATACATAAAACAACAGATAGAAGTTTTTTCATTTCATTCACGCCTTTTTAAATTAATTTGTTATTATGGAATAAACTCTCAAAAGGCCACCGCGGATGGGAGCATCCAAATATATGTTGCACACAGAATCAAGTAACAGGTCGGATGCATCAATTTCCGAAGTTTTATGGTAGGAGCGCATGTTCTCCGATGCATAAAAGGTCACAAATTTATTGTCATCTGATTTGAGCGTTATCTTTCTTGTGGTATAGTCATAGAGATAAAGCTTTCCGCTGAAGTTTCTGGGGGAAGGCCTATATTCTTCCTTTTCTTCATAATCCATAACCCTTATGAACAAAACCTCGTTGTCTTTATAATAAATTTTCACCTTATCCCCGTTTCGAAGCACGCCCGAAATATCAGGCTGCCCTTTGCCCAAAACAACAGTTTCACCTGATATACCTGCTGTTGGAGAGGCAATATTCTTACCTTTGGAAATAATGGTGAAATCCTGCCCCGAGGCAAAGCAGTTTATCGAGCGGACATAGTTTTCATCCGAAAACTTTATGCCTATTCCCGTTACCTTGCCAATCGCAGAACGAATTTTCAGCGTGGACAGAATGTAGGTTTCAAACTTCTCAAGTAAAAGTGCAACGTCATCTCGGGTGATATATCGGTAGGGTGCGAAATATTCAACATCCGCCGCCGTGAAAAATCCGTATTTATAAAGAGAGGCATAATAGGGTTTATATGCATTGTCTAAATATGCATTGGTAGGAAGTGATGAGTTTACAAGAATAACCTTGTGTGCGATTGTCATCCATTTTATAAGGTTTTGAGCGGAAACGCTCCTGTCCCTTGCAAGCGGAGAATCGGGGTTGTTATATGCATCGTCAAGGTCTGCCCTGTTTATAATGCCGTTTTTCAATGCGTAAATATAATAACCGTCCGCCCATGACATATCGTCATATTCCTTAAGCCCCGCAAGCTTTCTTTCATCAGCATTATACGCAAGAGCGTCAGCCTCGGCCTCCTTGCCTATGGTGCGCAAAACAAGGCGGAGGGCAAGTGCATTTGACAGCGTATCGTTCGGAAGGAAAAAGCCGCTTGTAGATTGGTACATAAGCCCGAGTGCGACAAAGTTTTCCGCCTGAGCGGGGTTCAGCAGTTTATCGTAGTCCGCAAAGGAGGTGAGCGCTATTATGTCCTCGGCATTACCTGACGGCTCAAGTATTATGTCCTCTGCCTTTGCGGAAAGTGAAAATATTAAAAGTATAATAAACAGAATTCCAAAGCGTTTAATGGAATCCACCGCCTTTTGTTACATTTTTTCGGGTGCGGAAACACCAAGTACCGACAGTGCAAGTGAAAGTGTATTTTTCACTGTCAGAGTGAGTTTAAGTCTTGCCTGCATTAACTCTTTATCGTCAATGCGGACGTGGCATGCATTATAGAAGGAATGGAAGGCTGATGCAAGCTCGCAGGTATAACGTGTGAGGCCTGTCGGGTCAAAATGCTCTGCCGCAAGGCGGATTTCTTCCGGATAACTTGCAAGAACCTCCATAAGATTTATTTCTTCGTCTGCGGTAAGCAGAGATAGATTTATACTGTTGCATGGGAGAGGAGTTATACCCTCCTCGCCGAGTCTGCGGAGTATGCTGCAAATCCTTGCGTGCGCATACTGAACGTAGAAAACAGGGTTGTCGCTTGACTGCTCTGCCGCAAGGTCCAAATCAAAATCAAAGTGACTGTCTGCCGCGCGGAGATTAAAGAAAAATCTTGTTGCATCAAGTCCGATGTCTTCAATAAGGTCTGACAGAGTTATCATTTCGCCTGTTCGTTTGGACATTTTAACAGGCTTGCCCTCTTTTACAAGACGAACAAGCTGCATTAAAATAACATCAAGCTTGTCCGGCGCTACGCCGATAGCCTCCATAGCGGCTTTCATACGGGCAACGTGACCGTGATGGTCAGCGCCCCAGATGTTTATTACCTTATCAAAACCTCTGACGAGGAATTTATTTCTGTGATATGCAATATCCACTGCAAAATAAGTCGGGAACCCGTTTTCGCGGACCAACACATCGTCCTTGTCCAGACCGAAATCGGTGGATTTGAGCCAGAGTGCGCCGTCTTTTTCATATGTTTTGCCGCTCTTTTTCAAAAGCTCGATTGTTTCGTCAACATCGCCGTTTTCGTAAAGTGAGGTTTCCTTAAACCAGACGTCATATTTTATGCCGTAGTTTTCAAGACCGGTCTTAAGACCTTCAATGTTTTTCTTTAAAGCATATTCGGCGAAAACCTCGCGGCGCTCCTCGGACGGAACGTCAACATAGCTTTCGGGGTGCTCTGCAATAAAGTTTTTCATGTGAGTGATAATATCACTGCCGTGGTATCCATCTTCGGGGAATTCCACAGCGTCTTCGCCCAGCATAAGCTGGAGATAGCGTGCTTCAAGAGATTTTTTCAGCTTGTCAATCTGTGCGCCTGCGTCATTGAGATAAAATTCTCTTGTAACATCATAACCGCAAAGGCTTAAAACTGAGGCAAGGCTGTCGCCCAGTGCGCCCCCCCTTGCGTTTCCCATGTGCATAGGCCCTGTCGGATTTGCGCTTACAAACTCAACCATAACCTTTTTACCGTTACCGATGTTTTGCTTGCCGTAATCGCCGCCCATTTCCTCTGCAAGCCTTATAGCATCAAAAAGGTAGTCCTTTTTCAAAGTAAAATTAATAAAACCGGGACCTGCGGTTTCAGCCTTTTCAATGTATGTTCCGTCAAAATTCATACGGCTGCAAAGCTCGCCTGCGATAGCGGCAGGAGCCATTTTAGCAGGGCGGGCAAGCATCATTGCGGCGTTTACCGCAAAGTCACCGTGAGCCTTTTCACGCGGTTTTTCAACCACGAAATCGGGACATTCGGTTTCTATGCCCTTGTCATTCAAAAAGCCCGCTATCGCATCTGAAACGGTGGTTTTTATCTGTTTTGTTATTTCTGAAATCATGTTGTTCATCGTGTGCATTTCCTTTCAGCTGCCTGATTTATATTTAAGTGAAAAATTATTATCTGTTTTATCGCCGGCAAGGTCAAGCTTATATCTCATAAAAATGCTGCCGGAAGTTTCGTCTGCATCAATTTCAAGGCTTTCCACCTTGATTTTGAGTGGCAGACTTCCATAGGGAGTGTCATAACTCCCCTCGTATGGTGATTCTGTGCAAAAGACAAGTCTGGAATTTATACTTCCTGTTCGGATAAGCTCCAGACGGTCGCCTTTTATTTTTATTGTTGTTTGGGTTTTGCCGAACTCATCGGGGTTTTCCTTATATAATATGTATAAAAGCCCACCCTTATAAAACACAGTTCCTTTTGCACTGGTTGAAATGTGTCGCGGTGGTTCGTTTTTGGGAATGCTTTCTGTTTCTAATAAAATATTCGCTTCTTTTTTCATAAAAGCCTCATTCGTAATATTTTTCAATATCTACGGTGTGCACATGACCTTTAAGCTCACGGCCGAGGAACATCCCGCCGACATTCTCAAAGTTTTCAACCTTGTCGCTTACATAAAAGCTGTACTCCGCAGGGGATAAACGGTCTGTCTGCATATCGTGTTCCTGCAGATAATCCTTCAGATAACCGGCGGTTTCATACCCCGGGTCAATAAGGGTTACACCTTCACCCATTATATCATTTATAAGGGGTTTTATCAATGGATAATGTGTGCATCCCATGATAAGAGTGTCAGCAGAGGAAGATTTTATCTCCGAG
>Ga0172382_10009389_pt1 | contig 13364 bp, 10 predicted proteins | sample Leawel138RmetaG_FD_122245 | JGI IMG/M metagenome (GOLD analysis project Ga0172382, IMG submission 122245) | Leachate microbial communities from a municipal landfill in Southern Ontario, Canada - Leachate well 138R metaG | ecosystem: Engineered > Solid waste > Landfill > Unclassified | place...
CCAGGGTGGCACGCGATTCGTCCAGGGTGGCCGGCTCTTCTTCACTTATCCCCCACTCGCCGCAGAACTTGACGTGCAGATCGAGTTCCACGTCGATGATGGCTTTCAGGGAGTCGAGGGATTGGCGCAGCTGGCCGATGTCGCGGCTTTTGTATACGGCCAGCCCCCAGGCGCGGCCGAAGTGGACCAGGAAGAGGTAATCCTGTTTCAGGTAATGCTGAAAGGCTTCCATGGCAAGGGTGCCGGCGCCAAGCTGTCTGACGAATTCGTGTTCGCAATATGCGCGCCATTCGGCCGAACATGATTGTTTGAGCCGCTCGAATGGGGTGGCCACTAGATGCCTCCGGAATAAAGGGTTGTTGGAATTTGCCGCCAGCCGCTCGCAGACGATGCACATGATGCTGATTCCTTGCGGCCTGAAGCCGGTATAGGTTCGGGGTCCATGCACGGTCTCCATAGGACCGGGGGGTGCGGGCTGCTGCCGGCAGGTGCTTTCGGTTCAGCGGGTAGCGTTCTGTTCGCCGCCGATGAAGCCGGTTGCCAGCAGTGTACCCAAGGGAAGCCCTGTTCGCAGCTTCCCGGGGTAAGGGGGCGGCCCGCCAGCATGCGTGGACTCACCTGCTCTCGAAGGATGAGTGCGCCCCAGAGGATGTCGAACAGCGGAGTGATGGCCTTGATCACTGTCATGAAGCTTGCAGGTATGGTTTGTGCCCGATAATCTTCGACTGGCATTGGGTGGTGCTTGATATGAGGAAAAGGGGAACAGGAGAGCGGCCTGGGAGTAAGATACTCAGGATTGTCGTCTTTTACACATGCGAGGTGGGAAGTGCAGGAATTGAACAATCCATCGTTGTTTCGGCAGCAGTGTTTCGTGGCGGGGGCCTGGTGTGATGCCGACCGGGGAGACACGATTCCTGTAACGAATCCGGCCGGCGGCGCGCTGCTCGGCACGATTCCGCGGATGGGCGCAGCCGAAACGCGCCGCGCCATCGAGTCCGCCAATACCGCCTGGCCCGAATGGCGCGCGAAGACGGCGAAAGAAAGGGCGGCCATACTGCGTCGTTGGTACGAGCTGATGCACGAAAATGCAGACGATCTGGCGCGCATCATGACTCTGGAACAGGGCAAGCCGCTGGCAGAGGCCCGCGGCGAGGTGGCGTATGCGGCATCTTATTTCGAGTGGTTCGCCGAGGAGTCCAAGCGCGTCTACGGCGACACCATTCCGGGGCCGGCGGCCGACCGGCGCATCGTCGTGCTCAAGGAACCGGTGGGGGTATGCGCGGCCATCACGCCGTGGAATTTTCCGGCTGCCATGATCACCCGCAAGGCGGGAGCGGCATTGGCGGCGGGCTGTCCCATCGTGGTCAAGCCTGCGACCCAGACACCTTATTCGGCACTGGCGCTGGCGGTGCTGGCTCAGCAGGCCGGCGTGCCCGATGGCGTATTTTCAGTGGTGACGGGTTCGGCTTCCGAAATCGGAGGCGAGATGACCGGCAACCCTCTGGTCCGCAAGCTCAGTTTTACCGGTTCCACCGAAGTGGGGCGCCTGCTCATGCAGCAGACGGCATCCAGCATCAAGAAGGTGTCCATGGAACTCGGCGGCAATGCGCCCTTCATCGTGTTCGACGACGCCGACCTGGATGCGGCGGTCGAAGGCGCCATCGCCAGCAAGTACCGCAACACGGGGCAGACCTGCGTCTGTGCCAACCGTCTCTATGTGCATGAAAAGGTCTATGACGAGTTCGCTCGCAAACTGGTCGCGGCGGTGGGCGGCCTGCAGGTGGGCGATGGCCTGGAGGCCGGAACGATGCTTGGCCCGTTGATCGATGAGCCGGCGGTCAGGAAGGTTCAGGAGCATATCGATGATGCCCTGGAGCAAGGGGCCGAGGTGCTGGCCGGCGGGCGGGTGCATGCTCTCGGCGGTACGTTCTTCGAGCCCACTGTGCTGGGCAACATGACGCCTGCCATGAGGGTGGCCAAGGAAGAGACCTTCGGGCCGGTGGCGCCGCTGTTCCGCTTCGGCAGCGACGAGGAAGTGATCGCCATGGCCAACGATACCGAATTCGGCCTGGCCGCCTACTTCTACAGCCGCGACATCGGCCGGGTATGGCGGGTGGCCGAGGCGCTGGAATACGGCATGGTGGGCATCAATACCGGCATTCTGTCCAACGAGGCGGCGCCCTTCGGCGGCGTGAAGCAATCCGGGCTGGGCCGCGAAGGTTCGCACTACGGCCTGGACGACTACATGGTCGTCAAGTATCTGTGCATGGGTCTCTGAGCCGTTCCAGCCAGTATCTTGTCGAGGCATCGTAGCCCCGGCCAAGTGGTCCCGTGCCGGCCAGTTCCCGGGTCAGCCCGCTGGCCAGCATCTTGCCGTATTCGACTCCCCATTGGTCGAAGGGGTTGATGCCCCAGATCAGCCCCTGCACGAATACCTTGTGTTCGTACAGTGCGAGCAGGGCGCCCAGGGTATAGGGCGAGAGCCGCTGAAGGACGATCAGATTGGAAGGTCGCCCGCCTCCGTAGACACGGTGATGGGCCAGCCATTCCGCCTGTTCTGGCGGCCGGCCGTCTGCCAGGCATTCTTTCAGTGCCTCGTCATATGACTTCCCTTGCAGCAGGGCCTGCCGCTGTGCCAGGCAGTTGGCCAGCAGGATGCGATGGTGATGGGGCCAGCCATGGTCAGCGTGGGCACACATGATGAAATCGACCGGCGCGCCGTCGCTGCCCTGGTGCAGCCACTGGAAGAAGGTATGCTGGGAATCCGTGCCGGGCATGCCCCAGACGGCCGGCCCGGTGGGTACGTCAACGGGATTGCCGCTGAGATCCACGGACTTTCCGAGAGATTCCATTTCCAGCTGTTGAATGTAGGGCACCAGATTGGCGAGGCGGAAGTCGTAGGGGGCGATGTTCAGCGACCCGTAGCTCAGGATGCTGCGGTTCACGATGCCGGACAGGGCCATCTGTACGGCGGCGTTTTCGGGTACAGGCGATTCTGCAAAATGCTTGTCCATGGCGGCAGCGCCTGCCTGCATTCCTGCCACGACGTCGGCACTGACGGCCAGGGCTGTAGTCAAGCTGACCGCCGACCATAGCGAAAAGCGGCCGCCGACCCAATCCCACAGCCTGAAGATGTTGGCTTCCGGTATACCCCATTCCTGCGCGGTCTCGGGCCGGGCCGTAATGGCGACCATCTGCTTGCAAGGGTCGGGCACGCCCGCAGCCTGCAGCCACTCCCGCGCACGCTGGCCGTTTTCGAGGGTTTCCGAAGTGGCGAAAGACTTGGACGCCATGACGATGAGGGTATCGTGCGGATCGAAGCCGGACAGTCCCCCCTGGATGGCGTGGCCGTCGATGTTGGCGACGAAGTGGACATTGCGCCAGGTGCCGGCGTAGCCGAAGGCCGCCACTGCCAGGCGCACGCCCCAGTCGCTGCCGCCGATGCCGATATGCACGATGTTGCGCCAGCGCCGCTCGGAGTCTGCGTTATGGATGAACTCGATGAGCCGCTGGCGTTCGGCGGCGACTTCTGGTATGGCGGCGGGCGCCCGCAGTGCGGTGTGCCAGGCGGCACGGCCTTCGGTGGGGTTGACGATAGCGCCTTCGAGCAGTTGGCGGCGGCCGTTGTCGAAATCGCGGGCGGCCAACAGGGCCTCGCCCGCTTCCTGCAAAGCAGGAGAGGCATATTGCCCGCTGATATCGAGGTCGATGCCCGCTGCGCTGATGAGCGCGAGCCGGGACGGATCGATGCTTGCGGATCTGGCGGCCTGCTCAAACTCCTTCCATTCAGGGAGGGCTGTGAGGCGGGCGGGGCCGGCATTGCCGGCCGCTGCTTTTTCGGTATTCTGTTTCACGCTTGCTCCGGATGCGGGAACTCCATGGAGCAATTGTAATGCCGCGGTCTCGCGGTGCGTGGATCAGCGGCGGCGGCGCTGCGCTGATGCGCCGGCGGGACGACCGGCAATATGGCGGTATACGATGCGCGCCTTGCCGAGGTCATAGGGGGACATTTCCAGCGAAACCTTGTCGCCGGCCAGAATGCGGATATGGTGCTTGCGCATTTTGCCGCCCGTGTAGGCGACGACTGCGTGGCCGTTGTCGAGGGTCACGCGGAAACGGGAGTCGGGCAGGACCTCGGTGACGAGACCGCCCATTTCGATGAGTTCTTCTTTAGCCATATGTTCTCCTTGTATGGGTCGAACAGGAATCCACTGCCGCGGATAGGCGGGTGGAGCGTCGACACCGCCAGCCCGGAGGCGGAAGTGTCGTGGTGATGCGTTCTGTGGAACGAATCGGCGGCAGGTGCCGGAGGCGGTCTGAAAGACCTTTTTGCTGCGCCGCGAAGGCGTGTACAGAAATTGCGCGAGGCCGATCGGCAAATGGATTGCGCAGTGGGAAACTGCTGGCTTGCGGGAATTTCCGCAAGGGCCCCTGCCTGAAACATAAGCATTGTAACACGCTTGCCGTCTGATGACTAGGGTTTTCCTTGATGGAATGCCTCGGGGCACGCTTGTCGGAGGGTGGCACGCAAACATGTTATCTTCGTCAGGTTGAACTTCCCTTTTTGTCAGTTGCTACGCATGAAGATACTCGTCACCGGCGGCGCCGGCTTCATTGGCTCAGCCGTCGTTCGCCACATTGTCCAGAATACGCCCGATACGGTCATCAACGTTGACAAGCTCACTTATGCGGGCAATCTCGAATCACTCGCAAGCGTGGCGGGAGATCCGCGCCATGTGTTCGAGAAGGTCGATATCTGTGATGCAGCAGGAGTGGCGAGGGTGTTCCGCGAACACCGGCCGCAGGCGGTCATGCACCTGGCGGCGGAGTCGCACGTCGACCGGTCCATAGACGGCCCGGCGGCCTTCATTCAGACCAATATTGTCGGTACCTACGTGTTGCTTGAAGCCGCACGCGAATATTTGCGCGGGCTGAATGACAGCGAACGCCAGGCCTTCCGTTTCCATCATATTTCCACCGATGAAGTCTACGGCGACCTGGAAGGCCCGGAAGACCTGTTCATTGAAACCACACCCTACGCACCCAGTTCGCCTTATTCTGCCAGCAAGGCAAGCTCCGACCATCTGGTGCGGGCATGGCGGCGCACCTTCGATCTGCCCGCCCTGGTCACCAACTGCTCGAACAATTACGGGCCCTATCACTTCCCCGAGAAGCTGATTCCCTTGGTGATCCTGAACGCGCTGGAAGGCAAGCCCCTGCCAGTGTATGGCAAGGGCGATCAGATACGCGACTGGCTGTATGTCGAAGACCATGCCCGCGCTCTATACCGGGTCCTCACCGAGGGGAAAATCGGTGAAACCTACAACATCGGCGGGCACAACGAAAAGCGCAATATCGAAGTGGTCCAGGCGATTTGTGCGCTGCTGGAAGAGCTGCGTCCCGAGAAGCCGGCGGGCGTGGCGCGTTATGCCGATCTGATCACGTTCGTCGCAGATCGGCCGGGGCACGATCTGCGCTACGCCATCGATGCGGGGAAGATACAGCGCGAATTGGGGTGGTCGCCAGCGGAAACTTTTGAAACCGGCCTGCGCAAAACCGTCCAGTGGTATCTGGACAACCAGGAATGGTGCCGCCACGTGCAGGACGGCAGCTACCAGAGGGAGCGCCTGGGCTCAGGGAAATGACTGCGGGCTGAAGCGCATCCTGCCTGCGGGCAGGTGCCGCTGAATGTGCGCCAGACCTGGCTTATGCGTAGGTATTGACGTGGGTGCCGAGATGCCCGCTGGTTGCCAGTTTCGGCGTGGCGGCCTCGACGATTTCGGTCACCGTGCGGGCTTGTGTATCCAGTGTTTCGCGCAGCAGATTCATTTGTGCGGACTGGTGGGCATTGAAGTTTTCCAGCGTGAGCGCAGCGCTCACGGTTGCTTCGATGGACATGGCGGCCTCCGGAATTTTTCCTGTCATTTTACGGACGGATACGTTTTTGCGCTAGCATGGAGCCGATTCTGCACGGAGCTACACAATGAGCGCTTGGAAAAGTATCGCCGTATTCATCGACTATGCGGACCCGGACTACAAGATACTGGATTATGCGGGCTGGCTGGCGCAGCAGTGCAATGCTCATCTGATTGGTATTTTCAACATGGGAGCCTTGTCCGCCGGGGCCGAAGGGTCTTCGCACGTGCGAGGCAATGCGGCCATACAGGAAGCCATCGCCCGGCGGCGAGAGCGCGAACAGAAAGCCGTATTCGAGGCCGGGCAGCGGCTGGCGGAAACCGGGCGCCGCCGGGGTGTCTCTGTCGAGTTCCGCGTGTTGTGGCGGGTTTCCGAAGCCGAGGAAGCCGCGCTCAATTCCCTGCATTGCGATCTGGTGGTGATCGGCGACCGGCGCGAGAGCTGCCTGCCGGAAGGGGTGACGCCGGAACGCGTGGTGTTTGAAGTCGGGGTGCCTGTGATAGTTGTGCCCGAAGGCTGGCAGCAGCGGGAAGACGTGAAGCGGGTCGTGGTGGCCTGGAATGCCACGCGCGAAGCCCGGCGTGCAGTTTCCGATGCGTTGACCTACATCACGATGGCTGAACAGACCATCCTGCTGGTGGTCGATCCCGACAAGTACGAGGATCGCCTTGGTGCGCTGCCTGGCATGGACGCGGCTCATCATCTGGCGCGACACGGGGGCAATGTGCACACGCTTACCGAAAGTTCCTACGGGCGTCCGATCGACGAGGTGATCCTGTCGGTAGCCGCCAAGCAGGACGCCGATCTGATCATCATGGGGGCTTACAGCAAACCCAGGCGGCGGCAGCTGCTGTTCGGCGGCGTGACTCGCTCCATGCTGTCAGGTATCCGCTATCCCTTGTTGATTTCGCGCTGATCCCGTCGGTGGTTTGCCGCCACCCGATGGTCAACCAGCTTTTCCTGCAAGGACAAGGACATGGCCGAGCAAATCGTAGCCCCCGCGGCGCCCAAGTTTCCCATTGCTCTGATCATCGGTGTGATTGCGATGGTGGCGGTGTTGTTGCTTCCCACGCCGGCCGATCTGCCCGTGGCCGGCCATCGCATGCTGGCCATCCTCGTTTTCGCGGTGATTGTCTGGGTGACCGAGGCGGTATCCTACGAGGCCAGCGCCATCATGATCACGGCCCTGATGGCCTTCCTGATCGGCATGTCGCCTTCCATTCAGAATCCCGACGTCATCATCGGCACGTCAGCAGCCATCAACATGGGGCTGGCGGGTTTTGCCAATTCTGCGCTGGCCCTGGTGGCCGGGGCGCTCTTCATCGCAGCGGCCATGACCCATACTGGGCTGGACCGCTACATTGCCCTGCATACGCTGGACAAGATCGGCACCAGCACCCGGCGCATCTTCGTCGGCGCGATTGTCGTCACCATCGTCCTGAGCCTTCTGGTGCCCAGCGCGACTGCCCGAAGCGCGGCGGTCGTCCCCATCATGGTGGGCGTGATTGCCGCCTTCGGCGTGAGCAAGCGCTCCAACTTCGCCGCGGGCCTCATGATCGTGGTGGCGCAGGCAACCAGCATCTGGAACATCGGTATCCAGACGGCAGCGGCCCAGAATCTCCTGACCGTCGGCTTCATGGAGAAAATGCTGGGAGAGAGCGTCACCTGGGCGGACTGGCTGATAGCAGGCATACCCTGGTCCCTCATCATGTCGGTGGTGCTGATCGTCGTGACGCTCAAGCTGCTGCCGCCTGAAGCACAGGAGCTGCAGGGCGGCAAGGAAGGGGTGGCCCAGTCCCTCCAGGAGCTGGGGCCCATGACGGCGCCGCAGAAGCGCCTCCTGATGGTGTCATTGGCCTTGCTGGTGCTGTGGGCCACCGGCGGCAAGTTGCACCGCTTCGACACGACCTCCACCACCTATGCCGGCCTGGTCTTTCTGATGCTGCCGCGCATCGGCGTCATGACCTGGAAGGAAGTCCAGTCCCGGATCCCCTGGGGCACGGTGATCGTGTTCGGGGTCGGCATCAGCCTGGGAACGGCCTTGCTCACGACCGAGGCAGGGCAGTGGCTGGGCCAGCAGGTGGTTGTGCGTACGGGTCTGGATGCTTTTGGTCCCATGGGCATATTCGCGATCCTGTCAGCTTTCCTGATCCTGATCCATCTGGGTTTCGCCAGTGCAACGGCGTTGACTTCGGCCATGTTGCCCATCATGATTTCCGTGTTGGCCGTCCTGCCTGGTGATTTCAATCGTCTGGGCATGACCATGCTGCTCGGCTTCGTGATGAGCTATGGCTTCATCCTGCCCATCAACGCTCCGCAGAACATGGTCTGCCTGGGTACGGAAACCTTCAACGCCCGGCAGTTCGCAAAAGTCGGGATTCTGATCACTGTCATCGGCTATCTGCTGATGCTGGTGTTTTCCGTCACTTACTGGAAATGGCTGGGCTGGATGTAGCATCCGTCCGGCCCCTGAATCAGGCCGCGCAGGCCTGGAGGAGCATTCTGCGATGAACGAACCTTCAAAGAACCCGGCTGACTGGCCGGGCCATACCATTGCCGATGCACTGGTCGAGCTGCAGGCCCGCTGGGGCTGGTTTGTCGGCCTGGGCGTCGTCCTGCTGGCGTTGGGCGTGCTTGCAGTGGCTCACGTTTTTGTTGCCACGCTGGCCAGCGTGATCTTCATTGGCACGCTGATGGCTATTGCGGGCGTTGGCCAGCTCATGCATGCCTGGCGCATCAAGCAGATCCATGGTTTCATATTCTGGAGCGTGAGTGGCCTCCTCTACCTTGCAGCGGGGCTTTTCGCAGTGTTCTATCCCATTCAGGGGGCTACTATGCTGACCCTGCTGTTCGGGGCCATGCTGATTGCAGTGGGTGCCCTGCGCACCTGGTTGTGGTTCAACAACCGGGGGCAGCGGGGCTGGGGCTGGCTAGGCATATCGGGGGTCTTGACGCTGCTGGTCGGCATTCTGATTGCGGCGAACTGGCCAGGCAACAGTGTGTGGATACTGGGCTTGCTGCTGGCACTCGATCTGTTGTTCCAGGGCTGGTCGGCGCTGCTGCTGGGCCTGGTCCTTCGTCAGGGCCGCCGCTGACTTCAAGTGATGCAGGCTCCTGGGGCTGGCGGACATGGCGCGCGCCTGTAGCAAGCGCGCCGATACTCAGCCAGCCGAGGCTGCGGCGGGTGCCCCGCCCGGTTTGCTCGGACAGCTGAATTCTGGGGCCGCTTGCCGCGCCTTGCGGCCATGGTGCGTGCGGCGGGCCATTCTGCTGCGCAGGCGTTGCCACGTGCGGTCGTGCAAGGGCAGGACAAGCACATTGCAGATGGGTTCTACCAGGGCGGCCAGGCCGCCTACCGCCAGGGAGCCCGTGAAACCGTAAGTGACACCGAATGCGACGGCCATGTGAAGCAGGACTTGGCTGGTCTTCTGTGCGAGCATGAGCATGGCGGCAATTCCAGAATGAGGACAATACGTAATGAATGATAATTGTTCTCGTCGACATAACGGAAGTTTGTTTTTTTCATTGTCCCCATAGCCGAAGGCTATCAGATGGCCGCGCCCCCGCTATTTTCCAAGGTCGATGCCGAGATCGCCGCGCCCATGTCTATCACTTCGCCGGCGTTGTGCCGCAACTTGAACGACATGACAATATTGGCCAGGCCGGTGGCTTTCTCGCGCAGGCTATGCGCCGCATCGGCGGCGTCCTTCACCATGGCGGCATTGCGCTGGGTGGTTTCGTCCATATGCGAAATGGCAAGATTGACCTGTTCGATGCCGGAAGCCTGTTCGCTGCTGGCAGCCGTGATCTCGCCCATGATGTCGGAAACGCGCTGCACGCTGTCCTGGACTTCTTTCATGGTGACCCGCGTTTCGTTGACGAGGCTGTCGCCATGACGGGCAGCAGCCACTGCGGATTCGATCAGCGTCTTGATTTCCTGTGCCGCTGATGCGCTGCGCTGAGCGAGGCTGCGCACTTCGGAAGCGACGACGGCGAAACCCTTGCCCTGCTCTCCGGCGCGGGCGGCCTCGACCGCTGCGTTCAGCGCGAGGATGTTGGTCTGGAAGGCGATGCTGTCTATGACGCCGATGATGTTGACGATCTGGCCGGCGGAATCGTTGATGGAGGACATGGTTTCCACGACCTTGTCGACGGCTTCGTGGCCTTTCGTGGCAACCAGCGTGGCGGACATCACCAGATTGTTGGCCACCAGCGCATTCTCGGAATTCTGTTTGACCGTGGCCATCATCTGTTCCATGGTGGCGGCAGTTTCCGCCAGGGCGCTGGCTTGCTGTTCGGTTCGCGCGGCCAGGTCGGTGTTGCCGGCAGCGATCTGGGTCGAGGTCGTGGCGATGACGTCGGCCTCGTCTCGCAGTTCCGTCACAATATGGGTGAGGCTGCTCGTCATGTCCTGCAAGGCGCGGCTGAGCTGGCCGGTTTCATCCGTGCCATGGACGACGATGCGGTGCGTCAGGTTGCGTTTGGCCACGGCGCTGGCGGCTTCCACCGAGCGCTGCAGCGGCCGCACGATGGAGCGGGTGATGATCAGGCCTGTTCCAAGGCTGAGAATGGTGGATACGAGCAGGACCACCAGCATGATGTTGCGGCCCAAAGCGTTGTTGGCCTGCACCTGCAGGCTCTGCTGCCCGATCTGGGCTTTCATGTAGTTGAGCAGGCTGTCGAAGGCGTTGCGATACTCGGCAATGAGAGGCGGCATGTCCTGCTCGAAGAAGCGCAGGGCCGTGGCGTTGTCGCCGATTGCTTTCATCTGGAGGGCGCGGTCCCGTTCTTCGTGAAAGCGCGTAAAGGAACTGACAGCGTGTTCGTAGAGCTGGCGAGAGGTGTCGTCCTGCAGGTTGCGGCGCAACGGACTGACGACCGCAGTCAGCTCTCGAGCCGTATCATTCACTCGGTCCATCAGGAAGGCGCTCAGCTCAGCGTCCGGGCTGTGCACGATGGCTTCGAGGCGGGCCATGTTGATTTCCAGGAGTTTTTCCCATTCCACGATCAGGCGCTCGTTGATCAGCGGGGCGCCGGTGAGTGTCTTGACCGCCTGGCCGTTGGAATGCATGAGCCACAGGCTGGCGCCAGTGACGCCGGCGAGCAGGAGCAGCTGAAAGACGAAAGCAAGGATCAACCGAGTGCCGATCGAGACGTTGTTCATTTCTGCAGCTCTCAAAATATTAAGTATTACATATAAACATATTTTTACAATTTTAGGGAAGTGGAGGCGTCTGATTCCTTAATTTGCCTCAAGGCGCCTTGCGGCATGCCGGGGCGTCATGATTTCCGTCTGGAAAACCCGATCGGCATGCAGGCTCGCAAGGGCGAGGCATGTGCTTCAGCGGGCGCCTCGATTCCATGCCTGCGCAGTAGCGAGGGGCGGGCGATCGCAAGGCTGGCGCGGGGCAGGGCCTCTGTGCCCTGCGCGGCCTGCAAGGCTGGCAACGCAGCATGGCGAGTCCAGGCGTCGAAGATAAGAAGCATAATTAAACAGACAGGACACTAGTGTTACAAGGCGGTGAATCTGCAAGTTGTTGAACGTGTTTTGCTTGATACACTTGGGCGCGGGAGACAACATCATGCACATACAGAATCCGTGAGGGCGCCTGTTCCGACCCGGCTCCGGCGTACCGCTTTTGGTTTGGGCCTTCGTCAGAAGGTGGCTGTTGTTTTCATCGGCATGCTCCTGTTTGCGGGGCTCAACATCGGTCTCCTGCATCGCTTGCTGCAAGAGTTCAACGGCGTGGCTGCAACGGCCGCCGTAGCCGGCAAGATGCGCATGCTGGGCCAGAAGCTGGCTTATGAAACACTTGCCGCCAGCAGTGTGCCGAGCAGAGTCCCCCAGAATGTCGAGCACGACATCATCGATTTCGAGGCGGCTTATCTTTTGCTTCGCAGTGGCGGCACCGCCTTTGGGGAAATGATTCCTCCACTGGCTGCGAGCCATGCCGACACCATGACCTCGGTCTGGCTGGCATGGCAGCAGTATCGTGATCTGGTCCGTTTGGAGCCGGTGTCGTCGGCTGGTGTCACGTCGCCAGACACGGTGGCGCGGCAAAAGCAGCTTGCGGGGGCGTCGGCAGTTCTGCTGGAGCATACCGATGTGCTCATCCGGGATCTCGTCCAGGAAGCGCAGATGGCTCAGCAGGGCGTGCTGGGCAATATGTATCTGCTGCTGATATTGAATGCGCTCATTCTTCTGGCGGCCTACCTGGTGGTCAGCGCCCAGATCGTTGCGCCCCTGCAGCGGCTGGCACATCATTGCCGGGAACTTGCCAAAGGCAATTACGGGGAATACACCATACATGCATCCCGGGACGAGATCGGACAGCTGGCACAGGCATTGAACCAGTCGGGGCGGCAAATCGGTGAACTCATGAAAGCAGTCGAGCGCGAGCGCAAAGAACTGCGCCGTACCAGCGCGATGTTTCAGGGGGTGGCCCGCAATGCCATGACAGGGATCTTCGTGATGGACGGCGAAATGCGCTTTCGCTACGTGAATCGCAAGCTTGCGGAAATGTTCGGCTACAAGCCGGAGGAAATGTCCGATGGCCTGACGGTTCGTGATCTGCTGGCCGCTCCCGGATCCGATGGCTGGGGAGAACCATTTGAAAAAGGAGCCTGGCAGCGCCGCAATCTCTTGAATACCTCGCACTATGAGACACGTGCACGGCGCCGTGATGGCAAACCCATCGACATAGAGGTTTTTGCCTCGCGCATGGCGCTCGAAGGAGCGCCCGCCATCATCGGCATCGTGCTGAACGTGACGGAACGCAAGAAAGCCGAGGATTCGGAGCGGCGCGCCGCGCTGGTGTATGCCAATACCAGCGAAGCCGTAGTGGTGACGGACGCCGAGGGCACCATCCTGGATATCAATCCTGCGTTCACTGCCATCACGGGTTACGGTCCAGCCGAGGCGATCGGCCGGCGCATGAGCCTCCTGGCATCCGGCCGCCACAGCGATGCCTTCTACGGCGAGATGTGGAAAAGCCTGCAGACGACGGGAAAATGGTCTGGCGACATTTGGAACCGCCACCGGAATGGCAATGAGTACATCGAGCGCCTGACCATCGATACCTCATATAACGAAGATGGCTCAGTGAATTGCCACATCGGTCTGTTCTCGGATGTCACGGCGGAACGGCTCAAGGAAGAGACTATCTGGAGACAGGCTCATTTCGATCACCTCACCGGTTTGCCGAACCGCCAGATGTTTCATGAAGAGCTGCAGCGCGCCATGAAGCGTGCTGATCAGGAAGGGCACAGCCTGGCACTGATCTATCTTGACCTGGATCTCTTCAAAGAGGTCAACGACTCGCTGGGCCACGACAAGGGCGATGAGCTGCTGAAAGAGGTGGGAGGGAGGTTGCGTCGTTCCGTCAGGAAGGACGACCTGATTGCCCGTCTGGGGGGCGATGAGTTCACGCTCATTCTGAACCATGGCG
>Ga0172382_10009391_pt1 | contig 13362 bp, 18 predicted proteins | sample Leawel138RmetaG_FD_122245 | JGI IMG/M metagenome (GOLD analysis project Ga0172382, IMG submission 122245) | Leachate microbial communities from a municipal landfill in Southern Ontario, Canada - Leachate well 138R metaG | ecosystem: Engineered > Solid waste > Landfill > Unclassified | place...
CAACGCATCATTCAACGCAGCATCAATTGCTGCATCCAGCGCAGAATCACCAGTAGACGCACCAGCACCAAAATCGCCGCTGTAACCGCCGTCGTCGCCGGGTCGGTCGCCGGGGCCTTCACCGCGGAAACCGCCGCCGTAACCGGCGTCGTCGCCGGGGCTGTCACTGCCAAAAGGCATGGCAAGGGCAACCGGACCGTCATACTCGAAGGAGTCTTCAAAGACCTTCTCAAGGGTGTCGATGTCGATTCTCAATTCCCGGTAGATTTTCATGGCACCTTCTCGTAATTTTCGTCGATCAACCCCAAGTCTATCAAATCCTGGTAGCCGTAATCACCAGGACCAAAACCGCTGTCGCCTGATTCAGAGCCGAATCCCATTTCTCACTCCTAAATTCCTGTGTCCATAAAATGGCTACAGGAATGATGCTCCTAAGCCAATCGCCGCGCCAATGGCTGCGCCTTGCCAGGAGTTAGATATCGCATAACCAGCACTTGCGCCAGCCAGAGCTCCGCCAATGGAGCTTTGAATCTGGCTTGGTGAAGAGGTACCTGTCGAACCAGGAATAGCTGTACCACTGGAAACGGCGGCCAGGAGATTGGCTCCGTATTGGAATACTTCCAAGTCCCACTTCTGTTCGTCCACATCGATTGAGCGATCGACATCAGTTTGCTCTTTGAGCGCGACAATTCCGATTCGATTTACTTCAATGGTGTAGTGCAGAAGAGCCTTGTGAAGCTCATGTTTTGCAATAGTAGCTTGGAGCAAAGTGTCAGCTGCTCGGCCAATCATATCGGCACGCTGAACGTTTAGCTTCTGTCTCAGTTCAGAACCATACTTTGCCGTGTCCCTGGTGCTCATACCCCAGATAATTGCCTCCGCGATCATGAAGGCAGAGGAGTTTACCGCATTCACATCTCTCAGCCCAGCCTGCATCTTTGGTAGGACAATAGTCTCAATCTGATCGTTGAGGATGTCCTGGAATGCAGCGATATCAGCGTTGATGTATGTGTCGTCGAAAACATCTGAGTCGAAAAGTGTGGACAACGCTGCGACATATGACTGGTAACTCGTCAGTGGATTGAATGCGCCAATAGCAGTGTCAAGTGATCCTAGCTCTGCCTCCATTGCAGAGATCTTCGTCGCAGGATTGTAAGCCGCCTTACTCTCCCAAGGGTTGTTAGAGAAGGCATTGTTCAACGAATCGGTTATGCTCTGCGATGCTACGTCGGCGGTATTACGCAACCAGTCTTCGTGAACTGCTACTATATATTCTGGAATGTTTAGCCAGTCCTCAGCCATTAGCCGCCCCTCCTATGACAGGGATTGTAATGAAGCTATTTACAGAACCGCCATATTTTCTAGCGGTTTTTAGGACTATTGAGCTATTAGAGTGAACGAAGATGTTGGTACAATCCTTCGCACTTGCGTATTTGTTTATTGTATTGTACGCGTCCACGAGAATCTGAGGAGGAATCTCCTCGAACCCATAAACTGCATGGAGGATTAGATTCCTGGTGTTGGATAGGTAATCAGTTGAGAGTGAGGTAACTACAAATCCCCACACAATGTCTTCTTCAACTATAGCCCAACACAAAGCCATTTCAGCCATAAGACGTGTGAGAACATTGTTCGCTGTCTGCTCATCCCGCCTCACATGTGCGGGCATGGCTTCCATGATTGAGGCTTTTAGGCCTGATAACCAAAGGTTGGCGACCTGATCAACGGTTAACTTGATAAGCATGAGGCCCTCTCGTATAACGCTTGTCAGAGAGTTGAGTTGACACAGCAATATAGTCGAGAATGAAATCTGTTGATAGAGCCCTGTAATCTGAGAGTTTTACCACAGCTCTGTAATCAAGAGCCGAAACTATTGGAAACGCAAATCCCTGAGGATTAACCCTTATATAGTTACTTCGTCTGAAGGTAGCTGATTGATTAATCTTCCAGTCAACCGCCACTGTGATGTCAGTAGGAGCATTGACTCCGATTTGGAGACTTTGAACTAGTTTGATTCCTCTCGCTCCATTGTCTATATCATGAGTTACAACTTCCGCTGAGTAATTACCGTTATCAGAGAAAAATCCACAAAGAACTGAGCCACGATAGAAACCAACCGAGGTAACTGCTTGGTGACAACGATAGAGGCCATACTTCGTGAGCACAAAGCTCTTGGTACCATCGCTCAGATAGAACCGCTCCTTTTGAGGTACATAGTTAACTACAAATGGATCTGATAGCTGTTCGATATATTCGCGATATCCAAGACGCTCGCCTTTTAAATCTGCATCAAAGAGCCAGAAGTCGTTGTCAGTATCCACGAATCCACACAGCACATCATCACCAGCTATGTGGTTTCCTGAACTAATTCCGGGGCCTGGCAGGGCTTGAAAACCGAAACCAGTAGCGAACTCTTGGGCGAATGGAATAAGTGCTCCACGACCATTGTTGCTTAATACGAATACTTTGTCACCGAGTTTTCGCACAGAGTAAATTCTTCCATTGCCCTGATCATCCCAAGGCATATGACGAAAGCCAGCTGTGCGATATTCGTCAGGGCGAAACTCAAGTCGGCCAATACCACTCCAAGCAACGGAGCATCTGCCCAACGAACCCCAACGCTCATCAGCTGCAAACAACCCGCCCACTACAATCTGCCCGTTAAAATTACATCCGGTTGTGAATCGCGGACATCTATCTTGTGGGAGATCCTCAATAACATCGAATTCGGTTGATAAATCAGGCCGACGAAGGAAACCATCCGCGTAGAATTCACCTCCAGAAGTACCAGAAATTGCTATCAGATAGAATTTGCCGAAATCAACGAAGTCAATGAGGTCAATTTCCGACGCTGGCCCAAGTGTTGCTACATCAATTGCGTCCCACACACCGTTATTTTCCAACTCATATAAATGCAGATCAGTCCCTACTTTGTTGATAGCGAGGGTATAGTAGGAACCAAAAAAGAGTTTCGGATAGGGCCAACTAACCGTCCAGCTTGCTATGCTCGTCATTTATCTGACCCCTGTATACTGCGTTGATAGCCCGCTCATTATGAAGCGCATCACACACCTGGCCAACTACCGAAATCATTTTGCCTATCCCATTGTGGAGCTTGTAGAGATCTTCGCGAAGCTTGGCCACTTCTCCACGAAGTTTCCCTACCCCCTCCAAAGCCTCGATCGATCTATTCCTAGCCTCGCACGCAGCTTTGTTCGCACCTTGAACGTTCCCTACATTCAAATACATGGCTTCAAGGAGGAAGTTGAGAGCATCCCCAACCTCTATTTTTTGCTCAATAAGTCCGGTCTCTTTGTTTTTCCTCTCAAACTTTAATTCTCGAACCAACGACTCATGAATTAGGTCTATCAATTCCTGCTTCGTTTCGGGCTTCATTTGAGATCCCTTCTTAGAAATTCGGGCGTTGAAAAAGTCCTAAAGCTGCGGCAGGACGCCACGTACCATTCTGTGAGATTGTATGACTATGACCGCCGACCGCATTAACCGTGATTGTATGATTATGGCTTAGATCTCCGTCTTTGTATTTCCCTTCATTTTGTTGACGCATTAGAAAATAATCATCTCCATCAGAAGCCAGAGCTATACTTGAAGAAGCAGAGTGAGTGTGACCAGCCGCGACTGACGAACTAAGACCACTGAGACCCCACGTCCCTCCCATAAAAACTCCTGAAGAGACATTGAAAGCATTACTTCCACCTTTTATTCCGAGAACTCTATCAGTATAACCTGGGACAATAGTCCACCTGCTGTGCGCTGTGTCTCTAAGAACAAACATAATTTGTTGCGTTTCACGAATAATACCAGCAAGAACTTGGTCAATCCCATAAAGATGGGCGGTCAGATCATTGATGTCACTGACTTGTGATGGGGCTGAGCTAGGAGTATAATAGCTTGGATTCCAAGTAATATCCAACACGTCCCCATCAATGATATTTTGAGCTGGATTGATTATCTTGTTAGTCAACGACTGTGTATCTGAAAGACCAACCAGCTCTGAAGCAACCGCGGAGACTTTGGCAAGGGCCTCGTCGACTTGAACGCCAGTGTATGCAAGCTCATAGGACGCCATCATTACCCCCAGGGAATCGTTATCTTGGTAGGCGAGCTGTCATAAAGCTGATCCCCGCCAAGAGCAAAAAGATAATTGATTATGATAGTGATTATACTAGTGACGATTGAGGAGGCAGCATAACCTGTTTTGAAAGCTTTAGCCTTTACTGTTGTAATCCCCGTTCCAGTACCGCCAAAGACAATAGGGAATACTAAAGGAAATACAGCACCACTACCCTCAGTAACAAGAAATTGAGTCGTAAAAATCGGTGACTCCTCGGTTGGATCATCTCCGTTTGTTGTGTATCTAATAACCGCATCAGCAGTAGCACAAGTAATGTTTACATAACGCTCAGATCCGTAAGTACCAGTGGCTGGTGTAATAACTGGATTATAAACCTTGAAAGAGTATAGATTAGAAATTACGTTGCTTGGAGCCTTGCCAGTGGCGTAAGCCACAGCCTTCACCAATGTGCTAGCATTTATAACTATTGGGGCTGAGTAAAGAGTATCCGACTCATCAGGAACGGAGCCGTCGGTAGTGTAATAAATGCTGGCTGCAGGATCAGCACATGAAAGAACCAATGAAATCTGATTGTAGAAAGTCCCGCCAACAATAGAAAAAACTGGATCTGGAACAGCAGAACTCATATCCAATCTAATATGATTGACATGTATATAGACGCCCATTTAAGTCACCAAGATGAAGTCGTTTGCGATAGCATCCTCATCAGAGTCAGCATATCCTGATTTAACTAACTTGACTAAATGCCCGCCAATCAAAACATCAGAGATTGAGAGTTCGCCATCCGCGTCTGTTGTCCCTTTTAATTCTCCGTCTAAGTAAACACTCACTCCAGCCAAAACCTCGCCATCAAAGAAATCATGAGTATGAATTACTAAAGTTCTAAGCCTAGAGGGTGGAGTCAGAGCTCCAATCCCCGGCCAAACCTGAGTAGTAGATGCAAGCGAAATCACAGGCTCGTGCGGTACCAAACCCACTTCGTGAGGAGCGAGATTGTAACAGTCCTGTAAGGCCTGAGCGTTTCTAATCAGGTGTCTAAACTTGCGAAGCCCAGCTCTCAAAGCCTCGTCAAAAATCAACGGTGGCATTGTTCTCATAGTTAGCCCTCGAGCTGATTGATCGATTCTTCTTCAGCATTATCGAAGTCAATGAGCCGCAGCTTTTCATCCACCTGTTCTTTCCAGCCTCTTGCGCCTTCCATATTCCGCAGGGAAACCTCAAGCTGATACAGTGACGCCCAAGCTAAAAGCTCAGGTTGATGATAAGCCCAATACGAAGTGTTTGTGTTCGAGATCAGCTTCGGAGTGTAGAACTTTCCACGGACCTCAAGTATAATAGTTTCTGAGTTCGGAGGCCCATAAGCAATCCCACGCAGCTTGTACTTCTCCCATTCAGGCTCAATATTATCAAGATAAGTCCCAAGCGAAGACGCAACTACTTCGGGATCGTATGCCCTCATCAAACCTCTGGCCCAATAAAGAGGCTCGCCATAATCAGACGACTCCAAAGGCACGGGATACATATTGAGCAAATCATCAAGCGCCTTTACTTTAAGCTCCCATCTGGCAGTGGTAGTTCTAACCCACACTTGGTCAATTGTCCTGCAATAATCAAATGTTTGCGAGTACGAGCCAATTTCCTTTGAATAAAAATGTCGGTTCGTCGCAAACGCAAAATCAGATTGGAGATCCAGCATTCGCTGACCGGCGTTAATAAACGCATCAGCTCCGTTGTTTTCTCCTTCAGGAGTGACCAAATCATACCGACCACTCCACTCAGCGAAAAGCGCTCTGACTTCTCCTAAGTTACTCACTGGAACCTCCATAAACCAAATCCAGTTCAGGTTCGAAATCACCACCTCTTTGGTAGAGAGGGGAGAAGCCGAAACTTCTCCCCACCAGATTAAAATGAATCATTCAGACGCAGCGTTATCAGACCCGATCCCTGTCAGGAAGCCCATCGTTGACGGATGATGAAGCTCAAGCCCGAGCTCGGTAAGGAATTCTTCCTCCTTACCATCAATCCTTCCACGCCCGGAACTCTTGTCATCATAGAAATCCGTATCGTCGATGATCTGTTGTTTGAGGTACTCAGGCGAGAAGATCACCATCGACTGACGGTTGGTCGCTTCATGCGAGAAGAGCGGATGGATCTTCAACAGAACATCCCCAAACGGAGTGATCCATCGGCGAACATTCATGCCGTAGACTTTCTCGTTTGGTCCGATCTTGTACTCGCCAGCCGCCTTGACGAGCTTGTCGATCCCGAGAATCGCACCAGTCCCACACAGAGCCAATCTCTCCGATGGCCCATACCGAAACATAATCTCGAGCTGAGCATTGAGAAAATCCTGACCTCCGAGAACCCACGTCTTGCCGTCGTAGGCCTCATTCGTGGGATAGTTGCTCACGGTTCCGTACGTGCGAATCCAGTGCAACAGGCCGCCAGTCGTCCGCTCAGGCTTGCCGTTGTCCCCAACGTTTTCCGTCGGGATACCCCAGAGCAAGGCTTTCTCGATTTCCACCGAATGAATTTCGAGAGCCTCTTTCTTCGCCTTGGCGTAGGCATCACCCGTTCGAAGCCTCGTTTTCATCGCAGTCCGAGTGATGGACAAAGGCGTGCGGAAGATCTGAGTGTAATTGTACAGCTTTGCAGGATCGTACGCCACGGCCTGCGGCATCGCCCCGCCTTCAGGGTTGATGTTACCAATCACGAGGAGGGTGTCGCAATCGGACAGATCGCCGGCCGTCGAATTATCATCCGCCTCCAGGAGTCGAACGCCGACGAAAGAGCTGTCACCATTGACAGTACGTGCAACGACTTTGCCGTTAACATCAACGGTATAGTCGCTCGCGTCGCGACACAAAACCTGATGTCCGACGCGAAAGTGAGCGATGTCAGCCGCGCTCATTTTGAAATACAATACAGTCCCAGCAGCTGCGCCCGAAGCATACCCAGTGCCCAGTCCAGTATCAGTGTAAACTCCAGTCACCGTCGCTTTCTGTGTCGGGAAAGTCTGAGTCCACCAATAGAATTCCGGATCCGAGGGAGATTCACTCGAAACCATCGACATGAGTGCTGTCAGCGGCGCATCTCCATTGGGATAGAGATAAAGGATCGCCTCTCTCCAGCTTTTGGGCCTCTGATCGGTTACCCAGTCACCAGTACCTCTCATTCCAAACATTGCCATTGTCAGTTCCTCCGTAAGGTATTTGTTCCTGTGTCCATTTTATGGCTACAGGAAATCAGGTAGAGGCCAGATTCCGATACTTGAGCCCGTCCGAATACGCGACTGCGTGATCGGCGTCAGCGTCGAGAGTCACGTTCGTCATACCAGCGCCGACAACTGTCACATTGTGAGTTTCGGCATTGGTACCTTCGATTGTGAAGATTTTGCCCTTCGTCTCAGACGGAGGGGGAAGTGTGATGGTAACAGCCGCCGCGCCAGTGACGACGACGGTCGTCTCATACGGCTTCAGCGTGGCGGTTGCGGTCTTGTAAACGACACCAGGACCTGCAGTTTCCCGGTCCACTCTGCTCTGAACAGATTCCATTTGAACCTCCTAAAGAATGTTGAGGATTTCGTCGATTTGTTTCTGCATTTTCGAAGACTTTGGAGCATCGGCGTTGCCAGCCCTCCGTTGTGTGGAGGGGATAGCCGGCTTGGCGAAACGCTCATCCTGAGCCTTGGGAGGCGTCTGCGCTGAGGCTTTCAATCTCAGAGCCTTACGCGCTACTTTAGCGGACTCAGTCATGAGCTTGTCCATCGCCCAATCAGGATGCTCGCTTTGGAGCTTGTTCACCGTCATACCGACAACGCTTTTGTACTTAGCCAGATCGGAGTTCTCTTTGTAGAAAGCCTTCACGGCTTCTTGGATCGCTACCATAGTGTTAACTTGACGCTGCACCATGGAAGGGAGAGACACAAGCATGGTCTGGGCTGCTTCAGTTTTCGTCTCTTCACGAATCTTCTGCGCGAAGTTGTGAAGAAACTTGTTGAAGGTAGCCTTGTCCTTGAGAATGTCCTCATCCAAGTCGAGATCACCGACATAGTCAGGGGGTTGCTGGCTCTTGGGCGTTGATTCTTTCGGCTCCTCTTTCGGCGCTTCTGCGCTCTCGTCGCCCTTGGCCCCCTGCGGAGCCTTTCCAAGTGTTTCGGCCGCCATTCTTTCCATAGAGGCTCGAAAAGACTCGGGGTCATCACTATCATCCCCAGCATTATCATCGCTCTCGCTAGGGGTTTCTTTGTCTTCAGGTGGAGGTGGAGGTGGAGGTGTATCGTCCTCCTTGGGTTTATCTTCAGGCTCGTCAGGTTCATCCGCTTTGGGTGCATCCTCCGCATTTGGAGTATCATCCGACGGCTCATCATCGCCAACAGGAATGTCACCGAGAATCTCACCAATTTCTTCTTCAAATGTCTTTCCCATTTTAGTTTCCTTTCTCTTCGTCTTCAATCATATAAGTGTCGATGTTCATTATCCTCTTAACGGCCTCAATGTTCCCCTGAAGCCTATGAATTATGACTGGCTCATGTTCGCAATCTAGCTTATCGCGAATATCATCCAGCCAGGACTGTAGCTCCTTTTTGATTGCTTTGTTCCAAATCTTTCCAGTGAAGAATTGAATCAAGTCCTCTCTCGATACCTCTGGATACTCGTCGCTCATGCCACAGCCTCTCTTTCTACCGGAACCAAGTTACCGGCCTGTACCTGTTTTTGTACTTGCTCATTGCTCTGGACCGTAACGAACTCCTCAACGTTTTTAGCGCCTGAGTTGCGTGCGATATGTTTGAAGATACGTACGATATCGAAAGTGTTTCGAAGAGCTGGATCCTTGATGATTAGCCCGAAAAGCTCCATCCAAGCCCGAGAGAAGTTCCCTCCAGGAATCGTTCCATCTCGAATTACTACGTCATAGTCCAGCAGAAGGTCATAAGGAGAAACCTTAATAACGCCATTTTTCGCGGCTCGCCCGAATTCTTTCATCAACTGCTCTTGATATGGGCCGTAAACAGAGATGAAAATCTCTTCATTCATCAGCTGCTGAGCGTGCGAGGCAAAGAAGTATCCAATATCCTGGAATCCTTGTATCGCGATTACCTGAGCAATTCGCTCGAGTCGTTGATACTTGCCAATCTGAGTCCCCTCAAACTCGCCTTTGGTTAGGCGCTCCGGCCCACCCTGACGTAAGGCGCCCATAGAAGACGGGTCCGTTCCCATCGCCCTTTCCATATAACTCATAACGAATGAGACATCGTTGATGTTCGCACGAGTAATGTCGTTCACGCTTAGCTGCATAATGGTGTCTTTTACACCACGACCCCACGCAGGTTTTCGAGTCCTTACAAGCTTGCCTGGTCCAGGATTCTGCAGGTCCCGTGAGTTTAGCATATAAGGATCATAAATCAGCATATCATTGATCGCTTTACGAACGTTTGCAATGTGAGCGTTGAACAAGAAGTCAACAACATGCTGCATTCCACCAACTGTCTCAAGCCGGGAAATTGGGCTCCTGGCATATCCATCGTACTCAGATGCAATAGCGGCACAGGGGATTTTACCGTGATAAAACCCCACAGGCTGACACTTAATAACCACTCTATCAGCTGCTACCCATACACACCAGCGCTCGGGATACTCACTGTCCCCAAGTTTCAAATCCTTTGGGATGAAGTCAATGAACATCTTTATCACATCAACTGGCTTATTCACAGTACTGGTAACACGGCCTTTAAGCCCTGCTTTTGTTTCACGGCCACTCTCTTTTCGATAGATAGAGGTCTTGAGCGAATCAATCTGCTTGAGATATTTCACGTTAAACAGATCGTCATCAAGACCGTTTTCCTGTTTCAGCAGTTCACCGAGATTGGTCTCGTCAACCCAACCGAAATACTCCATCTTTTGAATGTCGTAAACAGGTACGTTTGGATCAGGCAGCGTCTTGAAAACGTCAATGTTTGACAGGTCGTTGCCTTCGAAGATGACTCCCTCCTCAACCTCCTTGTCAAACCCAGTCGGCCTAAACCCTCGCAATCGATCGAAAACCCCCAGAATCTTCCGCTTGGGTTTAAACCCTTTGACCACGCCCCACCCACACGCTACTGCTCCGAAACCATAAACGAAATTATCGCGAATCATAGTCAGCATATTGAGTATGTTCTTATGTCGCTCATTATGCTGCTGAATGACTCTCTCGAGTAAAATCGCTCCAACCGGAGAACCACCATCAAGGCGCTGATATCGAAAAATTGGGTCCTGCAAAAACGCCGCAGTCATGTAGCTCATCAATGTTTCGAGAAGAGCATACGAATATGGAAACACGATTGACACTGGCTTGCGTTCATCGTCCTCCTGAACCTTTTTTTCAGCGTCATCAGTTTTGATATAAACTGTGAGAGACTCGTCAACCTTTTTCCAATCATTGAATCTCTTGGAGATATGCGTTGACGAAGTTGAGGCCCTGTCCATAACCTCTTTGATAATCTTCTTATGCAACTCCGATCCAGGGCTGAAATCGAGACCCTTGGGATAATCGTATTCATGCTTCTCTCTTGGCAAGAACTCACGATCCATATTATAGTCGCTAGATACGATGTAAGTCATTTATATCACCTTCCAATCATCCAGAGCTTTGTCATCAGTTAGATCGCTATAATCCTCAGGCATCTCAATATCGAAATCACCAGGATCGAAATAAATCGAAAGCTCATCTAAGAGTTTCACTATATATGCCGCCGCATCCATAACGTCCCATAACTTGGAACGTGGGAAAGTTTGCAGCTGGTTTTCCAACTTCGTCGAAACCGCAGGATTATGGTAAATGTAGCCCTGACGATAATAAGGCGACAAATGCTTGACACGCTCCTCCTTCTTACCTACTGCTGAAAGCTCTACATACTGCGCGAAAACTCCCTCAACTTTCATTTGGTTCTGAATTGGCTGAGAAATAAACTGGTGTAATGAGGTTACCTCAACTGCTAAGTAAAAAGCCTTCCATCTTCGCACCATATCAAAGGCTTCACGATAGATATCGTTGGGGTACATCTTGCCAGAAACGCAGTCCCTGAACAGCAGCTTATGTGTGCTACGACCAACGCCCCAACAAACTATTGCTGAGTCGGCACTTTGCACTTTTACTGTCTTTGCCGGATCAACAATCACCACATTTAGGAATTCTCTCGTCGAAATTTTCTCTGTTGGTACGGAGACCCCTTCACCCTTCGACTCTCGTAGAATAATCTCATCCGGCCCTTCAACGTAGTATTTAAAATCCTCACTTCTAAACGTTGCATCTTCTTTCGACACCGGAAGGTTTCTGTACTCACGGTAAAAGACATCCATCATTCCTTCATTGCGATGCTCTTCAGCTTCCTTCTTAATATCCTCTGTTGAAATAAACTCCGGCGCATTCGAACTGAAATCATCATCACACAGTTCAAGTCTCACCGAGACCCAATCTGGCGAATCTAGTAAGCGTTGAAGTAGAGCATCCTCATGCTTCAAGGTGTCAATATAAACTATCTGCCAATCCTTCTTAATCCTCGAAACGCACTTCAAAAGGTCAGCGTAAAACCAAGTCCTTTGCTTGAGTCTCAATTCCTCGTTAAGCACATCGTTGGAATCCTCAAAGTCATCTACTATGATATAGTCCGGTCGATAGTTTATATAAAGCTGACCACGAATCTGTTGGCCGGACCCACGAGGTAGAATAAGCGTACCATGCTCGTTTTCTGAAAGCCTTGCAACCCATGAACGCTTCGAAAACTGATCTCCCAAATCCACGCTCTTCGTCTGAATATCGCCGAAAAGCTTCTTAATTACTAGATTCGACTTCAACTCACTCTTCAAGTTCTCCGTCTGCTGTTCCGCCGACGTTGCAGAGTTCGATATGTATGGGAGGAAATGTGAATCTCTGTACAAAATCTTTTTCGCAGAGTATGCAAGACCGACAATAGAAGACTTACCCAAACCACGAGGAGCCGCAATCGCAATCTTCGGAGCATTAGAATCAATAAGCTCGAAAATCTGATCATGTAGCCCTGAGAATGGCGCATAGAAACGCTCCGGAAAGAACGTTCTTGCAAGCAATGAAGTCGACCGATAACAGTCAACCAGCAAGTCTTGAATTTCCGAATCTGCTTTATATGAATATTTAGGTTCTGGCATTCCCTGTGTCCATAAAATGGTTACAGGAATTATTTTGCCGCTCGACCAACGGCAATTCCAAAGAGACCTGAAAACGCGTTTGATGCAAGAGCCGCAGCTTCGTGGCGGTCATGCTTCCTCGGGTACTGCTGCGTTCCCTGTACCCCTCGCCGCATTCCGAAGCTATCCCCAAATTATAGAATCCTCCATGCCGGCAGAAACACCGGCAAAGCAACCACGTCCCACGGCCGGAGGGCTTTGCCGTCCCTCAGCTTCCGGACGGCATCGTTCGGCGCCATCGTTTCGGCCGGGACCCCACGGACAATCGCGCCCCCGGCCAGCTCGGAGCAGAACAGCCTGGCCAGATCCTCGGAAACGTAGGCCCCAATATTCAGGGCCACGCCGCCGAAGTCATAGTCCTTGTCCATCTGCGCCCAGAGCCACCGCTCGATGGCCTCCCGCTGCTCGTCGGTCGCGTCGAGCCGGTGCCACCATGCCCTTCCGCCGTGAGTCCGGAGCCGCTTTGAGAGGGCCGCTGGCTTGACGCCGTGCTTACCGGTGGCCTCCATGATCAGACGCCGGGAACAGAGGGAGGGGCTCGTGACCACGGACGCGACATGATCGCATTTATGAGCCCCACGCGGCGTAAACCAGGAGATGGGCGAGAAGGGCGCCAAGAACGAAATCACATCTCCGGGCCGCATGAGGGACCGGACCTCGCAATATTTGGCCAGGTCGGTCATTTCCCTTTGGCCTTCCGCGGCTGATCGAATAGCCGAACGAGGACGCGACCACCGCCGCGATCCCGGCGATCTCGATCAGCCCTGATGTCAGCGCGTCGGCCTGATCCGGGGTCAGCGCCCCGGTGACCGCCAGGATGCCGATCACCTTCGGGATCAGCGCAACCCAGAACTCGGTCGTCTTCCAGCCGGGTTTCACTTCCGGTACGACCGCCACGATCTTTCCCTCGGTATTCTTTTGAACAGGGTATTCCGCCATGCCTTCTCTCCTTTTCACATTCCGGGCAAATTCGCCGGTATTCTATGGTGACGAACATCACGCATGACTCACATCCGCATCGCTCGCATTTCACGCCTGCAGCCCGATAATCGTGATCGTCGG
>Ga0172382_10009392_pt1 | contig 13362 bp, 10 predicted proteins | sample Leawel138RmetaG_FD_122245 | JGI IMG/M metagenome (GOLD analysis project Ga0172382, IMG submission 122245) | Leachate microbial communities from a municipal landfill in Southern Ontario, Canada - Leachate well 138R metaG | ecosystem: Engineered > Solid waste > Landfill > Unclassified | place...
CTGTCGCTCTATCTGGCGCTGTCCTTCTACACCGCCGCCTTCATCGCCGAGATCGTGCGCGCCGGCATCATGGGCGTGCCGCGCGGGCAGACGGAGGCCTATTCCGCGCTCGGCGTGCGCGCCAGCGACGGGATGCGGCTGGTCATCATCCCGCAGGCGATGCGCATCATCATCCCGCCCCTGACCAGCCAGTACCTGAACCTGATGAAGAACTCGTCGCTGGCGGTGGCGATCGGCTATCCCGACCTCTATGCGGTCGGCGGCACGATCCTCAACCAGACCGGACAGGCGATCGAGGTCGTGGTGATCTTCATGGTGGTCTATCTCAGCATCAGCCTCGTCACCTCGCTGTTCATGAACTGGTTCAACACCAAGATGGCGCTGAAGGAGAGGTGATCCATGCAGGGACATGACACGTCCTGGGTGCGCTCCGGGTTCATCGAACCGGCGCCCGCGCCGCGCTCGCAGTCTGGCTTCGGCGCCTGGCTGCGCGCCAACCTGTTCTCGACGCCGGTGAACACGGCGCTGACGCTGCTGGCGCTGCTGGTGCTGGCATGGGCGCTGCCGCGCATGCTGAACTGGCTGTTCTTCGACGCGGTCTGGGTCGGCGCCGACCGCACGGCCTGCCTGACCACGGAACAGGGCGGGCAGCTGCCGGCGGGGTGGAGCGGCGCCTGCTGGCCCTTCGTCACCAGCCGCTTCGGCCAGTTCATGTTCGGGCGCTATCCCGTAGACGAACGCTGGCGGGTGCTCCTGACGGGCGCGATCTTCGTGGCGCTGCTCGCGCCGCTGCTGATCCCGCGCATCCCCTACAAGCGCCTCAACGCCATCCTGTTCTTCGGCGTGTTCCCCTTCGTCGCCTATGTGCTGCTGCTCGGCGGCTATTTCGGCCTGCGCCCGGTGGAGACCTCGCGCTGGGGCGGCCTCCTGGTGACGCTGGTGATCTCCTATGTCGGCATCGTCGTGTCGCTGCCGCTGGGCATCCTGCTGGCGCTGGGGCGACGATCGGACATGCCGATCGTCAAGCTGCTTTCCGTCGTCTTCATCGAGATGGTGCGCGGCGTGCCGCTGGTCACGGTGCTGTTCATGGCCAGCTTCATGCTGCCGCTGTTCGTGCCGGCGGGCATGACGTTCGACAAGCTCCTGCGCGCGCTGATCGGCGTCGCCCTGTTCGCCTCCGCCTACATGGCCGAGGTGATACGCGGCGGCCTGCAGGCGATCCCGCGCGGCCAGTACGAGGGCGCCGATTCGCTCGGCCTCGGCTACTGGCCCAAGATGGGGCTTATCATCATGCCGCAGGCGTTGAAGCTGGTCATTCCCGGCATCGTCAACACCTTCATCGGCATGTTCAAGGACACGACGCTGGTTCTCATCATCTCCATGTTCGACCTGCTCGGCGTGGTCAAGCAGAACATCTCCGGCGACCCGACCTGGGCCACGCCGCAGACGGCCAAGACCGGCTACATCTTCGCCGGGATGATCTTCTGGATCTTCTGCTTCGGCATGTCGCGCTACTCGCAATACATGGAACGGCGGCTCGACACGGGGCGGCGATGAGAAGCCCGAGACAGGAAACCCCGCAACAGCGAAGCGCCGGGAGGAATTGAACAATGGCAGGCGAAAACGTGGTCTCCGCAAGCGCGCTCGACGTGGACCGCTCGCGGATGCAGGTCTCCGACACGGAAGTCGCCGTCGAGATCATCGGCATGAACAAGTGGTACGGCGACTTTCACGTGCTGCGCGACATCGACCTGAAGGTGATGCGCGGTGAGCGCATCGTCGTCGCCGGGCCGTCGGGCTCGGGCAAGTCGACCATGATCCGCTGCATCAACCGGCTGGAGGAGCACCAGAAGGGCAAGGTCATTGTCAACGGCGTCGAGCTGACCAACGACCTGAAGAAGATCGACGAGGTGCGGCGCGAGGTCGGCATGGTGTTCCAGCACTTCAACCTGTTCCCGCACCTGACCATCATGGAGAACTGCACGCTGGCGCCGATCTGGGTGCGCAAGGTTCCCAGGAAGGAGGCCGAGGCCACGGCCATGCACTATCTCGAGCGGGTCAAGATCCCCGAGCAGGCGCACAAATATCCCGGCCAGCTCTCCGGCGGCCAGCAGCAGCGCGTGGCCATCGCGCGCTCGCTGTGCATGAAGCCGAAGATCATGCTGTTCGACGAGCCGACCTCGGCGCTCGACCCCGAGATGGTCAAGGAGGTGCTGGACACGATGGTCGGCCTCGCCGAGGAGGGCATGACCATGGTCTGCGTCACCCACGAGATGGGCTTCGCGCGGCAGGTGGCGAACCGCGTGATCTTCATGGACCAGGGCCAGATCGTCGAGCAGAACACGCCGGCCGAGTTCTTCGACAACCCGCAGCACGAGCGGACGAAGCTGTTCCTGAGCCAGATCCTGCACTGAGCCGATCGACCGTCGGCGCTGCCCCTCATCCGGCTGCCGCCACCTTCTCCCCGTGAACGGGGAGAAGGCAGAAGCTCCGGCATCGCGGCCAATCCCCTTCTCCCCGTTCACGGGGAGAAGGTGCCCGAAGGGCGGATGAGGGGCGGTTCCGTCCTGTCAGGATCGCGCGCCCACCCCAAACGAAAGGCCCGCCACTCAACGAATGGCGGGCCTTTCCAATGTCTTGCCGTGGGTCGGGGCGCCGCCTCAGCCTTCCTTCTTCGGCGGCACCGGGCGCAAGTGCAGCTCGCGCAGCTGCGTCGGGGACGCCTCGCTGGGCGCGCCCATCAGGAGGTCGAGCGCCTGCTGGTTCATCGGGAACATGCTGACCTCGCGCAGGTTCTTCGCGCCGACCAGCAGCATGACCACGCGGTCGACGCCGGCGGCCATGCCGCCATGCGGCGGCGCGCCGTACTGGAAGGCGCGATAGAGGCCGCCGAACCGCTCCTCGACCGTGGCGCGGTCGAAGCCGGCGATCTCGAACGCCTTGACCATGGTTTCGGGCAGGTGGTTGCGGATGCCGCCGGAGGCGATCTCGAAGCCGTTGCAGACCATGTCGTACTGGAACGCCTTGATCGACAGCGGCTCCTGCGCGGTCAGCGCCTCCATGCCGCCCTGCGGCATCGAGAACGGGTTGTGGCCGAAATCGACCTTCTTCTCGTCCTCGTTCCATTCGTAGAACGGGAAATCGACGATCCAGCACAGTTCGAACCTGTCGCGATCGACGAGGTTCAGCTCCTCGCCGGCGCGGGTGCGCGCAGCGCCGGCGAAGGGATAGAACTTCTTCGGGTCGCCGGCGACGAAGAAGCAGGCGTCGCCGTCATCGAGGCCGAGCTGGACGCGGATCGCCTCGGTGCGCTCCTCGCCGATGTTCTTGGCGATGGGGCCGGCGCCTTCGAGGCGCTCGCCCTCCTTGCGCCAGAAGATGTAGCCGAGGCCCGGCTGCCCTTCCCCTTGAGCCCACGAGTTCATGCGGTCGCAGAAGGCGCGACTACCGCCGGTCTTCGCCGGAACCGCCCAGACCTCGGCCCTGGGATCGTTGGCGAGGATGTTGGCGAACACCTTGAAGCCCGAGCCACGAAAATGCTCGGAGACGTCCTCCATGACGATCGGGTTGCGCAGATCAGGCTTGTCGGAGCCGTATTTGCGGATCGCCTCGTCATAGGCGATGCGCGGAAACGCCTGCGTCACCGGCTTGCCCTCGGCGAAGGCCTCGAAGACCCCGCGCATCACCGGCTCCATGGTGGACAGGATGTCCTCCTGTTCGACGAAGCTCATTTCGAGGTCGAGCTGATAGAACTCGCCCGGCAGGCGGTCGGCGCGCGGGTCTTCGTCGCGGAAGCAGGGCGCGATCTGGAAATAGCGGTCGAAGCCCGACACCATGATCAGCTGCTTGTAGATCTGCGGCGCCTGCGGCAGCGCGTAGAACTTGCCCGGATGGATGCGGCTCGGCACCAGGAAGTCGCGCGCGCCTTCCGGCGACGAGGCGGTGAGAATCGGCGTCGAATATTCGGTGAAGCCGGCTTCGCCCATGCGCTTGCGCATCTCGGCGATAACCCTGGTGCGGGCGACGATGTTCCTGTGCAGCGTCTCGCGGCGCAGGTCGAGGAAACGGTATTTCAGGCGGATGTCTTCCGGATAGTCGGGCTCGCCGAACACGGGAAGCGGCAGCTCCTTCGCCGCCGACAGCACCTCGATATCGGCGGCGAATATCTCGATCTCGCCGGTCGGCAGGTTGGCGTTGACCGTCTCGGGCGTGCGCGCCTTGACCTCGCCATCGACGCGGATCACCCATTCGCCGCGCACGGTCTCGGCCGCGGCGAAGGCCGGCGAATCGGGATCGGCGACGATCTGGGTCAGGCCGTAATGATCGCGCAGGTCGATGAAGAGCAGGCCGCCATGGTCGCGAACGCGATGGACCCAGCCGGAGAGACGAACGGAAGCGCCGACATCGGACTTCCTGAGCTGGGCGCAGTTATGGCTGCGGTAACGGTGCATGGGAGATCTTCCGGTTTTCAAGAATATGTCGAGGGGGGTCGCGTCCGCGATGCGGCGCGCCCGAAATTCGCCGGAAAAGCGCATGCAGGCGCCGATTTGTCAAGGAGAGCACGACAGGTGCGGGGCGCAACGGCCGGCGCCCCGCAGGAAGCGTCATCCCGCTTCGTCGACATCAGCCGGCGAGAGCATGTCGGACAGCGTCCATTCGGCGAATTCGCCGTCTCTTATGCCATTCTCGGGCAGGCATCGGTTCGGACCTTCCTCCACATAGGCAGACCGGCCTTCGAAGCATCCCGCCGAATAGTAGGTCGAAACCCGCGACCAGCCGTCCACGCTCTCATAGACCAGCACGGACTCGCCGGGGAAGAAGCGGCCGACCGTTCCGCACGCCATCGACGGGCAGGTGCGCCGTATGCCGCCGTCCTTCTTGATCCACATTCTGGTTTCAGCCATCGCCGGCGGGACGGTGAAGGTCCATGCGAGCGCGTACAGCGCAAGGACGCGCCAGTGCGGCAAGGTCCGCGGCACAGGCGTTGTCCTCACCCGTTCGTCGTCGTTTCGACGATCTCGCGAACAGGCAGGCTTTCCATCGCGGCGAGCTGGTCCGCACACAGATCGGCCGCGCCGGGGATCGGACTGTCGAAGCCGGCAGGCGTCGCCCAGCCGCCGTCCGCGATGAAGTCGTCCCGCTTGTAGCTGGCGGTTTCCTTCAGCGCCGCCAAACTGGTCCGGGCCGAGTCCGACGCCGTGAACCTCTCCACGCAAACGGTCGAGGCAAGTTGGGCGCGCGCATCGCGGGCGGCCTCTTCGGCCATTTTCTGTGCCGTGCCGCCCGTCGTCCATCCGCCGGCCGTGAAGCCGAGGATCATCGTCGCCACGGCCGCCCCGGCCATCGACCAGCCCCACACGGTCTTGGAAGGCGTGAAATCGTTCCAACGATCGTTGAGTTTCCGTTCGTTTGCCATCGAGCGTTCTCCCTTTTTCTCGATTGGTTTCATAACGTAACATTTCGAGAGTAACACAGGGTCAGCCATACACCTAGCCCGATGGCCGCCATGAGGGGGAGACTCGCCTTCGCCGCGAAATTGTCGATGGCAGTTCGCGGTCGCGCGACCTATAGAGCTATCAGGCTCCTTCCTTTCGGGATTCCATGAACGGCCTCAAACCTCTCATCCCGATCCTCACCACCGCCGGCATCGTGCTGGGCGGCAACGGCCTCCAGGGCACGCTGATCGCGCTGCGCGGCGCGCATGAAGGCTTCTCGGCCACGGCCATCGGCTTCATGGGCACGGCCTATTATGCCGGCTTCCTGCTCGGCTGCCTCGTCATCGTGCGCATCATGCGCAATGTCGGACACATCCGCGCCTTCTCGGCGCTGGCGGCGGTGGCGGCCTCGGCCACGCTGGTCATGGCCATCGCCATCGACGTGACCGTGTGGACGGCGTTGCGCTTCGTCGCCGGCTTCTGCTTCGCCGGCCTGTTCACGGTCATGGAAAGCTGGCTGAATACCGGCGTCTCCAACGACAATCGCGCGCGGGTGCTTTCGCTCTACCGCGTCATCGACATCGGCGCCGTCACCGGGGCACAGTTCCTCATCCCGGTCATCGGCGCGGACGGCTTCGCCATCTTCGCGGTGATGGCGATCATGATCGCGATCTCGCTGGTGCCGGTGTCGCTCGGCGACCGCTCCAACCCGACCGCGCCGGACGACGTCAGGCTCGATCTGCGGCGCGCCTGGGCGATCTCGCCCATCGCCGCGCTCGGCTGCATCGCCATCGGCGTCACCAACAGCGCCTTCCGCACCCTCTCCCCGGTCTATGCGCAGGATGTCGGCTTCGGCACCGCCGACGTCGCCGCCTTCGTCAGCGTCTCGATCATCGGCGGCGCGCTGATCCAGTACCCGCTCGGCTACGCCTCGGACCGGCACGACCGCCGCAGCGTGCTTCTGGTCACCACCGTGCTCGCGCTCATCGCGGCGCTGGCGCTCGGCCTGTTCGCGGACAGCGGAAGGTTCGTCAACTTCACGCTCGTCTTCATCTTCGGCGCCTTCGCCATGCCGCTGTTCTCGCTGTCGGCGGCCCATGCCAACGACCGCGCCGCGCCGAACGAGTATGTCATGCTCAACGCCGCCCTGATGCTGTTCTATTCGATCGGCGCCATCGTCGGCCCGTTCGCGGCCGCCGCCGCCATGCAGCGCTTCGGCCCGCAGGCGCTGTTCCTGTTCTCGGCCGGGGTCTATGTCGTCTTCATCGGCCTGATCGTCTGGCGCATGCGCGTGCGCGGCCCGGCGCGGGCCGAGGAACGCGCCCGCTTCACCGCGCTTCTGCGCACCTCCACAATCTTCGCCCGGCTGGCGCATTGGCGCGGCGGCGACAGGCGAAGATGACAAGAAGAGGCTTGACGCAACGGCGCATGGCTGGAATTGAGGCATATCCGCCCGGATATGGAACCTCGATGCCGCTTATCACCCGTCAGCAAGACCTCGAAGACGCGATCGACCGGCTCGGCCGCTCCGACTTCGTCACCATCGACACCGAATTCATCCGCGAGACGACGTTCTGGCCGGTTCTGTGCCTGATCCAGCTCGCCTCGCCGGACACGACCGCGCTGATCGACCCGCTGGCGCCCGACATCGACCTCGCCCCCTTCTTCCGCCTGATGGCGGATGAAACGACGGTCAAGGTGTTCCACGCGGCGCGGCAGGACATCGAGATCATCTTCCATCTCGGCAACCTCATTCCGCACCCGGTGTTCGACACGCAGGTGGCGGCGATGGTGTGCGGTTTCGGCGACAGCGTCTCCTACGACCAGCTGGTGCAGAAGGTGACGGGCGAGCGCATCGACAAGTCGTCGCGCTTCACCGACTGGCGCCACCGGCCGCTTTCCGACAAGCAGCTCGACTACGCGCTGGCCGACGTCACCCATCTCGTCGACATCTACCGCCATCTCAGCGACCGGCTGGAGCGCGAGGACCGCGCCCACTGGCTGAACGAGGAGATGGAGGTGCTGACCGCGCGCGCAACCTACGACCCGCACCCCGACGACGCCTGGAAGCGGCTGAAGATGCGGGTGAAGAAGCCGCAGGAGCTGGCCGTGGTGCAGGCGGTGGCGGCCTGGCGCGAGCGCGAGGCGCGCGAGCGCGACGTGCCGCGCGGGCGCGTGCTGAAGGACGACGCCATCTTCGAGATCGCCCAGCAGGGGCCGCGCGACACGGCGGCGCTCGCCCGGCTGCGCACCACGCCGCGCGGCTGGGAACGCTCGGCGACCGCCGGCGCGCTGATCGAGGTGGTCAACGCCGCGCTCGACCTGCCCAAGGAGAGCCTGCCGAAGCTGCCGCGCCAGGTGCAGCAGCCCGAAGGCACCAGCGCCGCGGCCGAACTGATCAAGGTGCTGTTGAAGCTGGTGGCGGAGGAGGAAGGCGTGGCGCCCAAGGTGCTGGCCTCGTCCGACGACATCGAGAAGATCGCGGCCAAGGGCGAGGACGCGGACGTGCCGGCGCTTTCGGGCTGGCGGCGCGAGGTGTTCGGCGAGCGCGCGCTGGCGCTGGTGCGCGGCGAGGTGGCGCTGAAGTTCGACAAGCGCAAGATCGCCGTGTTCGACGCGAAATAGGCCGATGCCTGTCCCCGTCATCCCGGCCAAGGGCGCGTGAGCGCCCGCCGAGCCGGGGTCCATTGGCCGGAAGATCGCCAAGCGCGGCGCGACCCTCGCGCAAGGGCGCTTCAGCACCGGCATCGCAAGCCTTGAAGCCGGCCGCGCCGCTCAACAGTTCCCGGATAGCCTTCGCTATGCTCCGGCTTCCGGGATGACGGCAGCGTACAGGCTCGACCTTCCCACCGTCATCCCGGCCGAGCGAAGCGAGAGCCGGCTTCCCCGTTCCGTCATCCCGGCAAGGGCGCGCAAACGCCCGCCGAGCCGGGATCCATTGGCCGGGAGATCGTCGAGCGCGGCCGGGTCCTCGCGCTGGCGCTTTTCAGCACCCGCATCGCGAGCCTCGATCCCGGCCGCGTTGCTCAATGGTTCCCGGACAGCCTCCGCTTCGCTCCGGCTTCCGGGATGACGCAGAGGCGGGAATTTCCATATGCGATCAGCCCTGTGCATATGGGCTTGATCGCCGGCCTGCGCCGCTGCTAGGCTGCCGGCATCGACCGAGTGGCAACTAGGGTTCCGGGCGGTTCATGCCGCCGCTGGACCGAGCGTTGCAGAGACCGCGGACGTTTCGCGGCTGCACCCAAGGGACAAAAGCCCAGGGGAGGAGACGTCGAGATCAACCGGCGCCGATGGCGTCCAAGGGGGTCTCAATGACGCTTGCCTCCGCCTGCCTCGTCATACTCGCGGCGTTCATCCATGCGACATGGAACCTGATGGCCAAGCGGGCCGCCCCGGTCGGACCGGTCTTCGTCTTCGCCTACAATCTCGTTTCCTGCGTCGCCTATGCGCCGTGGGTGCTCTATCTCATCACCAACCGCGCCATCACGTCGAGCGGGCATGTCGTCGCCTTCGTCCTGCTGAGCGGCGTCATCCACCTCGCCTACAGCCTTTGCCTGCAACGCGGCTACCAGCAGGCGGAGCTGTCGGTGGTCTATCCGGTCGCGCGCGGCACGGGGCCGATGCTGGCGACGCTGGGGGCGATCCTCGTTCTGGGCGAGGCGCCGACGGCGCGGGCGCTCGCCGGGCTCGCCGCCGTCGTCGTCGGCATCGGGCTGATCGCCACGCGCGGCGACCTTTCGGCCTTTCGCCGGCCGGCCGGCATGGCGGGCCTGCGTTGGGGCACGGCCACCGGCGGCCTGATCGCCGCCTATACGGTGGTCGACGCCTATGCGGTCAAGGCGCTCGGCGTCGCGCCGGTGGTGCTCGACTGGTTCGCCAACCTGCTGCGCTTCGTGCTGCTGGCGCCGCTGGTGGCGGCCAATCCGCGCCGGGCCTTGCGCGCCATGCGCGGCTTCTGGTGGCTTGCGCTCGGCGTCGGGCTCCTGTCGCCCCTTTCCTACATCCTCGTGCTGGCGGCGCTCGAAACCGGGGCGCCGCTCAGCGTGGTGGCGCCGATGCGCGAGATGTCGATGATGGTTGGCGCGCTGATGGGCATGGTGATCCTGCGCGAGACCGTCGGGCCGTGGCGGCTCGTGGGCTGCGCGGCGGTCATCGCCGGCGTGATCCTGCTTTCATGGTCGTGAGAGGGAAGCGGCTGCGCCCTATTCGCGCCAATGCTCCTTCACCCATTCCACGGGCCTGGTGAAGCTGCGCAGATAGTTGGAGAAGGACTGGTTCTCGGGACGGTCGCGCAGCTGCCGGATGTATTCGCCCGCCGACAGACCCATCCGGGTTCTCGAGCCGCCGGCGATGGCGTGTTCGGGGTGGTATCCTCCGGGGAAGATCACGATGCGCGCGTCCTTGGGAAGGCGCGCATCCATGAAGTAGTTCAGCGGAAAGAACGGCCTGCATTCATAGCGGAAATGACGCACCCACCGTCGCGGAAAGAAGGTCACGCCTCCCGGAGCGTTGCGGGTCACGAAACGCTGCTCGTAGTCGTAGGCGTCAGCGATGCCCTGCGGGTCCGCGCGAAACTTGTCGAGAAGCGGAACCAGCTTTCCAACCTGGAAGCGGTAAACCGAGGTCTGTCCGAGCCGCTCCAGCGGACGGACCGGGTTTCTGGCCAGCATCACCTGATCCGGCCTTCCGACGGTGAAGAACGCGTCGATGTTTCCGACGATCACGAGATCGAGGTCCAGAAACAGGACAGGCCCTTCCAGCGTGCCGAGACGAGGCCCCCAAAGCCGCGACTTCTGCCAGACGCCCTTGGAAGTGACCGGCAGATCGAAATCGAGGGGAGGAAGATCCTCGCAGAGAACCTCGGGACGGATGCCTTCCCTGTCGTCGGTGAAGCAGGTGAACGTGAAAGGCGGGGTGATGTTGCGTTCGACCATCGCATAAAGGCGGTTGATGAAGGGAGGGCCGTATTTCGTGCCCCAGTTGATCGCGATGACCTGCTTTACGTCGCTCATTTTCATGCTGCCTTGACTTGCGAAGGGCTCCTGGATGGTTTCACACTTTCCTGGAATTGCTCTAGCCGACCACGATCTCCATCGGCCGGTCGAGCACCCTGGCGAGGATTTCCATGCGCGAGTCGGGGCGCTCGCCCAGCAGGTCGGCATGGCTTGCCGGCACGACGAGGGAGAGCTTGCGGTCCTCGCCCTCGCGCCATTTCAGCTTCGGCATCATGCCGGGCATGGAGGCCGAGAACAGGTAGACGACGCGCAGAAGCGCGCCGAGGATGCGCGCGCGCTCGATGTAGCGCGGGCCGGCGAGCGCCTTCATCGCCGGCGAGACGTCGTCCTCGTAGATGCCTTCGTGGCGGAAGAGGTTGGCCAGCGCGATGAAGGCGCGGCCGGGATGGTCGATGCCGATGAAGGAGGCGTGGGCGATGATGTTGAGCGACTGGGTGCCGCGATACTCGGGATGAGCGCGCCAGCCGATGTCGGCGAGCAGGCAGGCGGCGCGGCGATAGCGCGCCTCGTCCTCGCTTTCCTCGATGCCGAAGACGGCGAACGCCTCGTCCGTCCACGCCGCCAGCTCGCGCGCATGGGTGACCGAGCGCGAGCGCAGGATGGCAAGCTCCTCGGCCGAGGAGATCAACGGGTCGCGCCGCCGCTCCTCCGGCGAAAGCAGCGCGTGGAGATAGCCCTCGCGCACGCCGAAGGCCGAGACGACGATGTTCTTCGGCTGCATCGCGTCGATGATCTCGCGCAGCACGGCCGCGCCGTAGGGCAACAGCGCGCGCCGCGTCTTCGAGATGCGCTTGGCGCCGCGGATCTGGCCCAGCTCGCCGCCGGCGACGAGCTTGAGGAAGGCGTCCATCTCGTCGAGGCCGAGCTCGTAATTGTGCATCACCGGCAGGGCATAGTTGGTGGAGAGCATGTGCAGGCGGGCGAGGTTTCGCCACGTGCCGCCGACGCAGTAGAAGGTGCGGTCGCGTCCGTCGGCGAGGAAATCGGCGCGGCGAAGCTCCTCGCGCGCGATTTTCGCGGCTGCGACGGGCGAATCCTTGGCCATCTCCTGAAGGCGCAGGCCGCCGAGCGGCAGGGTGATGCCCTCGCCGATCGCGTCGCCGGCGATGTCGATCAGCTCCAGGCTGCCGCCGCCGAGGTCGCCGGCGATGCCGTCCGGCCGGTGGAAGGCGGAGATGACGCCCTGCGCCGAATAGGCCGCCTCCTCCTTGCCAGACAGCACCTGGATCGGCACGCCGAGGATCTCCTCGGCGCGGCGCACGAAATCCATGCCGTTCTCGGCCTCGCGCGCGGCGGCGGTGGCGATGGCGTGGAGCGAGACCGCGCCGGCCTGCTCGGCGAGCGCCCGGAAGCGCCGCAGTTCCTCGACGGCGCGGCGCACCGCCTCCTCGTCGAGCCGGCCGGTGGAGACGATGCCGCGTCCCAGGCCGGCCATCATCTTCTCGTTGAAGAGGATGGTGGGCGAGCGCGTCACACCTTCATAGACGACCAGACGCACCGAGTTCGAGCCGATATCGACCACGGCGAGCGGCCGGCGGTCCTGCAACCGGCCCTGTGAGGAATGAATCATGCGGCGGGGGCTGCGCCGGCTTGCTTGCGGCGCTTGGGCTGGACGATGCGCTTCGGCGCGCTCGACTTCAGCGCGTCGCCCCTTCCCGACAGGCTCGGATTCGTCATGAAGTACTCCTGCGCGTTGAAGGGTTCCTCCCCTTCGCCGGGCACGATGCGCCGCGAGGTTCCGTCCGCCAGTACTTCAAAACTCTGCTGGTTGTCCATGATGTTTCCGAGCATGATCTGGCCCAGCACCTGCTCGTGCACGGTCGGGTTGGTGATCGGCACCAGCGTCTCGACCCGGCGGTCGAGGTTGCGCGGCATCATGTCGGCCGAGCCGATATAGACGATGGCCTCGTCGGAAGGCAGGCCGTGGCCGTTGCCGAAGCAGTAGATGCGGCTGTGCTCGAGGAAGCGGCCGACGATGGACTTGACGCGGATGTTCTCCGACAGGCCCGGCACCTGCGGCCGCAGGCAGCAGATGCCGCGCACGACGAGGTCGATATCGACCCCGGCCCGGCTCGCGTCGTAGAGCGCGTCGATGACCGTCGGGTCGACCAGCGAGTTCATCTTCATCCAGATCTGCGCCGGCTTGCCCTTGCCGGCGAACTCGATCTCGGCCGCGATGTGGTCGAGGATGCGCTGGCGCAGGCTGAAGGGCGAGATGGCGATGCCCATCTCGCCGGCCGGCTCGGCATAGCCGGTGATGAAGTTGAACACCTGCGCCACGTCGCGCGCCAGCGCCGGGTCGGTGGTGAAATAGGAAAGGTCGGTATAGATGCGCGCCGTGATCGGGTGGTAGTTGCCGGTGCCGAGATGAACGTAGTTGCGCAACTTGCCGTCCTCACGGCGCACGACCAGCGACATCTTGGCATGGGTCTTCAGCTCGAGGAAGCCGAACACGACCTGCACGCCGGCGCGCTCCAAGTCTCGCGCCCAGCGGATGTTGGCCTCCTCGTCGAAGCGCGCCTTCAGTTCGACCAGCGCGGTGACCGACTTGCCGGCCTCGGCCGCGTCAATCAGCGCGCGCACGATCGGGCTGTCGTTGGAGGTGCGGTAGAGCGTCTGCTTGATCGCCACCACGTCGGGATCGACCGCCGCCTGGCGCAGGAACTGCACCACCACGTCGAAGCTCTCGTAAGGGTGGTGGACGATGAAGTCCTTCTCGCGGGTGGCGGCGAGGCAGTCGCCGCCGCGGCCGCGCACCCGCTCGGGGAAGCGCGGATTGTAGACCGGGAACACCAGGTCCGGCCGATCCTCGACGATCAGCTCGTTCACGTCGACCAGCCCCAGCATGCCGTTGAGCGCGAAGACGTTCTCCGGCTCCGCCTGAAGAGCGCGCGCGACGAAGTCGAGCA
>Ga0172382_10009394_pt1 | contig 13359 bp, 8 predicted proteins | sample Leawel138RmetaG_FD_122245 | JGI IMG/M metagenome (GOLD analysis project Ga0172382, IMG submission 122245) | Leachate microbial communities from a municipal landfill in Southern Ontario, Canada - Leachate well 138R metaG | ecosystem: Engineered > Solid waste > Landfill > Unclassified | place...
AATAGTGTATGGATAACGTCCCAAAGGTTCCCCTTGTGCATTTAGCACACTACGAATCGCACGCAACGGCGTATTAAAACCACCATTGGCGATCGTTTGATACATGTCCGCCACTTCTATTGGAGTCAAACTGCCCGCACCCAACAATATAGAAGGATAAGCCGGCCATTCACGTTCAACGCCAAGTTTGCGTACAACTTTCAAGACCTGTGGCACGCCCATTTCCAAACCCAGCTTGGCGGTTGAAAGGTTATAGGATTGCGCCAGCCCTTGGTATAAAAAAACCGTACCGTGCTCTTTACGGTCGTAATTCTGTGGCGTCCATACTTTACCGCTTCGACTTGTCACTGAAAAGGAGGCGTCTTCAATATAGTGCGTCAAGGTGTACTGGCTGGGCTGTTCTAAAGCTGCAAGATAAACCGCAGGTTTAACCAGTGAGCCAATCGGTCGCACAGCATCTAATGCACGGTTAAACCCAGCGTAACGCGGTAAACGACTGCCGAGCAACGCCAACACCTCACCGGTTTCAGGGTTACTCACGACCATTGCCGACTCAACCTCATCAATCCCTTTGCGGCCCGCCAATTGCTTATAGGTTTGCGCCAAGGTTTCTTCCGCTTTGCGCTGCAAGATTGGGTCAAAACTGGTAAAAATACGCAGCCCTTCTTCAGTTAAATCTTGATCACGGTAGTCTTCACGTAATTGTCGTTTAACCAAATCCATAAAACCTGGATAAGTGCTATTGGCAAGGCTACCGCGCTTAGTAATACCCAACGGACGCTGCTTAGCCTGCGTCGCCTGCTCTTCATTAACTATTCCTTGCTCAACGAGCAAATCAATGACTAGGTTACGCCGTTCAAGAGCGCGCTCAGGCTGACGCCGCGGATTATAATAGGATGGTCCTTTCACCATCCCGACCAAGAGCGCCACTTGATGCAGCTTCAACTCAGATAAAGGCTGGCTGAAAAAATATTGACTAGCCAAACCAAAACCATGTACCGCGCGCTGGCCATCTTGACCAAGAAAAACCTCATTGAGATAGGCTTCTAAAATGTCTTGCTTGTTGTAATGCAACTCAAGCAGCATCGACATCAATGCCTCTGTGACTTTACGAGTTAACGTGCGCTCGTTAGTGAGGAAAAAGTTTTTCACCAACTGTTGAGTTAGCGTACTACCGCCTTGGCGCAAAGAGCCCGTCGAGGTATTGATCCACAAAGCACGCGCAATCGACTTGGGTGAGACGCCATGGTGTGTATAGAAGTCCCGATCCTCTACCGCAATAAGCGCTTGCGCTAATAAGTCAGGTGCTTGATCGAGACGAATTAAGATTCGATCTTCTTGATGTGCTGGGTATAAACCGCCAACCAATAAAGGCTCCAAGCGAGCAACTGCCAAAGCGCGACCATTGTGCTGTGCCAAGCTGGCAATACTGTTTCCAGAGAAGCTCACACGCAGCGCTTGCGCAGGCTCTGCACCTTCATAAAACTGAAAACCCCGCGTATACAAAGCAACGGTATTACCGCTAACTGCCATAGCGCCAGAACTGCTTGCAGAAGACTCGTTACGGTAGCCCAAGGCGCTCAACTCAGTAAGAAAATCTTGTTTATTAAGTTTTTGACCAGCAAATAACTCTAGAGGCCGAGCATAAACTTTAGCTGGTACCGTCCAGCGTTTACCGGAAAATTTCTCTTGAACCACAGCATCAAGATATATAAGTACGCCCGCAAGCACTACAATACCGATAATGGACAGCTTAACAAACAAGCCAAGCCAACGGCCTGAGGTTTTTGCTTTACGCTGACGTGTAGCTTTTTTAGTGGGCCGCGACGTTCGTTTTGGACTCATGCTGTTAATTATACCCAGTTTGTTTCAGTTCAAAATGCATGTTGTTATAGTTTGCACTGTTGCACACAATTGCCATAATGCAGGCATTACTTTATTACTCTCAAGGATCACCTGTGACTCAAGCCCTGATTGCCGCCTTACAAAACCCTGCGATCTTTCCGCACCCAGTCGAAGATTTCCAGGTCATCGAAACGCATATTTCTTGGGTCATTTTAACTGGCCCCTACGCTTACAAAATCAAAAAAGCAGTGAATTTTGGTTTTTTAGATTTTACTGATATTGCTGCTCGCCAACACTTCTGTTCTGAAGAAGTCCGTTTAAACCAGCGTTTAACCGATGGTCTCTACCTCGAAGTTGTGGCCATTACCGGCTCTGTCGAAGTACCGCAGCTACAAGGCGACGGTCCAGCCATTGAGTACGCGGTTAAAATGCGCCAGTTTCCGCAAACCCAGCTGTTGGGTGATATGCAAAAACGCGGCGAACTCTGCGAAACGCATATTGACGCCTTAGCTAAACAAATCGCACGCTTTCACCATGAGGCGCCTCGCGTACCCGCAGAGCACCCACTGGGTGACCCACTCGCAATTATGGCACCGATTCGGCAAAACTTTGAACAAATCCGTCCGCTCCTCAGTGAGCCAGCTGATCTACAACAACTGGATGCACTGGAAGCATGGACCGAAGATGGTTTTACCCGTTTGCTCCCACTATTAGAGCTGCGTCGTCACAATGGTTCAATCCGTGAATGCCATGGTGATATTCACCTCGGCAATGCCACCCTGCTCGATGGTGAAGTTGTGCTGTTTGACTGCATTGAGTTTAACGAGCCTTTCCGCTTAATTGATGTCGCATCCGATGCAGCTTTCTTGGCGATGGACTTAGAAGATCGCGGTTTAAAACCTTTATCGCGCCGTTTTATTAATGGCTGGTTAGAGCTCACTGGCGACTATCAAGCGATGCCGCTGATTAATTTTTACAAAGCTTATCGCGCTATGGTACGCGGCAAAGTCAATTTATTCCGCCTTGAGCAGGAGTCTGACCCAGTACAGCGTGCAGTGATTGTTCGCCAGTACCGCAGCTACGCTAATTTAGCGGAAAGTTACAGTGCGATCCCATCACGGTTATTGGCCATTACCCATGGCATTTCTGCAGTCGGCAAAAGCTCAGTGGCAATGCGCTTGGTAGAAGCCTTAGGCGCACTGCGTTTTCGCTCTGATTTTGAGCGCAAGCGTTTATTCGGTGAACAAGACAGCGCCGAGCAAAACACACTAGGTGGCGGTATTTACAATCCGAACGCCAGCGCTGCGACCTATCAACGCCTACATGCACTGGCGGCCGATGCGTTGCAAGCAGGCTTTCCCGTCGTCATTGATGCGACTTACTTGAAAAGTGAGCAGCGACATGATGCTTGGCAGATTGCCGAAAGCACTGGTACGCCATTCTTAATCCTTGACTGCCAAGCACCGGATGAAGTTGTTGCCACATGGCTAAAGCAACGCCAAGAAGACGCTTTAGATCCATCTGACGCTACTGCGGAAGTGATCTTAGCGCAACGTAAAAACCTAGAGCCGTTGAGTGCCACTGAAACAGCACAAAGCTATCGTGTCGATACTCATGATGCAGCAACTTTAGATAACTTGATCAACCAGATCCGTAAACGCTTACCGGGTTTATAAAGCCCATCCTTTTGCTGCGTGACATCCGCGCAGCAAAAGGATTTTTAAAGTTTCAACCAGTCTGCTTGCACCTGCTGCTTATTGAGAGCCAACCACTGCAAAGCAATAATGCTTGCAGCGTTATCAATACGGCCATCTTGCACAGCTTTTAGCGCATCGGTTAACGACCAAACATGCACGCGAATATCTTCGCCTTCTTCAGCCACACCAAATACACCAGCAACGCCTACTGTCGAACAACGGCCGACAAAGAGATAAACACGCTCATCCGATCCGCCTGGCGATGGATAATAGGTCATCACTGGCAGCAACTCATGCAGTTCTAAATCTGCTTCTTCACGGGCTTCACGGCGCGCCACCTGTGCAGGCTCTTCGTCTGTATCAATTAAACCCGCAACAATTTCTAGCAACCACGGCTCAGGGCTTTTATCTAAAGCGCCAACACGAAACTGCTCAACCAGTACCACCGAGTCGGTGTGTGGATCATAGGGCAACACACACACGGCATCCGGTCGAACAAACAACTCACGACTGATGATCGGCCCCATATTGCCAGCGAATAAACGGTGCTTTAAATGCACCCGATCTAAGCGATAAAATCCTTGAAAGCAACGCTCACGCTGCTCAACCACCACATCATCCTTAGCCGTCATTGCACGTTCAGTCATGTATAGCTCCCACAAAAAAGGCGACCATTAAAGCCGCCTTTTATACCATTGAAGTGTTTAAACCTGCTTATAGATTATCGAGCCTTCTTCGCGAAAACGCTCAGATTGCTGTTTAAAACCAGCCTCAATCGCACGCTGTTCATCGGTTAAGCCGTTTTCTTTCGCGTATTGACGCACTTCTTGAGTGATCTTCATCGAGCAGAACTTCGGCCCGCACATGGAACAAAAATGCGCCACTTTAGCGGAATCTTTGGGTAAGGTTTCATCATGAAAAGCACGTGCCGTATCAGGATCAAGACCTAAGTTGAACTGATCTTCCCACCGGAACTCAAAGCGCGCTTTACTCAAAGCATCATCACGAATTTGCGCACCCGGATGACCTTTGGCCAAGTCCGCCGCATGCGCAGCAATTTTATAGGTGATAATCCCAGTTTTCACATCATCCTTATTCGGTAAACCCAAGTGTTCTTTAGGTGTTACGTAACAGAGCATGGCGCAGCCGTACCAAGCAATCATCGCAGCACCAATACCAGAAGTAATGTGATCATAACCCGGTGCGATATCTGTGGTTAATGGGCCCAGCGTATAGAAAGGCGCTTCATCACAGCACTCCAGCTGCTTGTCCATATTTTCTTTAATCATATGCATTGGCACATGGCCTGGACCTTCAATAAAGCACTGCACGTCATGTTTCCAAGCAATTTTGGTCAGCTCACCTAAGGTTTCTAGCTCAGCAAACTGGGCCGCATCATTGGCGTCAGCAATAGAACCGGGACGCAAACCATCACCTAACGAGAAGCTGACATCGTAAGCCTTCATAATTTCGCAGATGTCTTCAAAATGCGTATAGAGAAAGTTTTCTTTGTGATGCGCTAAACACCATTTGGCCATGATCGAGCCACCACGTGAAACAATCCCAGTCACCCGTTTAGCCGTTAGCGGCACATAGCGCAGCAATACGCCGGCGTGAATCGTAAAGTAGTCAATACCTTGCTCAGCCTGCTCAATCAAAGTATCGCGAAATAATTCCCAAGTCAGATCTTCAGCAACGCCGTTGACTTTTTCTAACGCTTGGTAAATCGGCACTGTACCGACGGGTACCGGTGAGTTACGCACAATCCACTCGCGGGTTTCATGGATATTTTTACCGGTGGACAGATCCATAATGGTGTCGGAGCCCCAACGAATACCCCAAGTCAGCTTAGCCACTTCTTCTTCAATCGACGAGCCCAGCGCACTATTGCCAATATTACCGTTAATCTTCACTAAGAAGTTACGACCGAGAATCATCGGCTCAAGTTCAGTGTGGTTGATATTGGCTGGGATAATCGCGCGCCCGCGGGCAATTTCTGAGCGCACAAACTCTGGGGTGATTTCTTTAGGAATACTGGCACCGAAGCTGTGACCTGGGTGCTGGCTATCCAATAGACCTGCTTCGCGCGCTTTTTCCAGCTTCATATTCTCGCGAATCGCGACATATTCCATCTCTGGCGTAATAATGCCTTGGCGCGCATAGTGCATCTGCGTAACGTTTTGACCTGTCTTGGCCCGTCGCGGTTTACGAATCGAGGCAAAGCGCATAGTACTCAGCTCGGGATCATTTAAGCGCTCTTGACCAAAATTGGAACTCAAACCGCTTAGTACCTCAGTATCAGCGCGCTCTTCAATCCAGGAGCTACGCACATCAGCCAAACCTTTACGCACATCAATTTTAACGCTGGGATCGCTATAAGGTCCGGAGGTGTCATAAACAAATACAGGGGCATTTTCTTCAATGCCTTCATCTGTTTCGGTTGGCGTTAGACTGATTTCACGCATGGGTACGAGAATGTCCGGACGTGAGCCTTGCACATAGATTTTGCGGGAGTTTGGGAAAGGCTGGATCGACTGCAGATCAACTTGCGCGGTATCACTGAGATGTTGCGACAGGGTTTTATTCATTGTATTGGTTCTCCAAATCACAGATTAAAAGTGTCGGGGAACCAATGGACAAAGGCAGGCCTACCTTGCGGTAAACTTATCTTGTTCCCTACGCGAGTATTAACTCGATCAGGTTCAACGGGATCCGGATTAACCGATCTCAGCTCTATTCAGAGCACCCCGACAAGAAGCAGTCCACAGTTTACCCAGCCCGCAAAGCAGACTGCAAGCACATGCGACTAAATGCTAAGCTGTGCAAGGCCTTAAACAATGTTAAAGCGCGCTTGACCGTTTTACTGATCAGCCGTAGCCTTGACGCGATTTCTCTTTGTAAAATCTAGGATATTGACGATGCGTGTACTGTCGCTTACTTTTGCTATAGCTACAGTTTTGGGATCGATGGCTTATGCAGCGCCTGCCACTCAAAACAAAGTTAACCTGCTCGATGTCTACCAACTCGCCGTTGATAACAACGCAGACTTAGCCGCAGCACATGCTGATTATAAAGCGCAAAGCGAGCGTGTACCGCAAGCACGTGCGGGCTTGCTGCCACAAATTGGTGCCGGTGCCAGCAACTCTAATAACCGTAGTAAAGTGGACACAACAGACGGCTCTAAAACTACGTCACGCAGTGGCTTAGTCTACCAAGCCAGCCTCAGCCAACCGCTATTTCGTTTGGATCGCTGGTATCAATTACAAGCCGCACAAGCCAGTAATGAGCAATCATCTTTAGAGCTGTCGGCGATTGAACAGAATCTGATTTTACAAAGCTCTGACGTGTATTTTTCTGTACTGCGTGCACAAGATAATCTGGCTGCCAGTCGTGCCGAAGAATCAGCGTTTAAACGTCAGTTCGATCTCGCCAGCGAACGCTTTGATGTCGGCTTATCGGATAAAACCGATGTCCTCCAAGCCCAAGCCGCATTTGATGCCGCACGCGCCAATCGCATGGTTGCCGAACGTATGGTCAGCGATGCCTTTCAAGCGGTTAGCACTCTGACCAATGTTGACTTAGCGGCACTGGAAGGCGTGAAGCACAGCCTGCCAATTCTTGCGCCTACACCCAATGACGCCACGGCTTGGGTGAATACCGCCAGCGAGCAAAACCTGGGCTTACAAGCGATAAACTTTGCTGTGCAAGCCGCGCAAGAGAGTGTCAAACAACGCAAATCTGGTCATGCACCGACAGTTGATGCTATTGCCCAATATCAAAAAGGTGATAACGACAGCATGGGCTTTATTAATAGCGGTATAACAGGTATGCCAAGGTATGACGGTAACGCTGAGCAAAGCAGCATTGGTTTACAATTAAATATCCCGCTGTACACCGGCGGCATGACCAGCTCACAAGTACGTGAAGGCGTGTATCGCTTAGATCAAGCAGAGCAAATGCGTGAAAGTCTACGCCGCAAAACAGTACAGGATGCGCGTAACTTCTACCGTGCAGTCAATACCGATGTAGAACAAGTGCAAGCGCTTAAGCAGGCGATTATTTCCAGCCAAAGCGCGGTAGAGGCCACACAAATCGGTTATGAGGTGGGTACGCGCAACATTGTTGATGTACTCGATGCGCAACGCGTGCTGTATGCCGCTGTGCGTAACTACAATAATGCGCGCTATGACTACATTTTGAACAACCTACGCTTACAGCAAACAGCAGGCACACTCAGCCCTGACAACTTGCAAGCGTTATCAGCCTATTTAAATCCTAACTACGATCCAGATAGCGACTTTTTACCGCCAGATCTAGACAAAGAAATCGAGGCAAATCTACGTCGCCGTTAAATACCCCGAGGCTGACTGCTCACTTAAGCAGTCGGCCAGCGATGACAGTTGAGCTTGCGCTTACAAGCTTAAGCGCATGGACAGATCAATCGCTTTAATATCTTTGGTCAGCGTACCCAACGAAATATAATCCACACCTGTCTCAGCGATCGCACGAATCGTATCCTCATTGACACCACCAGAGGCTTCCAGCTTGGCTTGTGAGGCATTGATTTCGACGGCGCTGCGCATATCTTCCAGACTTAACTCATCCAACATAATAATGTCAGCACCAGCTGCCAAGGCTTCACGCAACTCATCAAGGTTTTCTACCTCAACTTCAACAGGCTTACCCGGTGCAATACGGTGCGCAGCTTGCACAGTCGCAGCCACACTGCCACAGGCGGTAATATGATTTTCTTTAATTAAAAACGCATCATACAAACCCATACGGTGATTATGACAACCACCGCAAGTCACTGCGTACTTTTGTGCCACACGCAAGCCTGGCAAGGTTTTGCGTGTATCTAACAGCTTCACAGTAGTGCCAGCAACCAAATCAGCAAAGTACTGGCAGCGTGTTGCTACAGCCGACAAGGTCTGTAAAAAATTTAACGCTGCACGCTCACCGGTCAGCAATGCTCGGGCACTGCCTTGCAGTTCAAACAACACATCATTGGCTTGTACATGCTGACCATCAGCAACCAACCAACGCACCTGCACGCTGCTGTCCACTTGGCGAAACACTTCATTAACCCAAGCAACACCGCTAATCACTGCAGACTCGCGAGTGATCACCCGCGCGCTGGCAGATTGCTCAGCAGGAATCAATTGTGCAGTAATATCACCCGACCCGACATCTTCTGCCAAAGCAATCCGCACACTGGCTTGAATATCTGCGGTCAACTGCTCAAGTAAAATATTGCTCATGCTACGCTCCTAAATGAATTGCGTTTATTATAGTGGCTGGCCAGCGCATTAGCAGTATGCCCCGCCAATCACTGCATAGATTTGCTAAAGCCCAGCCATCTGTGACTCACATCAAGCGCCGGATAGATACCGCTTGGCTCTAGCCAATAAGCGCCTATAATCAACCGTGCCACTTGTATATATCTAACTCTCAGCGCTCCAGAAGCCTTGTTCTGGACGAGGGTAGTTCTCACAGGAGACAGCACACAGTGAAGAATGATGCCAATATTGTACCCTTTGCCAGTCAAAGCAAACATTCTTCTGCGCCATCAGGAAAACTACCTGCCGTACTCGTTAGTACGCGCGATAAAGCTGCCACCTTGCTCAGAAGCTATATCCAAGAACTATTTGCCAATGCAGATGACGCTTTGTTCGAAATGGCAGATCGTGCCACCAGCAATAACGAACAAAATAGTCTATTTGAAGCCATGCGCGATTTGCGTCTCAAACGTAAAAACATTGAGCGTAGCTTTTTACAGCAGCTTTTCGAGTCCTTTGCAGACCTTAATCAATACCAGATAGGTCAACCGCCGTCCTTACAAACGCCTTCATTTGAGTCGCTATCATTAGTGCAAAATGATGAACTTGAAGAGTCAGTGGCGATTGATAGCATGGTTGCCAAAGTAAAACGTCGTGATGAACTCGCGCTACAGCAACTGTCAGCACGCTTTAACCACGTATTAAGTCGCAAGATGACTGAAGACAACAACCCTCTAAGTCCAAATGTACTATCTGCTAATTTTATAAAAAGCTGCAATAGCATCAATTTCTCGATCAATATCAAGCTGATTATCCTCAAGCTGTTCGAAAAGCACGTCATCAGTCAACTCGACAGTCTCTACCAAGACGTTAATACGCTTTTAATTGATGCTGATATTTTGCCATCCTTAAAAATCAGTTCAGCGCAGAAAAAACCTAGTTCCTCAGCAATCTACTCACACAATCAAGTCAGCGATCATGCCGCGGCGATCGCCGAGATTCGCTCTGATGAATTACATATTGCCTTTAGTGAACTACAAGAAATGTTGTCACAGCTGCGCGGTAATGTATTTCCAGACCGGCAAGTTCCTGCTGATGCTGTGCCTATTTCCAGCAATGACTTAATGCGTTTACTCTCGCATATGCAACAACACCTACCGTCCCAACCAACACAAGATCAAGATCTACGTAAACAACTCGACCAATTACTGATCCGCGCGGGCAGCCACAGCCAAGAGGCGCGTGTTGTTGGACAAGTCGATGATGACGTTATCAACTTAGTTGCAATGCTGTTTGAGTTTATTTTAGATGACCGCAATATTCCTGATTCACTCAAAGCGCTGATTGCGCGCTTACAGATACCGCTACTTAAAGCCGCGGTGCTGGATAAAACATTTTTCAATCGAGGCAACCATCCAGCGCGCAGACTTCTCAATGAAATTGCATCGGCAGCACTGGGTTGGAGCGAGCATGACAGCGAGCGCCGCGATAGTCTTTACCAGAAAATTGAAAACATAGTGCAGCGCACTCTGACTGAGTTCACTGATGATCCAAATATTTTTAATGAATTACTGGTAGATTTTATTGCCTTTACTGGCAACGAACGACGACGCAGCGAATTACTTGAACAGCGCACCCGTGATGCTGAAGAAGGCCGCGCACGCGCTGAAGCAGCACGCGAACATGTAGAGCAAGAACTCAATACGCGACTACTGGGCAGAACATTGCCTGAGGTGGTTGTACAGTTGCTACAGGACGCTTGGAGTAAGGTTTTACTGCTGTCTTATCTGAAAAGTGGCAACGATTCTAGCGAGTGGCGTGACAACTTAGCCACTATGGATGACTTGATCTGGAGCATTGAGCCCCACGATGATGCTGAGGCGCGCTTAAAGCTATTACAGATAGTGCCTTTATTGCTACGACAGTTGCGCACTGGTTTTTCCAATGCAGCCATTGATCCCTTTGTTGCTAGCCACTTCTTTAGTCGCTTAGAAGCCCTGCATGTCCAAGCCTTCCAACGCTATAAGAAAAAAACTGCAATCGCGGTAACGTCTAGCGAGGATTTATCTGAAAATACTGCTGAAAGTATTGCAGTAGTCCCAGCCGACATCACACTTAATGAGCTTCCAGAGGAGTTACACCAAGCCGCTCTACAGCAGCAAGAGCCTGCTGTCATGGTTGAGGTTCAGGAAGAAATTATTTTACATCACGCAGAATCCACTGATAACGCAACGCACAAAGTAGTCCTGAGCGATGATGATCCGGCGTTATTGCAAGTGGACAGCTTATATACCGGCAGCTGGATTGAGTTTATTCAAGATGATCAACGTAAATTGCGCTGCAAGCTAGCCGCAATTATAAAACCAACTGGACGCTATATTTTCGTCAATCGTAGTGGCGTTAAAGTTCTCGAAAAAAATCGCATGTCGCTGGCGATTGAATTTAAAAATAATGCAATCACCTTGCTCGACAATGCGTTATTGTTTGATCGCGCACTGGAGTCGGTGATTGGTAACTTACGTCGTCTTAAAAACAACTGACCCTAGCAAGGATCACATCTTACTCAGCCCAAGTATTTGCCAGACTCAGTTGCACATCTACACACCACAATTCATCACTGAGCCGCGCACGCCACTGCCCTATCACCGGCTGCAAACCAATAAAGACAATGCGTACCATCGTCTCCTGTGGCTCTACCCGCCAACGCACTGGCTTACCCTCCGCTAAAGAAAACTCGCCTTGCGCTGCTTGCCCTTTACTATTCAACAGCAGTAGCTGATAAACACCTTGCTCTACATGGGCTTGCACCTGTGCAGGTTCAGATAAACATATGCCCAGACCATTCGCATAGGTTTGCAGTTGCACAACAGTATTGCTGTACTGAGGCGTCGTAGGTTCTTCAAACAATCGCCCCAGCATCATGCCGATTAAAAAACTAAAAAGCGCCACACTTGCAAAAACCTTGAGCATCCATTGCCGCCTTGGTGGAGATTCCCGTGTAGAATCAACGTCTATTTTATTGTCAGGATCAGGCATGTTTCACGTCATTCTCTTTGAGCCAGAAATTCCACCAAACACCGGTAATATTATTCGCCTGTGCGCAAATGTAGGCTGCAGCTTACATTTAATCGAACCGCTTGGCTTTGCCTTTGACGACAAACGTTTGCGCCGTGCCGGACTCGACTACCAAGAATTTGCTCATGTGCAGCGCCACGCCAATCTAGCAGAATGTTTAAGTGTTTTGCAGCAACCACGCTTATTTGCTTTTAGCACCAAAGCCTTGCACAGCTACGCTGATGTCATCTACCAAGATGGCGATGCATTTATTTTTGGCCCAGAAACGCGCGGTTTGCCAGAGGACGTGCGCAATAGCATTGCGCCTGAGCAACTGGTGCGTTTACCTATGCGTGAAGGTTCACGTAGTTTAAACCTGTCCAATACAGTTGCTATTGCAGTGTATGAAGCCTGGCGGCAGTCTGATTTTATCACCCAGTCATAAAAAACCCCACCAAGCAGAAAAGCTGAGCGGGGTCTTTTTATTCAGCGCAGAGTTACAACAATAAACTGCGTATTTCTGCTAACAGTTCAGCCAAGCGTCGGGTGAAATGTGCAGCAGCTGCACCGTTGATGACACGGTGGTCATAGGACAGTGACAGTGGCAGCATTAAGCGCGGGTCAAAGTCCGCACCATTCCACACCGGCTGCATGGTCGCACGTGAGACACCTAAGATGGCGACTTCCGGTGCATTCACAATTGGCGTAAAACCGGTGCCGCCAATGTGCCCTAAGCTGGAGATGGTAAAGCACGCACCTTGCATTTGCTCAGCACTGAGCTTTTTATTGCGCGCTTTATCCGCTAATTCAGCCGCTTCGCCAGCCAATTGTAGCAAGCTCTTCTGATTGACATCGCGAATCACTGGCACCAATAAGCCTTCAGGCGTATCTACAGCAAAGCCTAGGTGCACATACTTCTTACGAATTAGCGCTTTACCGCTTGGCGCTAAGGAACTATTGAAATCTGGCATTTCTTGCAGCAAATGCGCGCAGGCTTTCAATAAGAACGGCAGTATGGTCAGTTTCACACCAGCTTTTTCTGCGACAGCTTTTTGGCTCACCCGGAATGCTTCAAGCTCAGTCATATCGGCTGATTCAAACTGAGTGACGTGCGGCACATTTAGCCAGCTGCGATGTAAATTCATTGCGCCCAACTGCTGCAAACGCGTCATCGCAACTTCTTCGACCTCGCCAAAGCGGGCAAAGTCTACTGCAGGGATCGGTGGAATACCGCTACCCTGCTCTGGCATGCCGCTGGCTTGTTTAGTCAACGCTTGCTGCACATATGCATGTAGATCTTCTTTCAGTAAGCGTTTATGCGGACCACTGCCGCTGACTAAACCCAAGTCCACACCCAATTCACGCGCTAACTTACGCACGGCAGGGCCGGCATGCACAACGCTAGTTTTGCGCTTATCCGGTCCAGGTGCGGTTTCAGGCGCAACTGATACGGCTGCACTAGGTTTGGCTGCAGGTGCAGGTGC
>Ga0172382_10009395_pt1 | contig 13357 bp, 12 predicted proteins | sample Leawel138RmetaG_FD_122245 | JGI IMG/M metagenome (GOLD analysis project Ga0172382, IMG submission 122245) | Leachate microbial communities from a municipal landfill in Southern Ontario, Canada - Leachate well 138R metaG | ecosystem: Engineered > Solid waste > Landfill > Unclassified | place...
GCATTACCTTTGATTCATAAAAAATTTACTGTAAGCGATAGCTTAAGCATCCATCAATATGCCTTACAGATTGCCCGAGAACATAAAAGTATATTGGAATTCAATTTTATGGATTATGCTTCGCAAGGATATGTGCTGAGAAGATATGAAATAGAATGGCATCGTAAATATGCCTTAGCCTGTGCTTGTTTACTTTTATTCTTTATCGGAGCTCCTCTTGGGGCAATTATACGTAAAGGAGGAATCGGCATACCATTAACCACCAGTATTTTAATTTTTGTTTTTTATTGGGCACTCTCCACTATAGGTGAGCGCATGTCGAGAATGGGTGCCATTACCACGGATGTGGGTATGTGGATAGCTTCCGGCGTTTTATTGCCTATAGGTATATTTCTGGTTTACAAATCATCCAAGGAATCGCAACTATTGGATATGGAAATGTGGCAGCGAAAATTTTACAAATTAAAACAATGGAGGTTTATTTTTAAAAAGCATAAAAAATGAAGGTATTGCAACTATGTAATAAATCCCCATATCCTCCCATGGAAGGAGGTCCCATGGCTATGCATGCCATAACCGAAATACTTTTAAACAAAAATTGCTCCCTTAAAATACTTGCCGTAAATACCGATAAGTATTTCATCAACCCTGATGCTATTCCCGATGATTATAAACAAAAAACAGCCATAGAATTTGTATATATCGACACCAAACTAAAAAAAACCGGAGCACTGTTCTGTTTGTTGAAAAATAAATCTTATCATATTGAACGTTTTATATCCAATGATTTCAAACAGAAACTCATCGAAACGCTTCAACAAAACAATTATGATATTGTCCAAATTGAGAGTTTGTATTTAACGCCTTACATTTCGCTTATCCGCCAATATTCTAAAGCAAAGATAGTGTTAAGAGCACATAATGTGGAACATAAAATTTGGAAACGCATAACCAAAAACACACCTGTCGGATTAAAGAAATATTATCTGAAGATATTGACAAAACAACTTAAGACTTACGAATTAAATGTGATGCAAACCGTTGACGGGATTGCCGGCATTTCGGAAGTGGATAAAGCGTATTTCTTATCGCAAGGGATTCAAGTGCCCATCGAAACCATCACCTTCGGGATTGATCCCCAAGAAGCTCAATTTCATAAAATCAAACATTTTCCCGTACACCTTTTTAGCATTGCTTCGATGAACTGGATTCCTAACCTCGAAGGGTTGCAGTGGTTTTTAGACAAAGTATGGATGAAGATTTATGACAAATATCCCGATTTGCTTTTCTATATTGCAGGAAGAAACATCCCTTACGATTTTCCCAAAAAACGATATCCCAATGTGCATGTCGTGGGTGAAGTACCCGATGCAAAGCAATTCATGATCGACAACGGCATCATGATAGTCCCTTTATTATCGGGCAGCGGCATACGGATTAAAATCATCGAAGCCATGATGTTGGGCAAACCCATCATCACGACCTCTGTGGGGAAAGAAGGTATAGATGCCATTCATAAAGAAAACTTGCTCATAGCTGATACACCCGATGCGTTTGTGTTGTGTTTGGATTATTGTTTAAAACAGCCTGAACAAATGCATACTCTCGGGGCAAATGCAGTGGAATATATTCGCCGGCACCACAACAACGAAATGATTGCAAACAAATTAATGGATTTCTATCAACGTATCCTTAAACAATAGGATTGGTAGGAATAAATTTATCCATGATTTGATAGGCTACATCCAGGGCTTTATAACCATCGTTCACCGATACTTCACAAACTTTATTCTCTAAAACACTTTGGATAAACAACGACAATTCCATTTCAATGGCATTCACTTGAGGAACCTTAGGACTATCAATCAAAATACGTTTTTTGCCTTTATTGGCCCCCAAATCAATTATCAAGGGGAATAAGGCTTGTTCGTCGTCGGGCATATAATCGCGTATGTGCATCACATTGGCTTGTTTCTCTAAAAAATCGACGGTTATATAAGCATTCTTCTGAAACATACGTGTGCGTCGCATATTTTTAATTGAAATACGACTGGCAGTAAGATTGGCCGTACAACCGTTTTCAAATTCTATTCGTGCATTGGCTATGTCGGGCGTATCGCTTACAATAGCCACACCGCTGGCATTGATCTGTTTTACGGGAGAATTCACCGTGTGAAGTACGATATCAATGTCATGTATCATTAAATCCAACACTACCGACACATCGGTACCCCGCGGATTGAAACCCGCCAAACGATGACACTCAATAAACATAGGATTTTGAATATGAGGTTTTGCCGCTAAAAAGGCATCGTTAAAACGTTCCACATGTCCTATTTGCACTTTTAAATTATGCCGCTCCGAATATTCCAAAATCTCTTTAGCTTCGGCAAGGGTCGCAGTGATGGGTTTTTCGATAAACACATGCTTTTTGGCTTTAAGGGTTTTCATCGCCACTTCATGATGACTCACGGTGGGAGTAACAATATCGATAGCATCACTTTGTGCTATCAAGGCATCGGCATCGTCAAAACAAGCAATACCGAACATATCCGAAACTTCTTTTCTAACGGCTTCGTTCTGATCATAAAAACCTACAATGTCAATTCCGTCAATATTCTTCAAACATTTAATATGAATTCTTCCTAAATGTCCGGCACCAAAAACACCTATCTTCATCATTTGTCTTACATTTTTTTTTACTTTTGCAAAGGTAATATTATTTTAGACATAAAATTTAAGAAGCACATTAAAATATGATAGATACCTTTAGAGACAAAGGCTTGCGGAAACAGATGGTAGAGGATTTACAAAAAAAAGGAATTTCTGACGAGCGTTTGCTCGAAGTGTTTAATGAAGTACCCCGTCATTACTTTGTCCCTAATTCTTTGTATGAGCATGCTTATGCCGACATAGCTTTACCCATAGCATGTAAACAAACCATATCTCAACCCTATACTGTTGCCATTCAAACACAATTATTAGAAGTAAAGAAAAACCAACGCCTTCTTGAAATCGGAACCGGATCCGGATATCAAGCGGTAATTCTTAAAAAATTGGGTGCTTATGTTTATACCATCGAACGACAAAAAGTCATTTTTGACGAAACAAAAAAGCTGTTCGAACGCTTGGGATTGAGTATAGCCTCCAAATACGGCGACGGTCATGCGGGATGGACCGATTTCGCCCCTTTCGACGGCATAGTGATTACATGCGGTGCTAACGAAGTTCCTAAAAATTTATTAAACCAATTGAAAATCGGAGGGAAAATGGTAGTGCCTATTGGTGAAGGAGTGCAAACCATGACCCGCATAATCCGTTTATCGGAAACGGAATACGAAACCACAACCCACGGCGTTTTTCGCTTTGTTCCTATGCTGTAAGTTATTTTATGGCTTCTTATTGCATTTTGATTTTATCAATATCCACATTTACTTTATCAATGTTGACAAGCTTTTGTAAAGGTTCTTTCTTTTTCGATTGAGTTAAGATAACCCCCGCAATAATTATAATCATTCCCAATACTTTATTTATCGTCATCTGTTCATTCAACAACAGGAATGAAGCAATAGCCGTAAAAACAGGAATTAAATTGGTAAATATACTCGAACGTGTAACGCCTATGGTTTTGACACTTATATTATAAAACAAAAAAGCAAGGGTAGAACAAAACACAGCTAAAATAAATAAAGAACCCCATAGTTCAACTGCCGGCGAAATAAAGGTATAAACAGGTGTTGCCGTTTGCCGTATCGGTCGACCGAAAACCAAGACCAAAGGCAAAAACATAAACATAGAAAAAGTGTTTTGCATGGCTGTTATCCAAACCACATGTATACCGCCCGCGATTTTCGTTAATACCAAACCGTAACAAACAGCCGAAGCCACCGCTAAGAACAAAAACAATAAACCGACCATATCGACAGTCAATTCCATGTTTTTCCCGACTATCATAAACAACACGCCGACAAAGGAAATAGCAATACCTATTACATTGATTTTTTTCAACTTGACCTTATAGGCAAAGAAAACGGTTAGGGCGGTAAACACCGGAATGGTTGAAATGATTAAAGCTGTTATGGTGGGACTCACCCTTTGCAAACCGAAAGTCTCGCCTATAAAATAAAGAAAAGGCTCGAATAAAGCCAACAAAGCCAGCATTTTCAATTCGTTGCGTTTAACGGCATATTTCCTGTAGAAAAATAAAACAACAATCCACATCAACACTGACGATATCAATAAACGTATAAAAAGTATTGTAAACGGATCCATATAACGAAGCACAATGGAACTAAACACAAACGAAACTCCCCAAAACAACATGGCAAAAAACACCAACACATACACCCAGTTTAATCCTCTATCTTCCTTCATAAACAACATTACTTTCGTCCGAAATCAGCCGGAATTTCTCCCCAGCTTTGTGTTTCCCATTTCAATATTTGGTTAGGATAATCATTGTCTTTCAACCATTTCTCCGCTCTTTCGATGATAGCAAACAAAGCTTGGTTTTGTGGATTAAGCGGCATTTTGCTGCGGGCTTTCTTTTGTTTCACCCATTTCATAGCCGTAGCACTGTCGGTATAAATAGGCACATCCAAATGATGACGTTGGCAATACGCCAAAGCATGTACCAGGGCTAAAAATTCCATTAAATTATTGGTACCTTCGGGAAAAGGACCCTTATGAAATATACGTTGTTTGGTTTTGGTATCCACTCCCTGATATTCCGCTTGTTTGGTTTTACCGCTGCAGGCACCGTCGACGGCTATACTCGGAATGATAGGTGAACCGTATAATGCATCGAAAATCATTTGCATAGGATGGTCTTTGGATTTCAGATAATCTTGACTTCCTTTTCGGAAAGCCTCTTCGGCAGCCGGCAAACTAACAAAAGCTTTGTATAAGGGTGATTTAAACCCTTCCACTTGCCGTTTACATGCTTCCCAATTATCGTAAACACCCGGCTCTCTTCCTTTCCATACCACATAATATTTAATTGCCATGTTAGAGAGTTTCTTTTATTTTTTTCGGATTGCAAAAATAACGAAAATTCGGTTGATAGCGTGAGTTAAAAGCTGAAATGCTTTATTCTTTTTTAAACATAATAATTTTTATTAACAAGCATTGTAATTCGCAATTGTTTTCCTTCCCTTTTTAAGAACAACTACTTTTTATTTTATAATTGGAAAAGAGTATTTTCCTCTGTAAATTTGTATTAATTTTATTTAAAAGCAAATTCATATTACATTTGGCATGCTTTTAGTTTGGATATAAAGTTATTATATGTAATATGTAATTTTTAATACTATTAGTGTTTATTATAAAATTTTTAATTTTGAAAATAATGCAAAGAATAATATTTATAGCATTGTATGCAGTTTTGGGATTGACAGTAAATAGTCATGGACAAAGTACTACAATAAGAGTTTTATTTCTTGGAAATAGTTATACGGAAGTAAATAATCTACCCCAAACGCTTGCCAATATGGCAAATTCAACCGGCGACACTTTAATTTTCGACAGTAATACGCCGGGTGGACAAACACTAAGTGGTCATTCAAACGATGCGACATCATTGTCGAAAATTGCATCGGGGAATTGGGATTTTGTAGTATTACAAGAACAAAGTCAGTATCCTTCCTTTCCGATTTCACAAGTTGAAAATAGTGTATTCCCTTATGCCTTAATATTAGACAGTATCATTAATGTATACAACCCATGTGCCGAAACGGTTTTTTATATTACCTGGGGTAGAAAAAACGGAGATGCACAAAATTGTCCTTACTGGCCTCCTGTTTGCACTTATAACGGGATGGATAGTTTATTAACACTGAGATATAGCATGATGGCTGAAGATAATAATGCCATCCTATCGCCTGTTGGTCCCGTTTGGAAATATATCAGAACAAACTTTCCTTCCATTGAATTGTATCAAACCGATGAAAGCCATCCCAGCCTTGCGGGTACTTATGCGGCAGCTTGCTGTTTCTATACTACTTTGTTTAGAAAAGACCCGAGTCTCATTACTTATAATGCCAATCTTTTGCCTGAATATGCCGCAAATATTAGAGCTGCCGTCAAAACAGTTGTCTATGACAGTTTGAAGAAATGGAAAATCGGAGAATTCGAACCTCAATCCGATTTTACCTATACTGACTTGGGAAGTAATAATATTGCTTTTACCAATGAGTCGTTAAACGCAACATCTTATCTTTGGCTTTTTGGAGACGGGGACACTTCAACACTTCAAAATCCTACACATAACTATTCTACCGAAGGTGTTTATGGAGTAAAACTATTTGCTTATAAATGCGAATTATTTGATTCAACCGAACAAACAATAACAATAAAAGCTTCCGGTATTAAAGAGCAAAACTCTCACGCTTTCAATATTTACCCGAATCCTACTGCAACTACTTTTACTTTAACAGCTGATAGTCGTTTTTATGGCATTGATTATAAAATTTATAACGTTGAAGGCAAAAACATTTTAAGTGGAAAAATTAAATCAGAACAAACTATTATTGATTTAACAGACTTCTCAAGGGGCCTTTATATAATAAAAATCAATGATGATTTAAGACATAAGCTGAAGGTGGTTAAGGAATAGTTGCGAATTGGAGCGGAAATTTGATTGATAAAGCTGTCAGCTATCAGCTATCAGTTTTTCAGCACGTTGCCTCACTCTTCCCTTTTTACTTTTTTCTCGGCACACTGCACTTTTTTCAAATTTAGCATCCACACTCACCTATAAACTTTTGCTTTATACATCCTTTTGCAGTGTCTATGTTTCCCCACTTATTGATACAAAATATAGTGAAAAAACCTTATTTTCCATATTTTTTCACAAAAAAAAGCTACCTTTTCACGAACAAAGGAGAGAAAACACACCCGAATTTTGCTCAAAACACCTTTTTGTGGGATGTCCCATGCTCATCTTGGGGAGCTCCCATCCTCATGTTTATGAGCTCCCATGCTCATGTTCATGAGCTCCCAACCTCATTCTCATAAGCTCCCTTTCTCCCGGCAAAGAGATTGCAATCTCTTTGTGTGTTTTTTTAGGTAAAATAAAAACCGCTGCATTACTACAGCGGTTACATACACAGAGTTTTAAATATCTAAGATTACTTATCGAGAGATTCAACGAGTTTGAAGGTTGCCTTTTGTAATTGTTCTCTTACATATTTAGTTGGTAGAAATCGCATGTTAATTTGCTTAATTTTTTCAGCAGTTACTTCTTCCTTGGTTTCCGAACTTTCGGTAAAAGCAGTTAAGCGATAATTGCCTACTTCTCCCAATCTAACAGTTTTACTGTCGAGCATTACACGTAATAAAATTTTTTGTAATTGATGAATAGCCATTTCGGCTTCTTTAGGATTCAATGTAGTTTCGTTGGCAAGTAAGATTCCTAATTCTTTTTCACCTACCATTCCTACACTTCTTAACACAGGATACCACAATTTTGGACCATCAGGGTCTTTCATGTTCTTTTTTTGGATTTTACGAAAAAAAAGTGCCATAATCTTTGATTTTTGATTAATAATTGTTTTGATTGAAAAATATCGCCTTTTTTGAAAAACAACATAAAACAAAAAGTGGATTAATCCAATTTTACCTGTTGATTTGAGTCTGTCTGTTGTCATAGTCGATATATTTTGTTTTAATAATTTCGAGACAAATTTACAACATAAAATCATTGAAAAAACAAAAAAAATGAAATAATTTTATCAAATTGTATTTCAATTATATACATACAGATTTTAAAATGGTTAATAAAAGAGATTGGGAGCTCTTTGTTCTCTTGTCGAAGTACCTCCTATTCCAAAACTCGAAATTTTGGAAGGATTTTGCTCTTTATAGTATCGCTTAATCTTTTTATAGCACCTCAAAAAAGATTTAACCGAAAAATGAATCAGTATGCATCATGTATTATTTTTTAGTACTTTTGCATACGTTTATACCATAAAAAACTTTTAAATTGAATATAAACAACTAAAATACATTTAAGAATTTTATGAAAGTCGTTATTTTAGCCGGAGGATTCGGAACCCGATTAAGCGAAACAACCCATCTTATTCCAAAACCCATGGTCGAAATAGGTGGAAAACCTATATTATGGCATATTATGAAGATTTATAGTTCCTATGGTTTTAATGAATTTATTATCTGTTGCGGATATAAGCAATATGTTATCAAAGAGTATTTTGCCAATTATTTTCTGCATAATTGTGATATGACTGTTAACTTATCTGATAACAACGTGGAAGTGTTAAACAATCGCTCTGAAAATTGGAAAGTAACCATGGTTGATACCGGACTACATACCATGACAGGAGGAAGAATCAAACGTATAGAGAAATACATAGGAGATAATCCCTTTTTATTAACTTATGGTGATGGTGTTTCGGATGTTGTTATTCCCGATACCATTTCGGCTCATCAAAAATCGGGTAAGTGTTTAACAATGATGGCTTACCAACCGGGTGGCCACCTGGGTGTGCTTGACATACAAAACAACGAAGTGAAATCATTTATTGAAAAACCCCTTGAATCGGGTACATGGATAAATGCAGGTTTCTTTGTATGTGAACCTGAATTGTTTGATTATTTAGAAGGAGACCATGAGATGTTTGAACGTCAACCCATGGAAAGACTGATGAGCGATTCTCAAATACATGCTTTTAAACATTCAGGTTTCTGGAAACCTATGGACACACTCCGCGATAGTAATGAATTAAATGATTTATGGAATAACAATAAGGCACCGTGGAAAGTATGGGAATAACTTTAAACATAATCTAAATATATTTAATAAAAAACACGAATAAAAAAACTATCATGAAAGCATTTTATCAAAACAAAAAAGTATTTATTACCGGTCATACAGGCTTTAAAGGTTCATGGTTAACAGCCTTATTGTATAATTTAGGAGCTGAAATAACAGGTTACGCTTTATCCCCTAAAACTCAGCCCAATCTTTTTGAAGTTATTGAAGGTAATTCTTTATGTAAATCCATTATAGGCGATATCAGAGATGTTGTTTATTTACATAGTCAAATGAAAAAATGCCAACCGGACATAGTATTTCATTTGGCAGCTCAACCTATCGTACGTACTTCCTATGAAATCCCAGCCGAAACTTTTGAAATAAACTCCATAGGCACTGCCAACGTTCTTGATGGCATCCGACTACTCGACAATCCCTGTGTTGCAGTGATGATTACCACCGACAAGGTTTATGAAAACAATGAAACCGGACAAGCATATAAAGAGACCGATCGATTGGGAGGTTATGATCCTTACAGTGCCAGTAAAGCTTGTGCGGAATTAGTTATTGATTCCTATAGGAAATCATTTTTTAGTCCGAAAAACTATGAAAGACATCAAAAGTCCATTGCTTCGGCTCGTGCCGGTAATGTTATCGGAGGAGGTGATTGGGCTTCCGACCGACTACTACCCGATATTATACGCGCTTTAGCTCAAAACGATTCCATTCAAATCAGAAATCCTCATGCTGTTCGCCCTTGGCAACATGTGTTGGAGCCTTTATTCGGCTATCTGCTTTTAGCCATGAAAATGCATAATAACCCCCTTCATTATGCCACTGCTTATAATTTCGGCCCTAATCCTCAGGATGTGTTAAGTGTGAAAGAAATGACTGAAATGGCAGTAAACATTTGGGGTAGTGGAAATATTATCTTTCCTGAATTACTGAACCAACCCCACGAAGCTTCCTTGCTTTCACTCGATATCAATAAAGCTAAAGAAGTTTTAAATTGGAAACCTAAACTCAATGCCAAATCAGCCTTGGAACTTACTTTGCAGTGGTATAAAAATTACTATGAAAACAAAACTTATATGTTCGATTTTACTTTAAACCAAATAAATACATATTTTAAAGAATAAGTATTTCATCATATAAAAGCATCAATAATATGACAAAACGAGAACAAATACTATCACTGGTAAAAGCCTATTATCATGAAACCTTCGGACAAGAAAAATCATTCTCTCCCGGCGACCGCATTGCCTATGGAGGCAGGAAATTCGACGAAGAAGAATTATTGAATCTGGTAGATGCTTCTCTCGATTTTTGGTTAACCACAGGACGTTATGCTGAAACATTTGAAAGTGAATTTGCCCGTTTTCTTGATGTGAAATATTGTTTGTTAACAAACTCCGGATCGTCGGCTAATCTTTTGGCATTTATGGCATTAACATCACCTCTACTTAAAGAGAGACGCATTGAACGAGGAGATGAAGTGATTAGCGTTGCCGCCGGATTTCCCACTACCGTTGCACCTATAATTCAATACGGTGCCATACCTGTTTTTCTTGACGTAAATCTTATTCAATATAATATTGACACTTCTTTATTAGAAAAAGCATTAACTCCCAAAACCAAAGCTGTGATGATAGCTCATACTTTGGGTAATCCTTTTGATTTGCAAAAAGTGAAATCATTTTGCGATGCCCATCAACTTTGGTTGATAGAAGATAATTGTGATGCTTTGGGTTCTAAATACTATTATAAAGGCAAATGGAAATACACCGGTACTATAGGCGACATAGGTACTTCGAGCTTCTATCCACCTCATCACATTACAATGGGTGAAGGCGGAGCTGTTTATACTAACAATCCATTGTTAAAACGCATACTTGCATCCTTGCGAGATTGGGGTAGAGATTGCTATTGTGCTTCGGGAAAAGACAATACATGCAATCATCGCTTCAACCAACAACATGGAGAATTACCTTTCGGTTATGACCATAAATATGTATACTCACATTTTGGTTATAATCTGAAAGTTACCGATATGCAAGCAGCCATCGGCTGTGCTCAATTAAAAAAACTTCCTGCGTTTGTCGATGCGAGAAGAAAGAATTGGGAATACCTTAAAGAGCAACTTTCCGATTTAAAAGAGGTGTTTTATCTGCCTGAAGCTGCCGACAACAGCCTTCCTTCTTGGTTCGGCTTCCTGTTAACAATCAAACCCGGTGTCCCTTTCAAACGTATTGATATAATTCAATATCTCGAAAAAAATAACATACAAACCCGTTTGTTATTTGCCGGTAATTTGATTAAACATCCTTGCTTTGATCTGATACGATCCAAAGAAAACGCGTATTATAGAGTTGTTGGAAATTTGAAAAATACCGATTACATAACAGAACATACTTTCTGGATAGGCGTTTACCCGGGCATGAAAATGGAAATGTTACAATATATGGTTAAACAAATAAAAACATTTGTAAATAATCATAGTTAAAATTTATGGAAATAGAAGTTACGCCTTTGCCGAAATTGCTTCTCTTGAAAAACAATATTCTTCAAGACAATAGAGGATGTTTTTATAAATCCTTTAATCGGGAATTTTTTGTAAAAAACGGATTAGACAGCGACTTTAAAGAATCATATTATTCCGTTTCACATAAAAACGTGATACGGGGTATGCATTTCCAAACCCCTCCTTTTGAACATACCAAATTAGTCTATGTGAGTCAAGGTGCCATTCTTGATGTTGTCCTCGATTTGCGTGAATCATCGCCTACTTACGGTAAATTTGCCTCTTTTGAATTGAATGCAAATAAAGGGACCTCCTTATATATCCCCAAAGGTATGGCTCACGGTTTTTGTGCAAAAGAAAACAATACAATTGTAAATTATTTGCAAACAAGCGTTTACTCAAAAGACAACGATTGTGGTATCTTGTTTAATTCTTTTAATTTCGACTGGCCGATTATTCAACCGATAGTTTCCGAAAGAGATTTATCTTTTCCTAGCTTTCAACAATTTAAAACTCCATTTGAATGAATATATTAATTACCGGCGGCACAGGCTTTATCGGAACACATCTTATCAAAGCTTTATCCAATCAATATAAAATACATATATTGGTTCCCCAAAATTTGGATTTTACTGTTCCTGAATATGTGAGTGTTTTTGAATTCTCGGAAAACATAAGAGAATTACATCAATATATAAATGAAAATCAAATAGAAGGAATCATACATTTAGCAACACTTTACGTTGCACAACACCAAGCCGAACAAATAAAAGACATCATACTTTCGAATGTTTATTTGGGAACAGCTATATTGGAATCAATTAAAAACACGCAAGTTAAATGGTTTATCAATACCGGAACCTATTGGCAAAATTTTAAAAGCGACAGCAAGGAATATTGTCCGGCTAATTTATATGCTGCATCCAAACAAGCATTTATTGATATGGCTGCTTTTTATACCGAGACCAGCTCCCTAAGATTTGTTACTTTAAAACTATCCGACACCTTCGGCAAAGGTGATACCCGTCGGAAATTATTTAATATTTTCAAAGAAGCTGCCGATACAAAAGAACCGCTACTAATGTCGAAAGGAGAACAATATTTAGATATTTTATACATTGATGATATTATCTCGGGCTTCACACATTTGATTAATCTTTTAGAACAAGATAAAGAGCTTTTAAACGAATATGTCTTAGTGGCACAACAACGCTATAACCTTAAAGAAATAGCCGGCATTTTCGAAAAAGTAAGCGGTAAAAAACTTCAGATTGTTTGGGGTGGACGCCCTTACCGCGAACGGGAAATCATGTGTCCATGGCAAAAAGGAACGCCTTTACCCGGCTGGAAAGCTAAATTAAGCCTTGAAGACGGAATAAAAAAATTCTTAACACCTTAGCAATGATGATTAATAACAATTCACTTCCTTTGGTTAGTATATGCATTCCTACTTACAATGCATCGACTAGCATTTTGGATACGCTCCAATGTGTTATTAATCAAACTTATAAAAACATCGAAATTATCATTTGCGACAACTGCTCAACAGACAATACAGTAGAATTAATACGTGAGTTATCCGACAGCAGAATCAATTTATCGATAAACAACGAAAATTTAGGCATGGTAGGTAATTTCAATATGGTATTGTCAAGAGCAAACGGAACTTACGTAAAACTACTTTGTGCCGACGATATCATTACAAATGATTGTGTTGAAAAAGAAGTAAAAGTGTTTCTTAACAATCCCGACAAAAACCTGGTTATGGTTACCGCCGAAAAATTCGTTATCAACGCCCGAGGTGAAACATTATTCACCAAACGATTCTTGGGGAAAGAAGGTATCTATGACGGCATAAAAGTGCTTCGCAAATCTTTCCGTTACGGAACTAATATCTTCGGAGAACCCGGAGCCGTTTTGTTTTTAAATGATGCCGTTAAAAGGGCAGGAGAAATTCAAATTCCCGAATCTTTAACTTACGTAGTTGACATGCAATTATATGCTCAAATACTCAAACAGGGCAAACTTTATGTATTAAAAGAATTTTTATTTTATTTCCGGCTTAC
>Ga0172382_10009397_pt1 | contig 13356 bp, 11 predicted proteins | sample Leawel138RmetaG_FD_122245 | JGI IMG/M metagenome (GOLD analysis project Ga0172382, IMG submission 122245) | Leachate microbial communities from a municipal landfill in Southern Ontario, Canada - Leachate well 138R metaG | ecosystem: Engineered > Solid waste > Landfill > Unclassified | place...
CGATCGGCGTGCGCATCACCGAGGGCCGCAGCTGGCACGGCGTGGCATTGAACGTCTCGATGGATCTCGAACCGTTCTCGCGGATCAACCCCTGCGGCTATCCGGGGCTGACCATGACCGACCTGCGCAGCGCGCTCGCCCCGGCTGCGCCGCCCTCCACGCAAACCGTGGCCACCCTGCTCGGCGAGAAACTCGCCGACTCGCTCGAAGGTAACCGATGAACGCGCCCCTGCCCCCGTCGCCCCCGGCCTACGATCCGACCATCAAGCAGAAGGCGGCCGCCAAGACCGCGCGCATCCCGATCAAGATCGTCCCGGCCACCGAAGTGCTGCGCAAGCCCGACTGGATCCGCGTCAAGGCCGGCTCGAGCTCGGCCCGCTTCAGCGAGATCAAGCAGATCCTGCGCGAGCACAAGCTGCACACGGTCTGCGAAGAGGCCTCGTGTCCGAACATCGGCGAATGCTTCGGCCGGGGCACGGCCACCTTCATGATCATGGGCGACAAGTGCACGCGGCGCTGCCCGTTCTGCGACGTGGGCCACGGCCGGCCCGACCCGCTCGACGCCAGCGAACCCGAGAATCTCGCCCGCACGATCGCCGCCCTCCGGCTGTCCTACGTCGTCATCACCAGCGTCGACCGCGACGATCTGCGCGACGGCGGCGCCGGCCATTTCGTCGACTGCATCCGCAAGGTGCGCGAGCTGTCACCCACCACCCGGATCGAGGTGCTGGTACCCGACTTCCGCGGCCGCCTCGACCGCGCGCTCGAGATCCTGGAAGCCGCCCCGCCTGACGTGATGAACCACAACCTGGAAACCGCGCCGCGCCTGTACCGCGAGGCCCGTCCCGGTTCCGACTACGCGCATTCGCTCAAGCTGCTGCAGGAATTCAAGGCCCGCGTACCCGGCGTGCCCACCAAGTCGGGCCTGATGGTCGGTCTGGGCGAGACCGACGAGGAGATTCTCGAGGTCATGCGCGACATGCGCGAGCACGACATCGACATGCTGACCATCGGTCAGTACCTGGCGCCGTCCCGGGCCCACTTGCCGGTCCGGCGCTACGTCCACCCCGACGTGTTCCGGATGTACGGCATCCAGGCCAAGGCCATGGGCTTCAGCCATGCCGCCGTCGGTGCGCTGGTGCGCTCGAGCTATCACGCCGACCAGCAGGCTCACGACGCCGGCCTGCCCGTCGAGGTGATCAAGTAGCTGCCGCGCGCAGCTGATTGCCGAGCAGGTCGAATAGCAGGCCCCCCGCGGCCAGCCAGCTGACTTCACGCGTCGTGCGCACATCGAGATATGCCGGAAACGAGGTCGTTCCCTGATCGCCCTCGATCGTGCACAGCAGGGGACGATTGCGCAGGCCGGTTATATCGTACGATATAACCGGCCGCTCGCCACCGGGCACGGCTGCACTCAGCCCCGACACGCTCACCCGGCGCGCCGCGCGGATCACATCGACCACCACGGCAGAACCATCGAATACGAGCGGAAGCACCCCAAGCGCAAGCAGGTTCGATCGGTGGATACGTTCAAAGCTTCGCGCAATGACGGCGCGCACTCCGAGCAGGCGCGTCCCCTTTGCCGCCCAATCCCGTGCGCTGCCGCTGCCGTAGGCCTCTCCCGCAAACACGACCGATGGCACGCCGCGGTCGAGATAGCGCATCGCGATCTCATACACCGATCCCGGGTGGTCATCGGCAACGTCAAGTGTGAACGGACCATCGGCGGCATCGAGCATCAGGTTCTTCAGACGGGGGTTGGCGAAAGTCCCCCGCACCATCACATGATGATTGACCCGTCTGCCCGCATAGCTGCCGAGCTCTGCAGGCGCCACGCCCAGAGAGCACAGATACTCGCCCGCAACCGAGTCGGCCGGAATCGCACCGACCGGGCTGATGTGGTCCGTAGTTACGTGGTCACCGAGCACCAGCAAGGGAGCAGCATCGATGATGTCGGTCAGTGCACTGCCGGCAAATTGCGATGCGAGAAAGGGGGGTCGATGGAAGTAGGTAGAACCGGAGGGCCAGCACCCGGCATCCGCACCGCCGGCATCAAACGCCTGCCACTTCCGGGCCGCATAGTCATGGAAGGAGGCGCGGTGTTGCACGGGTGAACCCGACTGCCCGATCACCCTCGATCGAGCAGGGTCGGGCGCATTCATCCGCTCGACGGCATCGGCCACTTCCTGATCGGAAGGCATCAGTTCAACCAGCCGGACGGGTCGTCCCTGCGCATCGCCAGCGACAGGTTCGGCCTCCGGCCGCCAACGAACATTCCCCCTGACCGCAAAGGCCAGGACCGTCGGAGGACTCGCAAGGAAGTTGGAACGAACCCTGGCGTGAATCCTGCCCTGGAAGTTCCGGTTGCCCGAAATCACGGCGACGACATCCACAGGTGATTCCGCCAGATCAGCCTCGACGTCCGGCCGCAAGCCTCCGACGTTTCCGACGCAGGGGCCACAGCCATAAAGGGATGGACCGAAACCGAATGCCGTCAGATCGGCCAGCAGGCCTGCTCGCTCCAGACGCTCGACGCAGGCATGCGAACCAGGTGCGAAGACGGTCTTGACGTGTGGCGCAGGCGCGAGGCCCCTCGCCAGCGCCCGGCGCGCAAACAGGGCAGCCCTGGCGAGGACTTCGTCATTGGCAGTGTTGGTACACGACGTGATGGCCGCAAGCACCACGTCACCATCGATCCGCTTCGGCGACTCGTTCCGGCCGGTCGGCAGCGATCCTGGCAAATCTGCGGTCGGCGACGCTGGATACCCGCTGAAGTCCGCGAGGGCGATGGCCTGATGCGGCAAGGACGGCCCGCTGATGGTGCGACCGACACTGCGCAGATCGAAATCCACGATCCGGGCGTAGCGCCCGGGCAGAGCCCGCGTAGCCTGGAAACCCTGATACCGATGGTAGCGAAGCGCCAACTCCGCGGCATCCGCGCTGCGACCCCGCCAAAAGCGCTCGACCGCCTCGTCGATGGGGAACAGCGACATCAGTACACCGTACTCCGGCGACATATTGGCGATCGTCGCCCGCTCCTGCAGGCTCAGGTCGCGGACGCCGTCACCCACGAACTCGGCGATGGCTCCGACCATGCCTTCATGCCGCAGTGTATGGCAGATGGCCAGCGCGATGTCCGTTGCGGTCACCCCGGGCTGCCGCTGCCCGGTCAGTCTGACCGCCAGAATCTCCGGAAGCGAAATGATCATGGGCTCACCGAGCAAGGCGCCCAGCGCCTCCACACCGCCGCCACCCCAGCCGAGGGTGCCCAGGGCATTGATCATCGGCGTATGAGAATCCGTCCCGAAACAGGAGTCCGGGAACAGCATGGCATCACGCTCGACCACCGGCAGCGAAAGGCTCTCGAAATTGACCTGATGGATGATGCCGTTACCGGGCGGGAAAACGGTCAGATCCGGAAACGTGCGACTGGCTGTCTTGAGAAAGGCATAACGCTGCGCATTGCGGCGATACTCCTCATCGAGGTTGCGTTCAGCACAGTCCGCCGTATCTGTCTGCCACGGCTCGCCCGAGTGATCGACAATCAACGCCGCCGGAACCTTCAAGACCAACCGGTGCCTCGGTCCGAGTTCGCTCGCCAAGCGCTCGCCGTAGTCCGTCAGGTCGGCCAGCACCGGAATTCCCGAGGCGTCCTGCATCACCACACGACTCGGCAAAAACTGTACGGCAGTCGGCGATCGTCCGTCATAGACCGCTTGCAGCAACTCGGCTGCCCGCTCGAAACCTCCTGTGGAACCGCCGTCGGTCTGGCCAGCAATTTCTGCAATCCGGAGCTGCATCTCGATCAACAGCAGGATTGAAAGCGGCAACTCCCCGGGATCAATGGCGTGGTGCCGAAGAAAGACGGGCACCGACCACAGCCGGCGCCCGGCCAGTTCCTGATGCCCGCCCCGTTTCACCCGAGTCCGTCCGCAGCGACCGCGTCACGCCGGGACCGTGCAACGACGCCGTCCCGTTCAAGCGTGCCGATCTCGTCGGCACCCACCCCGAGTTCGCCAAGGATTTCGGCCGTGTGCTCACCCAGCAGCGGCGGCTCCAGCCGCAGCCCTGGACGCTGGCTGCCGACGGCGAGCGGCAGGCGCGGCAATTGCGCGCGCTCACCGCGTGGCAGCAAGGTCGGAAGCAACGCATCCGTCTCAGCGAGATGCCGATCGCTCAGGAGATCCTCAGGCCGCGCCACGGGCGCAAACGGTATCGTTGCCGCTTCGCACAACGACAGGGCGCGCTCGAGGCTGAGGCCGGCAAAATACGCCCGCAGAATCGGGATCAGGCGCGCCCGGGCCGCAATACGATCATTGTTGGTCGCCAAGGCGGGATCTTCGAGCAGATGCTGGAGTCCGGCCAGCGAGCAGAACCTCTGCCAGTGGCGATCCGAGGTGATCCCAACGAAGATCTTCTTGCCATCGGCGGTATCGAACATCTCGTAGACGGCCCATGCGCTGACTCGCGCCGTCATCGGAGGCACTTCGCCTTCGATCTGTGCAGCGTAGCTCAGGTGCTGGCCCATCAGAAAGACGGTCGATTCGAACAGAGCACTCTGGACGCGCTGTCCGACGCCACCCTGGGCTCGCTGTCCGAGGCTGACGAGGACACCGATCGCCCCGAACATGCCAGCCACGATATCGACCACGGAAGTGCCCGCGCGCAGCGGCTGGCCCGGTGGCCCGGTCATGTAGGCAAGCCCCGCCATCATCTGAACGACTTCATCAAGCGCCTGCCGCCCCTCGTACGGCCCAGGCAGGAAACCCTTCAGATCGCAATAGATCAGCCGCGGGTTGAGCGCCTTGAGCGCGTCGTAGCCGAGTTCCATCCGCTCCATGGTTCCGGGCGCAAAGTTCTCAAGCACCACATCGGCACCCGCTGCGAGTCGCCTCACCAGGGCAAGGCCGCGCGGATTCTTGACATCGATCGCGACGCTCTTCTTGTTCCGGTTGAAGTAGCCGAAGTAGCCGATTCCAAATCCTCGGAGCTTGCGTGTGCGATCGCCGTCGACCGGCTCGATCTTGATCACCTCGGCACCAAGATCGGCCAGTATCAGCCCGCAGCACGGACCCATCACCGTGTGGCCGAAATCGAGCACCCGCACACCCGACAGCGGCAAGGTAGAACTGTCCGCCATCAGCGCGAACTCCGATCACCCGCGGGCAGATCGCGCCGCGCCGCGCCGGTGTAGGTGTAGTCTGTCGTCGGTGGCATCGGCCCCTTGATCCGCCCGCCCTCGCTGCGTTGCTCGAGAGCATGCGACAGGATTCCGACGGCGCGCGACAGCAGGAAAAAGCCCCGCCCGTGCGCGGGTTCAAAGCCCAGTTCACAGAGCACCAGCGCGGTCGCGCCGTCGATGTTCAGCGGAATCTGGCGCCCCTTGGTCCGGGCAAGCCAGGCCTCGACACCCTGCGCCAGCGCCGCAAAGCGCCCCGACACCACGCCGTCCCGGCAAGCATCGGCCACCAGGCTGCGCAAACGGACTGCGCGAGGATCGACTCCATGGAAACGATGCCCGAATCCCGGCACGATCCGTCCCGAACCTGGCTGTCCGTTGCCGAAGAACTCAGCGACCCGCTCGGTCGACACGGGCTCCTCGCCGAACGCCTCCGCCATCTCCTGGAGCAGCGCCATGCACTGCTCGCCCGCGCCTCCGTGCACGTCACCCAGCACGTTCAGCGCTGAAGCCACGGCGTTGTTCAGGCCCACTCCGCAGGTCATCGCCATCCGCGCAATCGCGATCGACGGTGCGTGCGGCCCATGGTCGATTCCCGCCACCAGGACTGCCTCGAGCAACCGTGCCCGCTCGGGCGCCGGCAGCTCCCCGGTCACCGCCAGCCAGATCTGTTCCACGAAGCCGACCGACCCGATCAGCTGTTCGATCGGATAGCCGCGGATGCCGATCTTGCCCGGCTCGATATCGATGATCGACGTCTTCCACCAGGCGTTGACGCGATCGATCGAGTTGCGCGCGTCCGAAGCGCTGGCACCCGTCAGTCGGCCGTTGCCGGTTTGGTCTGCTTGCATTGAACCTCATCCAACGAAAGTCAAGGCGGCAGAATGCAGGGTAATGGTCGGCATGATCCGGCACGCCTGCTCACTCGGGCTCCTGCGTTCTGTCTGACAGAATAGCGTACTATTTTACCGCATGCCGTGGCGGCACGGGTACACCTTCGCGTTTCTACTTCCGCTTCGTGGATGCCCCTTGCCGAACGAGCGATTCGAGATCGCCGCCAGCCAGCCGGCTCAATTGCTGACAGGCTGCCAGCACGGCCCTGCGAAACTTCGCGACCTTTGTCGGCCCGAAGCGCGTCAGCGGTCCCGATACCGACAGCGCCCCGATCAGGCCGTTCCCGTCCACGACGGGGCCGGCAACGGCTGCGACCTCGGCGTCGCGCTCTCCGAGGGACACCCGGACCAGGTCGGCGAGCTTGTCCACGGCCAGGGGCTGACGCCGGGCGGCGCCGCGCAGAACATGCCCGGCCGCCCCCCGGTCGAGTGGCAGCACATCACCTTCTCGGATATGGTCGCGCACCGACCTGGGCGAATCGACGCGACACAGACAAAGCCGCTTCTCACCATGCATGACGTAGTAACTCGCACTCTCGCCCGTCTGGGCCACCAGCGATTCGAGCAGATCCCGGATCTGGCTGCGCAGGTCCTGGACGCGCTTGGCCGCCTCGCCCATGGCGATCAGTCCGAAGCCGAGCTTGAAACGGCCGTCGCTCATGCGCTGGATCAGCGCCGACCGTTCGAGCGATGCGCAGAGACGCAGGATGGTGCTTTTGTAGAGCCCCGTTGCCTGAGCAAGCTCCGCCAGACTCATCGGCCGATCGACTGCAGACAGGGCTTCAAGAATCGAGATCGCACGATCAACCGAAGCGACACCGCTCGTGCCCTTCATCATTTCGCCAGTGCCCATCTCGGCAGGTTAACGCGTCGGTTCGAGGATGGTTTCGGCGATTCGCCGGATCTCGGCCCGCGTGAGCCCACCCAACTGGAAGAGAAACCGGTAGAAGATCGCGCCATAGAGCGCGTCGTGCAAGACCTCGGCCTTGCCGACGGCACGAAAGCGCCCCTCTTTCAGGCCTCTTCTGATCAAGCTGATGGCAAGCTTGCGCCGGGCGCCCAGGTAGCGATCGCGAAACTCGAGCATCATCTCCGGGTTGCCGAGGAACTCGGCGATCATCGTGCGCAGCAGTTCCCCCGTCGCGCCCGAAAGCTGCCCGCCGAACTGCGTCGCGTGATTCAGGATGGCTTCGAGCGGATCCGCATCCGCCGCCAAGGGCAGGCGTTGCTGGATGCGCATCAGCAGCGCCTCGGCCAGCAGCGCGGCGCGGCTCGTCCAGTTCCGGTAGAGGGTGACCTTGCTGATGCCTGCCCGTTCGGCGATGGCTTCCATCGTCACCGCCTTCACCCCCACTTCGTCGATGAGTTCCAATGCTGCCCGGACGGCGTTGGCCTGGCTGCGCGGCCGTCCCCGCCCCCGGCGCGGTCGCCCCGGGTCACTGCCGGCTTCGGGCGCCGGTTCTCGCGCGAACTCCGCTTTCTCGAAAACCACGCCGCACCGCTTCCTGTGTTCTCATCGTCTCGTGTCCACTTGCGCGCCCGCTGCCCGCGCAGTCGGCCACCGCGGAATCGCAACCCGCAGTGATGCGCGGCAAGTATAGCAACGCCTCACTCCGCCTCCAGCACCCTCTGGTCGTCTACCCCGAGCATGGACTCCTATTCCCGTCAGGTACTGCAAGCACTCCGGCTGAGCCGCTCTCCGGGCTGGCACTTCGCCGGCCACTTCCTCGGACTGTCCTTCGACACCCTGTTGCCCGAGGGCGCCGTGGTGTCAATGCCGCTCGAAGCGCGCCACCTCGACAGTCAGGGCAAACCGGTGTTTGCTGCACTGGCCGTGCTGTCCGACGTCGCAGCAGCAGCGGCGATCCGCGGTCGCGTCAGCGCTCAGACTCGGCTGGCCACGGTGACCATCAGGCTCAGTTTCTCCGGTGCATCTGCCGCGCAGCGCCTGTGCGCGAACAGCCAGTACCGGTTCCGCACCACGGATCTGGCCATGCCCACCGCAATCACCGCACTGTCGATCCACTCGCAAGGGGAGCTGCTTTGCACCGGCGAGGCCAGTTTCGCCGTGCTCGACAATCGGCGCGGTGTTGCCCCTCATCCGATGGCCCGCGATCGGCGCCTCGACGCCACCGAGCCGCTGTCACCGGATGAGCTGACCGAGGCCGAGACTCAGGTCTTGCAGCACGCTCGGCGCGCCCTGGCGAGTTGCCGCAACGACGGCATCCCTTTCCTCCAGGCCTTCTGGGACCTGCAGCCAACGGCCACCGGCGACCTTGCCGAGTGCACGATGCGCAGCGCGCTGCACACCCGCAACCGGGTGGGCGACATCCAGGGGGGCGTCCTGCTCGCCCTCGCGGCGCATACCAGCGCAGCCGTCACCGGCCCCGGGTGGCGGTTGCTCGACATCGCGGCACAGTATCTGGCGGCCGGATCGGGGCCATTGACGGCCCGCGCGAAGGCGCAGCGCATCGGCCGGAATCTCGCTTCGATCTCGTGCACCGTGATCGATGAGCACGGACATCCGGTACTGCGCTCGGACACAACGCTGGCAAGACAGGTATCGTCGAACTGAACCCGGCACAGACCTCAGGTCAGACAAAACGACTTGCCAAAAACGCTCGACGCCACTTGACGCGAACCCGAAAGAGATTAATGATACTCATGACTCAAAAATAGGAGATACACCGATGAAACGACTCACCGAAGAACAGATCGCGCGCTACCGACGCGACGGCTTCCTCGATGCGCAGCCGGTCCTGACCCCCGACGAAGTCCGCACCTACCGCTCCGAGCTGGAGAGCTACGAGCAATCGATCGGGCACTCGCTCGCCTTCCCGGAGAAGACCAAGCCCTACCTGCTCTTCGAATGGGCCGACGCCATAGTCCATAACCCCATCCTGCTCGACTACCTCGAAGACCTGATCGGCCCGGATATCCTCGTCTACCACACGACGCTGTGGACCAAAGAGCCTGGCGCCGAAACCTTCGTGGTCTGGCACCAGGACGACGCCTACTTCCACCTCGACCCACCCGAGCAGATCACAGCCTGGGTGGCCCTGTCGGAGGCCAACGAAGTCTCGGGGTGCATGCGCATGGTCCCGGGCAGCCACGAACATGGGTATATCGAACACACTGACAATCCGCACGAGCGCAACATCATCCGGCGGGGCCAGGGTATCCACGGCAAATACGGCCCGGATGACGGAGTGCTGGTCCCGGTACCGGCCGGCAGCGCCTCGTTCCACAACACGCACACCGCGCATGCTTCCAGTCCGAACCGGGGCAACGACCGGCGAATCGGCCTGGGCATCAGCTATATCCCGGCCCACGTGCGCCCCAAGACACAGCCTTACTCGAGCACGCTGCGGGTGCGAGGGGTCGATCGGCACCGCAACTTCCATGCCGAAGCGCGGCTGAATCCGGCCATGCCGATGGCGCAGCGGCGCGAGTTGCACACCAAGGCCAACACCGTCTACCTTGCCGCGGCAAGGATCCCCGAAGGCGGCTAAGACCGACCGGGCAGGGCCTGGACCCGATCGATGGCCAGGCCCTGCCCGGCCAGCCTGGCGCCCACGGCACGGCACCAGGCGATCGTCTGGCGGTCGTTACCCGGCTGACCGGCGAACATGATGGCCAGCGGCAGACCTTCGTCCGACAGGCCGGTCGGCATCACGACCAGCGGCGAACCCACGTAGGTCCAGGGGATGATCAGCCCCGCGTCACCGGTCGATCCGGTCGAAGCCGGCGCTGTGGCGTAGATGGGCGGCACGAGCACGAGATCGTAGCCGGCCAGCTTGCCCAGGATCGTCCGGCGCGCCTCGGCCAGTTCGTCGCTCGCCTGCCGGTAGTCGGAATCGCTGAAGCCCGCGCCGCGCACCAGCGCGCTGCGCCAGTTCGCTCCCAGCAGATGCGGCGAAACGTCCAGGATATCCGGATGGCTCTGGTGAGCTTCGACGTGCATCATCAGCCTGTGCGCATCACGCAGGGCAGCGAAATCGACGCCGAGCGTGAGTTCATCGAACGCATGGCCGTCAGCCAGCAGAATCTCGCGCGCACGCGCGATCTGGTCCTGGCAATCCTGCGCGATCGCCTGATAGTAGCCATCCGCGATCGTCACGATCCGCAGGCCGCCCGCCGGTTTGCGATCTGCCTGCGAATCGGCGCCCGCCTGAAGCGCCGCCGGTGGTCCGGTGAGGATCTCGCCCGCCACAAGCACCTGCTCCAGATTCAGGCCCATCACGCCGACCGTATCGAACGAGGGCGCGAAGGGCAGCACCCCGTCGGGAGCTGTACGCCCGGTCGACGGCTTGAAGGCGTACACGCCGCAAAACGCCGCCGGGCGGCAGACGGAACCCGCCGTCTGGGTGCCCAGGGCCAGAGGAACCACGCCGGCACCGACGATCGCTGCCGAACCACTGCTGGACCCCCCTGGCGTATGAGCCGGATTGAACGGATTGGTAGTGGGTGGCGGATCGAGATAGGCAAACTCTGCAGTGGTCGTCTTGCCCACCGGCAAGGCTCCCTGCTTCGCCAGTTGCTGCACCACCCCGGCGTCGCGATCGGCCGGTGGCGCATCCGCACGGCTGCGGCTGCCGGCCCGAGTCGGCAGACCGGCCAGATCAATGATGTCCTTGACCGCGAGCGGCACGCCGGCCAGCAAACCGCAGGGTGCCGGCTCCTCACGAACCCGGCGCTGCCACGCCGCCTCCAGGGCGTCGAAATCCGGCAGTTCAACCCAAGCCTGCAGGGTCTCATGAGTCTGCGCCGATGCTTCCCGCGCGTGAGCCAGCAAGGCATCGCGATCGGCTTCGAGAAGCGCCTGCCGGCGCGCCAGGCAATCGGCGAGGTGGCTCCGCCCGGCTGGCCTAGCCAACGGACCACCCGCCATCGGTCGTGAGTTCGGAACCGGTCGTGAACGACGATGCATCCGAAAGAAGGAATCCGACCGCCTCGGCGACTTCCTCGGGCCGGCCGAGCCGGCCCAGAGGATGGCGGATAGCAGCCCGGGCCAGCGCCTCTTCGGGATCGTCGAAACGCTTGAATCCGATCTGCACCATCGGCGTGTCGATGACCCCCGGCACCATGGCGTTCACGCGCACACCCCTGTCTGCCCATTCGAGCGCAGCGGTCCGCATCAGGCCGACAAGCGCCGCCTTGGCAGAAATATAGGCTGCGTTGCCCCGCCCGCCGCAGCGGACCAACTGGGATGCGAACACGACGACCGAACCTTGCCGCCGTTCGACCATCACCTCACCAGCAGCCTGCATCCAGAGGAAAGCCCCTTCGACATTGATCGCGAAGTTCTGCCGCCACAACTCGATCGGCGTATCGAGCAATGTCTTGCGGCTGGTCACCCCGGCAGCACAGACCAGCCCGTTGACCACGCCGAGCCGCTGCGTCAGTTCATCGAAATTTCCCCGCACCTGCTCTGGCTGTGCGACGTCGCCCGCGACGAAAGCAAAACGCTCACCATGGCGTTCGGTCAGCAGCGCAAACTCATCTGCCGGCGCCAGATCGGCAACACCAACGCGCGCGCCGCGCTCCAGAAGCATCCTGGCACAGGCCAAGCCGATGCCGCTGCCGCCCCCAGTGATGAAAACGACCTTGTCCTCGAATCCCTGCATGGGCTTCTCCCGAGTCATGACGCATGCATCCGGAACAGCGCGTCGGTCGAAACGAAGCGGACTTCGCTCATTTCCCCAATCTTCGCCAGCCAGGACTCGAACATGCCGATCCTGTGCGGCGTGCCGCTCAGCCACGGATGCAGCACGACCGGCAGCACCCTTGGCGCTGCCGGTGTCGATTCCGCAGCCAGCCAGCGTGCCGCACGCAACAGAGTTTCGAAGAACTCGGTCTCGGTCTGCCTGCAGGTGTGGATCAGATTCAGATCGCTGAAGAAATGGTTCATCGGCATCGCCAGCAGCGGGCCCGAGGACGTCCTGATCCGGTACGGACGATCGTCGTTCGAGAAGTCCCCGGTGTAGCGAATGCCTGCCTCGGCAAGCAATTCCACGGTTTGCGGTGACTGCGAGCAGTACGGTGAGCGCCAGCCGATCGGGGTCCGGCCGAGCACCTCTTGCACACTGCTGATACCGTCGCGCACGATCGCCGCTTCGACCTCGGGTAGTGTCGCCGGCGTGATCAGGCTGGTCGCGTCGCGACCGCTGGCCACGACTGCATGACGCTCATCGCGCATCACCGGATGGACCTCGGTGATCTTCGGCAACACGGCCTGTTCGGCTACGAAGCTCACGCAGACCGCCTGACGCTCGATGGCGTCGACAAGACGCCAGAGCCCGTCGGTGGTACCAACCTGCCGCTGGGAAAAGTTGCCGATGTCGGGATAAGGCCGGCTGAGCGCGCCGGGAACCGGGAACGGCGGCTGGCCGGCCAGGCTGAAGTCCTGCAGCACGAGGCAGATTGCGACAGCCACCGAGCCGCCATCCGGGAGGTTGAACTCTGCCGCGTCGCGCAGGGTGCGGAATTCGAACAGATCGTGGTCCAGCCCGCGCTCGCTGCGAGTCTGCCTGGAATTTCTGCCGGTCATGCCCGCCGCTCCTCGGCATCGCGGGCAACCGCGGCTGCCTGATCGAAGTAATGCTCGAAATACCAGTCCGCAATGCGCTCAGCGGTGGTGCACCAGACCTGGTCGTGACTACGAACGTAGGCAAGGATCTCGTCGAGCGCGCCGATGTAAAGTGGCGACCCGATCACGTAGGGATGCAGCGGGAGACTGACGACGGTTCCCGAGTGCGCGCCTTCCGCATACAACCGGTCGAAGTGGCGCTTGAACAGTTCGACGTAGCGGGCCGGAGAAGCGCCTCCCTGCACAACCACATGGAAGTCGTTGAGCTCGACCTGGTACGGCACGCTCAGCATCCGTCCGAAAGCTGGCCGCAACGGCAACGGGACATCGGCATTGAAGATGTCGAAGACGTAGTCGAAACCAGCCTTCCTCGCGTTCACGAAGGTCGTGGGCGTATAGGTCAGCGCTGGCGACAGCAGGCCGCGCACCCGCCGGCCGCTGAACTGGCTGATCGTCTCACAGGACGCCTCAAGGAAAGCCAGTTCGTCTGCGGCGTCTCGGCCGAACAGATAGCGGGTGTTGTAGGTGCCGTGGCAGAACAATTCCCAGCCGGTATCCCGGAACGCCTCGACCACCTCCGGCAGATGAACGCACATCGCCGCATTGAGCGACACCGAGCCGACGATTCCGTGCCGCTCGAAAACGTCCAGGCAACGCCATGCGCCGACGCGGTTGCCATAATCGCGCCAGGAGTA
>Ga0172382_10009400_pt1 | contig 13355 bp, 8 predicted proteins | sample Leawel138RmetaG_FD_122245 | JGI IMG/M metagenome (GOLD analysis project Ga0172382, IMG submission 122245) | Leachate microbial communities from a municipal landfill in Southern Ontario, Canada - Leachate well 138R metaG | ecosystem: Engineered > Solid waste > Landfill > Unclassified | place...
TATAACCTAAGCCATGAAAATAGAGCACCACTAACATACGTAATGCGCCATCGGTGAGCGTGAATGCCCAATAGTTGCCTGTAACCACCAGATACTGGCGGATCTCGGGTGATATGTTAGACAAGAACCCTGTCAGCTTAGCCATAAAGCTTATGCCTTATCCATCAGACCGACCATGCGGGCCAGTTCGACGGTGCGATTGGCATAACCCCACTCGTTGTCATACCAAGCGTAGAGTTTGACCTGAGTGCCATTGATAATCATGGTCGATAGCGCATCGATAATGCTCGAACGCGGATCGGTTTTATAATCGACCGAGACTAATGGACGTTCCTCATAACCTAAAATGCCTTTTAGCGGTCCGTCTGCCGCTTCTTTTAACAGGCGATTGACCTCAGCTTCGGTCGTTTTGCGACTCACCTCGAACACACAATCGGTTAATGAGGCGTTCGCTAATGGCACCCGCACCGCATGGCCGTTAAGCTTACCTTTGAGTTCAGGGAAAATATGGGTAATAGCCGTCGCAGAGCCTGTTGTCGTAGGGATTAGGCTTAAACCACAGGCCCGCGCACGGCGGAGATCTTTATGCGGTGCATCTAAAATAGTTTGAGTGTTGGTAATATCATGAATGGTTGTCATGGAACCATGCACTATGCCGAGGTTTTCGTGGATCACTTTGACGATTGGCGCCAAACAGTTAGTGGTACAGGAGGCCGCGGTTACAATAGGATGAATAGCTTTGTCATAGAGTTGATGATTCACCCCCATGACAACGTTTAACACGCCCTCTTCTTTAACGGGCGCTGTGACCACAACACGTTTAACGCCTTGATCTAAATAAGCTTGCAGCACTTCTTTGGTTTTCATCTTACCCGAGGCTTCAATCACCACATCGCAGGCGGACCAATCGGTTTCGGCGATGGTTTTATTGCGTGTACAGCGAATACACTTGCCATCGATAATGATGTCATCGCCATCGCCATCGGCATTGGCCTCGTACTGCCAGCGACCATGCACAGAGTCGAATGTCAGCAAATGGGCTAAGGTCGCCGCATCCCCTGCGGGATCATTAATCTGCACAAACTCAACCTCTTCCCAGCCCCAAGCAGCGCGCAATGCTAAACGTCCCATACGGCCAAAGCCATTTATCCCGATTTTGATTGTCATACCTGCATCCTTCCCACTCAGTTTTATATTAGGTGTTTTATATTATTTGTTTAAGATTAAAGCGTTATCTGTTCGATATAGCCGCGCTAATGCCCTTCTCGTTGGCAATGGCGGTAATGATCTCAGCGGTTTTAGTGCATTTAGCGCATCCACTACCTAATGCTTTGATGTTTAACATTTTTATAATTCTCACAGAACGGGACCTATAGCGTTAAAGATCCAACCGATTAAGGTGAATGAAATCAATAAAATGGCAAAAACGATGGCCAGCAAACGCCATTGCATCACCTGCTTGAGCAAAATGAACTCGGGAAAACTGGCGGCAACCGTAGACATACAAAATGCCAATGTCGTCCCTACGGGCAAGCCATTAGTGATAAGGCTCTCCATGATAGGGATAACCCCTGTGGCATTGGAATACAGAGGAATACCAATCAATACCGCCACAGGAACCGACCACCATTGACCATCGCCTAAGTGGGCTTCGATCCAACCGTCAGGCACAAATCCATGGAGTGCGGCGCCAAGCCCAACCCCAATAATGACCCATTTCCACACTCGGCCAAAAATCTCTAGGGTCTCGTCTTTCGCAAACTCATGTCGCTCGGTTAACGTCATGGATGTTGATGTCATACCCTCGCTATTATCGTGACTTGCTTGCGCCTGACCTTGTTCGAGTGCTTTGGCGGCAAAGGACTGCAGCCAACGCTCAGCGCGAATCGAGTCCAAAAATGCCCCCGCCAACATACCCACTGACATGCCGACTAGCACGTAGATCACAGTGAACTGCCAGCCCAGCAGACTCACAAGCAACAGTACGGCGACTTCATTAATTAACGGCGAAGTGATCAGAAATGCCATAGTGATCCCAACGGGGATCCCCGCGGAAGTGAAACCTAAAAAAACAGGAATGCTCGAACATGAGCAGAATGGGGTAACAGCGCCAAAACCCGATCCCATAACGTAACCGACAAAACGATTTTTACCCGCCAAGTAATCCCGAACCCGCTCGACATTGAGCGAGGCCCGCACCAAAGCGATGCCATAAATCATCAGCAACAGGAGCGCAAAAATCTTAGTGGTATCTTCAATAAAAAAATGGATGGCGTCGGCGAGCTTAGTATTGGGCTCTAAACCCATCAAATCAAAAGTTAACCAGCCCGCTAAATCTGAAAATATTTGCAGCATTGTTACGCCACCTTAATATTAAGCAAAACTTTAGACACGTAAATATATGAAAAAACGTATATTTGAGGTTAAATTTTTGCAGCTAGTCTTCTAGCAGCAAGCTTTAGCACGGTCAGGACGCCCGCCCATCTTACACAAATTACGCATATTTTCTTCAAGGAATACAGTGTTTTGGTTGGTAACTTCACTCAGCACTAACTGACTCCATTCGGGTAAGTCATTATTGATACGATAGAAAACCCATTGCCCCTGACGGCGATCAACTAATAAACCGCATTTACGTAATTGGGCCAAATGTCGCGAAATCTTAGGCTGGGTCTCTTGCAATGCCTCGGTCAATTCACAGACACAGAGCTCTCCCTCTTGCTGGATCAACATCATGCAACGCAAGCGGGTTTCATCGGCTAAACATTTAAAAAACTGGGTTGGATTAATCATTGATGCCCTTAGACTGAACTAATACAAACATTTTGATCCTTTTGTTAACTTTCCTAAAGGTTCATTCAAACAGCAAGCTGTGAGCGGTAAGAAACAACACTCGTTTTTCATGGCTATGGATCTTTTGGAAAGACCTTGTACAATATATACGAATTTTCATATATGTAAATATCCGTATATAAGATCACCTTAAGTATCATGCATTAGTCAAAATGGTGTTTGAGTATAGTGTTCAACACTAAGATACATACGAAAATTCACATATAAAAAATCATTCAAACCCACCGACAATATAGTTAGGTGAGGGCATTATTTTATGATTACGGGTAGACAGTCTCTGCCCTTTTAGGAGCTTGTATGTGGTTAGCAGGGGCAATTTTTGTTCTCACCATAGTGTTAGTAATTTGGCAACCTAAGGGGTTAGGCATAGGTTGGAGTGCTACCTTGGGCGCCGTATTGGCCCTACTACTGGGTGTGGTGCACTTAGGGGATATTCCTGTGGTATGGAATATTGTCTGGAATGCGACCGCCACCTTTATTGCCGTGATCGTCATCAGTTTATTATTAGATGAGTCGGGATTTTTCGAATGGGCCGCGCTACATGTGGCCCGTTGGGGCAAAGGTCGTGGCCGTTTACTCTTTACTTACATAGTGTTACTCGGCGCGACTGTTGCCGCATTGTTTGCCAATGATGGCGCGGCGTTGATCCTCACCCCGATCGTAATTGCGATGTTACTGGCTCTGGGCTTTAGCGCCGGAGCAACCTTAGCCTTTGTGATGGCGGCGGGTTTTATTGCCGATACCGCAAGTTTGCCGTTAATTGTCTCTAACCTAGTCAATATTGTTTCGGCGGACTTCTTCAATATAGGTTTTAACGAATACGCCTCTGTGATGGTGCCCGTCGATATTGCAGCTATTAGTGCCACCTTAGTCATGCTGCATCTGTTTTTTCGCAAAGATATTCCCGCGACCTACGACTTGCAAAAACTACGCGAACCTAAGGCCGCCATTCGCGACCTCAACACCTTTAAAACCGGTTGGGGCGTATTAGTCTTACTCTTGGTGGGCTTTTTTGGCTTAGAACCCCTCGGTGTGCCCGTGAGTTTAGTCGCTGCCGTGGGTGCCCTGATCCTGTTTATTGTCGCGAAAAAAGGCCATGCCATAGATACCACTAAGGTACTGCGCGGCGCGCCCTGGCAGATAGTGATCTTTTCACTCGGCATGTATTTGGTTGTTTATGGTCTTCGCAACGCAGGCTTAACCGATTACCTATCAAGCGTATTAAATAGTTTGGCTGAACAAGGGCTTTGGGCTGCCACTATGGGCACAGGCTTCTTGGTCGCCTTTTTATCATCCATCATGAACAACATGCCAACAGTGTTAATTGGCGCCCTGTCGATAGACGGTAGCAATGCCACCGGCGTGATTAAAGAAGCCATGATTTACGCTAACGTGATTGGTAGCGATTTAGGTCCTAAAATCACCCCCATCGGCAGTTTAGCAACCCTGCTATGGCTGCATGTACTGGCGCAGAAAAATATTAATATTACCTGGGGTTATTATTTCCGCGTCGGCATTGTGATGACGCTACCAGTGCTATTTGTCACCCTAGCGGCACTGGCGCTGCGCCTCTCCTTCTAATCTTCGTCCATGGGCACTAGAGCATCTGTTTAGTGCCTATGGATCAATTTATAAGCAATTATTTATCAGAGACATGTTATGACTAATATGATTGATGACAGCATTAAGATTTACCACAATCCAGCCTGTGGTACATCGCGCAACACTTTAGCATTGATCCGTAATAGTGGAGTCGAACCCCAAATCATCCACTACTTAGAAACGCCACCCTCCCGCGATGAATTACTTAAGCTAATTAATGAGATGAAAATATCTGTGCGTTCATTGCTACGTAACAATGTTGAACCATTTGAACGACTAGGACTTTCTGAAGTCACATTTACTGATGAAGAACTGGTTAACTTTATGCTGACTTATCCCATTTTAATTAACCGTCCTATCGTCGTTACGCCGCGAGGCACAAAACTCTGTCGCCCATCTGAGACAGTGCTTGATATTTTGACCAAAGCACAACAAGGCCCTTTCACCAAAGAAGATGGCGAAATCATCATTAATGAACAGGGACAAAGAGTTCGCACATGAAACCACTAAACCACGATATGCCAGCGCTCAAACAAGAATTAATGGTTAATAACATGGATATGGACTGTTTTAATCTAACTCCTCTAACCCATCCGCCTAGAATACTGATGCTTTATGGCTCAGTACGAGAACGCTCCTATAGCCGACTGACGACGGAAGAAGCCGCTCGACTATTAACACACATGGGCGCAGAGGTGCGTATTTTTAACCCTTCTGGACTTCCACTTCCTGATGATGCGCCTGACAGTCATCCCAAAGTCATGGAACTAAGAGAAATGGTACGTTGGTGCGAAGGTATGGTGTGGTGTTCACCAGAACGCCACGGTGCGATGACCAGTATTATGAAAGCCCAAATCGATTGGATCCCTTTGGCTGAAGGTGCTGTCCGGCCTTCACAAGGTAAGACATTAGCAATAATGCAGGTGAGTGGTGGTTCACAGTCCTTCAACACACTAAACCAAATGCGTATATTGGGTCGATGGATGCGCATGTTCACCATACCCAACCAGTCTTCAATCGCAAAAGCTTGGTTAGAGTTTGACGAGGCAGGCCGAATGAAGCCTTCGCCTTACTACGATCGTGTAGTTGATGTTATGGAGGAATTGATGAAATTCACTTTACTCCTGAGGGGCAATGTTAATTTCCTCACAAACCGATATAGCGAACGCAAAGAAAGCGCTTCAGAGCTATCAACCCGAGTAAATCAAAAAGAAATATAGATTAAACACTAAAAGTATTCTCGACTATGGAGCAAAAGATTAGCCCTGCGCCAACTTTTACTCCATAACTAAGAACCATCACGCCAAATAAATACATTCCAAATACACGAGTGAGCACCTAAATCCTTAAAGCCAGCGAAAAACTCTCTGTAACTTGCTATTAACGATGCAATTCGTCCATTTGCTTGAATTCATTTTTAATCTGTTGATATTGCGATGGCCATTCGTCGTACCAAAGAGCAAACTCCTCTACAGGCATAGGCCGAGCAATACCATAGCCTTGGCACAATTGGCAGCCCAATTCAGCTAAACTCTTACCATGGGCAATGGTTTCAACACCTTCAGCAATCACATTAAGATTAAATACTGACGCTAAGCGGATAACACCCTCCACGATACGCCAATCATCTTCGCTATCGAGCATACCTCGCACAAAACTCTGATCAATTTTTATCGTCGATATGGGTAATTGGCGTAAATACGTTAACGACGAATAACCTGTACCAAAATCATCTAGGGAAAAATGGACACCCAAACGCTTACATTCCTGAAGGATCTCAATTGCCAATGTCATATCTTCAATGGCGGCACTCTCTAAAATTTCCAATTCTAGATCCGAGGCCGTCAAATCGGGATATTGCATTAACGTCGATTTTAAGAACGCGCTAAAGTGTTCAGCCAATAGCTGCCGAGCGCTTACGTTAATACTTACTGCTATCGGGCGACCACTCTGTTGCCAATTCTGCCATTGTGCTACTGCAGTATTGATAACCCATTCACCTAAAGCAATTTCAAGATCACTGCCTGCAATATCCGGTAAAAACTCACTCGGACCGACTATACCTCGCAGTGGATGACGCCAACGAATTAAGGCTTCCGCACCAATAATTTTACCGGTAGCGAGATTCACTTTTGGTTGGTAAAACATCACAAATTCATGACGTTCAAAAGCTGACTTAAGTTCTTCTAACCAAGTTCTCCGAGCAATAATGTTACGATCAATGTCAGGATCAAACATTTGGAAACGATTCTTACCTGCCGATTTTGCCATATACATGGCTTGGTCGGCATGGCGCAATAAAATGTCGGGGTCAACGTTATCCTCTGGATACAAACTCACGCCAATACAAGCCGTTAAACAAAGATTTAAATCACCGATTAATATCGGCTGATCGACCGCCGCCAGTATTCGTAATAGTACTTGAGTACATTCTTCCTCAGACATCATCTCAAATAAGATAACGAACTCATCGCCTCCTACCCGGGCCAACGTATCTTGCTGCCGAATCACCACAGACACATTATTTGCAATCGCGATCAACAGTTGGTCACCAACCTCATGGCCATAACGATCATTGATCACCTTAAACCCGTCAAGGTCCATAAAACACACGGCACAGAGACTGCCATTACGTTGAACATGGGCAATCATTTGCTGAAAACGGTCTAAAAGTAAGCGACGATTTGGTAATCCTGTAAGTGCATCATAATTTGCCACGCGATCTAACTCAGTCTCATGGGTCTTTAATAACGTGATATCGGCTTGGGTTCCCGAAATCATCAACGCTCGACCTTGACTATCCTCTTCAACGACCCGCCCCTTACACAATATCCAGCACAGCTCGCCAGTCTTTTTAATGCAGCGCACTTCCAACTCTATACTGCTTGTTTTATGGATGAGATGCTGTAGAACCTGTTGCTCTATATTTTGCACATCTTCGACATACACATATTGACGCCAATTATTAACCGTCAGCTTCATCTCGCCAGCTTGATATCCCAAAATGGCTTCAAATCTTGGGCTGATTTGCACTTCTCCAGTAACAGCATTCCAGTCCCAGAATCCTTGTTCAGAACCTTGAATAACCCTTTGCAATTGTGCTGTTTGAGCCGCTAGTTGTTGTTGAAGCTGTCGCGCATGGGTAATATCTTGCACTGTACCGTGCAATTTAAATATCTTACCGTGCGGATCACGCTGTGCTTGACCCCTAGCCATAATCCAACGATGGGCACGATTAGGATCTAGCAACTCAGCTTCGCATTCATACTCTTCTCCCGTATGCACACATCGCATCACCAGCGTACTTAACGCTTGCCAACTCTCAGGAGTAAATAATTTCTGCACTTGTTCTATCGAAGGGGCGGCTTCTTTATATGGCAAGCCATAAATCACAAAAACCTGTTCAGACCAAGTATGCGAATCAGTAACTAAATCCCACTCCCAACTGCCAATCCCTGATAATTGTTGTGCTTGTTTTAATCCCAACTCACTAATGAGTAAATGTTCAGCATTTTTTTCTTGAGTCGTGACATCCCTTGCTATTCCAAATAAGCCACAAATTGCACCTTGAGCGTCAAACACAGGACCTTTGGTCACTTGAAAAATGGCTGCTTCACCCTGAATATGTAAATACTCTTTATGTGTGGTGACCATTCCGGACACTAATACAGTGCGATCTTTTTCTTGGATAATATCAATAGAGTCAGCATCAAAAATATCAGTGTCATCTTTGCCCAAGATGTCACTCATACTCTTGCCGACAAAGGTAGCAGCACCTTGGTTGACCAAGATATAACGCCCCGCCAAATCCTTCACAAAAATACCATCGGTTGTTTGAGAAACCACAGAATCGAGCAGTTGATGATTCACATCCAATTTCTGTAATGAGGCACGTAAATAGCCGCTCAGTGCACTGATCACTATGCCGTAAACACTTAGACTAATAAGCTGTAACCAATCGACAGAATGAATATTATCGAGGCTATTGGCGGTTGGATGAAGATAATAGACACACAGAACAGAGAGACATGTCGCGACTAATCCGGGGGCGAATCCGCCACCAATAGCGCTTAATGAAATGGGCAACATAAAAATCAGCAATAGTAAACGCTGGTGCTGCTCAGCTGAAAGTGAATTGGCAAACCATAGCGTTATCAGCGTAAAACTCAATATCGCAATGTATTTAAGCCATGAGATATTACTTATCGCTACAGAGCGAGCAAAGGTTATTTCTAGCAAATTACCCGATGGAGCATTATGACGGTCAGGAACGGCATTCAGAACAAAAAGTAGGATAAAGGCACTGGTAAATACAAAGAAAAAACCTTTCGCGAGGGATAAGCGAAACACAGTTTCTGTGTCCGTAAATACAAGCAACAATTGATCGGATAAAAAGATCCATCCAAGCGCCGCAAGTGCATAAATAGCCACAGCTAAAATAATATATTGAGTCCGAGATTTATGATTATGTCCAGTATTGTCAACCATCCTAACTCCATCACAACTAGCGCCATCAAAACGACTCCCTTGATCTATGATTGGCACTAACGCCAGCCAACAATAGGTGGTCATTCCACAGATGAACATCATATTCAAGCTAAAGACTATAACTTAAAAAACATCAGTATAATCTAATAAAAACCCGAAAGAACAATGTACAACATAAAAATGCAAATCAAATACATGCCTAAAATATAGCTATCAGATATTAAACTGCAAACAGTATCTAAAAATGATTATTGAGCGTTCAATCATTAACGATAGAACGCCGTATATTGCTAATTTACAGTAAATTTTCTAAGTAAATGCACAGCATATCTGGCTCACAGTGCGATGAAAATCTAAAATCCCCGGCGTAAATCATTAGGAACTCAGTCACCACATCGCATTTCTAACACACCAATAAGATGAGTGCTGAATCAGCCATGCTGACATAAAGCCTCTACCTACAAAACATAAAAAAACCATAATTTAAATACCTAAAAAGGTAGATATTACGGGTAAGGATATAAGCCCATACCTGTGAGACTAAAAGAAAAACATACAAGTATCATTAAAACCCCTGTCTATAGAACTATCGCAAATGCAATGGAATATCATACTTCCTAAAAAGCTTGATTATTGAATCCTTATATAGCGGTTTGATAATGTAACCTTTAGCTCCTGCAGCTATTGCCTGCTGAACTGATGACTTATTTTTATTCCCAGTCAACATAACAATGGGCGTAATTGCATTTATGCCATTAGACTTATTAATGTGGTTAATAATATAAAACCCATTAGTATCAGGAAGATTTATGTCCATTAAAATAACGTCATATTTTTTCTTAGAAAGTAAATCTAACGCCATACGTCCAGACAATGATGTATCAAGTTCAATGGCATACGTTCTAAGAAGCATAATAGTTAAATTCAAACTAATGTGATCATCCTCAACAATTAACATCTTTGGTACTATAGGAACTTCAACTGATACAAGAGAATTTTTTGACTCCGAATACAATCGATTATACGTGTATTTAGTATCAGGCACGGTTGGAGCTGCCTTGTTGCTAACCTCAATATGCTCCTGTTCTGGCAAAGGGGCTTCTGCGACCGTCGCCACATTTGATACATCAGTAACAACAAGTTCAAGTAAGTGCAACGCCTTACTTTGCAGTTTCAACAAAGCTGGTCTAATTTCATTAGAACGAATAAATGATAATATCTTCTTCAATGAAGCCAGATCTAACTCAGCGGTTCTATTACTTGCAAGGTGCGCTTCTGCCTTATCTAATGATTGCTCGATTTCAATCAAACTTAATTCAAAGCTATGTTCTAAATCCTTCTTGCGCTGAACACCTTTAAGGACAATCTCCTTGATATGCGAAGAGTAGTTATCTTGTACATTTACAAACTCTTCTACTTTTTTATATTTTCCTCTCAACCCAATTTCCCGCAATAAATGTGTACATATTATAATTGCTCTATGCACTTCATACATTGGCCTAGCGATTAAATAATCATTAATCACACCACTACGATAAGCCTCGTACGCTTCTCTTTCTTGATGTTTTGGAATAAGAGAAACAACGGCATGCTCACATATTTCTACAGCCTGCAACTCCTCTATGGCTTCGTAATAAATAAGTAAAGTTTCTTGTAAAGTTTCAGCAGCAACAAGAATCACTTTTGGGGTTGATTGTTTGATTTGCTCAACAAGCTCAGCATTCGTTTTAATCACATGAATACGAGAAAAGTGACGAATTAGAACACTTATCAATAATCTATCATTATCTTGGTCGTTCGTATAGAGAACGATATGCTCAAAATTGACTCTATCCACTAGCATTACTCCTTTGCATAAAAAACTCAATTAACGCAAATAAATCATCATCAACCTCTTGCCAACATTTTAAGATAACTTTGTAATCAATAGCATTGTTACGCGACACACGCTCTAGTTCTTGGCAAGATAAATTTAATTTTTTTGCTCCTATGTAAAGAGAATTACTTTTAAGGGTATGGCTAATTGCAGTAATAATACGAAGATCATTATCCACAATTGCAGACCTTAATGCTTCACGCTTAACAAGTAAATTACTGTAATATTGCTCTAAAAAAATAGATAACTCTTCATCGCTTATATCTTCACCTACAAAATTATATATATCTGACAAGTTGACTATCTGTAAGATGTCTACTAATTCCTGCGGTGTTTCATCACAACAGAAAAAACTATTATCAAAAGAAGTATTATCTGCTTTAACTGTAGACTTTTTTAAACTTGTATTATTTGACAAAATGAGTTTTACTTCATCTAAAAGGCCAATCAAATCATTCAACGTCAGAGGCTTTACAAGTACGCGATTTGCTCCAGCCTGCAAACATTCATCTTTACATATGTCGCCATTATCAGCGGTCAACATCACAATAATCGATGGCGCTAATTCCCGATATCCTTCAACTTCTCTAATGACGCCAATGAGGTCTGAGCCCGATATATTTGGCATTATCACATCAGAAATAACGACATTAAATTTATTTGTCTTAAAAAGCTCAATTGCTTGCATCGGATCTTGAACACAGGAAACTAGGACTCCAACAGATAATAACTGCTTTTCGATGACAAATAAGTTTTCTTGACAATCATCAATAACTAACACACTAATATTACTATAATCAGCACTATCCGAAGCCTGCTCGTCAATAATATTCAAATAATTTTTAACATTAATGAAATCAGTTACTGATTGAATTCTGAGTGGTGGATATGAAATCACTTCGTAGTCGGAGTTAGACTTAGAAAGTGACACTCTCCTCAACTCTGCAACTCTTTCTTTTCTTGTAAAAATACTAGTTACAAATTCATTCTTTGAGATAATATCATTTTGATTCAAGTCAATAAAAAGTATTGAGCTTTCAGTTTCAAATTCCAGTAATTCATTACTTGGTAAATATAGCAACTCGAAATCAAGCTCTTTGGAATATCTTGAAACTGATTCGTGAAAAATCGAACTATTAGTATATGCTGTTACTGAAGCATCAATATCAGAACGATAGGAGCCGCTTACATCATGCGCCGTAAAGTGACTATCTAAAGCAAAATCAATAACAAAAAAGAAAACGCTACCATCACCGATACGACTAATAACCTGAAGATCACTTCCCATTGAACGACATATACTTTTACTTATGTATAGTCCTAAGCCAACACCACCATACTGACGGTAAGAATTTGATGATGCCTGCTCATACTTACCGAACACTTTTGATTGTTCCTCTTCAGTTAAACCGATACCATTATCAATAACAGAAAACTTTAGTTTTACATTTTCGAATGACTGTTCCAGAACTTCGACTTCTAATAGAATCGACGAGTCAATTTTATTGGAAAACTTAATTGAATTGGAGATTAAATTATAGATAACTTGATTTAGTTTAACTTCATCACAAATAACCCTGCGATTAAAATTTAATGGCATAAAAAAGTCTAAATTAATGTCTTTTTTATCTGCTTGAAGGCTAAACGCATCAACAACAGATTCGCCTAACAACCTAACATCTACCGAGTCATTTTTAACATCTGCACTACTCTCATTTGTCTTTTTAAAATCCAACATACTATTAATGAGTAATAGAACTTGTTTTGAAGTGCTGAATGCGACAGATAATAACTTCTTATCCTGTGCCCTTACATTACCTAAACTGAGCTCAATTAAGCCTAGCACTGCATTTAATGGTGTTCTAATCTCGTGACCTAGAGTGGCAATAAAATCACTTTGAAAACTATTCAATTGTTCCAGCTCTGAACATTTCTCTATTAATACTTTTTCTTTCTCATATCGTTTAGATTCATCTATAATTAACCCAAACCGAGTTCCATCATCAAGGAAGAAATCTCTATACTCAAAATACAACCCTGATTTAGTTTTAAAAGATAGACATATGTTTTTATTAGTTGCACATTTATATCTAAACCACTTCATAATTCTATAATTATTTCTACCAACAATCTCATAGATAACAATATCTTGAATTAAACTAAAAAATGACCTACCAATATAATTATCAAAATGTAAATATGGAAAAAAGTATTTAACCCCGCCACCAATAAAATCAATATTGCCAAGAACATTTATGACAAGAACACCGTCTGAAGCAATTTGCTGATATCTAGAGTCATCACCCGCAGGATTCTCACACCTAAATTGGCTATACTCGAAACTTTTTGTTATTGGCGCATCATGTTCTACAACACAGAGAACAATAAAATTTTTATTGACCATCTTTAATAGGCTAAACTTTAAACAGTTACTTCCTATCATTAAGCATTCATTAGGCGTGATATTCTGTTTAAGTTTTTCAAAATGCTGAATGATTTTTTCCTTGGAACTTTTTAAAAAAATATTATTTGAAAA
>Ga0172382_10009403_pt1 | contig 13352 bp, 13 predicted proteins | sample Leawel138RmetaG_FD_122245 | JGI IMG/M metagenome (GOLD analysis project Ga0172382, IMG submission 122245) | Leachate microbial communities from a municipal landfill in Southern Ontario, Canada - Leachate well 138R metaG | ecosystem: Engineered > Solid waste > Landfill > Unclassified | place...
GGCGACGGCGACACCGGCCCCAACACCGGCGGCATGGGCGCCTACTCCCCCGCCCCGGTGGTCACCGCCGAGGTGCATGCGCGCGTGATGCGCGAGGTGATCGAGCCCACCGTGCGCGGCATGGCGGCGGAGGGCCACCCCTACACCGGCTTCCTCTACGCCGGCCTGATGATCAGCCCGGACGGCGCCCCCAAGGTGATCGAATACAACTGCCGCTTCGGCGACCCGGAGACCCAGCCCATCATGCTGCGCCTCCAGTCCGACCTGGTGGGCCTGTGCGAGGCGGCACTGGACCGCCGGCTGCATCAGGTCAGCGCCGACTGGGACCACCGCGCCGCCGTGGGCGTGGTGCTGGCCGCCGGCGGCTACCCCGGCGACTACCGCAAGGGTGACGCGATCGCCGGCCTCGACGAGGCGGTGGCCCACGACGCCAAGGTGTTCCATGCCGGCACCGCCGTGAAGGATGGCCGGGTGGTCACCGCCGGCGGCCGCGTCCTGTGCGCCACGGCACTGGGCGACAGTGTGGGCGAGGCCCAGGCGCGCGCCTACGCGCTGGCCGGCAAGATCAGCTGGGACGGCCTGTTCTACCGCCAGGACATCGCCTGGCGCGCCATCCAGCGCGAAGAGGGCTGAGCCCATGGCCACCATGTTCCCCGCCAGCCCGACACTGACCTTTCACGACCCGCTGGGCGAGATGCTGGGCGCGGGGGACGGCAACTACAGCTACAGCTTCGACGATGTGGTGAAGCTGGCCGGCCACGCCTGCCCCACCGTGGCCGGCGGCTTCCTGCTGGTGCTGGCCGCAGTGGAGCGGCTGTACGGCGACGAGATGCCACAGCGCGGCGGCCTGCGCGTCACCGTTCATGCCGCCGTCGACCAGGGCGCCACCGGGCCGCTCAGCCAGGTGCTGACCCTGCTCACCGGCGCCGCCGCCGAGAACGGCTTCCACGGCCTCGCCGGACAGCAGGTGCGGCACCAGCTGATGAAGTTCGCCCCGGATGGCGCCAGCGGCCCCCTGCGCTGCACCTTCGAGCGTCACGATACCGGCCGGCAGGTCACCCTGGCCTATGACCCCGCCAGCATCCCGCCGGCGCCGGGCATGATGGCCGACATGCAGGCGGTACTCGGCGGCCAGGCCGACGCCGCCACCACCCAGCGCTTCCGCGCCGCCTGGCGCGAGCGGGTGGAGCGGCTGCTGGCGGACCGCGGCCGGCACACCGTATCCCAGCCCTGAGCGGCCGGGTGTCTGGCCTTTACCCCCTGGATTTGCGTATCATGCCCAGACCTGTGCGCGCGCATTCGCCCAAACAGCGGCAACGAATTCAACGAATACAAAACCAATAGATTTATTTTTATTTCTTTTAAGGAGCACATGAAATGTCCGAGAAGCATCCAGTGATCGCGGTCACCGGTTCCTCCGGTGCCGGCACGACCACGGTAAAGAACGCCTTCGAACACATCTTCCACCGCGAAAACATCAAGCCGCTGGTGGTGGAAGGCGATTCGTTCCACCGCTACGACCGCGCCTCCATGAAGAAGGCCCTGGAAGAGTTCGCCAAGAAGGGCAAGAACCTGTCCCACTTCGGCCCCGACGCCAACCACTTCGACCTGCTGGCCGAGACCTTCGCCACCTACAGCCGCACCGGCAAGTGCAAGCGCCGCTACTACATCCACAGCGATGCCGAAGCCGTCGAGCACAACGCGCGCCTGAACGCCAGCTACAAGGCCGGTGAGTTCACGCCGTGGGAAACCATCAGCGACAAGACCGACCTGCTGTTCTACGAAGGGCTGCACGGCGGCGTGGTGGATGGCAAGGTCGACGTGGCCGCACAGACCGACCTGCTGATCGGCGTGGTGCCCATCGTCAACCTGGAATGGATCCAGAAGATCTTCCGCGACAACGCCCAGCGCGGCTACTCCGCCGAGGCCATCGTCGACACCATCCTGCGCCGCATGCCGGACTACGTGAACTACATCACCCCGCAGTTCTCCCGTACCGACATCAACTTCCAGCGCGTGCCGACCGTCGACACCTCCAACCCGTTCATCGCCCGCGACATCCCGACCCCGGACGAGAGCTTTGTGGTGATCCGTTTCCGCGACCCGGCGAAGTTCAACACCGACTTCCCCTACCTGCTGAACATGATCCCCAACTCCTTCATGTCGCGCCGCAATTCCATCGTGGTGCCCGGCGGCAAGATGGGCTTCGCCATGGAGCTGATCCTCGCCCCGATCATCCACACCATGATCGAGAAGAGTCGCAAGGCGAAGGCCAGCAAGCCCAAGGCCGCGAAGTAAGGCCCTGGTGTATTGCAGTGAAAAGGCCCGCGCAAGCGGGCCTTTTTCTTTGCCCGCAGGCCGCAGCGCATGCGGCACCAGTACAGGCCGCGGATTTCTCCGCACTTTCCCCACCGCCGCGGCGAAGTTTGGGTAAAATGCCCGCCATGCACGCGGAGCGCACAGCATGAGCAACACCATCGCCATCGTCGGCCTCGGTTACGTCGGCCTGCCGCTGGCCGTGGCCTTCGGCAGGCGCACCACCACCCTTGGCTACGATCTCTCCGCCGCACGTATCGCCAGCTACCAGCAGCACAGCGACCCCACCGGCGGGGTCAGCGGCGCGGAGTTTGCCGCCGCCAGCCATCTCACCTGCAGCACCGACCCGGCCCTGCTGGCGCGCGCCGACACCATCATCATCACCGTCCCCACGCCGGTGGACAGCGCGCGGCGGCCCGATTTCACGCCGCTGATCAGCGCCTCGGAAACCGTGGGCCGATACATGCCGCGCGGCGCCACCGTGATCTACGAATCCACCGTCTACCCCGGCGCCACCGAGGAGATCTGCATCCCGGTGCTGGAGCGCGCCGCGGGCCTGACGTGGCAGCAGGACTTCCACGTCGGCTACTCGCCGGAGCGCATCAATCCCGGCGACCACGAACACACCCTGAGCAATACGCTGAAGGTGGTGGCGGGCGACAGCGCGGCAACATTGGCGCGTGTCGCCGCGCTGTATGAGCAGGTGGTCGGCGCCGGCGTGCACCGCGCCAGCAGCATCAAGGTGGCCGAGGCGGCCAAGGTCATCGAGAACACCCAGCGCGACCTCAACATCGCGCTGATGAACGAACTGGCGCTGATCTTCGATCGCCTCGACATCGACACCCTGGAGGTGCTGGAGGCCGCCGGCACCAAGTGGAACTTCCTGCCCTTCCGCCCCGGCCTGGTGGGCGGCCACTGCATCGGCGTCGACCCCTATTACCTGGCGCACAAGGCCGAGATGATGGGGCATCATCCGGACGTGATCCTCGCCGGCCGCCGCATCAACGACGGCATGGCCGCCTTCATCGCGCAGCAGACGGTCAAGCAACTGATCAAGGCCGGCAGCGCGGTGAAGGGCGCGCAGGTCATCGTCCTCGGCCTCACCTTCAAGGAAAACTGCCCCGACCTGCGCAACTCCAAGGTCGCCGAGATCGTGCGCGAGCTGGCCGACTTCGGCTGCGCGGTGTGCGTGCACGACCCCATCGCCGCAGCAGACGAGGCCATGCACGAATACGGCATCACACTGACGCCGTGGCCACAGCTGCCGCGCAACGCCGACGCCGTCATCGCCGCCGTCAACCACCGCGCCTACCACGAGCAGCCGCTCGCCGAACTGCTCGCCCACCTCAAGCCCGGCGGTGTCTTCGTCGATGTGAAATCCAGCTACGACGCCACGGCGATCCGCCACGCCGGCCATATCCTGTGGCGGCTGTGAGCATCGCCGCCTATCAACCGCTGTGCACCCAACTGGGCCTCACCCGGGGCATCCCCTACACGCCGCAGTGGTCCGCCGCCCCCGACTTCCTGCAACTCATCGTCGACCACGTCCTCGCGCAGCGGCCACACACCATCGTCGAATGCGGCAGCGGCCTCACCACCCTGATGCTGGCGCGCGCCTGCGCCCTGAACGGCCACGGCCATGTCTACAGCCTGGAGAACGGCGCCGACTACGCCGCCAACACCCGCGCCGAGATCCGCCGTTATGGATTGGAGGCCTGTTCCACCGTGCTGCACGCGCCGCTGGTGCCCTGCTCCATCCACGGCCACGACTATCAGTGGTATGACATTGCCGCACTGACCGCCAGCGACATCGACCTGCTTGTCATTGACGGCCCGCCCGGCTTCCTCCAGCGCCACTCGCGCTACCCCGCCCTGCCGCTGCTGCGCGAGCGCCTGGCGCCACGCTGCACCCTCTTCATGGACGATGCCGCCCGCCCGGACGAACGGGAACTGGTGGAGATGTGGCTTGAGGAAATGCCGGCAGCACGGCACGAATACATCGCCAACGAACGCGGCTGCGCGATCCTGCATCTGGCAAAGACCTGAATCTGGCGGCAGGTTCGGCTTCCTGCGTCAGCCCAACCTTTGCGCTAGATGTAATACGCCGCGCCGCTCCTGTCCTGGGGTCCATGAGCGCAGCCGAAATGACAACTAGACGGCCGTCTGACTGATATCACCCGGTCAGTGGCACGATTCGGTGCAATTTATCGCCCGTCCAACATTCTCCGTTAGACCTGATCGGCAGAGGCGTTGTGCCGCCTGTCCCACTCCAGCAGTGCCAGTTCCAGATCGCCCGTGGCGCCGATCCAGTGCCAGAAGTGGCGGAAGTCGTCCCTGGCATTTTCCAGGCGAAAGTCCATCTTGTGGCGCTTGTCCTTGAGGAAGTGGGCGATGTTGGCCTCGACAGTGGCGATGTAATCGTCGGCGACGGCCTCGTTCGTGGCGCACTGCGCTTCGTCGTGCAGCAGGATGCCTTCGCGGTAGGCCTTCATGATGCCGAAGTCGGCGCGGCGCACGAAGCTGGCGGCAACCTTGGCGCGGTCGCGGCTGAGGTGCACGTAGTAGGCGTTGTCACCGTAGGCGGCATCGAGGCGCCCGAGCAGCCAGGACAGGCGGTTGTCGGCCTCGATGTGGCGCAGCGGATAGGCGAGGCGCGCGGCGCCGAGCTGCTGCACGCGGGATTCGTGGCCCGCGCTGAAGTTGGTGATGTGGCGACAGGCCGCGATGAAGGTCGTCGAGCCGCAGCGGCCGGTGTTGAGGATGAATACGTTCATGTCGTGTGCCGGATGTTCATGCGAGGGCCTCGTGCCAGACGATCCGATCAACCGGGTAGCGTCTTATGGCGTCGATGATGGCGGCCGTGCGTGCCTGCCGATGAGACGCCGCATTGACCTGCAGCCAGCCGCGCGCGTCGTCGCCGAAGTTGTGCTGCATGTTGGCGACGAACTGTTCAAACAGCCTCCTGGCGTCGGCCAGTTCCTCCCGCTGCTGCCACCAGCCCGCCGCACTTTCGTACAGGCGGCGCAACTGCGCTAGCTTCGCCACGATTTGTTGATGCTTGAGGTCATACCTGGCGTGCATCTCTGCTTCCACCTCTACGACCGTTCGCACCAGCACATCGTCGGCCAGCGGCGCCGCCGGATAACCCAGGGCGGTCAGCCGCTCCATGCTGAACAGCATGACATCGCCGAAGTATTGCCGCTCGAATTCACCGGACAGGTCGACCTGCGCCTGTGCACGCTCGATGCCGGGGCGGAACTCGGACTGGCCCAGGGCCTCCACGGTGCGGCGGTGCAGCATGGGCAGGTTGGCGGAGACGAAGCCCGCGCCCAGCTCGGCCTTGATGATGCGTCCCAGCGTCGGGCCGGCCATGCGCAGCTTGAGGGCGGCGAAGGGGATGAAGTAGTCCAGGCTGTCCGGGGTGAAGACATAGTTGCCGGTGTAGATGGTGCGCGCCGGGGTGATGGTTGCGAGCAGGTCGGCCGGCTGGTACACGCTGCGGCGCGTCGGGTGTTCGCCGTCGAAGAAGCGCGCCAGTCTGGCGGCGAAATCACTGAAGCAGGCGGCGTGGTCGTGCGCGCCGTGCAGGCCGCAGTGGTAGCGGAAGGCCTCGGTCGCCTTGAAGCCGAACATGTCCGCCATGTCGTGATAGGCGGCATCGTCGGCGGGGCGCCGCGCCGCGTGGAAGCTACACGGCGCATGGGGCGCGCAGCGCACCATATCGGCGAGGAAGGCCATGACGTCGTCGAGGAAGTTGCCCGCCATCACCGCCGGCGACACCGGCGGGTCACCCACCACCTTGCCGGTGAGGATGCGTGTCGGGGTGGTGGAGAATATCTGGTCCAGGCCGTTCAGATAATCGACGGCGTATTGCTCCTCTTCGCCGGCGGCCGTCGCCAGGTTGACGCGAAACTCCTGGTCGCTGTCGAGAAACCAGATCAGTTGCCGGTGGCCGTCCTGCACCCGTTGGCGCAGCCACAGATAGGCGATATTGCGGGTGATGGAGGCGCCCTTGTGCGCGTAGCTGCGGCCGTCGCCGATGATGCCGGCCAGTTGCGCACGCGTTGCCTCCGACAGCGCGGCGACCAGTGCGCGCTGCTCGTCCGGGCCGAGGTGGTGCACCGCGATACCCTGCGCGCTGACGGCGGCGGCGATGGCGCGATGCTGGTCGATGCTGCTCGCATCGAGGCTGTCCTCCGCCACCAGCACCGTCACCTTGCCGGCATAGGCGTAGCGGCGCTGCAGCTCCAGCAGGGTGTGCAGGCAGTCGGACAGGTGGCGCGGGCGATCGGCGACGGGGATGACGAGGGTGATGTCGTGTGGGGCGGACGCAGTCATCGCCGCGACGAGTAATTGGGAAACAGATTCTTGTCGATGACGATCTCGATCAGGTTGATCGCATCGCGCAGGTCGCAGTGGGCAAACAGCGCATCGACATCCGTCGTGCCCTCCACCCGCTGGTAATGAATGCCGAAGGAGCGGGCCAGCAGTTCGAAGTCGGGGTTCACGAAGTCGCAGCTGATGAAACGCTGGCGGTAGTGCTGGTGCTGATTCTTGCGGATCAGGCCCATGGTGGCATTGTTGAACACCACGACATTGAGCGGGATGCCGTAGTTCACCGCGGTCATGATCTCCATGGCGCACATCTGGAAGCCGCCATCGCCGATGATGGCGAAGGTCGGCCGCTGCTCGATGAAGCGTGCGCCGATGGCGGCGGGGATGGCGTGTCCCAGTGAAGAGATGCCGGAGTTGGGGTAGTAGCGGTTGCCGCTCGCCACGTTGTAGAAGTTCTGCGCGAAGATGATGTTGTCGTCGAACACCTGAACGCCACGCGGGAAGTGCTGTTCCAGCGCACGGAAGAAATGTTCCATCAGGGCGAAGCCGGACTGGAAGATGGCGTAGTCGCTGGTGACCGCCGCCTTGGAGCGTTCGATCTCGCTGCGCAGGCGCGCAAAGCTGGCCGCCTCGGCCTCGCGGCCGTCGAGATAGGTGAGCACACCGCCCAGCACCACCTTGATATCGCCGTGAATGGCAAGGTCGGCGGGAAACACCTTCTCCAGCTGCGCCGGGTCGAGGTCCACCTGCACCACCTTCTTGCCGCCCAGCAGGGCCGGGTCCCACAGATAGCTGGTGCGCTCGTTGAAGCTGGCGCCGAGAAACACCACCAGGTCGGCGCGGTCCACCAGATAGCGGTAGGCGTGGCCGCTGGAGGTGACGCCGAGGCTGCCGAGGGCCAGCGGCGACTGCTCGCTGATCACGCCCTTGGCCTTGAGGCTGGTGGTCACCGGCACGTTGAGCAGGGCCGACAGCTGCTCCAGTTCGCCCTGCGCACCGGCGCGCAGGCAGCCGTAGCCGGCGACGATCACCGGATGCTCGGCGGCCAGCAGCATCTCGGCCAGCTGCTGCGCCGGCTGGGCGCACTCGCGCTGCGAGCGGGTGTGGCGGCAGCTGTGGATGCGGTCGAGCAGGTTGGCGTCGACCAGTTCCTGCTGCAGGTTGTAGGGGAAACTGAGCAGTACCGGGCCGGGCTGATCGGACAGCAGGATCTTCGCCGCCTGATTGAGCACGTTCTCCAGGTAGTCGGTACGCTCGACGATCTTGTTGTAGCGCGTGATGCCCTTGAACAGCGACACCTGGTCGATGCTGCCGCCCTCGCCCGAGCTTTCCTGCAGGCCGCCCTTGCCGAAGATGTGGGTCGAAGTCTCGCCGGTGAGTACCAGTACCGGCAGTTTGTCGGCATAGGCGTTGGCGATGCCGGTCACCAGATTGGTGGCGCCGGGTCCGGCGGTGGTGATGCAGGCGCCGATCTTGCCCGAGGCGCGCGCATAGCCGCCGGCCATGAAGGCCGCGCCCTGCTCGTGCTTGACCAGTACGGTCGCGATGGACGAGTCGTACAGGCTGTCATACACGGGCAGGATGTGCGCCCCCGGCATGCCGAAGATGGTTTGCACCCCCAGGCGTTCCAGGTAGCGGACGATCAGTTCGCTGACGGGTATTTTCATCGGGTCATGAGGTCGCGGTAAGACCCGCAGTGTAACCGAAACGGCGCGGCATAATCACACCGACGTCGGGACCAGCCATCCCGCCAGGACGGGACAGGCGCCGTAGGAGCGGATCGTATCCGCGATGCATCGCCGGGCGGGGCACCAGCGGTCGCGCGAACGATTCGCTCCTATCTGCCCGCTCAGCCCGGCATGCCATCGACACGCGGCTTGAGCAGCATCAGGCCGTAGCTCCACACGAACAGCGCGAAGGCCGCGGACCAGAACACGGCAGAGAGTGCGACGGTAAGCGCGTAGGACGGCAGCAGCAGCGGCAGGAAGACGCGCAGCAGGGCCGCCACATAGAGCAGGGCGAAGGCCCACGGCATCGCCCGCGGGGCTTGCAGGGTACGGCCGGTGTGGCCCAGCGTGACGCGCGCCATCATGCCCAGGGTGATGCCGCCGATGGTGCCGATGGTGAGCGCATGCAGGGCCAGCAGCGAACCGAAGCCGCCGAAGCCGGCCACGGCCTTGAGGGTGAAGCCGAGCACCAGCCAGGCGTAGCCCAGCTGCAGCACCCACACCAGCGGCGCGCGCCAGATGGCATGGGTATACCAGCCGGCCAGACGGATGCCATTGACCAACGCGGCCACCGCCGCCACCAGTGCGACCAGCAGCGGCTGCGGCACAAAGCCCTCCACCAGGGCCAGGGCCAGCACGCTGAACGGTGCGGCGACCTCGACCCAGCGCCACTCACGGCGGATGAAGGTGGTATCGACGCCCTTTTCGGTGAAGAACGGAATCACGCGCCCGCCCATGATCACGATGATGAGCAGGATCATGCCGGTGGCGAGATAGGTGCCCGCGGCCGCGGTGGTGTTGGTCAGGCCGAGCAGTTGCAGATGCACGAGGAGATTGCCGACGGCAAGACCGAGCAGGATGCCGACAAACATCAGGCTTTTGTAGTGGCGCGCCTTGAGCAGCGGCAAGAGCAGCGCCAGCGCGGCCAGGGGCAGGAAGGCGAGGTCCACCAGCGCCGTCACGGCAGACGGCGCCGGCAGCAAGGCCAACACACGCCCCAGCAGCCAGAGCAGCGCCAGCAGTGCCAGCGGCAGGCCGCGCAGCGTCTGCACGCCGGTCCAGTTGCGCGCCGCGGTAAGCAGAAAGCCGACGATCACAGCGGCGGCATAACCGAACAGCATTTCATGACTGTGCCAGCCGATGAATCCGTAATAGCCGCCGCCCTGCTCACCGCGGGCAAAGGCGTGGCCCCACAGGGCAACGAGGATTAATGCACCCAGCCCGGCCAGCAAAAAGAACGGCCGAAAGGCAAGGTCAAACGGCGCCCAGTTGCGCGGTGTGCGCTGTGGTTCGGTAATGCCCACGATAGCCATAAATTGCGTCTCCCGTTGAATGGGTACGACATGTGGGCAGCTTGCGGCAATACAATCTGCCTTTGGTGGTAACTGCGGAGCAATTGCACCGCGTCTGGCGCGCCGGCATAAACTACGCAGGGTCGATGGCGATCACCTGCGCGGCATCGCCATCGACGTGCCAGCGCACATTGCAGTCAAACACGCGCACGCCGTAAATACGCCCCGGCTCCTCGGTGCCGCGATAGGCCGGCCGCGGGTCGTATTGCAGCATCTGCACGATGAACTCGCACAGTTCGGGCCGGCGCGCGCACACGGCCGCTGCCTCCGGCGCAAAGCTCACCTGCAGGCGCGGCTGCGGCGCGCCAGCGGCAAAGCCCGCACGCGCAGCGGGCACACTGTCCACATAGGGCACATACGGCTTGATGTCGAGTACCGGCGTGCCGTCCAGCAGATCGGCGCCACGCAGTTGTAACAGCAAACGCCCCTGCTCACGTTTGATGCCGGTCAATTCCACCACCGAAAGCCCGATGGGATTGGGGCGGTGGGTCGAGCGCGTGGCGAACACGCCGAGGCGCTGATTACCGCCCAGGCGCGGCGGCCGCACCGTGGGCGACCAGTCGCCCTGGCGCACGCCGTGAAATACGAAGGTGATCCAGAGATGAGAAAATCCGTCGAGACCGCGCACCGCCTCGTCACGGTCATAGGGCGGCAGCAGCTCCAGCTGCGCCTGCGCCGCGCTCATCAGCCCGCTCTGACGCGGAATGCCGAACTTTTCCTTGAAGGGGGAATGGATGACGCCGATGGTTTCGAATGTATGGCGTGACACCGACTCGCTGTGGTCAAGCAAAACGGCAATCCCTACTTCTGCCAGACAGAGAAGTATTCAAAACGCGAGCGGCGGCCGCCAACCTCGTACAGGCAGCGCGGACGCATGCCAAACAAATCGAAAGAGCTGTCCAGAAACTCACGAAAGGTGACCGAGTCCCATACGTGCGCGTGCTCGCGTCTGTTTCTCAGGTTGTTCACTTCCTGCTGCAGCAGCCCTTCACCGCCACTCAGCAGCGCGGGCTCCACCGCGCGGATAAAATCGAGATAGTGATCGTCTGTTACGTCCACCACCCCTTGCTGATACTCGGCAAGCAGATGTGCAAACGGCGTCAGCGGCCGTTTCCTGTCGTAGGTGTAGTTCTTGTCCGGGGCAGAAATGATCACCATGCCCCCGGGCCGGACTACGCGGAACAATTCTTTTAGCGCATGAACAGGATTCGCCACATGCTCGATCACATGATTGAACACGATGAAATCCAGAGACTCATCCGCAAAGCCGGATAGGCCGCGCCGGTCAATGTCAACGATGTAATCCACGTCGACGATCTTGTGGGATGGAATTTCCGGAAACCGCAGCATTGCCTCGGACTTCGACATGACGTCGGCGTAAGAAATCTGGCAAGTGCGGGGAACCGGGGCGGGCTGATGAAGCGCGCCTACCTCAACGCCACGCCCGGCGAGCAGACGGTATCCTTTCCCGCGATAGTGAAACCTGAGTTTCTTGACGTAGTCCTTCAGCCAAAGCATAGCGAAAAATGGCGCACTAAATCGTTTAACGGAACTGGCACAGGTAGGCGCTTTCCACCAGCGCCTTGATGCCGAACTTGCTGTTGGCCGGCACGTGGAACACCTCGCCCGCCTTCACCTCGCGCCAGCCACTCTCGCCCGGCAGCGACACCGACACCTTGCCGGAGACGATACTCATGATCTCCGCCTTGCCGGTATTGAACTCGTAGTCGCCCTGCGCCAGCACACCGACGGTGGCAGCGCCTTCCGCCTCGGTGAAGGAGATGGACTTTACCTTGCCGTCGAAATACTCGTTTACCTTGAACACTCTTGGCTCCTCAAACAAACGTGGATAAATTTTACATCAATGTAGGATGGGTGAAGCGCAGCGTAACCCATCGTAGGTGGAATCAGGGGTACTGCATGATGGGTTGCGCTGCGCTTCACCCATCCTACGGATTCAGGTGTTCCTGCAACCGCTGCAACTGGGCCGCCGGCAGCGCCGCCTCGATGGCAGGGAACAGGTCGTTTTCCTCGAAGCGGATATGCTCGCGCAGGGCGGCGGCCAGGGCATGCAGCACGGGCAGCGGCGGCGCGGCGAGGGCCTCCTCGATCTCGTCGACCAGGGCGCGCATCAGCACGTGCTGGCGCAGGGTCTCCACGATCAGCGGATGGTCCGGCGCGCTGTAGCGGGCGAGCAGCGGCAGCAGCCACTCCTCTTCCGCTACGAAGTGCGGACCGATTTCGCCCCGCCACGCCTGCAACAACTCCTGCGCCGCAGTCGGCAGATCACTATCCGCCGCCAGCCTGCTCACCCGCCGCGCCAGCACCAGGCCGCTGTGGTGGTCACTGGAAAGCTGGCGCAGGGCGGCGTGGCGCTGCATGGCCGGATCAGATGAACTCCAGCACTTCGTCGCCCGGATCGTAGGGACGGCGCTTGATCTGCATCTCCTGCAGTTCGCGCAGGCGCTGCTCGCGGGCACGCACGGCATCCTCGCGCGCCGCGATGCTGACCTCACCGAACAGCACCTGCTTGAGGAAGCGGAAACCGAACTGCATCAGCTCCAGATCGTTTTCCATCAGCTGCTGGTTGGTGGCATCGTCCAGGTCGAAGGAGTTCTGGAAACCCTCCGAGCGCACGAATTCACGGAACAGGTCCACGTCGTAGCAGGCCATGAAATACAGCTGGCGGCTGCGCAGCGAGGGCTTGCCGATGGTCGGGCCGGAGGACATTTTCTTCAGGATCAGCTGGCGCCAGCCGCGCGACTGCTCGTCGTATTCGGCGACGCCCTGCTCCTTGCGGTACTCGTCGATGGTCAGCGGCCGCTCGACCTCGTGGCCCTTGCAGTGCGGCTCCTTGACCAGCGCGTAGGAGCTGCTGTCGGTGTATTCGTCCTGCTTGCGCATGGCGATGAGCGCCACCGGATAGTAGCGGCAGGCGGTGGGGCGGTCCTCGTACACCGAGCAACCCTCGGGACGCATGAACTGGCAGGCGGTGCCGTCTTCCACCGGCTTGAACTTGACGCCGGCGATGCCGTCCTTTTCCAGCTCGAACGGCACGGTGTACTGGCGCAGGAAGTCGCTGGAGCTGATGCCGAGGCGCGTCTTCAGACGCAGCACGTCATAGGGCGTCAGCGTGATATCGATGTTGGCGCAACAGGCATTCCAGCAGCCGATGCCCTTGTGGCAGCTGAACTGGATGGTCTTGTCGCCATCGTACAGCGTGGGCATCACCGGACTGGAGGGAAACGGGGATTGGGTATGAGCAGAATCAGCCATGGGGACATCACCTCTATGAAACAGCCGGGAAAGGATACTCATGCCGCGGCCCCGGCGCCACCCTACCGATTGGATAGGCCGTCAAAACAGGGGTAGGAGCGAATCGTATTCGCGACCAGCCGGACTCCGCTTGGGCGCTGCTTCGCGAATACGATTCGCTCCTACGGAGGTCGGGCCAAAAACCGGCCCCTGAAAAAGAACCGGGCGCCTTGCGGCGCCCGGTTCGTATTGCCATCTACTGCAAAGTCGGCTCTTAGTGAGCAGCCGGCTTGAACAGCTTGGACTTGTCCACCAGGTCCACGTGGGCGCGCTTGAACACGGTCCACTGCTTGGTGTTCTTGTCATA
>Ga0172382_10009404_pt1 | contig 13351 bp, 10 predicted proteins | sample Leawel138RmetaG_FD_122245 | JGI IMG/M metagenome (GOLD analysis project Ga0172382, IMG submission 122245) | Leachate microbial communities from a municipal landfill in Southern Ontario, Canada - Leachate well 138R metaG | ecosystem: Engineered > Solid waste > Landfill > Unclassified | place...
CCTGTCCGGGAGGATATAAAATGTTATATGGACACCCAGACCGGACTGATACTCGTCGAGGCCGACTTCGCCTATGCACACGCCTACGCGGATATGGCGAATGAATACCTTCAGCACGAAAGCGAAATCGAGCCACACGAAGCCAAGACATATCGCCACGCGCTGGAAGACATCAACGCCCACATACGCCTGCTCAGAGACCACTCACGCGGCGAGGGGCTGTCGAAGGGCATGGTTCGCCAGACAACATACTGGTTGATTGACGATGATCGCATCCTCGGCACGAGCCGGCTGAGACACGAACTGACGCCACCACTGAGGTATGAAGGCGGACACATCGGTTACGGTATCAGGCCTTCGTGCAGGGGACGAGGGTACGGCAACGTCATCTGCCAACTCACCCTCGATCGAGCCCGCAGGATAGGCATGAAACAGGTGCTTCTTACCTGCAAAGACACCAACATCGCCTCGATGCGCATCATAGAATCCAACGGGGGCGTGCTGGAGAACAAGGTCATATCCCGAGAGACCGGCGAATTGATGCGAAGATACTGGATCGCTCTGTAACGCAAGACTCCCCGAGTCGGGCATCATTCGCATTTCCTTTTCTACCATTACCGCCGGTATTTCAGTAAGATACCTCCGGTGAACCATAAGCTGTCCAGGTCGAGAGTATTTACGATCATGCTGCTCGCGTCGATCGCCCTGGCGTTATTCGGCAGGGGCGTGACCGGGCGCATGCGCAGCCTTGCGCAGATGCTCATCGCCCCGTTGGGCGACGGGGGCATGTACGTTGTAAGCGCATTGAAGTCAATCGATCGTGGGCCTACGATTTCTCCCACCGAGGCACTGGCGCTGAGGCACGAGAACGAACAGCTAAGGTTGCAACTGGTCGAGATGGAACAGCGCTATGCCGAGCAGGCAGGCGCACACCGCCATCAGCTTGAACAGCTTCAGCAAATCCGGTCAAGTGCATTCGTCCCCCGGCAGGACAACCCATGCGAGCTGATTCATGCAAGAGTGGTCGCGGGCGACGGGTTGTCGTATGGCAACTGGCGTGTACTTAATCGCGGCGGTGATGGAATCGCCCACTCGCCCGTGCTATCGCGCATGCTCATCACCGACCGAAGCAAGGGTATACCCCCCAACCTGGCGGTGATTACATCAAGCGCGCTTGTCGGAAGAATCGCATCGAGCGGAGCGTTCACCAGCAAGATTCAGCTTGTTACCGATCGCGGGTTCGCGATTCGCGGCAGAATTGTCAGGCTGATCGATCCTGAAAAGCCCAGGCTGATAATGTCCAACAAGCCCGGTGAAGCTGGCATGGTCGTACTGACAGACTTCAACAACAGGCTCGAGGTGCTCGCAAGGGGCGACGGCGTTTCGGGGCTGGTGATAGAAGATGTACCCGAAAGCGAGCGCGTGCTCGCCGGAGACTGGCTTGTGACGAGCGATGACGACCTGCACCTTCGAACTGAAGTTCGAATCGGGGTTGTCGAAGAAGTCACCGTTAACCCCTCGGACAGGCGTTTCACCACCGTCAAGGTTCGCCCGTTCGCGGATCTGTCGACCCTGCGCGACGTGTACATAGTCTACTGGAAACCCGCTATTTGATGCGTTGGATACCATTCGTCATTCTGGCGTACCTCGTTCTGCTGGCACAGACCACGCTGGGCCAATTGCTTGCGTTCACTGTGCGTTCGGTGGGAACCGTGGTTCCCGACATGGCGGCTGTGCTTGCGGTGTTCGTCGCGCTTTATGTGCGAACATCACTTGACGCGATGATCGCCGGGTGGATATTAGGATTTTTTGTCGACCTTCTTGCGGGCGGGCCGGGCGGAACGGTATCGGCAGTTGGCCCAATGGCGATTGCATACTCACTGGCAGGTGGGCTGGTCTTCTCGCTCAGGGACGCGTTTTTCCGGGAGCGAGCGTCGGCAAGGCTGATCTTAACGCTGATATTCTGCATCCTCGCGCATGTGATGTGGGTGACGATGCAGTCGATACTGGCGATGTCGATAATGACCTGGGGCGATTACAGCAGGTTGCTTCTTCAGGCGTGTCTGCTTGGGGTATACACCTCGGTAATCGCTCCGTTGCTATGCGTACTGTTCGACCGCACGAGGGGCCTGCTGATCTCGACGCCGTCGGGCAGAAGCAGAAGATACTATCGGTAGCGGGCATCATGACACAAGGAGCGACAACAGACGGAAGCGCCCACCCGCACCGGCGCTTGGATTTATCGACAAGACTCTTCAATCGCGCATTTGGTCACTTCCACCGCAATGTATAAACGTCGCATAATAGCCTTCATGATCATCGCCGGGGTGATGCTCCTCACGCTGGTGGGTCGACTTGCCCACCTGCAGATAGTGCAGGTCAACGAACACCGTGAACAGTGGGAACAATCGATGCGCAGGGAACAATCGCTTCCCGCGCCGAGGGGTAGAATCATGGACGCCAAGGGCAAGATCCTTGCCGTCGATCTGCCATGCAAGGATTTCTGCTTCGATTACCGTCTTCTTGTGAAAGATCCGCAGTGGGAACGGTCGCAGGTGTCAAGACTCAGGCGTGAAAACGACCTCACCCATGACGAAGCGAAGGCGATGTTCGATCATCAGTTGCGCCAGACATGGGAGCTTGCCGAAAAACTCGCCGCCGCCACAAACTCAGACCTTGACGAAAAGGTTCGCGACGTCGTGCAAGCCGTCCAGAGGGTCAAGCACGCGGTCGCCAGGCGGACGGGCAGGCGCAACATTATCGTAGCCGAGGAACGCCGCATGCACCCCGTCGTCGAAACCCTCGACGACGAAACCGCGATATTCGCCGAGTCGCAGATAGCACAAGGCAATACAATCGGAGCGGCAGTGAGGCCCGGAAACAAAAGATTCTACCCATACGGCGACATCGCTTGTCACGTCATCGGCCTGACCGGACCTGTCACCGCCGAACAGCTTGAGAAAATCAACACGGACAACGGCGACGATACCACCACCCGCGACGACTACCGCAGCGGAGACATCATCGGCATCAGCGGACTTGAGCGGATGTGCGAACCTATACTTCGCGGCAGACGCGGACGCATCGTACAAGCGGGAGGCTGGCGAAAACCTTTGCAGATCGAACACGTTCCCGCACAGCGAGGAACCGACGTTCATCTGACGCTCGATATCGCACTGCAAAGAGAGTTGGCCGAACTCATCAAGCGCAGCGGTTACACCGGATCGGCAGTGGTAATCTCGATCGAACGCAACGAAGTGCTCGCGATGGTGTCGGTTCCCACATACGACCTCAACACGTACTATTCTGAGTACACCCAACTTCTCGCCGACGATGTCAATCTTCCCCTGACACATCGGGCCATTCGCCAGAAGGTGCAGCCTGGGTCAATCATAAAACCATTCGTCGCCCTCGAGGGCATGGCCGAGGGGATAATCACCCGCCATTCCACCTATGAATGCAACGGGCACCTGTACCCCGACGATCCCAACCACTGGCGTTGCACGGGAAGGCATGGGGCAATTGACCTGGGGCCGAGCCTGGCCAGAAGTTGCAACATCTACTATTTCCGCCTGGGTTCCGCGCTGGGCGCGCCGCGAATGTGCCAGTTGTTCCGCAGGCTTGGTCTCAACAGCCCAACCGGGCTGGGGCTGTTTGAGGAAGTCCGCGGACATGTTCCGTCTGACGAGTGGTTGAGCCGGCCTCGGAATCGACCGCTCCTGAAGGCCGAAGCCAGCCAGATGGCTATCGGACAGGGGCAACTGCTCGTGACACCACTGGCGATTGCTAACGCCCTGGCGGCGATTGGGCGAGATGGAAAACTCATGCCCCCCATGCTCGCGCTTGAAGTACCGCCCAAAGGCGATGAGGTAGAGCTTGGCTTTTCACCCGGCGCGATATCGGCAGTGCTCGAAGGTATGCATGATGCGGTGCATCGTCAGGGTGGAACCGCCTATCGCGCGTTTCATCCGCCCGGCTGGCGAGATATCGGCGTGGAACTCTCCGGCAAGACCGGAACCGCCCAGGCGCCGCCGCTTCGCGTGGACTCGAACCGCAACGGTAGAATTGATGGAGATGATGTTATAGTCAAACAAGGCAACATTGCGTGGTTCGCGGCGATTGCGCCTATGAGAAAGCCAACCATCGCGTTCGTGATAGGGCTTGAGTACGTCACGGACGGCGGAGGCGGAAGCGTAGCTGGGCCAATCGGGAGAGACCTGATACGAATTCTGCGAGAGATGAACTACCTGCAATGAACCGGATGCGCACGTGAAACATCTGATTGGACAATACTTTCGAAACTCGACTTGCCCGATAATCCTGGCGATGCTGGCGCTTATCGCGGTGGGCATCATGGCAATTTCCATCAGCGAGCAGTCTCAACAGGGCGATGGTCTTACCCGGGCGCACAAGCAGATTATCTTCGCGTGCATGGGGATGCTGTGCTTCATCGGCGCCACGGTAGTGCCATACCATCGGCTCGGTCCGCTGGCGTATGTCATATTCGGCGTAACACTGGTGTTGCTGGTGTTCGTATTCATCCCGACGCCGCTGACGGTTCCGCGGAACGGCGCGAGAAGGTGGATCGGCGTCTCGGAGTTCTCCATTCAGCCATCTGAAATCGCAAAGCTCAGTTTTATCATTCTGCTTGCGTGGTATCTGCGGAATACCGACAACTACCGCAGACTAAGAGGGCTGGCGATTCCCTTCGTGCTCACGCTCATTCCGATGGTGCTGGTGCTCAAAGAGCCAGACCTTGGTACAAGCCTGCTTCTGCTGCCCACGTTGTTCTTCATGCTGTTCATGGCCGGGGCAAAACTGCGCCACCTGCTTGGAATCGTCGCCATCGCCGCGGTGCTGATCTTCATACCGCTACCCAGGCAGGTCACCGAAAGGATGGGGCCTTTGGAGTTGGCTTCAAGACGCGCGACCGCATACTGGGAAATTCGAGCCGCGCGAGATCCCGACGCGACGGGCGTCGTGCTTGACGCCGGCGAGGGAAGATCGGCGAGGCGATTCATGCTTCGTAACAATGAGGGCAACGGAACACTGGTGCAGATGCCCGACGACTTCGACAGCGTGAAGTACATAGGCAAGGAAGTCGCGGTGTGGGGAAAGACATCGCCGGACGAATCGAACGTCATCGAGGTGTCTTCACTTCAGATCATTCCGCGTTATATTGTGTCCGCCGCGCCGCTGGCGATCATGGAGCTTCACCAACTCGATCGTATCGACGGATGGTTGCGACAGCGCGACCCGTCGCTTCAACACACCAAGGCCCACCAGTTGCATCAATCGCTAATGATTATCGGTTCGGCCGGGCCGATGGGCAGACGCGACTGGAACGAAACCGACGTCTATCTGCCTTCACTACCTGAAGATCACACCGACTTCATCTTCGCGGTGATAGGCGGGCAATGGGGGTTTGTCGGCGGGCTGGTGATTCTGGGACTCTATGCGGTGATATTCGTTTTCGGAATAGAAATTGCCACCACCACAGATGACGCGTTCGGCAGGCTTCTGGCGGTGGGCGTACTGGCGCTGATGATATCGCAGGTGTTCATCAACATGGGAATGACTATGGGGCTCATGCCCATTACCGGAATGACGCTTCCGCTGGTGAGTTATGGAGGTTCATCGCTGCTGGTGAACTGCTGCGCTCTGGGCCTGCTGGTGAACGTAGCTCTTCGCAGACCCTTCTTGCTGGGGCGCAGGCCTTTCGAGTACGGCAGACGCGACGAGAAACCCCCATCCCCCTTCGGCCCGCACGCGTGAACGAACAATGAACATTGAAGAACAAATGTCACTTCCGCTTGCAAGGCCTCCTCGCGGGCCTTTGCCCGAACGATTGATACTTAGGCTGGGGGATGGATACTCCACGCCTGTATACGCATTCGCGCCACCCGGCGGCACTGACGGCATACCCGTAGTCTACGCGCATGGAATACAGTCGCATCCTGGATGGTACTTTGCCTCAGCGCGGGCAATTGCCAACACAGGTCGGTGGGTTTATCTCGTGACGCGTCGCGGCTGCGGCGAGAACACCAAAGACAGGGCGCACTGCAAGTCGGCAAAGCAGTTGCTCGACGACGTGGACGCCGCCTGTACGCTGGCGATGCAACACGCCAGCCACCGTCAGGTAAGCCTGCTGGGCGTAAGCTGGGGAGGCAAACTTCTGCTGGCGTACAGCCTCAGTCCCGCACGAACCGCCAGGCTGGAGCAACTCATCCTCGTCGCCCCCGGATTAACGCCAAAGGTCGACGCTTCGCCAGTGCTCAAACTCGCAATCGCCTTCAACGTGCTCATGCGGCCGCGAGCGCGATTTGCGATTCCACTTGGCGAGCCGAAGCTTTTCACGAACAACCCCCGGTTCCAACACTTCCTTCGCAACGATTCGCTCTCGTTGCACCATGCCACCGCAAGGTTCTTCTATTCGAGCAGGGTGCTGGACACAATGATATCGAGATGCCGTGACAACTCGCTTCAGACGCCGGTACTGCTGATGCTGGCAAGCGACGATAAGATCATTTTTAACAATAAGACCGAGCAACTCGTCCGCCGACTTGCAGGTCGATCATGCAAGGCGATAACCATTAACGGGTCGCATACGCTGGAATTTGAACATGACCCCACCGAATTCTTCGATGCGCTCACCACAGGCATGATGAGCGATTGCAGCTCGACGACACGATAAAAAAGGCGGCGAGCGTTACTGTGGCGACCGCCCGCCGCACTGATCATTGCCACCTGCACCGCCTCCGGCACAGGCGACGCAAACATGTTGCTGCTATCTTCTCGTGGACTTTTTGGCAACCTTTTTGGTTGTCTTCTTCGCGACCTTCTTGGCCGGGGCCTTTTTGGCGACCTTCTTCTTCACGGCCTTCTTGACGACCTTCTTGGCCGGAGCCTTCTTCGCGACCTTCTTCTTCACTACCTTCTTGGCCGGAGCCTTCTTCGCGACCTTCTTCTTCACTACCTTTTTGGCCGGGGCCTTCTTAGCTGACTTCTTTGCGGCTTTCTTAGCTGTCTTAGCCATTTCAATCACCTTCCTTTGGTTCTTTGTGCTAAAGACCGACTGCTGGTTGTAAGCCGTTTCCGGCGCCACAGTAAGCAAACGAATCTCACATTCTTTTTCGTCAATTCCAAGCATATTCGTTTAGTTTTTGTAAGAAAAATTCCGCGCTGCATTACATCGCGAGTCACTCGTCTTAACGGCGTCATGAACCTACAATAATGAATATGGAATACCATGCGAATGCGCATTGGTGAAAACATGCAGAAACACCTTTAAATTCACTATATCGAGTGCTATATGAATACTCGCATATCTTTATCTGCTAATGCGTTCAAGACATTGCGTGCGCGGTATTTGCGCCGAGATGCTTCGGGACAAATTATTGAGCAACCCGAAGAATTATTCGCGCGCGTGGCGAATTGCATCGCGTCCGCGCATCGCGCTTATGGAGAAGACGACAATGATATCGCGAGATGGGCGCACGAATTCGCCGAGTTGATGTCTCGCGGAATACTTCTGCCCAACAGTCCGACAATGATGAATGCCGGAGTTGCCAACGGAATGTTGAGCGCGTGTTTTGTGCTTCCTGTTGGCGACAGCATAGATGAGATATTCGAATCAGTTAAACAGGCTGCGCTGATTCAAAAAGCCGGCGGTGGAACAGGCTTTTCGTTCGACAGGTTAAGACCCACGGGCGACTTCATCTCGTCCTCCGGAGGCAAAACCAGCGGGCCCATAAGTTTCTGGCGCGTGTTTTCGGAAGCGACGCGTGCAATTCAACAGGGCGCGAACCGTCGCGGCGCCAACATGGGCATGATGTCAATAGAGCACCCGGACATTCTCAAGTTCATCACCGCAAAGGCACATGGGAACGCATTTGAAAATTTCAACATCTCCATCAAGATTCCACGCGCGTTTATGGACCGCCTGAGAACCGACCATAGATCGGCCCACGTTGTGGTGAATCCTCGAACCGGTCGACATTACAATCTGCCGCGTTCGCTGGATATCGCATCCTATGAGCTTGGCGACCTGTCCCCCAACGGCGAGTTGCCCGCAACGGACGTGCTCAGCGTGGGCGATGTCTGGAGCATGATCGTTCATGACGCGTGGGCGACCGGTGAGCCAGGGCTGTGCTTCATCGACAGAGTCAACGACGACAACCCCACCCCCCACCTTGGGCGCATAGAGGCGACGAATCCTTGTGGAGAGCAGCCGTTGCTTGACTGGGAGGCGTGCAACCTCGCATCGATAAACGTGGCAAAATTCGTCAGCGAAGGCCGGCTCGATGAGCAGGCGCTGGCGAGAGTGATTCGCGCAGGCGTAGTCATGCTGGATGACGTGGTGGACGTCAACAACTACGTCGTCAACTCGATCGATTCCATCAGCCGGGGAAACAGAAAGATTGGACTGGGTTTCATGGGCCTGGCCGATGCAATGATGCTGATGCGAATAAGGTACGACAGCGACAAAGGGCTTCGGTTCGCCTCGCGACTGGGAAGCCTGCTACGCGAGCACGCAATCGCCGCCAGCGAAGAACTCGCACACGCCCGGGGCACATTTCCCAACTGGGGTCAAAGCCGATGGGACACGCTGGAAAACCGCCCCATGCGAAACGCCGCGGTAACCACCATCGCACCAACAGGCACGCTGAGCATCATTGCCGGGTGCTCGGGCGGCATCGAACCACCTTTCTCGCTGGCGTTCTACAGGCACATACTGGGCGGGCAGGAGATGCTCGAAGTCAACGGACCCTTCGAGCAGTACGCCAGAACCCATGAACTCTGGAGCGATGAACTTATCGAGCAACTGGCGAGAGGGAAATCACTGCGAGAGATGGACAACATCCCCGACGAGGCGAAGGAACTGTTCATCACAGCGTTCGACGTGTCGCCCGAATGGCACGTTCGCATGCAGGCGGAGTTTCAAAAACACGTGGACGGAGCGATTTCGAAGACCATCAACCTGCCGCAGTCGGCATCATCGGCCGACGTCGAATCGGCGTTCAATCTTGCCTATGACCTGGGCTGCAAAGGCGTGACGGTATATCGTGATCGATGCAGACTCCATCAACCCATGACACTTGAACAAGCGCAGGCGATTTGCCCACAATGCCGTCTGCCCGTAGCAGCGGTTGAAGGTTGCGCACGCTGCCCTTACTGCGGTTGTCCGCTGTGCGGCTGAGAACATCGCGACGAAGTAAAAGGGCAACCATGCCCTGGTGAACATGGTTGCCCGCTTTTGCCGGTTTTGTATGAACCTGTCTACTTGACAGCGCCCGCCACGGCTTCTTCGTCTTCCTTGTACTCGGTGAGCATCAAGTCGGTGGTCAGTAGCAGACCCGCAACTGAGGCGGCGTTCTGAAGCGCGGTCTTCGATACCTTCGCGGGATCGATGATACCGGCCTTGATCATGTCTACGTACTCGCCCTTTCCGGCGTCATGGCCGGTGTTGTTGCCTTTTTCGAGGATCTCGGCAACGACAACCTCGCCATCTTCGCCGCGGTTGGCGACGATCTGGCTGGTGGGCGCCCGCATGGCACGTGCGACGATTCTCACGCCGGCCTTTTCATCTCCGCGTGCCTTGTCAGCGGCTTTCTCGACCGCCTCGATGGCGTGAAGGAACACAACGCCACCGCCGGGAACAATGCCTTCTTCCGCGGCTGCCCGGGTTGCGTGAACGGCATCATCGATGAGATCTTTGGTTTCCTTCATCTCGGCTTCGGTCGCTGCCCCTGCCTTGATGACGGCAATTCCACCGGTGAGTTTAGCGAGTCGCTCTTGGAGTTTCTCGCGATCGTAGTCGCTGGTGGTCTTCTCGATCTGGTTGCGGATGGTGTCGACGCGGGACTGAATCTCGCCCTTCTTGCCACCGCCCTGGATGATCGTCGTGTCTTCCTTGCCGATGAGGACCCGCTTGGCGGTTCCGAGCTGGTCGATGGTGATGCTTTCGAGCTTCACGCCGAGGTCTTCACTGATGAATGTTCCACCGGTGAGAACGGCAATGTCGCCCATAATCGCCTTTCGCCTGTCGCCAAAGGCAGGAGCCTTCACTGCACAGACATTCAGCACGCCGCGAATCTTGTTGACGACCAAAGCCGCCAGCGCTTCACCTTCAATGTCTTCGGCAATGATCAGCAGAGGCTTGCTGCTCGCTGCGGTCTTCTCGAGAAGAGGAACCATGTCTCGCAATGAGGAGATTTTCTTCTCGTGGATGAGGATGTAGCAATCTTCCAGCACTGCTTCGAGCGTGTTGGGATTGGTCATGAAGTACGCGCTGATGTATCCCTTGTCGAACTGCATGCCTTCGACGAGGTCCAGCTCGTTGATTGTGCTCTTGCCTTCCTCGACGGTGATGACGCCTTCAGTACCGACTTTTTCGAGCGCCTCGGCGATCATGTTGCCGATTTCGCTGTCCCAGTTGGCAGAAACGGTGGCAACCTTTCGAAGGTCCTCGGTTCCCTTAATGGGCTTGGACTGTTTCGAAATGGAATCTATCGCCGCCTCGACCGCCATATCCACGCCTCTTTTAACGGCCATGGGGTTCGCACCGGCGGTGACTATCTTGAGGCCTTCCCTCATAATCGCTTCGGCAAGGACCACCGCGGTGGTGGTTCCATCGCCCGCGACATCGCCTGTCTTGCTGGCGACCTGGTTAACCATCTTGGCGCCCATGTTCTCGAAGGGATCAGGAAGATCGATTTCCTTCGAAACCGTCACGCCGTCCTTGGTGACCTTGGGGGAGCCGAACGATTTCTGAAGCAGGACGTTACGTCCCGTCGGCCCCAGCGTCGCCTTGACGGCAGAGGCGAGCTTTTCAACACCCGCCAGCATCGCCGCCTTGGCGCTGGTATCATACAACATCTGCTTTGCAGCCATTTTAGTGCTCCTTGAGTATCTTGTTTGGCCTGTTGACGGAGACGGGCTTTACTTTTCGATAATGGCCAGCACGTCCGACTCGCGCAGAATCACGTATTCTTCGCCGTCGATCTTGATCTCGGTACCGGAGTATTTTCCGTAGAAAACCTCGTCGCCTTTCTTGACGCTCATGTCGCCTCTCGATCCCGAATCGAGCAGCTTGCCCGGCCCGGTCGCGATGACCTTTCCACGCTGGGGTTTTTCCTTTGCGGTGTCAGGTAGCACGATACCGCCGGCTGTACGCTCTTCAGCTTCGCTCTGCTTGACCAGAATACGATCATCAAGTGGTTTCACTGCCATTTTGCAATCTCCTTATCCGTATTATTCTTCAAGGTTTCGTTTAAAGTTATCGGTGGCGATTCACGCCTCCGCCGTTTACATCATTCCCATACCGGGCATGCCGCCCATGCCGCCCATTCCACCCATGCCGCCCATGCCGCCCATGCCAGCGCCCGGGCCACCGGCGGGTTCTTCTTCCGATGGTATTTCGGCAACCGCTGCCCCACATGTCAGAAGCAACTGTGCTACCGAGCTGGCGTTCTGCAAGGCACTGCGTGTGACCTTGGCCGGATCGATCACGCCGGCTTCGACGAGGTCCTGGTATTCCATCTTGTCGGCGTTGAATCCGAAGTTGCCCTTGCCTTCTTGCACGTTCTTGAGCACCACGGCGGGGTATTCGCCCGCGTTTGCGACGATCTGTCGCAGGGGCTCGGCGAGTGCACGACGAACAATGTCAATACCTGTCGCCTCGTCGCCAGAAGCCTTCATGCTGTCAAGCACCTGGCGGGCACGCACCAGTGCCACCCCGCCACCGGGCAGAACGCCTTCTTCCACTGCTGCCCTTGTCGCATGAAGCGCGTCTTCGATTCGGGACTTCTTCTCTTTCATCTCGCTTTCGGTGGCTGCTCCAACATTGATCTGGGCGACGCCGCCGGCGAGCTTTGCGAGGCGCTCCTGAAGCTTCTCGCGATCGTAGTCGCTGGTGGTGCGATCAATTTCGTCGCGAATAAGCTTGATGCGGGCCTGGATATCCGCGGTCTTGCCTGCTCCCTCGATGATGGTGGTGTTGTCGCCGTCGATGGTGACCTTCTTGGCGGTTCCAAGCTCAGACAGCGAGATGGTTTCGAGGTCGATCCCAAGGTCCTTTGCGAAGACCTTTCCACCGGTGAGCACGGCGATATCTTCCATCATCGCCTTTCGACGATCGCCGTAACCCGGCGCCTTCACCGCACACACCGAGATGATTCCGCGAAGCTTGTTGACTACAAGCGTGGCAAGGGCTTCGCCCTCGACATCCTCGGCGATAATCATCAGTGGACGCTTCGCCTGGGCAAGTTTCTCAAGAAGGGGAACCAGCTTGCCCACGTTCGATATTTTGTCTTCGTGCAGCAGAACCAACGGTTTTTCGAGTTCGCAGACCATCGCTTCGGCGTCGGTCACGAAGTGGGGCGAAAGGAACCCGCGGTCGAACTGCATACCTTCGACCACGTCAACGTTGGTGTCGATGCTCTTGCCTTCCTCGACGGTGATGACGCCATCCCTGCCGACCTTCGCCATCGCCTCTGCCAACATCTTGCCGACTGTCCTGTCGTTATTGGCGCTGATGGACGCGATATTTCGAATGTCGTCATCGCTCTTGACGGGAACCGCCATTTTGTGCAGCTCGTCAACGATGGCGGCGACTGCCTTGCGGATTCCACGCGCCAGGCTCATCGGGTCGGCGCCGGCGGTGATGTTTCGGTATCCTTCTTTGAAGATGGCTTCGGCGAGCACGGTGGCGGTGGTGGTTCCATCGCCTGCCAGATCGGAGGTCTTGCTGGCTGCCTCCTTCACAAGCTGTGCGCCCATGTTCTCGTATTTGTCGCTCAGTTCAACTTCTTCCGCAACGGTGACACCGTCTTTGGTGACCGTCGGTGCGCCCCATCCCTTGTCCAGGATGGCATTTTTGCCACGGGGTCCCAGGGTGCTTTTTACCGCACGAGATAGCTTCTCGACACCGCTGAGCAATGCCGCTCTGGCTTCGGATGAGAACGCCAATTGTTTCGCCGCCATAAGGTAGCTCCTTTCACGCCATGAAGTTATATTGCTCTTGTTCTTCCTGTTACTGGACATTCCGCGGGTAAACGCGGACAGAAACCTGCGCAACACGCCAGGTTCGTACGCATCTTTCCAAGCAACCGTCATGCCTGCAATTGCAACATCAGTCATATTAAACACTTGCGCATTTACAGGGTCTCAGGTGACGCTTACACAGACTGCCAATTGACGCGCCGGCGCTGACACTGTGGTCAATTTGACAGCGTGGCGATGGGGTGAGAGTAGTTCGATGTGGTGTCCGGCAGATGTACCTGCTGGCGTGGAGTGAAGTGATTCACTATAATCCCCTCGGTCTTATGGCAGTCACAAAGCAAGGACAATC
>Ga0172382_10009406_pt1 | contig 13349 bp, 14 predicted proteins | sample Leawel138RmetaG_FD_122245 | JGI IMG/M metagenome (GOLD analysis project Ga0172382, IMG submission 122245) | Leachate microbial communities from a municipal landfill in Southern Ontario, Canada - Leachate well 138R metaG | ecosystem: Engineered > Solid waste > Landfill > Unclassified | place...
ACTTCAAAAAATTTCGCCAGTTGATTTTTAGACATTATTAACAAAATTAGAAATATCAATGAAATGACCGGCGACATAATAGTATTAACAACATAGATTGACGAACTGAAATATCGACGCAATTCTTTAATAATTAAAGCTCGAGCCTGACCTTTACTTTCACTTTCCGTCAAAACAAATTTTTTATTTGTTTCGCTGCGACGACTGCGGCTATTGGATTTTAGATAATTAGCGGCGACAATATAGACGAAACCGATAAAAGGAATAATTGAAATAACAACAAATAAAAGATACTTAAGGATATTGCCTTCCATTCCTTCGGCTGCAAGTAATCCGGGATAGTTGATTTTTGTTAAATAACCCCCAACTGTTCCGAAAATCGCTTCCGGATTCTCCACGTTTGATATTTGTAATTGACTCCAAAAAATAATAAAGACTAAGAAAAGAGATAAGATAATTGTAAGTATGGTTTTATATTTTTGCTTTAAAGGGATAAAACCAAATAAAAACGATAGCAAGCCTGATACCGCAATGGGAAGTAAGGGTATCAACAAAAAAGTCGGTATAACCAAAAGCCAAAACAGCGGTGTCGTCTGATTATATATCTGATATACAACGACTGTCGGAAGATAAATCAACAAAAACATAAAATAGTTAATTAATAATAAATGAACTATTTTACTAAAGATAACGGTGGCTGAGGAAACCGGCAATGCCATTAACAAATCAAAGTCGCGACTGCGGAACAAATAACTGTTGGCAGTTGTAATTGTCATAAGAAGAACAAAAATAAAACCGATACTTATCCCCGTTATTAATATAAGATTAGGTACACCATTTTGACTGTATAATTCACCAAACATAAACATATACAAAAAGGCAACAGCGGCAATGGAAATATAACCAATAATAACAAGAAATGACATAAAAACCGAAGTGCGGTTTTCCTTGCGCTTAAATATTTTATTAAGCTTAAAAGTATTAATAATATTTACCTTTAACAGAAGCCAAGAGTTACGCATGGTCAAACAACTCCAAGAAGACATCTTCCAATGTTTTTTTGCCTTTTACATCTTCCATTTTACCGATAGTAACAATCTCGCCCATTTTTATAATCGCTATACGATGGCAAAGTTTTTCGGCGACTTCGAGCACATGGGTCGAGAAAAAAACACTGGCACCTTCTTGACACTTTTCCTTCATCGTTTCTTTTACAAGATACGACATTTTCGGGTCTAGACCGACAAAGGGTTCATCCATTACATATAGTTTTGGCCGACGGATTAGAGCTGAAAGCAATACCAGTTTTTGCTTCATCCCATGGGAATACGAAGATATTACATCACCTAGATTATGATCGATTTCAAACATTTTTGCATATTTTTTAATATCTTCATTTCTTTGTGTTTTGGAAATTTTATAAACATCACAAATAAAATTAAGATATTGAATTCCCGTTAATTGTTCATAAATGTCAGGATTATCCGGAATATATGCAATTTCATATTTACAGGCAATCGGTTCTTTTTTAATTGATTTCCCGTTAATAAAAATATCTCCTTTTTGAAAATCTAAAATACCGACCATACATTTTATCGTCGTTGTTTTACCGGCACCATTATGACCGATAAAACCAAAAATTTCACCCGGTGCGACTTCGAGTGATATATTGTTTACAGCCAATTTTCCGCCGGGATAAGACTTTGACAAATTAATAATTTTAACCATTTTTCACCTCGCGAGATATTATATTAGTATTATATAATAATAATGAACTGTTTACAACACTATAAAAGGAAATCTTAGATTTACGCTTTGTCGCAAAATCATTGGTAGTAATTTTTCATAAATTTATTAACATAAAAAAATGGGAAAAGGTTTTAGAATTAATATTTTGGGTGAATCTTAATATTTTAATAAATATCAACGATTTGGCAACAATACTTATCTTATCCTTCAAAGCTGTTTTTTTAACATAAAAAACGGCCGTGAATTCCAACTTTCCACAGCCATGATAAATTTGGTTATTTACTTCGTGCCTTTGTTAAAATATAATCCATCCGTTCGGCTATCTTCTTATCTAAAGTTAAGAAAACTTCAGCATTTTCAACATTTCCGGGGTAGTATCCGGGGTGACTCACTACCGCTTGTAATTCTTCATCATTAAGCATCGCTTGATATACATCAAATCGAGCGGGGCAATACCCGACAAAACCGGCATTTTCCAAAGCATTATCATAGTCGAGAAGAAAATTAATAAAAGCGTGGGCCAAATCAATTTTCGTACAAGTAACGGGTATGGCAATTGTATCAAACCAAACATTGTTTCTTCCGGTAGGCACATGCATATCAAAGGTAGGAACGTTGCCTGTTGCTAAAGTAAAAAAAATTGTATCAAAGAAATCACCGGAATAAACTAAAGCGATATCAAGATTTTCGGCCGATACAGCATCCTTTAAATTATCGGTTCCCCAAAAATCGTATTTAAAATTAACCAACAGCGATTCTGCTTCGGTTAACTCGTCAACACTCGTCGGATTAGGGCTTTTATCAAGATAGAATAAAGCTGCTGCCACCGCATCGCGACTTGAATCATACATACCGACAGTTACATTAGACGGAATAATCGATTTATCAAAGAAAACCGCCCATTCATGTTCCTCGACTAATTCTTTGACACCGGCTTTATTTTTATTATACATAATAGCTAGTGTTCCCCAAAAATAAGGAACCGAATATTTTTGATGTTCACCAAAATAATTATCCCGCAAATATTGTAGTTTATCATCAAAAGTTTCTACATCATAATTCGGTAATTTATCAAAATCAAGTCCAAGCAACATACCGTCATTATACATCCTTTGAACCATATAATCACTAGGAAAAACAACATCATATTTTCCGGCTCTCGTCTCGATTTTATTATACATCGATTCATTGGTAGTAACCCCATCAATAACTACTTTTACTCCATATTCTTTTTCAAACTTAATGACTAAATCTTCGTTGATGTATTCTTCCCAATTAAGCACATAAAGTTTTTCCCGACGGTCGCAACCGGCTAAAACAACCAATAACAATATTAAACCTAATAAAGATACTATTTTTTTCAATTAGAATTTACACGCACCTTTCTATTATTCTTTTGTTTATTAATAATAACAATATTATAAACAACCAATATAAGCAATGCCACAATCGAAATAATGGCATTGTAAGCGTAGGCCTTAGGCCAAGCAAACGTCCTTCCCGATGAGCGTTGACTGGCATAAAGCCACATCGAAAAATTTTTCACTTCTCCGCCTGCCACTAAATAACTAATTACAAAATCATCAAATGACATGGTGAAGGCCAGAAGCGCTCCGGTAAATATTCCCGTCCTTACGGAAGGAACTATAACTTTCATCAAAGCACCCCGCGGCGTGCATCCCAAATCCAAAGCCGCATCATATAAGTTTTTATCAACTTCATTGAGTTTTGGTAAAACACTCAATACCACATAAGGTATACAGAAGAAAATATGAGCGATTAACATCGTTTCATATCCCAAAAGAAATTCTTTGCCGATTATAATGCCAAAAAACTTAAAAATAAAAAACAAAGAAACTCCGGTAACAACATCAGCATTTAAAACCGGTACATTATTAAGGATAATCATCTGCTTTCTTCGTCTCTTATCGAGAGAATTAATGCCAAGAGCAAACAGCGTTCCTAAAACAGTAGACATTACAGTAGCAAGCAATGCAACCGATATCGTGTTTTTAATAGCGGACATTAATTTGCGGTCTCCGAACATCTTTCCATACCATTCCAATGTAAAACCAGAAAAGTATGTGCCTTGTACATTTATATTTACAGATTGTATTATAATAACAATAATCGGAAAATAAAGCAGCAGTATTACAATCGTAAGGAAGGAAAACTTAATAATCGAATTAACCCGGCGCGATATTTTACGGGAAAGCGGTTCTTCAACTCTAAGCACTCTACTCATAACAATGTTTCTCCTTCAGCATCAATTTTGCTTATTAACCATAATGCTCCCATTACCGCTATCAAAATGATTATTGACAACAGACTGCCGACCGGATAATCCGTGCTGATGACATTTCCCAAACCCATTTTATCTTCGATAATATTGCCAATCAATTTCATAGTTCCATCAGAAACAATATAAGGAATAGTAAAACTGGTGGCACAAGGCAAGAATACCATAATTATACCGCTACTAATACCCTTGACCGATAGCGGAAGTGTCACTTTTAAAAATGTTTTAAAATTATTTGCACCTAAATCACGGCTCGCCTCTAGTAAGGAAGGATCAATTTTTTCTAAAACAGTAAAAATGGGAAAAACCATAAAAGGCAAATACATCAAAACCATAACCAAAACAACCGCTTTCTCTGAACCGCTTATATTTAAACTAATGCCTAAGACATTTTTCAAAATACTTTCCGGTTTTAATAGTTTACTAATTGTGTTAACACGAAGTAACATATTTGTAAACATCGGCATAATCAAGATTAACAAGAATGAAAAACGATTGGTAATATTCAAATTTGATACTATATAAGCTAGTGGATAACCAATTATAATACATAATACGGTTGCAATCAAGGCTAATCTGATTGAATTTGTAAAAGCATTAAGATAAATGGGATTAAAACTTTTTGAAAAAGCAGAAAAGCTGAAACGGGCTGTGCTAAAATTTAAAGATTTCATCTCGATAAATGACATAGCAAATAAAAGGAAGATTGGAATGACGGTAAAAACAAACATCCAGAAAAAATAAGGCCAAGCAAATCTTTTAAACTTTTTCATCTTTATCTACCTTCATAAGATGTATTTCATAAGGATCAACCGATAAACCGATTTTATCGCCGACTTTTATGTTTTCATATTGATGAATAACAAATTCCTGTCCTTGAATTATTGCACAAATCTCAAAATGCACCCCAAGAAAGGCGGTGGCATCAACAATACCAATCAATTTTGCTTGTTCAAGCGATACAATATCAAAATCTTCCGGACGGATAACAACATCACAAGGTTCATCAACGGCAAAATCCTCATCGACACATTCGAATATCGAACCCATAAATTCTACTTTCTTATTGCCGATGTATTTACCTCTAATAATATTACTTTCGCCTATAAAACTGGCAACAAAACGATTTTTCGGTTCATTATATATCTCTTCAGGGGTTCCGATTTGTTGGATTTTTCCTTTATCCATAACAACAACCGTATCTGACATCGTTAATGCTTCCTCCTGGTCATGAGTTACAAAAATAAATGTGATACCCAATTTCCGTTGCATTTCTTTGAGTTCATACTGCATATTTTGCCGTAATTTTAAATCTAAAGCCGCCAACGGCTCGTCCAGTAATAATATTTTAGGTTTATTAACAACGGCCCGGGCAATTGCTACCCTTTGTTGTTGGCCGCCACTTAAACTATTAATTTTGCGATATTCCATTCCTTCCAGTTTAACTAATTTTAATACTTCATATACGGCTTCCTCAATATGATGCTTACTCATCATTAAAGATTTTGCTGCTTTTAGTTCATCGTTATAATGTCGATGTGTTTCCTTTAACTGACGATTTAAGGTTGCAAGTTCTACCTGATTAGCGATTTTTCTTAATTCAGCCAATTCTTTTGCGTAATTACCGTTAGCCTTTACTTTGCTTTTTTTTATTCCGTTTTGATTTTTAATTTTAGATTCTAATTCAGCCAAAGCTTCCTTTGCTGCCTCAACCTCATCGGTTTTTTGTTCTTCGCTTTCAATTTTGGCTTTTAGTTCCAAAAATCGTTTTTCATAACGCATTTCAATATCTTGATATTTCTTTTCTAATAAATTTTCTCTTTCAAAATGTATTTTTTCTATAATTTCTTTTTTTATTTCTTTTAACCGATTTTTTATTTCTGCTTTTTCTTCTTTAGAAATTCTCTGTTCTAAACAGGAATGTAACATTTTTCTTTCTTTCTCATATTCTTTACGCACGTTGCTTTTTAATTCTTCATAGACTCGATTATAATTGCGAAGACCAAATGCAACATTATCAAAGACATTAAGATGGGGAAAAAGCGCATATCTTTGAAATACAGTATTAACCGGTCTTTGATGTGGGGGAATATTATTAATAACTTCACCATTTAGGACGATTTCACCGGAATCGGGAGTTTCAAAGCCGCCTATCATACGAAGGGTTGTTGTTTTACCGCAACCCGACGGACCAACCAGAGTTATAAACTCATTTTCACTAATATACAGATTGATATTGTCGACAACAACTTCATCATCAAACGATTTTACAATATTTTTTAATTCGATTAGTTTTTTTGCCATATTACTCCATTTCTTTTGCGCTGTATTTTCTAAAAAAAATAAGTTGGCAAAAAGCCAACTCTGATGGTCAAATGGTGACCCGTACGGGATTCGAACCCGTGCGTGCATGCGTGAAAGGCATGTGAGTTAAACCGCTTCTCCAACGGGCCAGATATGGCGGAGTAGGAGGGATTTGAACCCTCGCACCGGTTTAATCCGATCTATACCCTTAGCAGGGGCACCTCTTCAGCCTCTTGAGTACTACTCCAAATATGCCATATAATATTACCACAAATCATTCTAAATGTCAAGCGAATATTTCCGAAACGTCATCCGCGCTGATAACGGCTGGTTTAATCCTTGATTATTGGTTTCATCTGCGAATCTAATTCTTCTCGAATAGCCTTTTCTGTAAGATAATCCTTAACAACTTTACCACCTTCGATCTTCATCAGAATCGGTACATCATCGGTATTAATTCGCAAATTAATAAACTTGGTCTTATACAAGACTTCGGTTAATTGTGACCCCGTAATTAGAACACTGCGGTTGCGATAACTATCAACATTCATGCCATAAATACGCTTTGCTTGGGAGTTTCTTTTTGCGTATGTCATATAAGTTATAATTAATTCTTCTAAATCGGCCGCTTTATCTAGTTCGGCTTTTTCGTCGGTTATGCCGACTTTACTATAAACATAAATATAATAAGATTCTTTCTGCTCAAATATTTCGTTTTCATGTAAATTAATCAAATCATCTATTGAGCGCGATGATCGTGCTTTAACAAACATAACAATTACTGTCACGATAAATATCAGAGTCAATAATCCAATCATCGACCAAAAAATTATAACCTTATGACTAAGTTGTTTTTTTGAACTTAACTTCTTATTCATACAAATTTATTTTTACTGTTTTTAGTAAAAATATGCTCCTTTCGCTATTTATTAATCAAGCAATATATATTATACTAAAAAAAGTCTCTTATATCAAGAAACTTTTTATTTTTTCATATTATTTTATGATTATTTTTCATCGTCCGTCATAAAACTTTGAACAATTTTTATTAATTCATCAACCGATAAATCATCTGAAGCGACTGTATATTCTATTCCGTTGAAAAACAGTTGTATCGAATTCGCTTTCAGAATGGCAAATGTACCTAAGACCATAACAATATTACCTTTTTCCTCTTGATATCTCATCGCCTCTTGATCATTGATAAATTCCTGTATAATAGTGAAGCCCTGTTCATTTCCATATATCATAATTGATATTGCTTCTGTTCCGTCCAAATTTTGCGTTGTCTTTTCGGTTACCAAAGTAATCCCTTCCGGACAATAACGCGGATAGGCTATTTCCCGGCCTTCATATACGATTCCATCACCCAATTCAACTCTAATTGTTGTCATACTATTTTCTAAATCAAATTCATCTTCGGAAATATTATAATTAAGATTGATGTCGGTGAAAACAGTCCGAATATAAAGCTTATCGTTCTCATCATAAATTAAAACTTCTATCGGCATATTAGTTGATTTTTTAAAAATGATTTTTTGTTTGACCGGAATAGCATCCGTGTGCATTTTTGTTTTTGTTTCAACCGTAAATGTACTATCATCTTCGGTAGTAAGATATTCCGAATCATTTGCTATATCTTTTGCCAATGATTGTAAAAGATAAGGATAACTGGCATTCTCCGGCCAATCACTTTGAATTTTAAAATTTTTATTTACTGCCGGAATTAAAATATAAACACCGTTGGCATTTTTTAAAATAATTTGTTTGTCATTACTGCCCTCTGGTTTGATTATGACTTTTATTAAATTCGGACTTTTAAACAATACCGAAAACTCATTTAGTTTCCGTCCCGTTTCATAATAAGATTCCATGATACCTTCGACTTTATATGACGAGCTTTTCGTTAATTCTTTTGCGAAAATTTTTTCCGGCCTTTTGTTTTTAGCGCAACTACTTGCGAAAAATATCAATCCAACAAAAAGCAATACCAATATTATTTTCAAAAACTTAATATTAAGTTTTTGATAACTTAATTCGCCCATTAATTACCTCCCATTTTTCCTATATAATAATATGACGCAAAATCATTTTTTATTATGAAAAAGTATATTATTTTAAAAATTACTAATAATAACGATAAGGAGGAATTAAAAATGAACGTTTTACAAAAGATCGCGCTAATTGTCGTAATTGTCGGTGCGCTCAATTGGGGTTTGATTGGCTTGTTTAATTTTAATTTGGTAGCCTTCATCTTTGACAATATCAGCGTCGTTATTTCAAGAATAATATATGCCTTAGTCGGAGTGGCCGGAATCATTTGCATTTCCACCTTGTTTACCGCTGATCATGACATCGATTAAAACAAAATGGAGACGAAATCATTCATCCCCGTTCACTAAAATCGCAACCGCGACCGAGTTATCTTTGCTATGCGATAATGATAGTAAAATTTTAAATTCAGTACCGTTTTCCAATTCAACATAAGGAGAACCGTCTGATCGATTCAACACGCTGATAGCTGTATAACTAAAAGAATAGCCGGTATGAGCTAAGGCTTTGATAACGGCTTCTTTAGCTGCAAATCGCCCAGCTAAATACTCTAGTTTTCTGGACTTATTTGTTATTTGTACAAATAAGTCTTTTTCTTTTGCCGATAAAATTCGGGAATATTTTCTCGGATTATCAATAAAAGCATTAAAGCGTTTGTTTTCAACAATATCAATTCCTATATTTCTCATTAATAATGCCTCCTGCTACTTTTAGTCTGTCGAATATTTAAGATTTTTATTGTATGATAATTGAAAGGTGGACAGTATGGACAAAAATGATATCAATGTCTTGTTCGGTAAACGCATTAGACAATTGCGAATGCAAAAGGGGCTGTCGCAAGAAGAATTAGGCTACGAGGTTGGGTTACATCGTACTTATGTCGGTCAAATCGAGAGAGCAGAAAAAAATATAACCCTTAAAAATATTGCCAAAATCGCAAAAGAGTTGGATGTAAACATTAGCGAATTATTTGATTTTAGTAAACTTGAATAAGCCTCGGCTTATTCTTTTTTGATTTTGTTTACCAAACGTTCAATATCTTTAAAACAGTGGCTAAGACCCGATTTGGAAATATAGCGGTTAACGGTGTCTGCTGATTTATCACTTAACTGGGAAAGAGAATCATCGGGGTGATTTGTCCTTAATATAATTGCATCAATTAAACGCGGAGTCAAATCTATTAAACCATAATGTTTTTCTAGATACTCGATATTTTCAAGTTGTTTCGCCGCGGTGGCAATTGCTTTTTGTTCATTGGCAACATCACAATTCATAATACGATTAACATAATTATTTAAGTCTTTTTTAATTCTAACATCTTCAAAAGCAAAAAGCGAATTGCTGGCACCAACAAATTTCAAGAAATCTGCAATCTGTTCGCCTTTTTTAATGTAAAGTACGGTACCTTTGGATCTTTTAATCGTTTTGGCTTCAACATTGATTTCTTTAAGTAAATTTTGTAAGAAAACAGCTTCCTGAAGTGTTGGTGTGGTTATTTCCAAATGATAGTCTTTTGAATAAGGATTATTAATTGATCCTCTTGCAAGAAAAGCACCTCGCAAAATACTGGCCTTACAACAATCATTCTCAAAAGAGTATACGGGTGGACTCAATTTATATTCAGAGTCAACAATACTTAAATCTTTCAGTATTTCACCAATATTTTCACTGACATTAAGCCAATAATATGATTTGGAATGAGGGCGTTTTTTCTTTTTTATTTTTATATCAACCTTTGCGTTATATAACTTCCTTAATAAAAACATCATACGACGCACTGCGCTGATTTGAGTTGTAGAAAAAGAGATGGTTATATAATCAGAAGTAATTGAATCGTTTGAACGAAGACGAATAAAGGAAACCAGTTCGGCTTTCAGACAGCAGTCCTTTAAGGGGATACTGCTTAACTCTTTCTTAACATTGTTAGAAAAGGACATTGCTGCCTGCTAACTACAGTATTTAATTGCGCTTAAAGCGGCAATCGCGCCGTCATTAATGGCGGTGGCTATCTGCCGCACTTCCTTATTGACAACATCTCCGCATGCAAACAATCCTTTAATTACCGTTTCATAATTTTTTTTGACTTTAATATAACCGTTTTTAGCCAATATTCCTAAATCTTTTAAATAATCAGTTGAAGGAAGGGTTCCGATAAACTCAAAACAACCTTTAACTTTTATGGTTTTTACCTCATTGGTTTTAATATTTTCAATTTTTATACCTTGTAACGTTTCGGTTCCGATAAACTCTATAACCTGTGAATTTAAAACCATTTCAATATTTTTCAACCCTCTAACCTTTTCAATAAGAGAACTTTCCGCCCTGAATCCTTCGCGGCGATGTATAAGATATACTTTTTTTACTAAATTAGATAAATATATCGTCTCTTCAAAAGCACTGTTACCGCCGCCGATAACGGCGACATTCTCCCCTTTATATAAGGCGCCATCACAAATTGCACACCATGATATGCCGCGCGCGGCATATTTTTCTTCTCCCGGAACTCCAAGTCTCCTTTGCTTGGTCCCGCTGGCCAAAATAACCGTTTTTCCTTTTAGTTCTTCTTCATTTGTATAAACTATAAAATGATTATCTTTAACCCGGATTCCGCTTACAGTTAAACCGTAATATTCGGCGCCGAGAGTTGTTGCCTGCTCGAACATGGAATAGGCTAGGGTCGGACCGTCAATTTTTATAAATCCGGGATAATTCTCAACAACCGCAGTATTAACAACTACGCCCCCAGGAACATTGCTTTCAACAAGTGCCACTCTTAAATTATTTCTTAAAGCATATATTGCTGCCGTCATACCGGCCGGACCGGCACCGACAATAACAACATCATACATTTTTTTCCTCCGCTTAATTATTTTCAACAGTTGCTTTTTTTTGCTCGGCGGTTTCTTGAACAATTTCAATAAACGAATGGGGATTGACTTTAAAAATTCTTCTTAAAATAAATAAAGTTATCCCGGCAATAATCATTATTATTGACACAACTTGTGCCGTCCGTAATGTAATACCAAAGAAATTAAAAGTTAAAGCATCGGTCCGAATTGATTCAATAAAGAACCGGCCAACACCATACCATATCAAATAAAACATTACCGCATCCCCCATCCAATATTTCTTAGAAAAACGACGAGTGATTAAAATAATGGAAAGTCCGATTAAATTCCAAACCGATTCATAAAGAAAAGTCGGATGCATATAAGTTCCGTCAATATACATTTGATCAATCAAAAACTTCGGTAAATGTAGCCTTTCCAAAAAAGCTCTTCCCTCGGCCACAGTTTGAGCAATCGGACCGCCATGTGCTTCTTGGTTAAAGAAATTACCCCAGCGGCCAAAAATCTGACCAATTAAAAAACCGGGAGCCAACATTTCACCGAGTTTATAAATATCAAGTTTGCGTTTGCGGGCAAAGAAAAAAGCAAAAATGCCGGCGGCGGTTACAGCGCCGTGTATCGCCAGTCCTCCCTCTTCATGAACAAAACCGGTAAAAATTTTAATAAAAGTAAAATTTCCTTCTTTCCAGGCAAACGCCACATACCAAAGACGTGCTCCTAAAATACCCAGCAGCGCTCCATAAATAAAACCGTCAAATAACGCATTTTCGTTAAATCCGATTTTACGAGCAATATATATACCATAAATAAACGCAAGTGAAAGTCCAGTAATTATCATGATTGCATACCAATAAACATTACGCCAACCAAAAAGAGAAAATGCTTCCCGACTGATGATTTTTATTTCATTACCGGCACTATCGGTATAAGTTTCAACGCTGCATCCAATTAAAAATAGCGATAAGAAAGCAAGAGTAAAAATTGCAATATGTTCGAATTTTCTTTTAATCATTTTTATTACCTCTTTGTTTTAATATGTTTTTACGCATGATAAACATTCTAATTGCCAGTCGGATAATCATGAAAATAATAAAGAATAAAATCATACGACCGGTATGGAGAATTGTTAAGCCCGGAGTAACCAATACGGCAATAACAAAAGAAATTATTGTTAATGGGATGGTTATCATTCCGAATGACATTAACACCAATCGAAAAATATATTTTATAAAAAATTGTTTTAGAACAGTTTCAATTGTCGTAAAGATAAGGCTAAACAAAATAATGCTTAAAAAATCATAATCGGCAAATGCCAAATAACCATTTAAAGCCATAGTCAAAAACAAATCAAGCAAATAACCGAATACAACTGACAAAATGATTTCTTTAACAGTAACTTTGCGCCGTTTGATTTGAACGACCTTTACTTTTTCACTGTCAAGATTATATTGTTCTTGAAGCTGCTTAAGCATTTTTTGGAGTTCTCGTTGTGGGATATCCGGGGTTTGATTCGATTTCTTTTCCTGATCCTTTTCCAACTGTTGTTCTTCATTATTTGTTTTTTTGTTATCGATTTTTTCTTTATCCATATCTCATACCGTCATCACCCAACCGAATGAACGGTTCTCCTTTCATGAATATTGCCGGGAAAAGAACTTATTTAACTTTTGAATACTCTTCCCAATTACCGCTCCGGTCGCATTTAATACAATATCAACAACATCAAATACGCCGCGCCAAGTTATAAACTGAATTGTTTCAAATAACAGAATAAATCCGAACACAAATAATAGATTATATCGATTGTTAATATAAAATATCATTGGCATAAACAATATTAAATTTCCGATTATATTAATAAATGCAGTTCGGTTATATGCTATTATTTTAAACCATTTCCATAAATAAAATTCAAAATTAAAATTGTTTTCGGGGGGGTGCCGAAACAAGAGAAACACCGCAACAAAAACCAAGTAACAAACAAATGAAATGTTATTTTTATTCAGTTCAAATGTAATAACCGTAGCCGCAAACAATAATGTAAGTATTGTCGCCGTCCCCCGATAAAAAATGTTTAAAATATCAGTTATTTCACT
>Ga0172382_10009409_pt1 | contig 13347 bp, 10 predicted proteins | sample Leawel138RmetaG_FD_122245 | JGI IMG/M metagenome (GOLD analysis project Ga0172382, IMG submission 122245) | Leachate microbial communities from a municipal landfill in Southern Ontario, Canada - Leachate well 138R metaG | ecosystem: Engineered > Solid waste > Landfill > Unclassified | place...
AAACTGGCTTCTTATGCCGATGTATATGTAAACGACGCTTTCGGGACAGCCCATCGCGCACACGCTTCCACAGCGCTGATCGCCGATCACTTCGATGCTGACAATAAATTGTTCGGATACCTGTTGCAAAACGAGATCACTGCCGTTGAAAAGGTGATGAACGAAACACAGCGTCCTTTCACCGCCATCATGGGTGGTTCAAAAGTGTCTACCAAAATAGAGATTATCCAGAACTTGCTGGACAAGGTGGACAACCTGATCCTTGCCGGTGGAATGACTTATACTTTCGCCAAGGCATTCGGTGGCAAAATTGGGGATTCCATCGTGGAGAACGACAAGCTGGACCTGGCAAGAGAGCTTGTAGAAATGGCGAAAGAAAAAGGTGTAAACTTAGTATTAGCAACTGATACAAAGATTGCAGACAGTTTCAGTAATGATGCCAAGACCAATTTTGCATCGGTGAAAGAGATACCCGATGGCTGGGAAGGACTCGATATCGGTCCGGAATCGGAAAAAGCTTTTGCCGAAGTGATCAAGAATTCCAAGACCATTCTTTGGAACGGACCGGTTGGCGTATTTGAATTCGATAACTTCGACAAGGGATCGCGCGCTGTATCCGATGCGATCGTAGATGCTACCAAAAAAGGCGCTTTCTCACTCGTAGGTGGCGGCGACTCAGTAGCCTGTGTCAATAAATTCGGCCAGGCCGACGAAGTATCGTACGTTTCTACCGGTGGTGGTGCCCTGCTCGAAATGATCGAAGGTAAAGTGCTCCCGGGGATCAAAGCAATCAGAGGATATTGATTTTCCCCTATGGGTAGTACGCCCAAACGGCGCGCTATTTAGATAGAGATGTATGGGGTGGAACTCACGAGAGTTTCCACCCTTTATCATTCTACAGGCTACAGAAAAGATCTCCCCGACTCCCCTCTTTTTTTATTCGCCACAATCATCATGATCTCGGTATTTGAGAAGTCACCACTTAAGGAATAGTATATTGGATCATCAGGCGAAGCGGCGCTCAATTTCTCTTCTGCCAGACGCAACCGCTCCCGTGGGATAAAATCGGTGATGTTCAGTTCGCCCGTCTCCACATATTTCGCCAGATGGGTGCCGATGGTCGACAAAGCCAACTCTCTCTCTTCAGCGATCTCTTCTACCGTTTTCCCTGCACGGAACATCTCCAGACTCAAACGGCGGCTTTCTCCCTTCGGCTTCTTCTCCATTTTCTCTTTCTTTTCTTTCCGTTTTCTTTTTGACGCTCCTTTTTCAGATACGCGGGAGGCTAAACCATGCCTTTCACAGTAATCCTGAATAATGGAAAGGAATGTTTCTCCATACTTCTCCACTTTGGCAGGCCCGAATCCGGAAATTTGGAGCAACTCCTTTTTATTACAGGGCAAATACTCGGCCATCTCGTAAAGGGTCTTACTACCGGCCACCAGATAAATGGGCAAATTCCGCGGTCCACAGATATTATTCCGCTCCTCCAGCAACAGTCGATATAAACCGGGATGCGACAGGTCGGATTTATCCGAGGCTTCCACGCCATAGGCATTGACACTGAATGAAGGAAGTCTAAAACTGTTCCTCGCCTTGAAATAGGCTTCAATCGTCGTTTCAGATTTCAATTTATGGAGGAGATGCCTTTTCAACGCCAGATCGGAAAAAGTATCCTGAATCACCTCATTATATTCCGCGGCATGCGCACGACTGTCGGTTGATGCGGGCGATTTCCGCAATTCTCCGATCAGCAGGTCAATTTTCTCTATAAAAAAATCAGCGGCAGCGCTCAGACGGTTTCCCAGATGCTCTTCATCGACAGTTGCCTGCTGAACGATTGATTTCAGCTGTAACTGAAATTTTGCCGCCACCCGTTCCATCTCCTCCAGTTGTTGCTCTGCTTTTTGTAAATAGGGTTGTGTCTCCTTATTGAATGACTCCCCCCACTCCTTTATATGGGAGGAGAGTCGCCTGAGCTGCGACAAGAGACCCATGAAATCAAAGATCGACAGCAGAAGGTGGGAACGGTACGCCTTACGCGACTCGTCCAACTGGTCTTCCAGCATATCGGCATCCAGTTTATTCCTTTCGTAATCTATAATCTGGCGGTCGTTACGGATAGCGTCGGAGTGTATCTTGCTCCACAGCACGGCTCCATCCAGTGAGCGGCAACGGCTCAATGCCACATACACCTGTCCCGCCGCGAAAGCTTGTCCCGCGTCGATCACCACCTTGTCGAAGGTCAACCCCTGGCTCTTGTGGATGGTGATCGCCCATGCTAGCCGCAGCGGGTATTGCGTAAAACGTCCCAAGCTATTTTCCTCTATCTGCTTTGTCTCGGGATTGGCCGAGTAGCCGATATTGTCCCACACAGCGCGTTCCACCTCGATATACTCATTCTCATCACAACAGACAATGATACGGTCGCCATCAAACCTCTCCACCACACCCCTCTTGCCATTGTAGAAACGCCCTGTCTCGTTGTCATTCCTGAGGAACATCACCTTGGCTCCACTCTTCAACTCCAATACCGGCTCGGTAGGATAGTTCCTCTCGGGATAATCTCCGTCGATCTTGGCGGCAAACCGGTGGGTCTCACCTTTCAATTTGGTCAACTCCCGGTTATTGATCTGATCCGCCTTGTAGTTATGGGTGGTAAGGACAATATAATCATCCTCCTCCGGGGGTATGAACAGCGGATCGTAGCGCTGCTCGAGCATCCGAAAACTATCGGCTGAAAGACAATCATTCCGGATCTCATTCAACAGCCCTATAAAATTGTGATTTGTCTGGCGGTAAATTTTCTCAAATTCGATGTAGACAGGCGAATCCTGCATAATCGCCCGGCTATGGAAGAAATAGGGACTCTGATAATATTCCGACAGCAACCGCCACTCCTCCTCTTTCGCCACCGGTGAGAGTTGGAACATGTCACCGATAAAAATAACCTGCACACCACCAAAAAGCTGGTCTCCCCTGTAGCGAAAATGGCGCAGGGAAGCATCGATGGCATCCAGCAGATCGGCCCGCACCATGCTGATCTCATCGATCACCAATAGCTCCAGCTCTTGTAATACCCGACGGCGATGTCTCCGCATCCGTGTCTGGCTGATCAGCTGCTTTCCCCCCTCAGGTGTGGGCACAAAAGGGGTGAGCGGCAATTGAAAGAACGAATGGATGGTAGTCCCTCCCGCATTGATCGCCGCCACACCGGTCGGCGCCACCACCGCCACCTGCTTCCCGGTGATCTCTTTCAGTCGGCGCAGAAAGGTGGTCTTTCCCGTCCCCGCCTTACCGGTAATAAACAGATTCCGGTTGGTATGTAGTGCAAATTCAAATGCCAATTGATTGTTATCCATCTTATCACAATATATGACACCCTTAAGGGGCAATTATTTGAGTGTAAGACAAAATTAAGTAAAACAACGGAGATTCGGAAATACAAAGGAATTAAGTTTCCATGTCACACAAACTTGGAAAGTCTACAATTCATCCAATTATTGAGTGGCATCACATATTCTATCTGTAGAACCCATATATGCCTCTATTTTAGATATGTGAAACATCTACTTTTAAACCTCCCTTTGAGCCAAAAGATTGTATAATAACTTGAGATATGCAACAAAACATCTATCTTCAATCAACTGTTTCACAAAGGAGTAATATCTATTTTAATTTTTATTGAAACAAATAATTATTTTTTAATATTATTGCGTATATTTGTGCGTTAGGCAATATAACGGAAAGGGCTATCAACATGAGTACTATATACAACCAATATGCAGAAAGTGCTTTACGCATAATTAGTGAAATTATTACCAGGCATGGCCCCAGGGTTAGTGGCACAAGAAGTTGTTCAACTGCTGCAGCTGATTTGGAAATGATGTTGACTAAATTTTGTAATAATGTGCGATGCGAATCATTTGCAATTCATCCAAATTCTCTTTATTCGATTGGAAGGATATTCGCAGTATTATATTGTATAGGATTGGCCTCTGTGCTGATTGGAAGTCAATTGATTCTTGCAATGGGGTTATTTTTTATGCTGACAGGCACGTTGTACTTCATTACAAATTTTATACTTTACTTGGACACATTTGACAAATTCTTCAAGAAGGCAAAGGGGAAAAATATTGTTGGTACAGTTGAACCAAAGGATATTATTAAACAGCAAGTTATTATAGTCGGTCATCACGACAGTTCCTATATTTACCCCTTCTATGAAAAGATGCCAATACTATTTCCGGTTCGACTGTTTTTACCAATCATTTTATTTGTTTTTTGTACAGGAGTATTGTTGATGCTTTTATTCTCCGGTATTTCTATGGTAAATGATCCTGTGTTGCCAAACTGGATAAAATACACATTATTAACAGGACTTGTGTTTGTTTTACCCATGTATGGATATATATCAAAAAGGGAATCACCTGGAGCGGGCGACAATTTAATAGGATGTGCTATAGGTATAACGCTTGCACAGTTTTTTCAACAAACAGAACAATCACTAAATAATACCCGACTCGTGGTCTTGTTGACCGATGGTGAAGAAGCAGGTCAAAAGGGAGCAAAGTTTTTCATAAAGAATAATAAAACACTAATGGCTTCGGTAAATACGTTGGTCATCAATTTAGATAGCATATATGATTATGAAAATCTTGCACTTGTAAAAAGAGAACGGAATGGGTTTACGAGATTATCTGAGAAAACAGTGAAAGAAATTCAAACAGTTGCGGAAGGACTTGGCCATCATTTTAAGGAAATTGTCATCCCATTTGGAGGTGGTGGTACAGATGGCGGGCAGTTTGCACGCAAAGGGATAGAAACGGTAAGTATAATAGGGATGCCAACAGATATACTAAGGAAAGAAATCATTTTTCATACCTCAAAAGATATGCCTGACCAGGTTTCAGCAAAGGCAGTAAGTACTATTATTGAAGTTGTGAGTGGATATATTAAAAATATTGATCTCAGATAAAAAAGTTACATTGCCTAACAAGACGCTATAATTAATTACCGGTTTCGTTCGGACAACAAAGTTTATAGCCCATAACAATGGTGGTGCGGCATGAAAGGAAAGCAACCCGCAATCGGCAACTAATCATAGCGTAAACGTTATTGGCAATGTTGCCACAAGCGTTGAAATAAATAATTTATAAATGTACCGTAAAAAATATCAATGTTATAAAATATGGCAAATGTTTGGAAAATAGGTTCGAGGTGGAGTGATTATGGAACTCCCAATTCGTCTATTATAAGTATTTTTAGAAGAAACAATGTTGTATTTGTTGGTGCAGATGGAGCAAGAAAAAGATTCATTAGCGAAGTTAAATGCGGAGACTATTTTGCAATAGCAGATGGTTATAATATAGTTGCTGTTGCAAAAGCGATTGATAAACCAACACTTTTAAATAAATTAAAAATAAACACCATTGGCTATGAATCAGACCGTTTTGATTATGACGAATGTAAAGATTGGGTTGTTGGTGTTAGAGTTAAAATTGTTGACTTGAAAGCAGACCAAAGAATTTGGTATGAAAGGCGAGGTGCTTTTTTTAGTGCAAATCAAATATCACAGAAAGTTGTTGATTTATATGAGAATCAAGGTAATGAATTTGCAATAAACTCATACACATGCACTTTGTTTGATTCAAAAAAAGAATACAAATCAGTTTTTGACACTCATACGAGATTTATTATCCCTATATATCAAAGACCGTGTTCTTGGAAAAAAAATGAAATAAAATCTTTCTTATCAGACTTAGTAAACAACTATTTGGGAAAAGATAAGAAAGGGACAAGTCCAGAACCAATGTTTATTGGGACAATGCAACTTTCTGAGAAAAAATATATCGACAAAATAGAATACGAACAAGAAGTCATAGATGGACAACAACGACTTACGACTTTCCAGATTATGTTGTGCACAACATAATCTGGAAAGGGCGATTGGCCGGACCACATTTTCACACAGGTTATCCAAAAGTTTTGATAATTTGATTGAAAACCGCATTCGGGTATTGGCGCTGGGAAAAAACTACATGTTTGCCGGAAACCATGAAGGAGCGGCGTGTAATGCCATGATGTATTCATTCTTTGCCTGCTGTAAGAACGCCGGAGTAAATCCGCAGGAGTGGTTGACCGATATCATCGAAAAGATTCCCGGATATAAGGCATGCCGGCTCACTGAATTGCTGCCTCACAATTGGATAAACCTGCAAAAGTAAATACTATTTTCCGATATTTCTATACGCCCATAACAAGCGGGATACGGTACATCCGAAAATCATTCTCAAGAAGGTGCCATACCGGCTTCCAGTAAATACCCGTACTTTCCATGCAGACTTCGCTCACGTAGTGGGACTTGAGTGTGGCAAACAGTTCCTTGATCTCGCGGGTGGAAACACCAAACTTTCTTTCACTTTTTTTACCCTGTTCATCCAGAATACACATGAAAATGCTATCTTTGTGGATGTCAAGGCTGCAGACTGTTCTCATAATTGTAAGTTTTTAAATGAAACTTTGTGCCCAAGAGCACGTTAATTACTTATAGAACGCTGTGGCCTTGATTTTTATTTGCTCGTGTATAAAAAATCTCGACTTTTTTATTTAAGTTTGGGAATTGTCGCACGCTTGGAACTAAGTGGTGAAAAATCCGCCCAGCGCCAAGCCGCGGGACGTTGGCGATCACTCGTGAAAGATGGTTCGGGAGGTGGATAATCGAAAAATAGATGGCTAAAGAAGATTGATCACATTAACAAATGATAATAAAATAGTATGAATTTAATAACAATACTCCAAGAGGAAAAGAACGCTAAACGAAAGGGCGGTTTGTATCATAAAACCCAAGTGAGCCTTGCCTATAATTCAAATAGGATCGAGGGCAGTAAGCTGACCGAAGAGCAGACACGATATATCTTCGAGACTCGAACTATTGGTTTCAAGGATCAAGAAGCAGTGCCGGTGGATGACATTATTGAGACCTCAAATCATTTCGTTGCTTTCGATTATTTACTGGATACGATTGATGTGCCATTCTCAAACGATATAATCAAAAAGTTTCATTTTATCTTGAAAACAAGTACTTCTGATGCAGCAAAAGAGTGGTTTAGTGTAGGGAATTGGAAGAAGCTACCTAACGAGGTGGGAGGGATAGAAACGACTTTGCCCCAAAATGTTGGTGCCGATATGGATAAGCTTAACGAGTGGTATAACTCTATTTTACAGAAAACTTTTGAAGACACCGTGAAATATCATTTCCTTTTTGAGAAGATTCATCCCTTTCAGGACGGAAACGGTCGAGTTGGTCGGTTGATCATGTTTCGCGAATGTCTGAGAAATAACATAGTTCCCTTTATCATTGATAACGACCACAAGCAATTTTATTATCGAGGATTGAGAGAATTTAAGAATGTACGAGGTTATTTAATTGATACTTGCTTGTCGGCGCAAGACACATACAAGGAATGGATAAGGTATTTCTATGGAGAAGTTAATGAATAAAAGAGCGAACCGCGGAACGTTAGCGTGAATTGCAAAGAAAGACAATGATCTACTTGATTGAAATTTTATATATCTTTCTTCTATAAATTCCACCATATTCAAAAAAAGAATGATCATCAAACGGGATATAGGTTTGAATAATGGCACAAAATCCCTTACCCGAAAGGTTGCAGGCAAGGCGTGAGAACGCCTTAAAATATGCAATTTTCTTTTGCGGGCTTGTCTTCTCGTCAGACGGGAAGCATTAACCCGGGTCTGTGTTCTTAATATCGTGTCAAACACGGCTATAGCATTGGCCTATTTATAAACGGAGTCTAGCACGCGGGTCACCTGCTGCTTGAGCTTGCCGTCCTTGCGGGAATAGACCCGAAGCTCCTGTATCAGGAGCGGTATTCTTCCCCCTCGAACGGAACGAAGTGGAGTGAGATTAAATAACCAATTTTTATTGGTCTGTGTATATGTTGAAACTTTTGCGTACATTTGTACTATGTCAAGCACCGAAATAAAAAATATTATTTTGGAATCTTTAAAACAGTATAACCCGCTGTTTATTGGTTTATTTGGTTCCTATGCAAGGAATGAACAGAACATTAATAGTGATATCGACATCCTTGTATCTTTTCAAAACGGAATTTCTTTATTGAGCCTTATTCGATTAGAGGATGAACTATCTGTGAAGCTTGGACGCAAAGTTGATCTGGTTACTGAAGGAGCGATTAGAAATAAGCGAATAAAAGACAATATTTCAAATGACCTTCAAATAATCTTTCAGGTATGAAGGATGATTTGGCATTCATAGAACACATTTTGCTTTGCATTGAAAAAATTCAGGATTACACGAGAAGCCTGACCGAAAAAGACTTCAATAATAATGAACTTGTTCAGGATGCAGTGATTCGGAATATTGAAATAATTGGAGAGGCCACTAAGAAAATTTCAAAAGAATTAAAATCGCAATATCCAGAAATTCCTTGGAAAGAGATGTCTGGAATGAGAGATAAGCTAATACATGATTATTTTGGGGTCGATGTTGATGTTGTATGGAGAACAGTCAATGACGACATTCCTTTTCTCAAGTCACTAATTGGGACTATCGATAAATAGGCAACTCACGCTAACAACAGGTATAAACCATTACTGGTAGAGAATTTTGCTTCGTATTAAAAACGACTTTGACTTGACAAAACCTGCATTCTTGACATTCCTCAAAGACACAATTAAAAACTCATCAAAATCATAAAACAATGTGGACAATAGATAGAAGGGCAGCTTAACAAGGGTTTGGCATCATACCTCGCAGTCGTTCGGCTCAACACTTCCTACGGACCTATCGGCACGACCACCAGCCTCCTAAACGATGCAACACTATGAAAAGAAAAATTAATCAACATAAAAATTATAAAAATGGAAACTTGGCACATTTTAATAGTAATTGGAATAATTGCATTTATAGCTGAAATATTTACTGCAGGGTTCATTTCTGGTACGGTTGGCATCGGATTAATATTTGCTGCAATCGGTAATTACTTTGGATTGGAAATAAAATGGCAAATATTATTATTTGCATTTGGAGTCGCTCTTACCTATTTTCTAATAAGACCAATCATAACAAAATATGGGTATAGAAAAGACAAAGTCAAAACCAACCAAGATGCTCTAATAAATAAAAATGGAACAGTCACAGAGGAAATAAACTCTTTAAAAAATTCAGGCAGGATTAAAATAGATGGTGATGACTGGAAGGCAAAATCATTAAACAATGAAATAATTCAAATTGGGACAATTGTCACAGTTGTTGAAATAGATAGTATTATATTAATTATCAAACCTTTAAATTAATTAATTATGGGACTAATTATCATCGTAGGAGCCATTGCTCTTTTCGTTTTAATCTTCTCAATTGCAGGATTCAAAATTGTGCAACAAGCTGAAGTTATGGTAATCGAACGACTTGGAAAGTATAGTCGTACATTACACTCAGGAATAAACATAATCTGGCCTATCATTGATAAACCAAGAGAAATTACTTGGAGATATGTTATTGAAGGTATGGATGACCAAAAACACGTTAGGTTTAGAACTAAGACCAGAATTGATATACGGGAAACCGTATATGACTTTCCAAAGCAAAATGTTATTACTAAGGATAATGTAAATGTTCAAATAAACGCATTACTCTATTTCCAAATTATGGATCCGGTCAGAGCAATTTATGAAATTGAAAACTTACCAGATGCAATCGAAAAATTAACTCAAACAACGCTTAGGAATGTGATTGGTGAATTAGAACTGGATGAATCTTTAAGTTCACGTGATACCATTAACTCAAAACTTCGGACAATCCTTGATGATGCAACAAATAAATGGGGTGTAAAGGTTAATCGTGTAGAATTGCAGGACATTAACCCGCCTGAAGATATTAAGCAAGCCATGGAGAAGCAAATGCGTGCTGAAAGAGATAGAAGAGCAGCGGTATTGGATGCAGAAGGAAAGAAAACAGCTAAAGTATTAGAAGCTGAAGGATTCCGAGAAAGTGAAATAAAGAAAGCTGAAGGAGAAAAGCAATCCGAGATTCTCAGGGCTGAAGGAGAAGCTCAAGCCAGAATAAAAACGGCTGAAGCTGAAGCAGAAGCAATTAAACTTATCACAAATGCAATTAGTTCAAAAAATGGTGACCCAATTAACTATCTAATAGCAACTAAATATATTGACACACTTCAAGAAATGGTATCTGGAAAGGATAATAAAACGATTTACATGCCGTTTGAAGCAACTGGAATTTTGAGTTCAATTGGTGGAATAAAAGAAATGTTGAGTAATCAAAAATAGCGCTGCATAACAAGGGGGTAAAGCAAAATGGGACTTACGAAATCCCAAGAACAGAGAAATAAAAGATGAATTATTTAAAACATTTGGGCTTAACAGCAATAAAACCTATTACCAAAACTCAATGATGAGAATATTCTGGAAAAGTGACTGGTATTCACCTATATCCTATCCCAACAACTCCTTCATATCCTCTACGGAGAGCCGCGATCTGATCAGCGCATCCGACAACGAACTCTTATAGTGCTGTAGCCGTTGAATTTTTTCCTCTACCGTATCTTTCGTGATAAAGCGGTAAAGCGTCACCTTCCGATCCTGGCCGATACGGTGGGCGCGGCTCACAGCCTGCATCTCGGAGGCTGGGTTCCACCATGGGTCAAGGATAAACACATAATCGGCGGCGGTGAGGTTCAACCCTGTCCCACCCGCTTTGAGCGAGATAAAGAATGCTCGTACATCATTATCCTTATTGAATTTTTCGATTTCTCCCTGCCGGTCGGTCGTGCTGCCCGTCAGCCAGGCGTAGTGCCATCCGTACCGGTCGAAATAATCAGCGAAGAGTTGAAGATGCTTCACGAAAGAGGAGAAGATCAGCACCTTGTGTTTTCCGGCAAAGATGGTCTCGGCTTGCGAGATCACCTGGTCGAACTTGGCCGACACCCCTTCGTAACCGGGAAGCGAGATCGCAGGATGGTTGGCCAATAGGCGCAACCGGGTAAGGCTGCTCAAGGCGGCGGCTGTATAAGATTTATCCGCTTCGTTCCATTGCTCCAGCAAGACGTTCCGGATCTTGCTCTTCTCTTCGTTATAACATGCCGACTGCTCCTCCTCCATCTCACAATAGACTATCTCTTCCGTCAATGGTGGCAACTCGGGCGCCACCTCTTCCTTGGTACGGCGAAGAATAAAAGGATCGATGATCTTGAGCAGTTTGAGCCGTGCCTCTTCGTCGTTGATCACATCACGCTCGTTGAAACGTGCTTTGAACGTACTCCGTTTTCCGAGGATACCTTCATTCAGGAAATCCATTTGCGACCATAGATCGGAAAGTGAATTCTCGATGGGCGTACCGGTCAATGCAAGTTTACCCGTCGAATGCAATTGTTTGACACATTCAAAGATTTTCGATTCCGGGTTTTTGATATACTGGCTCTCGTCCAGCACAAGATAATGAAAGTGATAATGACTTAACAGGTCGATATCCTGCCTTACGGTACCATAACTCGTCAAAATCACCTGACAACGGTTTATCTTTCTTCTGAAATGATCACCCTGAAGACGATTGTATCCGTAATGTGCGTAGACTTTCAACTGCGGGGCAAACTTGTTCAACTCGTTCAACCAGTTATGGATAAGAGATGTGGGCATCACAATAAGTGTCGGCCGAAAGTTTTTATACAAGCCGGACTGTCTGTCAGCCGTTCCCTTTCCATTATCCACGATCTCCTCTATAAAATTGTCAAAAAGAGAAAGTTGGAGAGGCCCTTCTTTTCTTATATCCGGCTTCTCCTGTGCAGGTGCTGTCTCGGAAACATCCAACGATTTCATCTCTCCGGGCGTCGCAACCTGTCCTAGCGTTTTTGAACTGTCCACATACAAATGCAACAACAAGGCGATAGTCTGCAAAGTCTTACCCAATCCCATATCATCGGCAAGGCATCCACCGAAACCCTTTGCCTCCAAATAGGCCAACCAACGGAAACCGCTCTCCTGATAAGGGCGTAAGGTGGCATTCAATAAAGGAGGAGAATCGACCGAAAGCAATCTCTCCCCACTCTTCACCTCCGAAAAGCTTCCGTGCTCAGTCAGTTCCTTTACACGAAAATGGGTATTTTGAAGGCGGATAGAGTCGCCTGAAACCTTCCCTAACCGGAACATCTCATCGAAACGGGAAAACCAGACCGACGGTAACATGGCGATACGCCCGTCGGGCAGCACATACTCATTCCTCCCTTTCAGGATATGTTCTTTGAGTCGTACAAAAGGAATCCTTACATCATCGAAACAGGCAACGCAGTGGATATCGAACCAGTCGTTCTTATCAGAAACATCCATCTGCAAATCAATTTCACCCGTGAAATAGACCAGCTTCCCAAGCGATTGCTTCAACTTGAAATGCTGCAGCAACTCCCCATTCCGGTTGATCCACTCGATCAACCCTGCTCCACTGCCTACTTCCGGCCCGCCTCCGGGAATAAGGCTCTCACTGTTAAGGACGACATTTTTGCTCCCGGAAGCGATGCTAAACTGTCCACTGTGCGATTTGGTCAATCCTCCCTTCTCGAGCATCGAGACATGTTCTCTTTCCCACGCTTCATCACGGAAGAACCAGCCGATGGAAAGCACACCCTCTTCCTCCACCACCTCTGCCACTTTTCTGTAGGGCCTGTCAATGGAAAAGCGATGAGAACCGTAATGAAACTGCAGGTTAAGTACCGGCAACAGGTCGAAACTGGTTTCGAGTGTCAACACGGCAACAGGTTGATAATGCTGCGGAAAGATGGAAATACCTTCGCCCGTCACTTCATAATTTTTTACGCATTGCAGCACAAATGTACGGATATAATCGGACACACTCCGGGCAGGCACCTCAATCACTTTTTTCTTGAAGAAAGGACGTAGTTTCTTCTCATCCACATCGTTGAAGTAGTGTAGTTGCCGCCCAATCACAACGATGGCTGGATTAGAAACCAACGGAGCAAAAAAGTGCCCGTAAAGAGGCACCTCCTTGTTGCCATTTTTTACCGTCGCATTATAGGTGAAGTGTTCCGACCGTGAGAAATGAAAGAGCATCTCAGATGGTTCTTTCAATATCTCCATCATCTGTTCCACCCGAAAATCACGGACTGCAATCTTTTCCCTCAAAAAAAGAGGAATCTCCATCTTCCGGGCAATAAACGCCAGTTCGCCCTGCTTCTTCTCGATAAAGGGACGGATATAAAGTTCGATATCTTTTGGAGAGACCTTTTGCAGAAAAGCAGTTTCGCTCTTCTCCTTGGAAAAGGAGCGCATCAACTC
>Ga0172382_10009411_pt1 | contig 13345 bp, 12 predicted proteins | sample Leawel138RmetaG_FD_122245 | JGI IMG/M metagenome (GOLD analysis project Ga0172382, IMG submission 122245) | Leachate microbial communities from a municipal landfill in Southern Ontario, Canada - Leachate well 138R metaG | ecosystem: Engineered > Solid waste > Landfill > Unclassified | place...
GACCACGCCGGTGGTCAGCCCCAGCGCGCCATAGACCTTGCCCATCCATTCCGCGTCGCGCCGGGCCAGATAGTCGTTCACGGTGACGACATGCACCCCACACCCGGTCAGCGCGTTCAGATAGACCGGGAAGGTCGCGACCAGGGTCTTGCCCTCGCCGGTCTTCATCTCGGCGATATTGCCCTGATGCAGGAAGATGCCGCCGATCAGCTGCACGTCGAAGGCCCTGAGGCCCAGTGCGCGCCGCGCCGCCTCGCGGCAGTTGGCGAAGGCTTCGGGCAGCAGGTCATCGAGGCTCTCGCCCTTCTGCGCCCGCATGGCCAGCGCCTCGGTGCGGTCCTTGAGTTCCGCGTCGGTGAGTTTCTCGAACTCCGGCTCCAGCGCGTTGATCTTCGCCACCGTCGCGCGCGCCGATTTCACCTTGCGGTCATTGGCGTTGCCGAAGACCTTGCGCGTGATCGTTCCGAGGCCCAGCATGTTTTCTCCGCCTGGTCGTTCCTGACAGTTTCGTGCAACAGGGTGCCTTGCCCGCCCGCCGTGCCTTGCCTAGTAAAGGCGGCAGGACGCCGGGCGGCCCGTCGCTGCGACCACCGCGATGTAAGGGGCGGCCGGTGGAGTGTCAACGTCGCGCGGGGACGCGGCCCATTTCTGCGGAAGGATGAACCAATGACGACAGCACGCGGCAGCCGGGCGGCGATCGCCCTCGGGGCGGGGCTCGCGATTCTCGCGGCGGGCGGGGCGTCGGCCGATCCGGATCGGGTCATGGCCACGGTGAACGGGGTCGGGATCACGCTGGGCCATATGGCGGTGCTGCGCGAACAGTTGCCGCCGCAGTATCTGGCCCTGCCCGACGAGGTGCTTTTCGAGGGGTTGCTGGATCAGCTGATCCAGCAGTCCGCGCTGGCGCAGTCCTACGAGGGGGCCGGGAACCGGCGCGACGAACTGGCGCTGGAGAACGACCGTCGCGCCTATCTGGCCGGGGCGGCGGTCCGCGCCGCCGCGCTGGACGCGGTGACCGACGCGGCGATCCGCGAGGCGTATGAGGCGCGCTTCGCCGGGGCCGAACCGCAGGTGGAATACAACGCCTCGCATATCCTGGTCGAGGAGCGCGAGGCCGCCGACAGCCTGCTGGCCGAGATCGGCGAGGGCGCGGATTTCGCCGAACTGGCGCGGGTCCATTCCACCGACGGCGCGGCCGCGGGCGGGGGGGAACTGGGCTGGTTCGGCCTCGGCATGATGGTGCCCGAGTTCGAGGAGGCGGTGGTCTCGCTGGAACCCGGCGGCGTGGCCGGTCCGGTCGAGACCCGCTTCGGCTGGCATCTGGTCAGGCTCAACGAGACCCGCATCGCCGAGGCGCCCGAACTGGACGCGGTGCGCGATGAACTGGCCGGCGAGATCGAGCAGGCCGCCATCGCCGCGCGCATCGCCGAGGTGACCGGCGCCGCCGAGGTCGAGCGCAGCGACGAAGGCGTGGACCCGGCGATCCTGCACGATATGTTCGGCGGATAGGCATGTGATTCCGGCACGGGCCAGAACCCGTGCCGGAAAACCCGGGGGACAGCATGGGCAAGACCGACTGGAAGGCCGAGGCCAAGGCGTTGAAGAAAAAGATCGGCAAGCTGAAGACCAGGACGAAGAAGACGCTTTCGTCGGCGGGTTCCGCGAAATCCGCGCCCGCGGTCTCGCCGCTTGCGCCCGCGGGCGGGTTTCCCGACCTGCCGGTGATCGCCGGGGTGGAATTCGCCTCGGTCGCCGCCGGGGTGCGCTATGCGGACCGGACCGACGTGATGCTGGCCCGGCTTGCCCCGGGGACGGCCGTCGCGGGCGCCTTCACCCGTTCGGCCACCCGTTCGGCGGCGGTGCTCGACTGTCAGGCCAAGCTGGCGGCGAAGGCGCCGAAAGAGGGCGGGGCCGAAGGGGGGGCTGCGATCCTCGTCAACTCCGGCAACGCCAATGCCTTCACCGGCCGCGCCGGGCAGGAGGCGGTCGATGCGCTTTGCGCCGCCGCCGCCTCGGCGCTCGCGGTTCCGGCGGGGCGGGTGTTCACCGCCTCGACCGGGGTGATCGGCGAACCCTTGCCCCATGAAAGGATCGTCGCCAGGCTCGGCGAGATGGCCGGGACGCTCGACCCGGCCGGGATCGCGGGCGCGGCGCGGGCGATCATGACCACCGACACTTTCGCCAAGGGTGCCTCGGCCGAGGTGGCGACCCCCGACGGCCCGATCCGCATCGCCGGGATCGCCAAGGGCTCGGGCATGATCGCGCCCGACATGGCCACGATGCTGGTCTACATCTTCACCGACGCGCAGATCGCGCCCGCGCCGCTGCAAAAGATGGTCGCGCGCCTGACGGACGAGACCTTCAACTGCATCACCGTGGACAGCGACACCTCGACCTCGGATTCGCTGATCGTGGCGGCGACCGGGCGCGGGCCTGCGGTCGGCGACCTGCGCGGCCGCCCCGCCCGGGCGTTCGAGGCGGCGCTGCGGGGGGTGATGCTGGACCTCGCGCATCAGGTGGTGCGCGACGGCGAGGGGGCGACCAAGTTCGTCGAGGTCCGGGTGACCGGCGCGGCCGACGATGCCGACGCCCGCCGGGTGGCGCTGGCGATCGCCAATTCGCCCCTGGTCAAGACCGCGATCGCCGGCGAGGACGCCAACTGGGGCCGGGTGGTGATGGCCGTGGGCAAGTCGGGCGCGCGGGCCGAACGCGACCTCTTGTCGATCCGGTTCGGCGACATTCTGGTGGCGGAACAGGGCTGGCGCGCGCCGGACTATTCCGAGGCGGCGGCGTCCGACTACATGAAGCGGCAGGATCTGGCGATCTCGGTCGATCTGGGGCTGGGCAAGGGTGCCTCCACGGTCTGGACCTGCGACCTCACCCATGGCTACATCGACATCAACGCCGATTACCGCTCCTGATTCCGGGGCGCCGGTTCTGCGGCGCCTCTTCATCTTGCCGGAAATACTCCACGGGGGTCCGGGGGTGTGAAACCCCCGGCCGCCTCCACGAAAGCGGAACGCCCGTCATGCAAACCGTCCTCGTCGCCGCCGTCGCCCTGATCGACCCCGACGGCCGCGTTCTTCTGGCCCGCCGCCCCGAAGGCAAATCCATGGCCGGCCTGTGGGAATTCCCCGGCGGCAAGGTCGAGCCGGGCGAAAGCCCCGAGGCCGCGCTGATCCGCGAGTTGCACGAGGAACTGGGGATCGACACCTGGAAATCCTGCCTCGCGCCGCTGACCTTCGCCAGCCACGCCTATGACGATTTCCACCTGCTGATGCCGCTGTTCGCCTGCCGCAGATGGGAGGGCATGCCGATGCCGCACGAGGGGCAGGAACTGCGCTGGGTCCGCCCCGCCGCCTTGCGCGATTATCCGATGCCCCCCGCCGACCTGCCGCTGATCCCGATCCTGCGCGACTGGCTCTGACGGGGGCGGTGCGCTGAAGCGCACCCTACGCGACGCCCCCCGGCAGGGCGGGCAATATTGCCCGCCATGGCCGGGGCGGTGCGCTTGCGCGGGCGGGTTTCGGCCTGCGGCCGAAGCCTCCGGCGGGGATATTTTCAGACAGAAGAAGAGGCAGGAGGTTGACAACGGGTAAATCCCGCCTTGCAATCCGTTGATTTCAAACGGTCGCGATTCGTCCCATGTGCGGGACAGCCGCCGCCCTCATACGAACTGCTCCCGGATCAGCCGTTCTTCCAGCCCGTGGCCGGGGTCGAACAGGATGCGGTGGCGGATTGCCGGTTCCGAACGGATCTCGACCGAGGCCACGTTGCTCACCTGTCGGCTGTCGGCATCGGCCATCACCGGGCGCTTCCCGGGGTCCATCACGTCGAACCGCACCACCGCCGTCTTCGGCAAAAGCGCGCCGCGCCAGCGCCGGGGCCGGAAGGCGGCCATCGCGGTCAGCGCCAGCACATCCGCGCCGATCGGCAGGATCGGGCCATGGGCGGAATAGTTGTAGGCGGTCGAGCCCGCGGGCGTCGCCACCAGCGCGCCGTCGCAGACCAGTTCCTCCATCCGCAGCTTGCCATCGACGCTGATCTGCAACTTCGCCGCCTGCGGCCCGACCCGCAGCAGCGAGACCTCGTTGATCGCCAGCGCGTGATGGATGCTGCCATCGGTGCCGGTCGCGGTCATGGCAAGGGGGTTGATGACCTCCTCTTCCGCTGCGGCGAGCCGTTCTTCCAGCCCCTCCTCGGCATAGGCGTTCATCAGGAAACCGATGGTGCCGCAGTTCATGCCGTAAACCGGGATGTCGCGCGCCTGGGTCTCGTGCAGGGTCTGGAGCATGAACCCATCGCCGCCGAGCGCGACGATCGCCGCCGCGGTCTCCAGCGGGGATTGCCCGTAACGCGCGGTCAGCGCCGCAAGCGCCTCCTGCGCGGTCTGCGCGGGCGAGGCGCGAAACGCGATCCGTGCCGATGCTGTCATGCCTGCTCCCCTGACTCGCGGGCATGATGGGGTGGGGAAGGGGGGAACTCAAGCCCCGCCGGGGGCGGATTGCGCCGCCGGGGGCCGCGCCGCCCCCGGCGGGGAAACAAGTTTCCGATCCACCCCCGCACTTCGCGGATTTCCCGCCCTGTGTCGTTTTCGTCGCTTTGCCTGACCGGAGAAGCGCGATAAACAGCGCCCGATTGCGCCTTCAGGAGGAAAGCCATGAACGCCCCCCATCGCGACGCCGGTTTCTTCACCGACAGTCTCGCCGCCCGCGACCCCGAACTTTTCGCCGCCGTCACCGACGAGCTTGGCCGCCAGCGCGACGAGATCGAGCTGATCGCGTCCGAAAACATCGTCTCCCGCGCGGTGATGGAGGCGCAGGGCACGGTGCTGACCAACAAATACGCCGAGGGCTACCCGGGGCGGCGCTATTACGGCGGCTGCCAGTATGTCGATGTGGCCGAGAACCTTGCCATCGACCGGGCAAAGGCGCTGTTCGGCTGCGAATTCGCCAATGTGCAGCCGAACTCGGGCTCGCAGGCCAACCAGGGGGTGTTCACGGCGCTGTTGAAGCCCGGCGACACGATTCTGGGCATGAACCTTGCCAGCGGCGGGCACCTGACCCACGGCGCCGCGCCCAACCAGTCGGGCAAGTGGTTCAACGCGGTGCAATACGGTGTGCGCGAGGGCGACAACCTGATCGACTACGACCAGTTGGAGGCGCTGGCGCAGGAGCACCGGCCGAAACTCATCATCGCGGGCGGCTCGGCCATTCCGCGGGTGATCGACTTCGCCCGGTTCCGGGCGGTTGCGGATGCGGTGGGGGCTTTGCTTCTGGTCGATATGGCGCATTTCGCCGGGCTGGTGGCGGGGGGTGCGCATCCCTCGCCCTTCCCGCATGCCCATGTCGCGACCACGACGACGCACAAGACCCTGCGCGGGCCGCGCGGCGGCATGATCCTGACCAATGACCCGGATATCGCCAAGAAGGTCAACTCGGCGATCTTCCCCGGCATCCAGGGCGGGCCGCTGATGCATGTGATCGCGGCGAAGGCCGTGGCCTTCGGCGAGGCGCTGCGGCCCGAGTTCCGCTCTTACGCCGCGCAGGTGGTGAAGAACGCGCAGGCGCTGGCGGATCAGCTGATCAAGGGCGGGCTGGATATCGTCACCGGCGGCACCGACACCCATCTGATGCTGGTCGATCTGCGACCGAAGGGGGTGAAGGGCAACGCGACCGAACTGGCGCTGGGCCGGGCGCATATCACCTGCAACAAGAACGGCATCCCGTTCGATCCCGAAAAGCCCACGGTGACCTCGGGGGTGCGGCTGGGAACGCCCGCGGGCACGACGCGGGGCTTCGCCGAGGCCGAGTTCCGCCAGATCGCCGACTGGATCGTGGAGGTGGTGGACGGTCTTGCCGCCAACGGTCCCGAGGGCAACGGCGAGGTCGAGGCCCGGGTGCGCGCCGGTGTGGCCGGGCTTTGCGGGCGGTTCCCGATCTACCCCGGGCTGTGAGGCCGGGGGCGCGCAGTGCCTGCGGGCACCGCGCGCCGTCCCTTTCGCCGGTTCATGCGTGGGCTTGTCCGCAAGCCGTGTTGGCAGGCTGGTCGGCAAAGTCCGTGCCATCCCGCCCGGAACAGCCGCGCCAGCGGCCCGGGCAGCGGCCGACCGCCCGCACGGGCGGCCGCTCTCGCAACGTTGCGGCACGTTCTGAGCGAGGGGTATTCGGCACCATAAACTGCCAGACTACAGGCGTTGCAGCGGCCCCCCGCGGTCGGCCGCTGCCCTCTGTTGCGCAGGGCCTATCTGCCCCGGTCGGCCGCTGCCCGGGCCGCTGGCGCGGCTGTTCCGGGCAAGGGCAGTGTGAAGCTCAGCCCCCCTCAGGCATTGCGCTTCTCCAGCCGCTGCCGCAACAGCACCGCCAGCGCGTTCAGCATCACCATCAGCCCCAGCAGCACCATGATCGCGGCCGAGGTGCGGGCCTCGAAGAAGTTGCGGTTCTCGTTGCCCTGCCACAGGTAGATCTGCGCGGGCAGCGCGGTGGAGGGATCGAAGGGCGATGCGGGCACTGCGGCGACAAAGGCGTTCATGCCGATCAGCAACAAGGGCGCGGTCTCGCCCAGGGCCTGCGCCACGCCGATGATGCTGGCCGTCAGGATGCCGGGCAGGGTGGAGGGCAGCACATGGTGGAACACCATCTGCGTGCGTGATGCGCCAAGCCCCAGCGCGGCCTCCCTGAGCGAGGGCGGCACCGCCCGCAGCGACGACCGGGTGGCGATGATGATCGTCGGCAGGGTCATCAGCGTCAGCACCAGCCCGCCCACCACCGGGGCCGACATCGGCATCCCCATGTAGCGGATGAACACCGCCGCGCCCAGCAGGCCGAACACGATGGACGGCACGGCGGCAAGGTTGTTGATGTTGATTTCGATAAGGTCGGTCAGCCGGTTCTTCGGCGCGAACTCCTCAAGGTAGATCGCGCTCGCCACCCCGATCGGTACGGCGAGCACGATCACCACCAGCATCATGTAGAGCGAGCCGACGAAGGCCCCTGCCAGACCCGCGGCGGCGGGCGCGGCGCGGCTGTCGGTGTTGGTGAAGATATGCCAGGCGAAGGCGAAGCGGATCACCCCCTCCTCGTGCAGCCGGTCGGCCAGCGCCCGCGCCGGGGCCGAAAGCTGCTGGCGCGCGTCGGGCAGGCTGCGGTCGATGGTGCCCTTGAGCCAGTTGTCGGCATTGGCAGAGGCCAGCATGTCGAGTTGCAGCGTCTGGCCCAGCAACCCCGGATCGGCCACGAAACGCTCGCGCAGCCGGTGGCGTTCGGATGTCTCGATGATCGACAGCGCGGAACGGCTGTCGATCTCCACATCCGGGGCGGCACGGCGCAGCGCGGCCTCGACAATGGCGTTCCAGTTCGCCAGCGCCGCCTGCCGTTCCCACGCCAGCCGTGCGGCGCGGTGGTCGGCGGCCGACTGGTCGGCGGCGCGGGCGGGCGGCGGGTCGGCGGGCAGGACGGCGGGGTCGAAATGGACATCGAGCGAGAAGGTCGCCTGGGTGAAGGCGGGGGCGCCCTGAACCACGATCATCGTGAACAGCGCCGCCACCAGCCCGAGCGCGACCAGGATCGCCCCCAGCCCGGCACTGCGGAAGATCGCCTCGGACCGGCGGCGGCGGCGCAGGCGGGGGCTGGCGTGAAGGGCGGGGGTCATCGGTTCGGGGGTCATTCGTATTGCTCCCGGAAGCGGCGGACGATGTGCAGGGCAACGAGGTTCAAAAGCAGGGTCAGCACGAACAGCGTCATCCCCAGCGCGAAGGCCACCAGCGACTGCGGCCCGGCGAAGTCGCTGTCGCCGGTGAGCTGGTTGACGATGGTGACGGTGACGGTCGAGACCGGCTCGGCCGGGTTCAGCCGCAGCACCGGGCTGTTGCCCGCGGCCAGCACCACGATCATGGTCTCGCCGATGGCGCGCGAGACCGCGAGCAGCAGCGCCCCCACGATCCCCGGCAGCGCCGCGGGCAGCAGCACCTTGCGGATCGTCTCCGAAGGCGTGGCGCCGAGGCCGAGCGAGCCGTCGCGCAGGCTGACCGGCACCTGACGCAGGATGTCGTCGGACAGGGACGACACGAAGGGGACGATCATGACCCCCATCACCAGACCCGCCGTCAGCGCGCTGGTGGCGCGGATGTCGAGGCCGATGGCCGCGCCGAACTCCGACAAGAGCGGCCCCACCGTCACCAGCGCGAAGACGCCGTAGACGATGGTGGGGATGCCCGCGAGGATCTCGATGACCGGCTTCGCGGTATTGCGCACCCGGCGCGTGGCGTATTGCGACAGGTAGATCGCGCTCATCAGCCCGACCGGCACCGCCACCAGCATGGCGATGCCCGCGACCATGACCGTGCCCCACAACAGCGGCAGCAGGCCGTATTGCCCGTCCCCGCCGGTGCCTGTGCTGGAAAAGCCGGGGTTCCAGACCGTGCCGAAGAAGAAATCGACCGGATGGACGAAGGTGAAGAACCGCAGCGCCTCGTTGAACAGCGACACGACGATGCCGAGCGTGGTCAGCACCGCGACGGCGGAACAGGCGAGCAGCAAGAGCCCGATCAGCGCCTCGACCCGGTTGCGGGCGCGCAGGTCGGGGGTGATGCGGGCGCGGGCGTGGCGCAGCGCAAGGACGCCCAGCCCGGCGGTGCTTGCGGTGACGATCAGGCCGGCGAACAGGCGGAACCGGCGCAGGGATTCGGCGGCGGTGTGTTCATAGGGCTCGGACGCGCCCGCCACCCCGTCGCCCGAGGCGATGGCGGCGATGCGGCCGAGTGCTGCTTCGATCTGCGCGCCGGACAGCCCGGCCACCTCGGGCGGCAGGTAGCCCAGCACGAAGGCGCGGGTCAGCCCCGGCCCGAACAGTGCCCACAGCCCGAGCACCGCAAGCATCGGCAGCAGGCACCAGATGGCCAGCAGCGTGCCGTGATAGGCCGGGCGCGAATGGAGCCGCCGCCCCCCCGCGGCGGCCACCGCCCGGCTGCGCGACAGGCCCTGCCCGTAGGCAAGCCCCATCAGCCCCAGCACCACGGCGGCGAGGATCAGCGATGTCATCGGCCGGAAATCCTTGTGGAGAAAACAGGAAACCGGGCGGCAGGAAGCCCCGCCGCCCGGTCGCGCGTCAAAGGATCAGAGCCCTTCGCCCGCAAGGAAGGCCGAGAGGAACGAGGCGGTCTCCTCGGCCGGGGCCGGGATCAGCCCGGCGCCCTCAAGCGTGCCGCCCATCCCCGCCATGCCGTCGGACAGGAAGTAGGTCACGTATTCCTCGATCCCCGGAACGAGGCCGATATGCGCGCCCTTGACGTAGAAGTAGAGCGGGCGCGAGATCGGGTATTCGCCCCCGGCGATGGTCTCCAGCGTCGGCTCGACGCCCGAGACGGTGGCGACCTTCAGCGTGTCGCGGTTCTGGTCGTAGAACGACAGGCCGAATACGCCCACGGTGTCGGGGTTCGACCGCAGCCGGGCGAGGGTCTCGGTATAGTCGCCCGCGATCTCGATCACCACGTCCTGACGCAGGCTGAAAGTGCCGCCCGGCGCGTCGTCGGGGCTGCCCGAAGCGGCGTGGCCCGCGTGGATCACGCGTTCGTCGAACACCTCGCGGGTGCCGTGGTTCGAGGCGGGGATGGCAAGCGCGATCGGCTGGTCGGGCAGCGCGGCGTCGATTTCCGTCCAGTTGCCATAGGGGTTCGCCACCCAGGCGCCGTCGATATGCAGTTCGGCGGCGATGGCCTGGTAGACATGCACCGGCTCCAGCGCGAAATCGCCCTTGTCGATGCCGGTGGCGAAGACGATCCCGTCATAGCCGATCTGGATCTCGCGGATATCGGTGACGCCGTTCCCGTTGCAGGTCTCGACCTCGGCTGCGGTGATCGGGCGCGAGGCGTTGGCGATGTCGATGGTGCCCGTGCCGGTGCCCTCGCAGAACTGGCGAAGACCGCCGCCCGAACCGCCCGAGGCGACGACGGGGGCGTTGAACTCGGGGTACATGGCCGAGAACTCCTCGGCCACGATCGAGGCGAAGGGAAGCACGGTCGAGGAGCCGGCGATCTGGATGGTGTCGCGGCTCTGGGCCCCGGCCTGCGGCGCGGCGACAAGCGCGACAAGCGCGACGGCACCCAAGTGAAGGGCAGGTTTCATATGTGTCATCCTCTGGTTTCGGCAGCAGTGCCGGGCCGGGGTTGTCCGGTCCGACGCGGGCAAGCTAGGGGCGCCGGGCAACGGTCGCGTGACGGTTCGGTGACGGTTCGGTGACAATGGGGCAGGGGCGGGGGTGGGGGAGGAGCATCCCTTCTCCGCTTGCCCGGAACAGCCGCGAAGCGGCCCGGGCAGCGGCCGACCGCCCGCGTCATGCCGGAGGCGTGCCTACGGCACGACGGCGGCCGCTATTGCGACGTTTCGACATGCACAGACGTCAGGGTATCCGGCACCATGAACTGCCAGACCACAGGTGTTGCAGCGGCCCCCCGTCACGCCAGAGGCGTGCCTTTGGCACGACGGCCGACCGCTGCCCTCTGTTGCGCAGGAAATCACCGGGGGCGGCTGTGGCTGATTTCCCCCAGTTCTGCGGCGGATCGGCGCGGGGCGTTGACCTTCCCATGAGGGAAGGCCCCATATCCCCGGCGACTCGTGGAAAGCGGACCCGCAAGGAATGGGGAAAAGGATGAAACGCAGGCAGATGCTCTTTGCCGGGCTTGGTGTCGTGGCGACGGCGGCGGCGGTGGGGTCGCTGGGCCGGTCGGCCATGGCCGCGCCCGACATGACCGTGTTCAAGGGCCCGTGGTGCGCCTGCTGCACCGGCTGGATCGGGCATGTGGAGGCGGCAGGCTACCGCGTGCGCGCCGTCGATGTCGAGGAGACCGGCGTGGTCAAGGCGCGGCTCGGGGTGCCGCCCGGCCTCGCCTCCTGCCACACCGCCGAGGTCGGGGGCTATGTGGTCGAGGGCCATGTTCCCGCCGCCGCCATCGAGCGGCTGCTGGCCGGGCGCCCGGCGATCGCCGGGCTTGCGGTGCCGGGGATGCCCACCGGCTCGCCGGGGATGGAGGTTGCGGGAGCCGAACCCGATACCTATGACGTGATCGCCTTTGGCCCCGATGGCTCGGAGCGGGTATTCATGTCGTTCCGGGGCGGCGTGCCGGTCTGAACGGGGGCGCGCGGGGGCTTTCCGGCCCGGCGGCGGCCCGCCTGCCCACGCAACCGTGCCTTGCGCGATCCCGGGGGCGGGGCGTAACCTGCGCCCGGCTGCGAAGGACACTCCGGAACCGGCGGTATGGGAGCGATGGCATGGCGATTGTGGCGAACCCGAACACCGGCACCGCCGCCCAGACCGGCCACCGGCTGAGCCGTTAAGCCGATGACCCACAGTCTCTCCGTCCGGGTCTATTACGAGGACACCGACCTTGCGGGCATCGTCTATTACGCCAATTACCTGAAATTCATCGAGCGCGGCCGCAGCGAATGGGTGCGCGGGCTGGGCATCGACCAGGCGCGGCTGAAGGCCGGGGCGGGGATCGTCTTCGCCGTCCGCCGGGTCGAGGCCGATTACCTCTCGCCCGCGCGCTACGACGATCTGCTGGAAATCCGCACCGCGCCCGAGGCGGTGACCGGCGCGCGCATCGTGCTGCTGCAAGAGATCCGGCGCGGCGAGACGCTGCTGTTCACCGCCCGGGTGGTGCTGGTGTGTCTGGCCGAGGGCGGCCAGCCCGTCCGGGTGCCGCGGCCGCTCAGGGCGCTGCTGGGCGGCTGAGGCGGCGCTTTGCCGGGGCAGGGGCAAGTGCCGCGTGGCGACGGTCTGCACGGCACGACAACAAATCCGGCGGATTTGCGACGCAATGACACAGTTGTGTTGGCATTCCCCCTGCAAACACGATAGAATCGCGCGTATGAGGGCCGCGAAGACGGCCCCAGAGGCGCAGACCGGCCGCAACAGGCCGCCCCATCCGGTAACGAGCAGGCAGTATGGAAACCGAAACCCTCGCCATGGCGCAGGAGATTGACTTCTCCCTGCTGGCCCTTTTCGCCCGTGCCACCGTCACGGTGAAGCTGGTGATGATCCTCCTGATCGTCATGAGCTTCTGGTCCTGGGCGATCATCGTACAAAAGCATCTGCAATACCGCCGGGCGCGTTCGGCCTCGGCCGAGTTCGACGCGGCCTTCTGGTCGGGCGAGCCGCTCGACGAGCTTTACGAGACCATCGGGCCCGAACCCGAGGCGGCGTCGGAACGGGTGTTCTCGGCCGGCATGACCGAGTGGCGGCGCAGCCACAAGCAGGACGGCGGGCTGATCGCCGGGGCGCAGGCCCGGATCGACCGGGCGATGGACGTGGCGATCGCCCGCGAGACCGAGGGGCTGACCCGCTATCTGCCCTTCCTTGCCACCACCGGCTCGACCGCGCCGTTCATCGGGCTGTTCGGCACGGTCTGGGGCATCAAGCACGCGTTCGAGGAAATCGCCATCGCCCAGAACACCAACCTTGCCGTGGTGGCGCCCGGGATCGCCGAGGCGCTGCTCGCGACCGGGCTCGGCCTGCTGGCCGCGATCCCGGCGGTGGTGTTCTACAACAAGCTGACCGCGGACAGCGAGCGGATCGTCGGCGGCTACGAGGCTTTCGCCGACGAGTTCGCCACCATCCTGTCGCGGCAGCTGGACGCGGCCTGAGCCATGGGGGCCGGGGTTCTTCAGAATGGCAGGCGCGGCGGGCGCAGGCGCAGGGGCCGCGCCCGGCCGATGTCCGAGATCAACGTCACGCCCTTCGTCGATGTGATGCTGGTGCTCTTGATCATCTTCATGGTGGCGGCGCCCCTGCTCACGGTGGGCGTGCCGGTGGAACTGCCGCGCACGGCGGCAACCTCGCTCCCGACCGAGCAGGAAGAGCCGCTGACCATCACGTTGACCGCCGACGGGACGCTGATGATCCAGACCACCGAGGTGGCCGAGGCCGAACTGATCCCACGGTTGCGCGCCATCGCGTCGGAACGGCGCAGCGACAAGGTGTTCCTGCGCGCCGACGGCGCCATCGCCTATGCGCGGGTGGCGCAGGTGATGGGGGCGCTGAATGCGGGGGGCTTTCGCAATATCGGGCTTGTGACCGATACCGACGGGCCGCGCATGGGCGCGGACGGCTAGGCAGGGCGCGATGCGTGCGGGCCTCATCATTTCGGGTGCCGGACATCTCGGCCTGATTCTGTGGGTTCTGGTGGGCGGGCTGTTCATGCCCCGCGACCGGATGCCGCCGGTGGCGGTGACCGAGGTGTCGCTGATGACCAGCGCCGAATACGAGGCGATGCTGGCGGCGGCCCCCGCGCCAAGCCCGGAGCGCGAGCCCGAGCCCGAGCCGGTGGCGCAGCCGCAGCCGGAACCGCGAC
>Ga0172382_10009412_pt1 | contig 13345 bp, 13 predicted proteins | sample Leawel138RmetaG_FD_122245 | JGI IMG/M metagenome (GOLD analysis project Ga0172382, IMG submission 122245) | Leachate microbial communities from a municipal landfill in Southern Ontario, Canada - Leachate well 138R metaG | ecosystem: Engineered > Solid waste > Landfill > Unclassified | place...
CAGGCCTTGGTTATCCTCGCCAGAAAGCTGGCCCGCGTTGCCTTCGCCTTACTCAAGAACCAAGCCGACTATCGGCCAAAATCACTTCAGGAGGCTTGTCCGCAGACATAGAATCTCCTACGGCGTGCTCAGTCCCACATCACGTCGCAGCCCTTGCGCGCCGATGCCTCCAGCAGTTCCAGCAGGGGCAGGGCGCGCACGCCGAGCGGCGGCCTAGCCTCCTTCTCCTCGTCTTCCTCTGTCTCATCTTCAGACGGCTCCTGCCGTTTCGCCGCTGCTGCGGCCTGCTGCGTCGCCAGCGCCGCCTGCAAGCGCGCCCGTGCCGCTGGAATATCCTCCGCCAGCAGGGCGCCGGGCACGCTGCCGCTGTGGCCCATCATCCTGAGCAGGGTCTGCGCGATATCGCCGAACAGGGTGATGTCGGCATAGGCGCGGCTGTGGAAGGTCACCAGCATGGACAGAGTTTCCCGGCAGTCGTTTGGCGTAGGGCAGGCTTCAGCCCGCCGGATGATGCTAGCAAAGATGCGCGACGCCTTTCTTCCTGGTGAGGTCGTGAGGAAGACTCAGCAGCGCGTGCACTGCTCCACCGGCAGGCCGCGTCGCAGCCAGCCGGGACCGGCGCCGCTGCCGGCCATGCCTTCCTTGACGTTGTAGATGTGGGTGAAGCCCTGTGCCTCGAGAAATTTCTGCACCTGGGTGGTGCGGTTGCCGGTGCGGCAGATGAGGCCGATGGGGGCGTTCTTGTCACCGCCGACCAGCTTCAGCAGGTCGTTCATGAATCCCTGCCCACCCTGCGGGTGCTGCATGTTGAGCAGGCCGGCGCCGCGGGCCACGCCGGTCTGGCGCCACTCCGGCGGCGTGCGGATATCGATCAGGGTGAGCTTGCCGGCCTCGACGGCGGCCAGGGCCTCGGGGGCCGACAGCACGGCCCCGGCGGCGTGCAGCGCCAGCGGCTGCAGCAGGGCGAACAGCAAGGGCACGATCAGGTAACGCTTCATGACATCTTCCTCAGGAAAGTGACTGCGCTTAAAGACTGCCTCCACCGCGGCAGGTTCCGTCGCCGGCAAAACAGGAAGGGGGCTTGCGCCCCCTTCCGTTCATGCTCAGTCCTGCGAATTGCAGCTCTTCATCAGCTGCATGATACGCACGCCGAGAAACACAAACACGATGATCGAGCCGACGACGCCAAGAATGGCTCCAATTGCAGTGGCATCCATAATGTTATCTCTTGGGTAATGATAAGTGGGGAGTGTGGTGGCCGCCATGACAGGCGGCCGCGCAATCTAGCGAAACAAACACAATGTGTAAACCCTGAAATTTACAGGTGTTTCATGCCACGCAGCGCATGGCGCGGGCAGCCGGTTTGAACCATGCCCCTGTGTCGTGTAGGGTGAAGCGCACACCGTGTCGCGGATTCTGCATGATCGTCACCAGCTTTCTCGCCTTTCTGCTGTTCTTCGTCGCCATCGGCCTGTGGTCGATGCGCCGCAGCCGGCACAACAGCATTGACTACCTGCTCGCCGGCCGCAGCGTGGCGCCCTGGCTCACTGCGCTGTCGGCGGTGGCCACCAACAACAGCGGCTACATGTTCATCGGCCTCATTGGCTACACCTACCTCACCGGCCTCGCGGCGATCTGGATGATGCTGGGCTGGATCGCCGGCGACTTCATCGCCTCCAGCTTCATCCATCGCCAGGTGCGCCTCGCCACCGAACGCCAGGACGTGCACACCTTCAGCGGCCTGCTGTCGCGCTGGCAGGGCGGCAACTATCGCGTGCTGCGCTTCCTCAGCGGCGTGATGATCCTGCTGTTTCTCGGCACCTACGCCGCGGCGCAGCTCTCCGCCGGCAGCAAGGCCCTGCAGGTGCTGTTCGAGTGGGAGCACTGGGCCGGCGCGGTGATGGGGGCGGTGATGGTGCTGCTGTATTCCTTCGCCGGCGGTATCCGCGCCTCCATCTGGACCGATGCGGCGCAGTCCATCGTGATGATCGGCGCCATGTTCCTGCTCATGGCGGCAGCCCTCGACAGCCTGGGCGGCTGGAGTGCCTTCGTGGCGGGGCTGCATGCGGTCGAACCCGGTTACATGCAGCTGTTCCCCGTGGTGGAGGGTTACGGTCCCTGGCTCGGCCCGCTGCTGTTCGTGGCGGGCTGGCTGTTCGCCGGCTTCGGCGTCGCCGGCCAGCCGCACATCATGATCCGCTTCATGGCGCTGGACGATGCAGAAAATCTCCGCGCCGCACGCGCCTGGTACTACGGCTGGTTCACCCTGTTCTGGAGCGCCGCCATCATCGTCGGCATGGGCGCGCGCCTGCTGCTGCCGGAGGTGGCGAGCTTCGACGCCGAACTGGCCTTGCCGACGCTGGCGCTGCAACTGCTGCCCGAGGTGCTGGTGGGCGTGATCCTCGCCGGCATCTTCGCCGCCACCATGTCCACCGCCGACTCGCTGATCCTGAGCTGCGCCGCCGCGCTGACGCGCGACTTCCACTGGCAGAAACAGGATCACTACTGGCTCACCAAGCTGGGCACCGTCGCCGTCACCCTCGGCGCCCTCGCCATCGCCCTGTCCGGCCACAAGAGCGTGTACGACCTGGTGCTCGACGCCTGGGGCGTGCTGGCCTCCGCCTTCGCCCCGCTGCTTGCGGTCTACGCCCTCGGCCAGGGCGTGAGCGAACGGCTGGCCGTCGCCATGCTGATCAGCGGCGTGCTCACCATGTACGGCTGGAGCCTGTACGGGCCGGCGGCGGTGTACGCGGTGGCCCCCGGCATCAGTGCCGGTCTGCTGGTGTTCGTCGCGGCGAAGTCGTTCAGCCGCGGTTTTCGATAAGCGGCCGCAACACCTGCTCGAAGCACTGGCGCTGCTGCGGCGACAGGCTGGCGAGATTGCCGTCATTGGCCAGCAGCAGCTTGGCCACGCCCAGCGCCAGCACCGGATCGAGGCCGCATTCGCCGGCCAGGGCACGGATGGCGGCAGGGTCGTCGTCGTGCAAAAGATTGAGTTGGCGCAAATTCATGGTCGGAACCCGCATGGAGGATGCCGCAGCGTAGCGAGTGGTTTTTTATCGCGCAAGCTGCCGGTAAGCTAGATGCTCATTTTCGATCTGTCAGGAGAGCGCCATGCTTGAAAACCGGGAAGGTCAGCCGGTCCCCTTTGTTGTGTTCCGCGTGCGCCGCGGCCATGAATGGGTCGACCTCACCAGCGACGATATCTTCAAGGACAGGACCGTCATCGTCTTCTCCCTGCCCGGCGCCTTCACGCCCACCTGCTCCTCGTCGCACGTGCCGCGCTACAACGAACTGGCCCCGGTATTCCGCGAGCACGGTGTCGACACCATCGCCTGCATCGCCGTCAACGATACCTTCGTGATGAATGCCTGGCAGGCCGAGCAAAAGGCCGACGAGGTCCTGTTCATCCCCGACGGCAACGGCGAGTTCACCGAGGAGATGGGCATGCTGGTGGACAAGGACGACCTTGGCTTCGGCCGGCGCTCCTGGCGCTACTCCATGCTGGTGAAGAACGGGGTGATCGAAAAGATGTTCATCGAGCCGGACAAACCGGGCGATCCCTTCGAGGTCTCCGATGCGGATACCATGCTGGCCTACATCGCGCCCGACGCGAAGAAGCCGCTGGAGGTGGTGATCTTCACCCGCGACGGCTGCCCCTACTGCGTCAAGGCCAAGGGCCTGCTGCAGGACCGCGGCATCCCCTACGAGGAACTGGTGCTGAACCGCGATTACACCGGCCGCGCCCTGCGCGCCGTCAGCGGCGTCGACATGGTGCCGCAGGTGTTCATCGACGGCGAGCACGTCGGCGGCTCCGACAGGCTGGAGGCCTGGCTGGCGCAGCACCCTTGATGCGGCCGGCGGCACGCCTGCCGGCTGGTCTGTTCCGGTCTCAGTCCATGTAGCTCGTGGCCTCGGTGCCGGGGTCGGGCAGGCCGGCGATGCGCCAGGCCTCGCGGGCGCCGTGGAACAGCCGTTCCACGCAGCGCTGATCCAGGCTGCTGTGCAGGCAGGCCAGGTGCATGGGCGGGGCCGCACCGTACTGCACGAAATGCTCGCGCAAATAGCGGATTACCCGCCAGTGTTCGTCATTCAGGTGCCCGATGCCGTCGGCTTCGGCGAGGTTGGCGGCCATTTGCTCCGTCCAGCGCCCGCTGTCGCACTCCATGCCCAGCTGCCGCAGCCCCATCAGTTCGTGTTCCGTGGTCATGTCACACCTCCTGCGCCAATACCAGACTGTATGAGTCAAGTATAGCCGGCGTTGGCGCGCCGCAAGGAGGTGGCGGGCACTAGCTGCTCAGTGCGGGCACCGCCACGAAGGGGTAGGGGCGTGCTGCGTGCGGTTTGGTGCTGCCGGTGCCATCGATGGAGTTGCGGAACTGCAGGTATTCCCGCTGCGCCTCCTCCTGTGCCTGCATGCGGTAGGCGTCGATGGTGTCGAAGTTGGCCAGCAGGGTGTCGACTACCTTGCGATCCAGGATGTTGCGCTGGGTCAGCTCCACCAGCTTTTCCCGCACGGCGTCCTTGTGCAGCGCGAAGCGGTAGGGGCGCGTCTCCAGCAGGGCGGTGAACACATCGGCGGCGGCGATGATGCGGGCGCCGAGCGGGATGGTGAGGGCGGTGCAGCGACCGGGATAGCCGTTGCCGTCCAGCCGTTCGTGATGCATGGCCGCCCAGTTGCGGATCTCCTCCATCCCTTGCAGCGGCTCGAGGATGCGGTAGGTGTAGTAGGCATGCGATTTGATGGTGCGGAATTCGCTGCTGGTCAGATTGCCGTTTTTCTCGAGAATTTCCGCCGGAATGGCCAGCTTGCCGATGTCGTGCAGATAGCCGGCCACCTTGATCTTCTGGCATTCGGTTTCGGAGAAGCCGATCAGGTTGGCCAGCACCGAGGCGACGGTGGCCACGCCGCTGGAGTGGGTGGCGGTGAAGCGGCAGCGGAAGTCGATGATGTGGGCCAGCAGTTCGGCGAAATCCAGCAGGTCGTCGTTTTCCAGTTCCACCGAGTAGTTGCGGCAATTGGCCACCAGCACCTGTTCCAGGGTAGGCGAGACGACATCCAGCCAGAAGCGTTCCTTCCAGGCCAGTTCGGAGAAGGCGTCCACCTGGTCCGGATCGAACTTGCTGCCCGAGCCGCGGGCGATGGTGGCGACGATGCGGTCCACCTGCTCCAGGATCGGCTGGTTCTTGTCGATCAGCACGTCGATGCGATCGGCCAGAAACAGCAGATTGGATTCCATGGGGGCGACGTGCCCGAGCCGGTCGCTGTCGGCATATTCCGTGTGATGGTAGCGAATGATGGTGGAAACGCCGGAAAAGTTGCGGAATTTGTTCAGCAGCAGGTAGCCGGCCTCGCAGTGCTGGTTGGTGTCGGCGGCATCGTCATAGGCCAGCAGGCGATCGCGCTCGTGGATGGAAAGCACGCCGATATCGTGCAGCAGGCCGGCGATGACCAGGTCGTACTGGGTCTTCTGCGGGGCGCCCATCTCGCGGGCAATCTGGTTGGCGATATAGGCCACCCGCTTGTGGTGGTTGGCGATACGGCTATCGATGTGGTCGACGGCGCTGGCGATGGAGACAACAAAATCCAGCAAATTAATCGAACGTGGGGTGAACATGCGACAACTCCCTGTCATTGATACGTCAAATATCCTGGGTGCCCTGGCATGGGCGACAGTCTGGCAGCGAAATATTACAGCCAATGTCCCGGGAGATTATACGGAATCTGCTTAGCCAACAGGCGGTGCGTATGCTGGACCGGGCATATCCCTAGCTCCTTGATAAAGATCAAGGCGGCAACATCTGTTGTATTTCAGCATGGCGCCTGTGGCAAATGCCAGATTAATTTATTGATATTTATCAAATATTTTACGCGGCTGAACGGGGCCGCTCATGGATCTGTCCTGAGGAGAAAAGGGATGTTCTATTTCGTGTGGGATTCCAGTCTCGAAACCGGTATCGACGTCATCGATACCCAGCACCGCCAGATCGTCGATTACATCAACCGCCTGCACGATGCCATTGCCGAAAACAACCGGCTCACCATCCATGAAGTGCTGGATCAGGTGGTCAATTACACCCTGACCCACTTCGCCTTCGAGGAAAAGATGATCGAGCGGGCGGGCTACCCCCACTGCGAGGCACACAAGGAGGTGCATCGGGTATTCACCGAGCGGGTCCAGCATTACCGCGTCCGCATGGCGCATGGCGAGGACGTGGCCAAGAAGCTGCTGTCCGACCTGCGTATCTGGCTCACCAATCACATCAAGAACGAAGACCGCGACTTTGCGCCGCTGGTCAAGGCGCATCTCCAGGGCGGTGAGGACAAGGGCTGGCTTTCCAAGACCCTGAGCCGCATGTTCTCCCGCTAGCGGCGGGTTGGCGCGCTGCAGCTCGTCCTGCAGACCCCTCAGCCGTCATCCCGCATCGCCCGCACCCGCAACTGGCCGCAGCCGCCGTCGACGTCCTGTCCGGCGGAGTTGCGCAGCTTGGTGAGCACGCCGTGGCGCTGCAGGTAGCTGGCCATCGCGACGGTGCGTTCCGCCGCCGGGCGGCGGTGGCCCATACCCTCGTTGCTGTTGTAGGGGATCAGGTTCATCACCGCGTATTTGCCCTTGAGCAGACGCACGATGCCGTCCAGTTCCTCCTGTGTATCGTTGATGCCCTCCAGCAAGGTCCACTGGTACTGGATGGGGTAGCGCATGGTGCGGGCGTAATCCTCGCCCAGGGCCACCAGCTCCGCCGGGTCGAGGCGCGGCGCCTTGGGCAGCAGGCGGGCGCGCAGCGCGCCATCGGTGGAGTGCAGCGACAGGGCCAGTGCCGGCTTCACCGCACAGTGCGGCAGGCGCGCGAACACGCGCCGGTCGCCCACGGTGGAAAACACCAGATTGGTGTAGCCCACGGCGCCCAGGGTGCCGAGCAGTTCGATGGCCTCCAGCACGTTGTCCAGGTTGTGCGCCGGCTCGCCCATGCCCATGAACACCACCTTCTTCACCGGCCGCAGCCGCCGCGCCAGCGCCACCTGCGCCACGATCTCCGCGCTGCTCAGCTGGCGCAGCAGACCGTCGCGCCCGGTCATGCAGAATACGCAGCCCACGGCGCAGCCCACCTGGGTCGACACACACACGCCGCCGCGCGGCAGCAGCACGCTCTCCACCGTCTGGCCGTCGCCCAGTTCCACCAGCAGGCGCACGGAGTCGTCGGTGCCGGGATGGGCGGAGCGCACCCGGGCCAATTGTTCCAGTTCGGCCTGAATCTCCGGCAGCGCGCGGCGCAGCGTCAGCGGCATCACGTCTTCCACCGCCTGCCGTTTGGTGCCGAGCGGCAGCGCCTGCAGCCAGGCACGCAGGAAGCGCCCCTCGTGGGCAGGCCTGGCGCCGTGATGGCGTAAAAGCTGGCGGAGATCGTCGATACGCATGGGGAGCGCATGATAGCCGGAAACCTCCGTGCGCTCCTCCCCCACCTGCCCACGCCACCGGAGCGCGTATAGTTAAGCCATGGCAGACGACACTCCCATCCTGCTGTTCGGCGCCTTCGATCGCCACAACTTCGGCGATCTGCTGTTTCCCCACATCGCTGCCGCCCTGCTGCCGGGGCGCCGGTTGATTCACGCCGGTCTCGCCGCGCGCGATCTGCGCCCTTGCGGCGGCCACCAGACCCGCGCCATCGCGCAACTGGCGGTGGAGCTGCGCGACCAGCCGCTGCACATCCTGCACGTCGGCGGCGAACTGCTCGCCTGCGATGCCTGGCAGGCGGCAGTGATGTTGCAGACGCCGGAGCAGGCGCAGGAAATCATCGCCCGCAACGAGCGTGATCCCGCGCTGCGCCGCACCTGGGCCGCGCAGACTCTCGGTCTAGGCGACGAGGCCCCGTACTGCATCGCCCGTGAGCTGTTTCCTGCTGCGAAGCAGGTGAGTTATTGCGCTGTCGGCGGTGTGGAGCTGGCACAGCGCGATGCCGTGATGCAAAACGAGGTGATGGAGAAACTGTGCCGTGCCGACAGCGTGAGCGTGCGCGATCAGGCAACACAATCCCATCTCGCTGCCGTGGCTACCGATGTTGCGTTGACGCCCGACCCGGCCGTCATGGTGGCAGAGCTGTTCGGGGATGAAATCAAACAGCATGCCCGCCACGGCGAACCGGCGCAGGTGCGCGCCGCCTTTCCGCAGGGTTATCTCGCCGTGCAGCTGAGCGCCGATTTCGGCGACGATGCGACATTGGCCGCCATCGCGGCACAGCTCGACGCGATCGCCCGCGCCAGCGGATTCGCCATCGTCCTGTTTCGCGCCGGTGCCGCGCCCTGGCATGACGACCTCGCCTGCTACCGTCGCCTCGCCGCCTGTATGCACGCCCCCGCGATCTGGCTATTCACATCGCTGCATCTGTGGGATATCTGCGCCCTCATCGCGCACAGCCGCGGCTACTGCGGCAGCAGTCTGCACGGCCGCATCGTCGCCATGGCGCATGGCCTGCCGCGCCTCAACGTGCAGCCGGCGGCGGTGGCAACACATCCCTCCAAACAACAGGCCTATTGTCGGTGTTGGGAGCTGCCCGGACTGCCCGTGCAGGTGGCGGTGGGAGAGATCGCCGCCGCCTGGTCTGCCGCATCTGCCGTGCCACAGGCCATGCTGCGACAACTCGCAGCAGAGTTGGCCCAGGAATATCGTGGTTGTTTCACAGCGCTTGTCGCGGCCCTGACGTGACAGCACATACGACACTTCCGTCGCCACTTTAATCTCTGTTTAAGTTTCACTCGCCATACTTCCCGCCACTGAAATGGTTGCGGGAAACCTGTCATGCAATTAACCCCTGTCGTGTTGGCCCTGTGCCTGGCGCTGGCCGCCACCAGCGGCCATGCTGCCGCGGATGAAACGTTTGCTGCGCCGCTGGTGGGCATCAGCGCCGAGCTGAAACTGAATGATGTCTACGTGGCGGCACTGGGCGGTGACCCGCGCCGCGGCCTCGCCGAGGCCTCGCGGCAGGAGGCCGCGGCGCTGGCGGCGCGCGCCGACAGCCTGCTGGCCGGTGCGCCGGCACTGACCCTGCGGCACCAGACCGATCAGGCCGGTACCGACCGCGGCCTGCGCGAGTGGGAGGCGAATGTGGAACTGCCGCTGTGGCGCTGGGGCCAGCGTGCGGCGAGCCGCAACCAGGCTACGAGCATAGGTGAGCTGGCCGGCGCCCAGGGACAGGTGCTGCAGCTGGATGTGGCCGGCCGCGTGCGCGATGTCCTGTGGTCGCTGGCGCTGGCCGAAGAACAGCGTCATCTGGCCGAGCAGGCCTGGCACACCGCGCAGACCCTGGAGCAGGACGTGCAGCGCCGGGTCGAGGCCGGCGATCTGGCCGAGGCCGACCTGCTGCTGGCGCGCGATGACACCCTGGCCAGGCAGGACGAGTATCTGCTCGCCGTGAGCGAGGTACGCACGGCGGAAAAGAGCTATCTGCTGCTGTCCGGCCTGCCGCGGCGGCCGGCCGAGTTCAGCGAGGTGCAAAGCCCCCGCCGCCGCATCGAGGCGGATCACCCCTTGCTGCTGGAGGCGCAGCGCCGTGTCGAGCATGCGCAGGCGGAACTGCAGCGGGCGCGTGCGGCGGGCAGCGACAATCCCATGCTCATCGTGGGAACCCGGCGTGATCAGGAGCCGGTGACAGAGACCAGCCACGACAGCATCGGCGTGGCGTTGCGTCTGCCCTTCGGCGGCAGCCGCCATGCCGGCCCCGCCATCGCAGCGGCCAACAATCAGCTGGTGCAGGCACAAAGCGAACAGCTGGCGCTGCAACGCGAGCTGGAACTTGCTCTGCATGATGCGCAGCAGGCGTTGGCAACACTGCGCAGCGAGCTGGAGCTGGCACGGCAGCAACATCAGATGGCGCAGGAAAACCTGCGCATGGCGCGCCTGGCATTTGACCTGGGCGAAATCGATCTGGTGCAGCGTCTGCGTGTCCAGACCCGCGCCTACACCGCCGAACGAACCCTCAACGTGCGCACGCTGCAATTGCAGCAGGCCATCGCCCGCTACAACCAAGCTGTTGGAGAAACGCTATGAAGTCGCTGTTGCCCGCTTTCGTCCTGGCCGGAATGATGTCTCTGCCGCTCCACGCCGCCGACCTGCCTGCCGAGGACGTGGTCATGACACCGGCCCAGCAGCAGACCCTGGGGATTACCACGCTGGCGCCGGAGACGGTGAGCACGGTGGCCGGCCAGGAACTGCCGGCGCTGGTGACGGTGGCGCCGGACCAGGTGCACCTGATCGCGGCGCCGCAGGCCGGCCTGCTGGAATACATGCCAAGCGCGGTGGGTGACGAGGTCATGGAAGACCAGGTGATTGCCCGCCTCAAGAGCCCCGAACTGGTGAGCCTGCAGCGTGACTTTCTGCAAACACTGAGTCAGCAGCGCCTGGCGCAGACCGCCATGACACGTGACGAGATGCTGTTCAAGGAAGGCGTCATTGCCCGTCGCCGCTATCTGGAAACCCAGAGCGCATTCGAGGAAATGAATGCGGCACTGGAGGAGCGGCGTCAGGCCCTGTTGCTGGCGGGCATGGCGGCGCGGGATATAGCCGCGCTGCAACAGAATCGCCGCCTCACGACCACGCTGCAGGTGCGCGCGCCGATTACCGGCGTGGTCATCGAACGCCTCGCCGAGCCGGGCCAGCGTCTCACCATGAGCGACCCCATCTACCGCCTCGCCAATCTCGACCCGCTGTGGCTGGAGATCCGCGTGCCGCTGGAGCAGTTGCCCAGCCTGGCGGCCGGCGCCGAGGTCAAGGTGGCGGGGCTGGGTGCGGCGGGGCACCTGCTGAGCGTGGGCCGCGACGTCGATGCCGCAAGCCAGACGGTGCGGGTGCGCGCCGAGCTGACCGCCGGTTCCGGTGCCCTGCGCCCCGGTCAGTATGTGCAGGCCTCCATCGCCGGTGTGGCCGGCACGGATCGCTATCAGCTGCCCGCTGCGGCCGTGGTGCGCAGCGGCCAGCACAGCATCGTGTTCGTGCAGACGGCGACGGGCTTCTCGCCGCGTATCGTCGAGGTGCTGGGCACGCAGGATGGCAAGACCGTGTTCGTCGCCCGGTTCGCGCCGCAGGAGCGCGTCGCGGTTACCGGCCTGGCGGCCGTGAAAGGCGCCGCCATGGGCCTTGGTGGGGGTGAGTGATGCTGGCGCGCCTGATTCAGTTTGCCCTGACCCAGCGCCTGCTGGCGCTGCTGGCCGTGCTGGTGCTGGTGGGTGCGGGAACGCTGGCATTCCAGAACATCCCCATCGATGCCTTTCCGGACATCTCGTCGACGCAGGTGAAGATCATCATCAAGGCGCCGGGCATGACGCCGGAGGAAGTGGAGCAGCGCATCACCGCCCCCATCGAGGTGGAGATGCTGGGCATCCCGCATCAGGTGATGCTGCGCTCGGTGGCCAAGTACGCACTGACCGACATCACCGTCGATTTCGAGGATGGCACGGACATTTACTGGGCGCGCCAGCAGGTGGCCGAGCGGCTGAATGCCATCTGGGCCGATCTGCCTGCGGACATCAGCGGCGGCATGGCGCCGATGACCACGCCGCTGGGCGAGATGTTCATGTTCACCATCGAAGGCGACACGCTGGATGCGATGGACAAGCGCAGCCTGCTCGACTGGACCATCCGCCCCGCCTTGCGCACCGTGCCGGGTGTGGCGGACGTCAACGCCCTCGGCGGTCTGGCCCGTGCCTATGAAGTGGTGCCCGATGCCGCACGCATGAACGCGCGTGGTGTGGGCATGGCCGAGCTGATGGCGGCGCTGGAAGAAAACAACCGCAACGACGGTGCCGGCCGCCTCAGCGAGGGCGACGAGGCCCTGCTGGTGCGCGCCGAGGGGCGCATCCGCTCCGTGGAAGACGTGCGCGCCATCGTGGTCAAGATTGCGGCGGGCGTGCCGGTGCGGGTCGGCGAAATCGCCACGGTGCGTATCGGCGCCATCACGCGCTATGGTGCGGTGACGCGCAATGGCGTAGGCGAGGCGGTCGAAGGCCTGGTCCTCGGCCTGCGCGGCGCCAATGCACGCACGGTGGTGGAAGGGGTACAGGCCAAGCTGGATGAGCTGGCGCCGACGCTGCCGCAGGGCATCACCATCAACGTGTTCTACAACCGCGGCGACCTGGTGGACAAGGCGGTGAACACGGTAAGCAAGGCGCTCACCGAGGCCATCGTCCTGGTGCTGCTCCTGCTGGTGCTGTTCCTCGGCAATCTGCGTGCCGCGCTTACGGTGGCACTGGTGTTGCCGCTGGCGGCGCTGGCCACCTTCATCCTGATGCGCCAGTTCGGCATGTCCGCCAACCTGATGAGTCTGGGCGGCCTGGCCATCGCCATCGGCATGCTGGTGGACGCGGCCGTGGTGGTGGTGGAGAACATCGTCACCCATCTCGCGCACGGCGAGCAGCAGCAGCGCCTGCCGCGCATGCACCTGATCTATCGTGCCGTGCGCGAGGTCAGCGTTCCGGTTACCTCGGGCATCCTGATCATCATCATCGTGTTCCTGCCGCTGCTGACCCTGCAGGGGCTGGAGGGCAAGCTGTTCATTCCGGTCGCCCTTACCATCGTCTTCGCCCTGGCCGGATCGCTGCTGCTGTCGCTGACGGCGATCCCGGTACTGGCCTCGTTCCTGCTGAAGAAGGTCAGCCATGAGGACCCCTGGGTGGTGCGGCAGGTGATTCGCTACTACATGCCGCTGCTGCGCTGGTGTCTGGCCAAGCCGCAGCCGATCATCATCGGTGCCCTGGTGCTGCTGCTGGTGACCGGTGTCGTCTACACCCGCATTGGCAAGACCTTCATGCCCACCATGGATGAGGGCAGTCTGCTGGTGCAGCTGGAAAAGCTGCCGTCCATCAATCTGGAGCAGTCGGTGGCGCTGGACCTGCGCGTGCAGCGCGCACTGCTGGAGAATGTTCCGGAGATCACCGGCGTGATCGCCCGCGTCGGCTCCGATGAACTGGGCCTCGATCCGATGGGGCTGAACGACACCGACAGCTTTCTGGTGCTGAAGCCGCAGGACGAGTGGCGCATGGAGAGCAAGGAAGAGCTGATCGATGCCATCCGCCAGGTGATGAACGACATTCCGGGCCTCAACTATGGCTTCACCCAGCCCATCGAGATGCGCATCTCCGAGATGCTGACCGGCGTGCGCGGCGATGTCGCGGTGAAGATCTTCGGCACCGATGTCACGGAGCTGGACGCCCAGGTGCAGCGGGTCACCGCCTTGCTGAACGGCATCCCCGGCGCGGAGGACGTGCGCACGGCGGAAAATTCCGGCGTGCAGTATCTGCAGGTCGTCATCGACCGGCTGGCCGCGGGCCGCCTCGGCCTGTCGATCAATGAACTGG
>Ga0172382_10009413_pt1 | contig 13343 bp, 12 predicted proteins | sample Leawel138RmetaG_FD_122245 | JGI IMG/M metagenome (GOLD analysis project Ga0172382, IMG submission 122245) | Leachate microbial communities from a municipal landfill in Southern Ontario, Canada - Leachate well 138R metaG | ecosystem: Engineered > Solid waste > Landfill > Unclassified | place...
CCGTGAAGCGCGTGGCGCGGCTTGCCCGCATTGCCGTGACCGAGGAGGAGGCCGGCCGCATGACCGGCGAGCTGAACGTCATTCTCGGCTTCGTCGAGCAGCTCGGCGAGGTCGATGTCGAGGGCGTCGAGCCGATGACGTCCGTCATCCCCATCGCGATGAGGAAGCGCGAGGATCGCGTCACCGACGGCGACAAGGCCGCCGACATCGTCGCCAACGCGCCGGCGACCGAGGAGAATTTCTTCCTCGTGCCCAAGGTGGTGGAGTAGCAAGCCCCCGCCTGCACGACGCCCGCTTTTTCATGAAAAGAAGTTTTCCCGATGACCGACCTGACGACACTGACGATTGCCGAAGCGCGGGCGAAGCTGCGCGGCAAGGAATTTTCGGCCGTCGAGCTGACGGATGCCTATCTCGCGGCCATCGACGCCTTCAATCCCACCTTCAACGCCTATGTCGCCGTCACCCATGACAAGGCGCGCCAGATGGCGAAGGCGTCAGATGACAGGCTGGCGAAGGGGGAAGGCGGTGCGCTCGAAGGCATCCCGCTCGGCATCAAGGACCTGTTCGCCACCGAAGGAGCCCACACGCAGGCGGCGAGCCACATCCTCGACGGTTTCCAGCCGCGCTACGAATCGACGGTGACGGCCAATCTGTGGGCCGACGGCGCGGTCATGCTCGGCAAGCTCAACATGGACGAGTTCGCCATGGGCTCGTCCAACGAGACTTCCTTTTACGGTCCCGTCAAGAACCCGTGGCGCGCCGAGGGGTCGAATCTCGACCGCGTGCCCGGCGGCTCCTCCGGCGGTTCGGCGGCGGCCGTCGCGGCAAGGCTGTGCGCCGGCGCCACCGCCACCGACACCGGCGGCTCGATCCGCCAGCCGGCCGCCTTCACCGGCACGGTCGGCATCAAGCCTACCTATGGCCGCTGCTCGCGCTGGGGCATCGTCGCCTTCGCCTCCTCGCTCGATCAGGCCGGGCCGATCGCCCGCGACGTGCGCGACGCCGCGATCCTGCTGAAGTCGATGGCCTCGGTCGATCCGAAGGACACCACCTCGGTGGACCGCCCGGTGCCGGACTACGAGGCCGCGCTCGGCCGCTCGCTCAAGGGCGTGAGGATCGGCATCCCGAGGGAATATCGCGTCGAGGGCATGCCCGACGAGATCGAGGCGCTGTGGCAGAAGGGCATTGCCTGGCTCAAGGACGCGGGCGCGGAGATCGTCGATATCTCGTTGCCGCACACGAAATACGCGCTGCCGACCTATTATATCGTCGCACCGGCCGAAGCCTCCTCCAACCTCGCCCGCTATGACGGCGTGCGCTACGGCCTGCGCGTGCCCGGCCGCGACATCGTCGAGATGTACGAGAACACCCGCGCCAAGGGTTTCGGGCAGGAGGTCAAGCGCCGTATCATGATCGGCACCTATGTGCTGTCGGCCGGCTACTACGACGCCTATTACGTGCGCGCGCAGAAGGTGCGCACCCTGATCAAGCGCGATTTCGAGGACGCCTTCCATGCCGGGGTCGATGCGATCCTGACGCCGGCGACGCCCTCGGCCGCCTTCGGCATCGCCGATCAGGAACTCGCCGCCGATCCGGTCAAGATGTACCTGAACGACGTGTTCACGGTGACGGTCAACATGGCTGGGCTGCCGGGCATCGCGGTTCCCGCCGGTCTGGACGGGCAGGGGCTGCCGCTCGGCCTCCAGCTGATCGGCCGGCCCTTCGACGAGGAGACGCTGTTTTCCGCCGCGCACGCGGTCGAGCAGGCCGCCGGCCGGTTCGAGCCGCGCAAATGGTGGTAGCACGCGGCTTGCTGCTTCCCGCCGCCGACCTCGCCGCGCCGGCGGGGCGGGCGTGAGCGGCCCATGTTCTTCTATCTCTCCAAGCTGTTCTGGATCGTCGCCCAGCCGGTCAATCTGGTCGCCTTCCTGATCCTCATCGGCATTGTTCTCGCCTTCTTCCGTTTCAGGCGGCTCGCGCTGTTCTTCTCCTCGGCCGGCTTCGTCGTGCTCGCGCTCGGCATATGGACCAGCCTCGGCGCGGTCCTTCTCCACCCGCTGGAAGATCGCTTCCGCCGCCCCGATCCCGCACCTGCCGACGTCGCCGGCATCATCGTGCTCGGCGGCGGCTTCGAGGGCGGGGTCAACCTCGCCCGCGGCGGCTACGAGCTGAATGCATCGGGCGACCGCTTCGTCGAGGCGGCCATCCTTGCCCGCCGCTATTCCGATGCGCGCGTCGTCGTCACCGGCGGCACCGGCACGCTGGTGCTCGCCGGCGAGGGTGACGGCGATACCGCGCCGCGCCTGCTGACGGCGCTGGGCGTTGCCCCCGAGCGGCTCACCATGGAAAGCCGCTCGCGCGACACCTATGAGAATGCGCTGTTCACCCGCGAGATGGTGCGGCCGCAGCCCGGCGAGACCTGGCTGCTCGTCACGTCGGCCTTTCACATGCCGCGCGCGGTCGGCCTGTTCCGCAGGGCCGGCTTCGAAATCGTGCCGTGGCCGGTCGATTATCAGACCGCCGGCACGGAGCGGCTGGGGCCGGCGCGGGACAACGCGCTGGATTCGCTGCGCAACCTCACGCTGGCGATTCGGGAATGGACCGGCCTTGCCGCCTATCGCGCCACGGGCCGCATCGACCGCATCCTGCCCGATTGAGCCGACACGGTTTCGCCACGCAGCTTGACGATCTCTTAACAGCAGGCCGCAGGCGCAATCGCTTGATTTGGCACGATTTTAAGCGTTTCAACCGTTTGAGTTTCCCGCCCTCGCCACGGTTCCGCCTTTTTGTGCGTTGCGAAAAGCCGGCGAAAGGGCTATCAAGCCGCCCTGACGGGTGGGGCCGTCGCGGCTTGTCTCGGGTCGCATACGGGATCGAGATGGAACTGAAGAACAGGAAAAACATGGACGAGAGCGTTCAGAAATCCTGCTGGGGCGTCACCGCCAAGGCAGTGATCGGCTTCGCCGGCATCATGATGCTGGCCTGGCTTTTCGGAGGCCCGGAAGTCGCGATGGTCGTGGCCGGCGGCTGAGAGCCATCCCTCCCAAGGATACGGAATTTGCGAGAACGCGGCCCGAGAGGCCGCGTTCTGCTTTTTGGGGCCGCCTGTTGCCTAATGCCGGGAAAGGCGCGAAACATCGGGTGACCGCATTCGGAGACCGCAATGTTCCTTTCCGTGTTCGAGATGTTCAAGATCGGCATCGGCCCGTCCTCCTCGCATACGATGGGGCCGATGACGGCCGCCGTCCGCTTCCTCGACGAGATCGCGCGCGGCGACTGGCCGCGCCCGGCGCAGGCCAGCGTTCATCGCCTGAAGGCGAGCCTGCACGGCTCGCTCGCCTATACGGGAATCGGCCACGGCACCGACCGCGCCGTCATCCTCGGCCTGACCGGGCTGACGCCGCTGACGGTCGACCCTGATACGGCTGATGCCGTGCTCGACGCGGTGGCGCGGACGAAGCGCGTTTCGCCGCCCGGCCATCCCGCCTACCGTTTCGATCCGGCGGCCGACCTCGTGCTGGACAAGAAGACGCCGCTGCCCGGCCACGCCAACGGCATGGCGTTCAGCGCCTGGGACAAGCAGGGGCGGATGCTGCTGCGCCGCGTCTATTTTTCCATCGGCGGCGGCTTCGTCGTCTCGGAGGAGGAATTGCAGCGGCTCAAGGCCGAGGGCCCGGTGCGCGGCAGCGGCGACAAGGGCGTGCCCTATCCGTTCCGCACGGCCAGGGAGATGCTGGCCATGGCGGCGAGGAGCGGCCTTTCCGTCGCCGCCATGAAGCGCGCCAACGAGGAGGCGCACATGCCGCGCGCGGAGCTGGATGCCGGTCTCGACCGCATCTGGGAGGCGATGCGCGCCTGCATCGAGCGCGGCGTCTCGCGCGAGGGCATCATGCCTGGCGGGCTCAAGGTCAGGCGCCGCGCCGCGCGCCTGCACGACAGGCTGCTGGAGGATTCGACCCGCAACATGCCCAATCCGCTTCTGGCCAATGACTGGCTCTCGGTCTACGCCATGGCGGTCAACGAGGAGAACGCCGCCGGCGGCCGCGTGGTCACGGCGCCGACCAATGGCGCGGCCGGGGTGATGCCGGCGGTGATGCGCTACTGGCTGCATTTCCATGTCGAGGCCGATGCCGCCTCGATCCGCGACTTCCTGCTGACGGCTGCGGCCGTGGGCGGGATAATCAAGCACAACGCCTCGATCTCGGGCGCCGAGGTCGGCTGCCAGGGCGAGGTCGGCTCGGCCTCGGCCATGGCCGCCGCCGGCCTCTGCGCCGTGATGGGCGGCACGCCGGCCCAGGTCGAGAACGCGGCCGAGATCGCGCTCGAGCATCACCTCGGCATGACCTGCGACCCCGTCGCCGGGCTGGTGCAGGTGCCGTGCATCGAGCGCAACGCGCTCGGCGCGGTCAAGGCGGTGACGGCCGCCTCGCTGGCGATCAAGGGCGACGGCACCCATTTCGTGCCGCTCGACGCGGCCATCGAGACCATGCGCCAGACCGGCCTCGACATGAACGAGCGCTACAAGGAGACGAGCCTCGGCGGGCTGGCGGTGAACGTGGTGGAATGTTGAACGGAGAGTGAGTAGGGAATAGGGAGTAGTGAGTAGGGGCTCCCTATTTCGTCCCTCTTCACTATTCTCTACTCACTCTGGAATCCCATGCCTCTCCACCTCATCAAACTCTGCGTCGGCTGCGACAGCGTCGAGGATCTCGAGGAATGGATCGCGGAGAAGCTGGAGGAGAAGCGCCGCGGCGGTCTTCCGGTCGAGCATTTCCACACCACGCGCATGGTGCCGAAGCGCGTCGACGGTCTTCTCGACGGCGGCTCGCTCTACTGGATTGTCAAGGGCGGCGTGCAGTGCCGCCAACGTCTGGTCGATGTCCGGCCTTTCACCGATGCCGAGGGCGTGGGGCGCTGCCGGCTGATCCTCGATCCGGTGGTGACGCGTACCGAGTGGCAACCGCGCCGGCCGTTCCAGGGCTGGCGTTATCTCGACCCCAAGGACGCGCCGGGCGATCTCGCCGGAGCTGGGACGGCCGAGGAAATGCCGCTTCATCTGCGCCGCGAGCTCGCAGCCCTCGGCCTGCTGTAACCGCGCGCGGGGCTTGCAAGCGGCCCGCCGCAGGCACATCTTGCCAGACATGAGCACCGACAAGACGCCCATGCGCAAGGACGCGCCGCCGACGCCGGAGGAAAGGCGCTCGGACAGCGCGGCAATCGACGCCTTCGTGCGCCATGCGCGGGCGCTGGCCAATCAATCCGGCGAGGGGGCCGGCAAGGAGGGAGGCCGGCTGATCCTGGCGCTTGACGCCACCATGAGCCGCCAGCCGACCTGGGACCTCGCCTGCCGGCTTCAGGGCGAGATGTTCGATGCGGTGGGCCAAGTGGGCGGCAGGACGGGCGGTCTTTCTGTCCAGCTCGTCTATTTCCGCGGCTTTGGCGAGTGCCGCGCCTCGCGCTTCGTGCGCGACACCGGCGCGCTGAAAAGCCTGATGACGCGCATCGACTGCCGCGGCGGCCATACCCAGATCGGCAAGGTGCTGGCCCATGCGCTGAAGGAGACGGAGCGGCAGAAGGTCGACGCGCTCGTCTATATCGGCGACGCGATGGAGGAGAAGACCGACGACCTGGCCGAGAAGGCCGGCCGGCTCGGCCTGCGCGGTGTGCCGGTCTTCGCCTTTCAGGAAGGGCACGACCCGGTCGCCGAGACCGCGTTCCGCGAGATCGCCCGGCTTTCGAAAGGTGCGTGGTTCCGCTTCGACGCCAATGCCGCCGACACGCTGTCGAAGCTGCTCTCGGCCGTCGCCGTCTTCGCGTCGGGCGGGCTGAAGGCGCTGGAGGCGAGGGGGCGTCCCGAGGACCGGCTGATGATCGAGCATCTGCGCAAGGCGGGCGGACGCGGATGACGGTGCTTTTCTATCTCGTCGCCGGCATTTTCGTCGCCGGCCTGCTCGGCGCGGCCTTCCTGCGCCTCGATGCAGCGCGGCTGGCTACCGGCCTGCGCGTCGCCGGACCCGTGGCGGTCGGCCTTTTCGGCGTCGTCCTCCTGCTCGCCGGGCGCGCCGGGTTGGGCGGTATGCTGATCTCGGGCGCGCTCGCCTGGTACATGAATGCGCAGCGCGTCAAGGCCGCGCGGCCGACGCCGGGAAGGCGCTCGACCGTGCGCAGCGCTGCGCTTGAAATGGAGCTCGACCACGACAGCGGCATGCTCGAAGGCACCGTGCTGACCGGCAGAAGCGAGGGAAGGCGGCTCGGCGACATGTCGCTGGAGGAGTTGCTCGACCTCGGCCGCGAGCTCGAGGCCGACGCCGAGAGCGTGCAGCTACTCGAAGCCTATCTTGACAGCCGTTTTCCCGTCTGGCGCGAGCACGCGCAGGCGGATGCGGGCCGGCGGCAGGCTGGCGCGCCAGCTTCGGGCGCCATGACCAAGCAGGAGGCCTACGAGATCCTTGGTCTTGAAGCGGGAGCCTCCGCGGCGGAAATCCGCAAGGCGCATCGCCGCCTGATGCAGCGCCTGCACCCCGATCTCGGCGGTTCCTCGTTCCTTGCGGCGCGGATCAACGAGGCCAAGGAAATTCTGCTGGACGGTCACAGGTAACTCCCGTTTTACGCGTACTGGACAGGACGGCTCAAAGCTGCGCCGCGAAGCAGTCGATCTTCTGCTTCTTGAGCGCGTTGCAGGTGCTCCATGCCTGGTTCTTCGATTCGAACCCTCCGAAGCGGGCGCGGTAATAGACCGTGCCCTTGTTCTCGAATTCCTCGATGAAGGCGTTGGCCGAGCCGAGCAGGCCGGAGGCTTCCTTGCCGGTGCGCACCAGCGCCGCGAACGCTTCCGACTGCGAGGGCGAGGAGGCGATCTGCACCGCCCAGCCCGATATCGGCGCGGTCGAGGCCGTCTGCACCGGGTCCACGCCCTCGGCCGGGAAGCGCCCCTCGACGGATGTCGGCGTCGGCACGGGCGCGGACGGCACCGGGACGGTGCTGCGCGGCGTCGGCGCATAGGCCGCGGCGGCGACGGGCGCCTGGGCGACATCGACGCTGGCGCCGGTGGGGCGGAAGGCCGGCATGGGAATGTTGGTGCGCGGTAGCGCGACGGCGGCCGCCGCGACCGCGCCGGTGCCGGGGGTGGCCCGGCGCGAGGCGACGAGCGGCCCGCTGTCCTTGCGCGAGGCGCGCGGCAGGTGCTCGCGGATCAGCGCCGCCATGTGGTCGTCGCGCGAGCGGCCCGACTTGCCGCCCATGACCACGGCCACCACCGAGCGGCCATTGCTCTGCACCGAGGTGACGAGGTTGAAGCCCGAAGCGCGCGTATAGCCGGTCTTGATGCCGTCCACGCCCTTGATGCGGCCGAGCAGGCGGTTGTGGGTGGTGATGCGCTGCTTGCCGTAGGCGAAGGAGCGGGTGGAGAAGTAGTCGTAGCGGCGCGGGAAGTGCTCGCGCAGCGCGATGCCCAGGATCGCCATGTCGCGGGCGGTCGTGTATTGCTGGCTGTTCGGCAGGCCGTGGGCGTTGCGGAACTGCGTCGAGTTCATGCCGAGTTGCTTGGCCTTGGCCGTCATCATCCGGGCGAAATTCGCTTCCGAGCCGCCGAGCAGCTCCGCGAGCGCCGTCGAGACGTCGTTGGCCGAGCGGGTGACGAGCGCGCGGATCGCCGTATCGACGGTGATCGAGCCGCCGGCGCGGACGCCGAGCTTGGTCGGCGGCTCGGACGCCGCGTTCTTCGAGAACGGCACCTGCGTCTTTTCGGAGATGCGGCCCGCCTCGATCGCCTCGAGGACGAGATAGATCGTCATCATCTTCGTCAGCGAAGCCGGAAAGCGCCGCGCATTGGCGTTGCTTTCGTACAACACCCGGCCGGTATTGGCGTCGATGACATAGGCCGCGTAGCGGGGATTGGCCGCCGCCTGCTGCGTCAGGCCGGCGAGAGCCAGACCGAGCGCGATGATGAGAAAACCCGCATATCCGACGATCCGCGAAAGAAAGCCCGCCGACGCTTTACGCACAACCATACCTGTCACGCCCGATTGTTATCCGTGAAATTTCGGAGCGCCCGCCGCACCCTGAAGCGGCACGATAATCGCCGGGCCGTTACCAATCCGTTTATGGTAACCGGCCCGTTCACCATTTCGCTCAAGAGTAAATTAAAACAGGCCGGGTGCCTCGCCGCGGGTCGCGAATCGTGCGCCCCTTGACAAATTGTGCGGTGCAACATAAATGAGCTGCAACGCATCACGGATGCGCCGAAGGTCCCTAAGGCCCTTAAGGGACCTCCAGGAACCCCAAGGAAAGGAACCCGTCATGGTTCAGTCGCTCGAAGACGCCGGCAAGGCCGGCAAGGAATTTCTCGACGCCGGCCTGAAGAACTTCGCCTCGCTGTCGAAGAACGTGCAGGCGCTTGCCGTCGAGGCCACCGAATATTCGCGCAAGTCGTTCGAGGAAGGCACCGCCGCCCTCGAGAAGCTGACCGGCGCCCGCTCGCTGGAGAAGGCGGTCGAGATCCAGACCGACTACGCCCGCAAGGCCTATGAGGGCTTCGTGGCGCAGGCGACCCGCGTGAGCGAGCTTTACGCCGAGATCGCCAAGGACGCCTACAAGCCGTTCGAGAACGTCGTCGCCAAGGCGAAGTAACGTTCCCACGCATCGACGATTCGCCGCCTCGCGGCGTCTCGTCCGCTTCGAGAACCCGGCCCGCGATCCGCGCGGCCGGGTTTTTGCCGTCTTTCTCCCGCGGCAACGCCCTTCGCCATATTGTCAGCGACAAAGAAGGGCTTACAATTCGCGCAGGAGTGCCTACATGTCGCACCCTGCGCAAGGTGTGAAGGAAGACGATGTGAAGACCGGCAGGCAAACCATGCCGAACTTTGCGGCAAGGATGCAGGGCGACGAGGACCGCGGCGGAACGGGTCGCGGAACGGCGGTCATCACCCGAACGCAGACCAAGACCAAGAAGCCGTCCCTCTATCGCGTCCTCATCCTCAACGACGACTACACGCCGATGGAGTTCGTGGTCCACGTGCTGGAGCGTTTCTTCCAGAAGGACCGCGAGGCGGCGACGCGCATCATGCTGCACGTCCATAACCACGGAGTGGGGGAATGCGGGGTCTATACATATGAGGTCGCCGAGACCAAGGTGGCCCAGGTGATGGATTTCGCCCGACAGCACCAGCATCCGCTTCAATGCGTGATGGAAAAGAAATGAGGTTCTGAATGCCGGCATTCTCCCAAGGCCTCGAGCGGGCGCTTCATCAGGCGCTCACCTTCGCCAACGAGCGCCACCATGAATATGCGACGCTGGAGCACCTGCTTCTGGCGTTGCTCGACGACGCCGACGCGGCCGCGGTCATGCGCGCCTGCAACGTCAATCTCGACGAGCTGAAGCAGACCGTTCTGGCCTATATCGACACCGAGCTCGACAATCTCGTCACCGGCTATGACGAGGATTCCAAGCCTACGGCCGGCTTCCAGCGCGTCATCCAGCGCGCGGTCATCCACGTCCAGTCGTCCGGGCGCGAGGAGGTTTCGGGCGCCAACGTGCTCGTCGCCATTTTCGCCGAGCGCGAGAGCCACGCCGCCTATTTCCTGCAAGAGCAGCAGATGACCCGCTACGACGCGGTCAACTACATCAGCCACGGCATCGCCAAGCGGCCGGGCGCCTCCGAGGCGCGCGCGCCGCGCGGAGCCGAGGAGGAAGGCCCCGCCCAGCAGGGCGGCGAGGGCGAGGAAGGGCGCAAGAAGCAGCAGGACGCGCTGACCGCCTATTGCGTCGACCTGAACGCCAAGGCGCGCGCCGGCAAGATCGACCCGCTGATCGGCCGCGAAAGCGAGATCAACCGCACGATCCAGGTTCTGTGCCGCCGCTCCAAGAACAACCCGCTCTATGTCGGCGACCCCGGCGTCGGCAAGACGGCGATCGCCGAAGGGCTGGCCAAGCGCATCGTCGAGGGCGACGTTCCGCAAGTGCTGCGCGACGCCACCATCTTCGCGCTCGACATGGGCACGCTGCTTGCCGGCACCCGCTATCGCGGCGATTTCGAGGAGCGGCTGAAGCAGGTGGTCAAGGAGCTGGAGGAGTTCCCCGGCGCGGTCCTGTTCATCGACGAGATCCACACGGTGATCGGCGCCGGCGCCACCTCGGGCGGGGCGATGGACGCCTCGAACCTGCTGAAGCCGGCGCTGTCGTCGGGCGCGATCCGCTGCATCGGCTCCACCACCTACAAGGAGTTCCGCCAGTTCTTCGAGAAGGACCGGGCGCTGGTGCGCCGCTTCCAGAAGATCGACGTCAACGAGCCTTCCGTTCCCGACACCATCGCCATCATGAAGGGGCTGAAGCCTTATTTCGAGGACTTCCACAAGGTCAGGTACACCAACGAGGCGATCAAGGCGGCGGTGGAGCTGTCGGCCCGCTACATCAGCGACCGCAAGCTGCCCGACAAGGCCATCGACGTCATCGACGAGACCGGCGCCTCGCAGATGCTGCTGCCGGAGGGCAAGCGCAGGAAGACCATCGGCATCAAGGAGATCGAGGCGACCATCGCCACCATGGCCCGCATCCCGCCGAAGACCGTCTCGGCCGACGACGAGAAGGTGCTGGCCAATCTCGAGGCCGAGCTGAAGCGCGTGGTCTACGGCCAGGACACCGCGATCACGGCGCTGTCCTCGGCGATCAAGCTCGCGCGGGCCGGCTTGAGGGAACCGGAAAAGCCGATCGGCTCCTATCTGTTCTCCGGCCCCACCGGCGTCGGCAAGACGGAAGTTGCGCGTCAGCTCGCCGCCTCGCTCGGCGTCGAGCTGCTGCGCTTCGACATGTCGGAATATATGGAACGCCACACGGTCTCGCGGCTGATCGGCGCGCCGCCCGGCTATGTCGGCTTCGATCAGGGCGGCCTGCTGACCGACGGCGTCGACCAGCACCCGCATTGCGTGCTGCTGCTCGACGAGGTCGAGAAGGCCCATCCCGACCTGTTCAACATCCTGTTGCAGGTGATGGACCACGGCAAGCTGACCGACCACAACGGCAAGCAGATCGACTTCCGCAACGTCATCCTGATCATGACGACCAATGCCGGCGCCTCCGACTTGCAGAAGGCGGCGATCGGTTTCGGCTCGACCAAGCGCGAGGGCGACGACATCGAGGCGATCAACCGGCTGTTCACGCCGGAGTTCCGCAACCGTCTCGACGCCATCATCCCCTTTGGCTCGCTGCCGGTGCCGGTCATCCATCAGGTGGTGCAGAAATTCGTGCTCCAGCTCGAGGCGCAGCTCGCCGAGCGCCGCGTCACCTTCGAGCTGTCGCCCGAGGCCATCGCCTGGCTGGCCGACAAGGGCTATGACGAGCGCATGGGCGCGCGTCCGCTGGCCCGCGTCATCCAGGAGCACATCAAGAAGCCGCTGGCCGACGAGGTGCTGTTCGGCAAGCTTCGCAAGGGTGGCACCGTCCGCGTCGGCGTCAAGACCGATGAGGCGGGCGAGGAGGTGCTGAAGCTCGACGCCATCGCCGACGAGGTGCCGGTCAGGCCGAAGAAGGAAGAACCGGAGCCAAAGCCGGCCGCCCGCAAGCCGGCGGCGAGGAAGCCGGCGGCCAAGGCGAAGGAGAAGGCCGCGCCGAAGCCGAAGGAGGAGAAGGGGCCGCAGAAGCGCAGCTCCGTTCCCCAGCTTCCGCGCAAGGACTGATGCGCCGCCGGCGTGGCCGGCGGTTAGCCCTTTGTTAGAGGAAAGCCGGTAGCAAGGACTCCGATCAGGGGGCCGGCCATGCTTCTATATCCAGGCGAACGCATCGTGGCGGGCGTCATCGTCCTCCTGTTCGTGGCCGACGGCCTCCTCATCCTGCGGACGCCGGCCACGCTGGACTGGGGTGGCTATGCCTTCAGCCTCGCGGTCGGCTTCGCCGGTTGCGCCCTCGGTCTGGCCTACCGTCATTCGCGGCGCAGCGAGGAGATCGCGCTGGCGACGCTCGCCGCGGGCCTCTTCGTCCTGTTCACGATCGTCGGTTCGCTCTTCAACCATCTGTTGCTGCCGGTCGGCGAAAGCCGGCTCGACGCCGCGCTCGCCTCGATCGACGGCTGGCTGGGCTATTCATGGCCGGATCTGGTCGCGGCGACGGCCGGATTTCCGGCTTTCGGGGCGCTGTTGCGGCTGGTCTATCTCAGCTCGCTGCCGCAACTGGTCGTCGTGATCCTCGTCCTCGGATTGAGCGGCCGCCGCGCGCCGCTGCATCGCTTCCTCGTCACCGGCGTCTTCGGCGCGCTGATCTCGGTCGGCGTCTGGTCGGCGATGCCGAGCTTCGGTCCGGCCGTCTACCATCCCGTCGCGGCCGAGACGGTGGAGGCGCTCGCCATGGTGGTCGGGCCGGCCTACGGCGCGGAGCTTTCCCGTCTTGCCGTAGAGGGGCCGACGCTGCTTTCGCCCAAGGACGCGCTGGGACTGATCGCCTTCCCCTCGTTCCACACGGTCATGGCCTGCATGGCGGTCTGGTTCACCCGTCCGTTTCCGCGCCTGTTTCCGGCCTTCCTCGTCGTCAACCTGCTGATGGTGCCGGCGATACTGGTGCATGGCGGGCATCATCTGATGGACGTGTTCGGCGGGGTCGCGGTGTTCGCGCTGGCGCTGGCCGCGGCGGGGCGTCTTCTTCGGGCGCGTCCGGCGCCGGGTGCGCCCGTCCTCGCGCCGCACGCCTGAGTTGCGCAAATGGCCGTCGCGCGGCCTGGACCGGCATGATATGGACGGCCCGATGCAACCGTTCGAGCGCCCGCCTTCCTCCGCGTCCGCAAGCGGCTATGGCCACTGGTTCCTCCGGGGCGTATGGACGTCCTTCTCCATTCCCCTGCTGATCCTGATGAGCGCCTTCGTCGGCTTCGCCGGGCTGGCGCGCGAATCGGGCGTCGCGCTGGAACACACGCTGTTCATGACGGCGATCGTCTGGGCGCTGCCGGCCAAGGTGGTGCTGATCGGCGCGATCATGGGCGGGGCGAGCCTGCCGGCGGCCGCCTTCGCCGTGGCGCTGACCTCGGTGCGGCTGACGCCGATGGTGGTGTCGATCGTGCCGGAGCTGCGCACGGAGAAGACCCGGCCCGTCGTGCTCTATTTCCTGTCGCACTTCGTCGCCGTCACATCCTGGGTGCTGGCGATGGAACGGATGCGCGCCGTGCCGCGCCCGATGCGCACCGCCTGGTATTGCGGGCTGGGCGGAACGCTGATCGCCGTCAAGATGGTGGTGGTGGCGGTCGTCTATATGCTGGCGGGCAGCCTGTCGCCGACGCTGTCGGCCGCGCTACTGATGATGACGCCGCTCTATTTCCTCACTTCGCTGTGGGGATCGGCGCGCGAGCGCGCCAGCCATTTCGCCA
>Ga0172382_10009415_pt1 | contig 13343 bp, 13 predicted proteins | sample Leawel138RmetaG_FD_122245 | JGI IMG/M metagenome (GOLD analysis project Ga0172382, IMG submission 122245) | Leachate microbial communities from a municipal landfill in Southern Ontario, Canada - Leachate well 138R metaG | ecosystem: Engineered > Solid waste > Landfill > Unclassified | place...
ACGGTTAACCTGTAGACTGGCCCTTAGCTTTGTAGAGACATCCGTCGCCTTGCCTTGGTAGATAGGGCGGACGACAATCCCCGCCTGCCTCCCAATTGTGGCATTAAATTTATCGACTAGAGAGTTCATTGCCTCTCCCTGCAAACCACTACTGTAGTGCCAAAACACGACCTCATCCCCCCTGCCTCCTGCCTCGCCCTTACCGGCTGCAAAGACCAGGGAGGTGCTTACTAAAAGTAAGCTTAAAAAGAGGGCAACTATTCTGCGCTGTCCATTGTGCATCACAAACCTCCTGATATATCACTACAGAAGTTAACCAACGATGCTCCCGCTGGCAATACCTTCCACAATATATCGTCTCAAAAGGAGGAAAAGTATTAAAGAGGGGATTAACACTAGGCTTATGGCGGCAAAAATTGGACCATAATCGAGGTTTTCAGTGTAACCCAGCATTGTAATGCCCACTTGTACGGTCCGCATCTGCGGGTTGTTGGTCACTAAAAGAGGCCACAAGTAGGTGTTCCAAATCGTTACGAAAGAGTGGAGAGAGAGGGTTAAGACAATTGGGCGGGTAATGGGTAGTACAATTTTAGTGAGAAAAGCAAAATCGGAGCACCCATCCATCATGGCCACCTCTTTAAAGGTGTAGGGAATCGATTTAAAGGCTTGCCGCAACATGAACATCTGCACGGGAGCTAAAAGATAGACCGCCATTATCCCTAGGTAAGTGTCGAGTAACCCCAGACGTCTCACCATCAAATAATTCTCGATGATCAAGGCATCACTGGGGAGCATCATAGTCCCTAGAATCAAAAAGAAAAGGAAATCTCGCCCTTTGAAAGTAAAATAAGCGGTAGCAAAGGCAGCTAGGATGGCAACACTCATCCTAATCGCCGAGCCTACGACACTGACGTACAGTGAGTTAAACATAAAACGGGCCAGCGGAGACTCTTTGAGCGCCCTGGCATAGTTAACCAGAGATAAACTAGTGGGTAGCAGTTGCGGAGGATAGGCAAAGAATTGATGGACTTGAAAGAAAGAGGCTGCCAGTGAGTAGTAGATGGGGAAGACCAATATGAGGCCTAAAATGGTAGCAAAAGTGGCTTTTAAAGCCTCTTCTTTTTTCACTGGTAAAAAACCCTCCTCTTTTCAATTCTGAAGGCTAAGAGAATCAAGATAAAAGTGAGGAGGAAGACTACTACACTAATCGTTGAACCTTTACTGTAATTGGCCCCTGTGAACCCTTCGATATACATCTGGTAGACCAGAGTTTGGGTTGAGCGGTAAGGCCCCCCTTCGGTCATCACCAAGACCGGCCCACTGAGGAGCATACTATCTCTGAGGCGTGTCGTGATTATAAACATAATAGTAGGGGAGATGAGGGGTAGTTGGAGGCGGAAAAACCGCGACCACTTACTGGTCCCCTCTAAGTCGGCCGCCTCTGTTAGATCTCTGGGGATACTCCGTAGGGCCCCCAATAAAAGGAGGAAGTCGAGAGACACAGCCATCCAGACCCCCAGGAAAACGATTGTTAACAGGGCCCAAGTGGGACTGTTAAACCAATCGATGCTCACCTTAAAAAGGTAGTTTACCACTCCAATAGTGGGATTAAAGAGTGCCTTAAAAACGAGGGCTGCCGAACTCATGGCAACGGCCATCGGGAGCATTATTAAGGTCTCATTCAAACCATTCAAAGGGCGCTTTTTGTAGATTAAGAGGGCACATACCAGACTGAGAGCTAAATCTAAGGGGATAAACAGGAGGGCAAATCTAAAGGTGTTTAAAAGACTTTTGCGGAAATTGGGATCTTTAAAAAGGGCTCTAAAGTTCTCCAAACCTACAAAATGGGAGAGCTTGCCTGTAAAACTGACCAAAGAGAGTGAATTAAGGAGAGTTTTTACAAAAGGGTAATAACTAAACAAGAGGGCCAAAATTAGGGCCGGAAGGAAATAGAGGTAAGGGGCGTAAGCGCCTCTCTTTCTTTTCATAGAAGCGATGATAATCAACTGGGTTTGTTTTGACAAGGGAGGGGTCTCTAACCGTTCGCTATCTTGTCTTTTTTGCCACATTAGACCAAACTCTAAGCAACTTACAAAGAGGATTTTTTATGGATTGGAATATTGCCCCCGAACTCATCTCCCTTGGTGGAATCCTTATTATCCTTTCCAATGCCACCCTAACAAAAACCCACAGTCTAAAGCGGGAAAAATTTTTCCTATTTGCCCTTTACTACTCAATTTTTGCCATTCTTCTCAACCTATTATCTGTTCTGACTATTTCTGGAGCATCCACTTTCCTTCAGCCTTTAAGGCTGACAGTCAACAGTGCCTACTTTTTCTTCTACCCTCCCCTCTCTCTAATTTTTATATTTTACATCGTTTTTTACATCGAAGAGAGGGTCCCCAAAGAGAAAGCACACCATGTTAATAGTGCCATAATCGCCCTGCTCGCCTCCCTCGTCATCTACCTAGTTTTTCCTTTTATCAATTTAAAAACAGGCTGGCTGTTCTCTTTCTCTGCCAGTGGAGAGTATATTAGGGGCGTTGCAAACACCCTCCCCCTCTACTTTGCCATGTTCCATATCCTTGTAGGCCTCTCTCTAGTGATTGCCGAGCATAAATATCTCGATAGCTACTTTTTCAAGGCGATGCTTTGGTTACCGATTGTGGCGCTGACCATCATTATCATTCAAACGGTCCTACTGTCGGTCATCCTCACAGGGACGGCCATGATGTTTGCCCTTTTAGCTATCTATTTGAACTTTCAAACATCCAAGATCTCAATCGATAGTTTAACCCAGCTGGCCAACAGAGACACTTTCGTCGCCAATATTGCCCACCTTCTCCACTCTAAGCAAAATGCCACTATTTTAGTCGTCAGCCTCGATAACTTTAAAATTGTCAACGATACTTTTGGCCAAAACAAGGGAGATTTATTCTTAAAACGGATTGCCTCCACGCTGGTTGAAATTGTGCCGAAAGGTCAGATCTACCGCTATGGCGGTGATGAATTTGCCATTGTTGCCACCAAGGGGAGTAGCCCCTCTTTCATCGACAGTGTTACCTCTCGTTTTAAAGAGGGTTGGAAAGTGATGGGCGCCGCCAGTCGTTTAGGCGCCTCTTTTGCCGTCCTCTACCTCCCCTTCAACAACGGCCTCCTAGTCGACCCTACAAGTCTTTTAGACTACGCTATTCAAAAAGCGAAAAGACAAGGCAGTGGCCATACCATTTATTGTGATGCCTTAATCGTAGAAGATATTAAGCATAAGAACCAATTGGCTGACCACCTTTTACAATCCCATGGGGAGAGCCTCTCCCTCAGTTTCCAACCCGTTTTTTCTCTGGAAACAGGCGAGGTCTATTTCGTTGAGGCTCTTTTACGCCTTGAAAGTGCTGAATTTGGCAAAGTGCCTCCCAGTGAATTTATTCCCCTAGCTGAGGAGTTGGGCATTATTGGCGAACTGAGCCGTTGGGCTTTTGAGAGGATTTGCCAAATAATTGGGGCTAACGGTGAAACTCCGACCATCAGTCTCAATTTTTCCGGATTGCAATTCAGTGACCCCACGATTGCCCCTTTTATCTTGGAGACTTTGGAGCATTACAACATCCCTCCACACAAACTGAATATTGAACTTACCGAGAGCACCTTAGTAGCGGCTTACCTTGAAGAGGCCCTCGTTATAGTCAAACAGTTGATAACCAAAGGCATTAAATTCCACCTCGATGATTTCGGTACCGGCTACTCTAACCTCTCTCAAATGGCTAGTTTCCCCTTCTCCAGTATTAAAATAGATAGCTCACTGCTCAACTTAGCGAAGACGGAACGGGAAAAATACCAATTCATTGCCGGCATTGTGGGTATTGTGAAACAGATGGGCTTTACCACGATAGTCGAAGGGATTGAGAATAACGACCAGCTTGAATTCCTCAAACAAATAGGGTGTGACTACGGCCAGGGGTACTATTTGGGCAAACCTCTCAGTGAAGAAGAATTCACGGCGCAAATCTTGACTAAAAAGAGCTAGAGCGCTATTTTCAACCTATCTATGGGGGGGTATAGCTCAGTTGGCTAGAGCGATTGGTTCGCAATCAATAGGTCAGGGGTTCGAATCCCCTTACCTCCATAACACACCAGAGCCCCTTTGTAAGCCACTTTATAGCTGATTAGTAACTCTGCGAGGGCCACTGCTACTGCAATAAAACCCAAAGCCATAATCTTGGCCCCTATGAGGAGACTAAACAGAACCACCACGGCTGTGCACACAAGGAGGGCCACTAGAGAGAAGGCCATCCCAATGAGCCCGTTAAGGTTCTGTTTCACTGCCTGTTGGGGGTTTTGCCACTCGAGACGGGGGCGCCGGTAATCAATTGCCAGCCCGATGAAACTGGTGGTGGCAATTAGCGCAAAAGCGAGCGGAAGCATCCAGATCAGGTGAATCGGACTCACTTTAAGCCACAGCAGAGCACCTGTCAGGTAGAGACAGTGGGGCAAAAAGAAGAAGATCATATGGAGGGTTACCTTAGCCCGCAGATGCTCCTCGACCGCAATTGGCAGGGTGCGCATCAAAACAAATTGCCGCCCCTCTCGCGAGATGCTCGTGGAACTCATCAGGTTCAAGTTCCCCATTAAAAGGAGCACTCCACTGACAATTAAGGGAAGGTAAACGGTTTGAGAAAGGATCTCTACCAACACAGAGAGCTCCTTTAACACACCGGTAATCAACCAAACTAAGATCAGCACTAAGGGGATAAAGGCTTCTAAATAGAGCTCGATCATAAACGCCGATGCAGAATTAATAACTGCCAGCTCTTTCTTTAAAAGAGAGACCCTGCTAGTCTTCCTTTTCCTTCCCTTGCTACCCCCGCTCTCCCCCTCTAAAGCTTTCGTCGCCGTTTTGATAAATGTTTTATAACCAATTCCAAAAGCTATAACCACCACTAAACAAAACAGGGCGGTGAAACTTATAAACGCGACAAAACTGCCTTCGGATGCCACTTTTCGCACCCAATTGAAGGGGAAAAGCCATTTAAAGGCCACTGGTAAAATTGTTTGATAACTCAGCGCCAAAGTTCCAAGACTACTCTTGTCGAGGCCACTGGTAAAGAATCGGTTGGCAAATCCTTGGGAGACTAACAGCGCACCTACTAAAAGAAACGTTGCCAAGAACTCTTTCCTTCGAGTCCTGCGTTTAGAACTAATGGCTAAATAAAGGACCTGCGAAAGGGTGGCTGAGAGGATTAATACGGGAAAGGAACCTATTAGAAGGATGAAAAGCGCGGCGAGAGAAAAGCTGTTGAGAAAGTAGTATACCCCCAGCCCCGGTAAGTACAAAAGGAGGTAGAGGGGAATATTTACTAAGTAGTGACGTAGCAACCTAGAGGTGTAGAGTTCCACAGGGGCAATGGGCAGGGACATCAATAGGGCCATCTCCCGTCCCCGGTAGATGGTAGTAGCCCCTCCCAGCAGAGAGAAAATGAGGGTAAGAAAGCACGCCACCAAAGAAGCGAAAAATAGAGAGAGCCCTTTGATTCCCGCTACAGCACCAATGAGTTCCACTTGGAAATAGTTGGCCACCAGCATTACACCAAAAGAGAGGACCGCCAGGGCAGTTAACGCCACTAACAGAATCTTGTTTTTAATGGCAAACTGTTGCCAAGGGCTCCCCCCCATTTTAGCCAGAAGGAGCAGACGCTTACCCCTCATTGGTTAACTCCAAAAATAGTTGCTCCAGCGATTCGCTTTGAAAATTACGTAGCTCCTTAACACTCCCGCTGGCTAAAAGGCGCCCCCGGTTGATGATGCCGATGCGGTCACATATCTTTTCGGCCACCTCCATCACATGAGTTGAAAAGAAGACAGTCCCGCCGTTGACGCAAAAATGGCGCATCGCCTCTTTGAGGTTAAAGGCCGCTTTGGGGTCCAATCCAACCATAGGTTCATCCAGTACGAGGAGTTTGGGATTGTGAATGAAGGCGGCCACAATTGCTAACTTTTGCTTCATCCCCCGTGAATAAGAGGCAATCTCATCATCTAGGGCGGCAGTGAGCTCAAAAGTAGCCGCCCAGGTTTCTAGGGGAGCGTTATCACAATGAAAGATATTGCAGATGAAGTTAAGATGCTCCCGTCCACTCATCTTCTCGTAAAAATTGGGTTCATCGGGGACGTACCCTATTATCTTTTTAGTTTGTAAGCTCGCCTTAAAGGTATCCAATCCATCAATTTCGATGGAGCCACTATCTTGGACAATTTTCCCCACCATAATATTGATGGTGGTACTTTTGCCGGCGCCGTTAGGCCCCAGAAAACCAAAAATCTCACCGGCTTTAACTTCCAATGAGAGTTCACTGACAGCCGGCCTTTTCCCCTTGTCGTAACTCTTTGTTAAGTGGTTGATTTTGATCATAAGCCTAAGATTAAAGTAACCGTCCCGAAGTAGATGAACAACCCGGTGATGTCCACCATGGTTGTTAACGCCGGTGAGGCAACTAACGCCGGGTCCAATTTCAATGCCGCTGCCCCTAAGGGGAGTAATGCTCCCAAAATAGTGGCTGAGAGGACTTGAACACCTAAGGCGATGGCAATCGAGAGCCCCACATTGGCCAAGGTCATCGTTTCAGGAATTGTCCCGGGTGAAGTCGCCAACATTACCCTTAAGAAGGCAAGACCACCTAAAACTAGAGAGAGGAGAAAGGCAATCTGGAGCTCTTTCCACAAAACTTTGAGGGCATGCTTGGGGGTAATCTCTTTAAGTGCCAGAGAACGCACTATTACGGTTGCCGACTGACTGCCGGTATTACCACCCGTGTCGATCAACATCGGCATATAAAAGGCCAAGATCATCAAACTCATGAGGGTCGATTCGTAACGTTGGAGAATTCCGCCGGAAATTAACCCTAGCAAAGCTAAGACCACTAACCACCCAATTCTCTTTTTGAAATGGGTCCAGATTGAAGTTTTCAAATAGGTTGTGTCGTCATGCTTGCCCACGATTGCCATGAAGCGCTCCATATCAGAGGTGCGCTCTTCCTCTATAACGTCAAGGGCGTCATCGTGGGTGATGCTACCCAAAAGGCGCTCTTCTTCATCAACGACCGGCAGAGCAACTAAATCGTAGCGGGCAATCATATAGACCGCTTCCTCTTGGTCGGCGTCGACTTTAATTGAAACAACCGGTGAACGCATCACTTCAGAGAGCTTTTTATCGGGAGGACTCAAGATCAGATCGGTTATAGGGAGGGTTCCCACCAGACGCCGCTGGTTATCGATAACGTAGAGGCGGTAAACAGCCTCTTTATCGGTACGCTCTAGTCTAATGCGCTCTAACACCTGTCTAATCGTAAAGTGTTGCGGATAGGCTACATAATCGGTGTTCATTACCGACCCGGCGGACCCTTCCGGATAAGAGGCCAGTTTGATGAGATCTTCCCGCTCTTTCTTGGCCAACTCCGGCAATACTGCATCGTACTGTTCTTCAGAGAGGACATTGAAAAAGTCGGCTTGGTCATCTGGCGAAAGGCTCCTTAAAAGGGCTACCAGCTCTTTAGTCCCCAATAATTTGGCGATTTCGGCCTGTTCGGCAAAGCTGAACTCAATGAAGATATCGGCAACCCTTTGCCGTGGAAACTTAAAGAGGATTGAGATAATGGCCTCTTCACTGAAATTAGAGAGGATTTCGGCAATTTCTGTGTGGTGGAGGGGCTCGAGGATTTTAAAAACCTCGCTCTCTTTCCCCTCTTTTAATAGTTGTGAAATTGTTGAGATATTTTGTTCTTTTTGCATAAGACAGTCCTTTAGCATGCCTCAGGAGCTGTCCACGCAACAACTCTATTGCAAGGGATAGTTCCTGAACCGTGCTTCAATTAAAATTAACAATCTACTCGGAGGATACCCAGGATCTTCCATAACACCTTCCTTTCAGAGTTTTCTTGACTTAAGATTACATCAAAATTGCTCAAGGGTACACCCTTTTTAGATTAAAAACTTGGATTGAATCGTCCTTTAACGGTAAAAAGTGGCAAAAACAAGGATTAAAACAATTGAGACAACGGTATCGAGAGAGAGGGTGTTATCAACATAATCGAGGTTTTTTTTGTCACTCTGGTCCATGAAGATTGAAATTACAAAAGGGGGCGGTGTGAGTAACATCACCGCCATTGCCATACGGTACATGGGATGCATCTTCAAAAGGCCGGTCACTACCAAAGTGTTCAGAAGGAGTAAGAAAACAATACTGGCAATTTTTCTAACCAAGATTGTTTTCAAGGAGTCCAATATATTCCCCTTTTGAAAATGGATTCCGTAGCCGATTGTAATGGCAATTAAGGGCACCGTAAGGGCACTCACCATATTGATTAGCTCCCCCAAGACTACAAAGAGGGGGTTCGTGGGAATCTCTGTTTTCAAAAAACTCCCGATTAGCCCCACAAAAATGGCAATGATGACGGGACTGGTGATGAACTGCTTAATTAAAGCTATGGGGTGACTAGAGTCCCCCCTCTCTTTGATTAAGAGGGCCATGAGGACAAAGAAGACAAAGAGCACTTGCCCTAGGTCAACAAGGGCAATTTTGCCTAAATGGGTGCTACCATAGAGACCTAAAAAGAGGGCGTAACCGAGCATCCCCATCTCAAAACCTCCCATCATGAGGGAGAAGTAGGGACTTCTTACCTTAAGAACTCGCCCAAAGACCCTTCCGATGATAACCATCAGGGCACAGATGAGAAAAATTAGAACTACCAGTATTAGATATTTTGCTTCAATTTCGATTGCAAAAAAAGCTTGGAAAAGAAGGGCAGGCAGGGCTATATCAGAGACAAGCTTCTTCATCTGCACCACAGTGGAGGCAGAGAAGAAGCCTATCTTTTTTAAAAGGGCACCTAGGGCAAACAGCAAGATAACCGGGAGTACCGGCAGGAGAGTCTCAAGCATGTGCCTTAAAAGGTGTTTGTGATGTAATACTCGAGTTGGCCTATCTGGAAGTCACGGTCAGCCAAAACAGCCTTAACTACGTCTCCAATCGAGACAATACCCACGACAGCATCGTTATCGACAACCGGTAGGTGGCGAAAGCGTCCGGTGGTCATCAACTGTAAACACTCATCTAGACTTTGATGCGGTTTAACATAGGTGACTCCTTTGGTCATAACTGTAGAGACAGGTACCGAAGTCGACAGCTCAATGCGACCTGCCAAGTGTTTGATTATATCCCGCTCGCTCAGGATTCCGCTAATATTTCCCTTGTCATCTAACACTAGAACGGCACCGATGCGGTGCTGGGTCAGTTTTAAGATGGCTTGGGCTAGAGTATCTTCGGGGTGAACTGCGATTACTTCACTCCCCTTTTGGTCTAAAATTGTTCTGACTGTTGACATTAACACACCCCCTATATATCAGTATCAGTACTACAGATGTTACCCCGCAGAAGCCAATTGCGCAAGTATTATCAAAATAGGAATAATCCCTCTATTTAGCACTAAAAATGACAATGGTTGTTATATTTTCATTCTCGGTTTACTATACAGGGGCGAGAAAAATCTTAGGAGGACCACCATGCGAAGGAAAACCACTATTATTCTATTGATACTAGTTATCCTCTTACCCACTACCCTCTTTGCCGCCAATAAAGTGGGGATTAGTTTTGTGAACTATGCTCAATTGAATGATCTTAAAGAGGGCAACTCAGACTTCTATGTTCCTGGCTTACGCCTCGAATTCTTCTTTAACAATTATCTGGGAATTTCAGGCGATGCTCTACTGTTGTATTCAAACCCAGATGATGAAGTCTATTTGATGATGTACTTTGTGGATGCTGTCTTAAGGGGACCGTTTGGGATGATTGAGCCCTATGTGGCCCTAGGGCCCGCCTACTTAGGGGTCATTGCTGGAGAGGAGTCAGCCATCAGCGACTCTTTAGGCTTTAACGTGCGCGCTGGGCTCGACGTCAATATTCTCAAATGGCTGAGTGTTGGCGCAGAATTTAACTTCCTGGTAGACGACTTAAAAACTTTCTTTGAAGATATTGGCTCCTACTTCAGTGAAGAAGGCCTAAAAAGTAGTTTAATCGGGCTAACGGCCAAAATTAGATTCTAGAGGTAGCCTCTCTTCTCCCTCTGTGTTAACCTCTTTTCATGGAGAGTTGTGCCCTGTTATTTACAGGGGGAGAAGGTCCCTCTGTTTTAAATCCTAAGCTACTCCCCCCTTATTCGTACGTGTGTGCCGCTGACAGTGGTATAGAGGGGGCTTTAGCTTTGGGCTTCTCAATAGATGAGGCTATTGGAGACTTTGACTCCTTAAAAGACCCCGCACTCCTTACTAAACTTAATTTTACCCGCCTGCCGAGGGCCAAGGATGTAAGTGATACGGAGGCGGCCCTGATACTTCTGAAAGAGCGGGGTTTTCATGACTACCTCTTAATCGGAGGAGGCGGGCGGCGCTTTGATCACCTGCTCCACCTCTACTCTCTCTTTGAGAAATATGGTCCCCCAAAGTTGTGGTTGACAGCCCGTGAAGAGAGCTTTCTGGTAAAGGAGAGTACCTCTCGCACTTTCCCCCTCAATAGTGTCGTCTCGGTTATCCCGGCTTTAGCCAATGGCCACTCTGAAGTGACCTCAGTGGGCTTATATTGGCCGTTAGATAAATTTTCCATCTCGATGGAAAAGATGAGCCTCTCCAATCGAGTTGTTAGGGAAAAAGTAGAACTAAGAGTAAAGGGAGACCCTGTTTTTTTAGTAAAAAGAGTATAACATTGGCAAAAGGGAGAGTTTCTGTCACGGCAAATGCCAGATACATTGTGTCAAGCATTTGAGAAATATTTTAATGACAGCACAATTTTAATACTATACAATGATGATGATATGATTTTTGACAATAAAGGGATTTAAATGAGCGAAAAATACAAAAAATTAAGGGAAGAGGCTTTAATGCACGGGCCATTAGAAGCCCTCTTTTGTTGCATTGGAGACCCGGTAATTGGCAACCCGACCCAGATTATGATGGAGGATGCTTTTGAGGACCTCAACTTTCCAGCCCGCTATTTTACCTCTACCGTAACCGGCGATAGGGTCAAAGAGGCGATTGAAGGGATTAAAGCACTCGGGTTGGCAGGCGCCAATGTCACCGCTCCCCATAAGGTGGCCGTTATCCCCTACCTCGATGGACTCACCGAGTCGGCCCGCCTGAGCGGTGCGGTTAACTGCATTATCCGCGATGGGGAGAAACTAATCGGGGATAATACCGACGGGAAAGGCTTTCTCACCTCAATTGAACTGGTCAAGAGGGTTGAAGGAATGGAGGTGTTAGTGCTGGGCTCGGGCGGAGCAGCTCGCGCAATAATTACCGAGCTGGCCCTCCATAAAGCTGCCACCATTACAATCGCCAACCGCACCCTCTCTAAAGCTCAAGAGATTGTCAAGGCGTTGGAAAAAGAGGTTAGCACAAAACTAACAGCGGTTGAATTAACCAACAAGTTTGTCATAGAAGAGCAGTGGGACCTGGTTGTTCAAGCCACCAGTGTGGGTCTTTTTGCCCCCGCCGACTCTTTAGATTTGGTGTGGCAAAAAGGGAAAAGAATCGCTGCTGACGTGGTTTTCAACCCCATTGAAACCCAATTCCTCAAAGCTGCGAAAGCCTCCGGTGCCCATTGTATTGATGGCCTAGGGATGCTGGTCTACCAAGGAGCAATTGCCATTCAGCAGTGGAGTGGTCAAGCGGCCAACTTTGAGATTATGAAAAGGTCACTTGAGAGGGCCTTCTCTATCTAGGTAAAAAGGATTTTATGGCCAAGAGGAAGAGAAAAAAGCCAGCTGTCAAATTCTCAAAAAAATTACGTCGCATCATTAAGCTCAGCAACAAGCTCAGTGGCGTCAGAGAGAGTTACGATTTGACCGATGGCCAAATTGAAGAGATTAACAAACGCTCCCTCCCCAAAAATCGACTGACCCGTAAATTGCTGAAAAAACCAATTAAGAAAATTGAGGCCTCCACTTATATTATCCCCGTGGAAGAGGGGGCGATTACCGGCTATTTCTACCAAAGTATCGACACTAAGGGCCAATTAACGAGCTTGAGGCCACTTATTGTTTTTTACCATGGCGGAGGGTGGATTTGGGGAAACATGGACCTCTACGATTATGTTTGCCGGCGCCTTAGCTACGTTACCGGCTCGCCGGTGCTCTCCATTGACTACCGCTTGGCACCACAACACAAATTTCCCATCCCGGTGGAAGACTGCTACAGTGCTCTGTTATGGGCTGAACAAGGGGCCCGTTACTGGAAAATTGACCCCGAGAGGATCTATGTAATGGGCGACAGTGCCGGAGGAAACTTGGCAGCAGCAGTTTGTCGCATGTCACGGGACCGTAAAGGGCCCTCTATTGCCGGCCAAATCTTGATCTACCCGATGACCGACGGAAGACTCAGGACCCCCTCTTTTAACAAGTTTAAAGAGAGCCCTACTTTAACCGGTCGGGAGTTGCAATTTTTCATTCAATGCTACCAAAGGGAACCTAAAGATATCTTGAACCCCAACTTCTCCCCACTGTTGGCCAAAGATTTCTCACGCCTGCCTCCGGCGCTAATCATCGGTGCCGATAACGACCCCCTTCTAGATGATGGGTATCTCTACTGTGAGGCTCTTAAATCGGGGGACACACCGGCTAAATTTTTAGAGTGTAAAAATACTGTCCACGGTTTTTACAATTTCCCCGAGGCCGACGGGAAAGAAGAGAGTGATGTGGCAATTGTCCAATTTTTGAGTGGCCGAGCTCTAAAAGAGATTGAATTGATTACTTTCAAAGAGCTCCATAGGCAACTTAAGATGGAGAAAAGGGTGACCGCCAAAGCCAACAAGAACCACATCCTAGTCGATACGCAGTAGCCTTGACTTTCTCAAATGGGGAACCTTGCCAATCAATAGACCAATTGACTCCCTAAAAAAGCCGTATTTCTTCTCACCGGTGGCAGAAAAGTAGCAGTACCAACAAGCCTCATCGCTCTTGTAACGGACATCTGCACCAATGATATGGGCACTGGCCCACCCCCTTTCGGCGGGGACTAAGAGGGGGTTCCCCTGATGCCTCTCCCAGTTAAGGCCGTCAGTGCTCCTTAAAAGGGTCATTCCCGACAGCTCTTTACGTCGCTCTTCATCCCAATAGCGACTATTTTGGAGGGCAATGTAAAGTCCGCCGGCCTTGTAGACACTCACCCTGCCAACGGCTAGAGAGCGGTATTTATCGTTGGCAGTCGCCTCCAGCAGTGGTTTAGTCGACTCTAAGACAAAGGGATTTTCCAGTTTATTAGAGACCGCTGAGCAGAAATATCGAGGGGAGGAGGGTTTTCTCCCCACT
>Ga0172382_10009416_pt1 | contig 13343 bp, 4 predicted proteins | sample Leawel138RmetaG_FD_122245 | JGI IMG/M metagenome (GOLD analysis project Ga0172382, IMG submission 122245) | Leachate microbial communities from a municipal landfill in Southern Ontario, Canada - Leachate well 138R metaG | ecosystem: Engineered > Solid waste > Landfill > Unclassified | place...
AGACCTTTTTGAAGAAGAAGGATTCTATTTCAACACTGATGGTAATATGATTGCTTTTGATGAAGGCAATACTACACTATCATCTGGACCTAATGGTATTGAAGGGGATTATGATGATGGCTTGCCTGCAACTTATTCAGAGTGGGAAACCTTAACCAGCAATATGAAGCTTTTTGGAGTTTCACCATATATTTGGACAGGATATTACGACTATTATAGAATGCGTTATCTAACTTCTATCTGGGCTGATTATGAAGGTAAAGAAAATTTTGATCTAAACTTCACTTTTTCTGGTGATTATCAGTTCCCAGAAGACAGTTCTTCAACAACCATTGACATTACTAACGCTTACCGTTTACAAGAACAACCTGGAAAACTTTACGCTTTGAATTTCGCTGAAGATATCATTAAAGGCGGATTATATACACCTAATTCATTTGACACTGTTAATACTCATACTATGGCTCAACAGGAGTTCTTATTGAGTGCTGTCACTTCAAATCGGATTGGAATGATCGTTGAAGGCGGTTGGTGGGAAAATGAAGCAAGAAGTTTCTTTGATACAATGGCAAAAAATTATGGTGAAGAATACGGATTTGGTCAAAGACGATTTGGTTTCATGCCAGTTCCTAAAGCTGATGATGGAAGTTCATCTTCTCGAACTACCTTAGTATCTTCTACCGGGAACTCGGTTGTAGTTATTTCTAAAACAACTGCAAATCTTGAAATAGCAAAAGATTTCGTAGAGTTCGTTCATCGTGATGAATCTTTAAGAACTTTTAGTAGAATGACTGGTTCAATCAGACCTTATGATTACGATTTACAAGAAGAAGATTTAAATGATATGAGTTACTACGCTAAGAATATGTTTGAAATTTATTCGAATGAAAATACTGATATTAGCTACATCAGCTTATATTATCATGATGCTTTTGTTGAAAAAAGAGCGTTCTTAGGTACTAACTTCTGGTGGCAAACTAATATTGATGGAAATTATTATACAGATCCTTTCTATGAATTATCACAAAACTCCTCGTTAACTGCAGAAATGTATTTCCAAGGGTTGCAAGATAATTACACAAAATCTAGATGGGATACCCAAATGTCTGAATACTACAATGACTAATTTTAGCTATCAGGAGGTTTGAGATGGCAGATGCAAGACGAGAAGTTTATTTTGATAAAGAGTTGAAAGGCTTAAAAAAGCTTTTTAAACCTTTAATTGTGCTCTGGATAATCTTTAAACGTTGGCTAAGCGATGTCTTTTATTCATTGGAAGTATTGATTCATAATATTTTTAAAAGTAAGAATGAAAAGCCGAAGAAAATTGGAACTAAAAGAAGAGGAGAGCGAATCTTTTTTATCGCTCTCATCGCCTATCCAATTCTTCAGTTTTTCATTTTTTATGTTGTGGTGAATATTAACTCTCTATTACTAGCGTTTCAAGAGTTTAATATTGAAACGGCAACGTTTCAATATGCTGGGTTTAAGAATTTTGCTTTATTCTTAAGAGATATTACTCAAGATCCAGCGATGAAACAAGCGACGATCAATTCCGTCACTTTATATTTATCTACTCTATTTATCGCCTTACCTTTAAATTTAGTATTCTCTTTCTTTTTATATAAGAAAGTAGTTGGTAAGGGAGTGTTTAGAGTAGTGTTATTCTTACCACAGATTATCTCAGCCTTAGTAGTATCTTTGATGTTTAGATATTTTGTGGAAAATGCAATTTCAGAAATTATTGGTTTTAATCTTTTACAAACAAAAAGTACTGGGTTTTCAACCATAGTCTTTTATACAATATGGGCTAGCTTTGGAACCCAAATCTTAGTATACACTAGTGCAATGTCGAAAATTGACCCTTCTTTAATCGAGTTTGGTAGATTAGAAGGTATGAGTATGTTTCAAGAATTTAGATATGTCACTCTACCTTCAATCTTCCCAACGATTACTGTGTTCTTAGTGGTTGGGGTAGCGGGACTATTTACCAATCAAGCGAGTTTATTTAACTTCTACGGACCTACAGCTAGGGGAGATATGCAGACATTAGGATATATATTCTTTGTTAAGGTTATCAAAAATAATGATGCTAGTTTTGCCCAGTATCCCTATGCATCAGCGGCAGGTATATTATTTACTTTGATAGCTGCGCCTGTAACGATTATTGCGAAAAACCTACTAGAGAAATACGGACCTTCGGTGGATTAATATGGCTAAATTAAAAGAACTCGTTATCGAGAAAAAGAAAAGACAAATAGGTAGACATATATTTTTAACAATCGGATTAATCCTTTTAACAGCTTATTCCATTTCTTTCTTGATGCCATTAGTTTGGGCGCTTTTGACATCTTTTAAACAAGAAATTGAGTTTATGTTGGATAAATTTTCCATTCCTAGTAATTTCGATTTAGCTAATTACTATACAGCATTCAGAACAATGAGAGTCCCGATATCTTTAGAAGGCGGAACCGTCTACGTATATACTTGGGAAATGATATACAACTCTGTAGTTTACACGGCTTTATGTACGATTACCCATACATTAACCCCATGCATCACCGCTTACGCCGTCGCAAGGTTTAATTTTAAATTCGGTAAAGTAATCTACTCGATTGTAATTGTAACGATGATTTTGCCAGTAATCGGTAATTTAGCTTCAGAGATTCAAGTTTCTAAATTTTTAGGTTTATACGACTCCATGTTTGGACTAGCAATAATGAAGGGTCACTTCTTAGGGATTAATTTCTTGATTTTCTATGCAGCTTTCAAGAGTATTCCTAAAGATTATTCTGAAGCTGCACAAATTGATGGAGCTTCGCAGTGGAAGATAATGACGCAGATAATGTTGCCAATAGTTAAAACAACTATTAGCGCAGTGGCTTTATTGTCATTCATAACATATTGGAATGATTACACAACTCCAATGATTTACCTACCTAGTCGACCAACCATTGCTTACGGTTTGTATTATTTTAATCAAACCACGACCAATGAAGCTAACTTTGTTACCGTTCGAATAGCTGCGAGTATGTTGGTTTCAGTACCGATTCTACTTGTATTTATGCTATTTAAAGATAAACTGATGGGCAATTTTGCTGTTGGTGGAATAAAAGGATAATTTTTTATTAATCGACACTTATTTTATGAAAGGAGAACGCTTGTAATTATATATTACAAAGCAAAAATGATAGGATGACTTTTACAAAACGATCGCTAAGAATCATGATAGTTTTTTGGGCTTTCTTAATGGTATTGGGAGGAGCCTGGGCAATTGGAAGAGCCAGCCATATTTCTGGTTTGGAACTTGAGGATGTTGATAATTTGTTCATTAACGAATCAGGAATTGAATTAATTACTGATAGTGAAGCACCTGCTTCATTTAAAACCGCCGATGGCGGTACGGTTGAAAGAGATTTCGACTTGGGTATGAAAGGAGTATTGCTAAAAGCTACTAATCCCGGATCATCAATCGATTTAGCCAGACAGTTTTCTGGTAGTTTTGAGATGACTTTTAGAGCTTATTCAGAAACTTCTCATTATGATGCAAGTGGAGAAGACTGGAGATCAACTTCAACGGCAATGACACCTTATGCTGATTTAAAAGAAGTAGCTTTTGACTTCACTGATAGTGAAGGATCAAGTTTTACGGTTTTGATTACTGCTGGTGAGAGATGGAACACAATTACTCCTGCAGCCAGGGTTAGAATTTTTGGTTCAGAAATAGGCTATCACTATTTAGGAGATTCAACTGTTGAGAGCCAGACAGCTTTAAAAAATTCTGGAGGTTATTATACCAGGATAGGCGGAGCGACTTTTGCTAATGTTGCTAGAAGAGAAACCTTAACGAGCGCAAACTCAGTTCCAGTAACTTTTGGCTATAATGCAGAGACTATGGAAATATATGTTTTGCATTATGGAACTTCATCTGTAAAAGATGCTGAATATAGAGTTGTTCTTGATCTTGATGATCCAAGTATGGGCCTGAGAAAACTTAATGAGTTTAAAGATTACTCGGTAAGTATCAGGATGAACCAAATCGCTTCTGGACAAGAAGCTAATATGATAATTTATGATATTAACGGACAAAGCTTAGATGGAGTAGAGTTTGAGAACAATATTGGACCAAAATTAACCTACAATGTTAATCGAAAAATCCTTATTAATGAACCCTTCGTTATTACTCCGCCAAAAGCTTTTGATTTACTAGAAGGTACGATTCCTTTCTCAGGAAATTTAAGAGTTGTTGATAAAGACGGTATTGGTGTTGATGTTTATGATGCCTCAGGGAATGTGATTACTGATAATTCATATTCAGAGAATGCATACTTTATTCCAAATCAACCAGGTAGTTATAACATTTTATTACAAGGCAAAGACGGTGAAGGATTGTTAAGTGATGAAAAGACTTATACAGTTCAAGTTGTTGAAGAATTTATTGATTCGAAATATACCTTGGATGGTAATTACATGGGATTAGTTGAATCGGGAACTATAGGTTTAAATAGTAATTTTACTATATACCCCGCTTTAGTCGATAGTGCTATGCACTTAAGTAGTGAAAGTTTAATCGCTAATGTCACACTTTTAAGAAACGAATCTGTTTATAAAGAAATTGACAATTTAAGCTTAACTGAATCAACAGATATTATTCTTTCAGATACTGGGAATTATCAATTGATATATTCTACTCCAGATTTTGCTGAATCTGGAAATACATATACAATTGACTTTACGGTGGATAGTCTTGTTCCGGTGTTTACATTAACTAATGGTATCGCCAATATGCAACCGCAAAATGCGATAATCAGTTTACCAAATGCCAAGGCTGTTTTAGGTGCTGAATCCAAAACGGCATCTAAGTTCTTATATGGTCCAGATGGAAGTAGAGTCGATATTAACAGTAACAATCAAGCGACTTTGACCGATATCGGCATTTATAAAGTTGTCTATATGGTAAACCTAGGACAAACCTATACTTACAATCACTATTTTGAAGTTGGATATAGTACTGATAATGTATTTACTACTCCAAGCAGAACTGGTCTAATTGAATCTAATGCTAATTCTGGTGATTTATTTCCGGAAAAATTAGAAGGAATAAAACTTACTGGAAATCAGGAAAATGATACTTTTATATATCAAACTACTCTTGATTTATCACAAAACACAAAGACAGACAGTTTAATTGAGATGATGGTTTTACCTTCAAAAATTGGTTCTTTAGATTTTTGGCAATTCACCATTAAGCTGACTGATATTCATAATCCGAAAAATGCAGTGAACATCATCGTTTTTAAGGGAAGTTGGGGAAATGAATGGTCTTATATCAGAGCCGGAGCCAATAATCAAATGCCTTCAGGCTGGGAAAATGGTGTGGTATTAACTGCTTATAATACCGGAACCCCAGTAGGTTTTAGTTTTACTGGCGAATCTACTCTTAACGCTGAGACTTTAAGATTGTATTATGACAATTTTGAGAAAGCAATTTATGTCGATAATATAAAAAGACCTGGATACTCATATGGTAATCAAGTCATTGATTTAGATAGTGTTGATTGTTTCAAAGAAAATTTGTTGTGGGAAGGTTTTACCACAGGCGAAGTAGAAATGAGCATATCTGTTCAGACTTTACAATCAAGTTCAGCTAACCTGTTAATTAAAAGTGTTAATGGAGTTGATTTAGCTGGTAAGTGGTTAATTGATGATGAAGCACCACAAATATTCACTGATTTAGGCTCTTACAAGGAAGATGCTTTACCTAAAGGCGAAGTCGATAATCCTTATCCGATTTTTCCTGTTAAAGCTTATGATAAAATTGATGGAATTATCGATTATCGAATCCGGGTATTCAAGGATTACCAAACTGCAAATCAGGTTGAATACTTAATGGAAGAAGGAACATTTATTCCTGATAGTCCAGGGAATTATTCAATAGTATATAGTTCCACTGATTCAGCCGGCAATTCTGGTAGTAAATCAATATTGATTACTGTTGAAGAGAGTTTATCTGAACTAGATTACCTTTTTGATGATGTGCTTACAACTGATGTTTTTGTCGGAACCAGCTTTAATTTACCAGAAGGAACTGCTTTAGGTGGTTCGGGATTAAAGGATGTAAACATTAAGATTACTTCACCGAGTGAAAATGAAGTTGCTTTAATAGATAATCGATTTGATGTATTAGAAGCTGGTACATATGATTTAGAGATTATTATTGTTGACTATTTAGGAACTAAGAAAACAATTACTTATGCAATTGAAGCTACTTATAGCCCTAGTCCAATAGTTGAAGATATTCATATTAGACCAGTGTTCATTTCCGGAATTACTTATCTGTTACCGGATTTTGAAGCTTATGACTATTACACTAATCCAGGGGTAAAACAAGAAGCAATTAAAAAGATTGAAGTTAGTGTTGATGGCATTACTACAGAAATAATTAATCGTGAGTTCACCCCAGAAGTTAGTGCGAATGGAGAAGAGATTACGATTACTTACAGCGCTAAAGCTATCGGAAGTAATGAAACAACCATTAAAACTTTCACAGCTAATGTAGTTGTTGTAAATGATACTTTAGATACTATAGATCTTTCAAGATTTTTCTATCAAAAAGATATAGTTTCAGTTAATAAAACTGCTAGTTACATCGATTATTATATCCAAGAAAATTCTGAATTAACTTTCGCTAATCCACTAATTGCTAACCAATTAAGATTTGAGTTTACCGTCCCTGAAAATTATAATAATTTCTCTGGAGTCGTTATTACTTTGATTGATAGTGAAAACAGCGATATCGCTGTTGATATTAGAATTGAAAAACACCCAAGTAATTCTTCGACAACCTCTTACTTAAGTATAAACGGTGGGGAAAAGCTGGAAGTTTCTGGAAGTTTTTATGAAGTAACAAGTTATGCTTTTAATCTTCAATATAACGCTACAAGTAAATATTTAGTAGATCTTAACGGAAACCATTTACTCGATAAGATTAGAGAAACAAATGCAGGTAGACCATTTACTGGATTTGCAAGCGGAAAAGTATTCTTAAAATACAGTTTTGAAGGTGTTAGTGGTGATAGTGCGATTAGAGTCGTGACGATTGGAAATCAAGTTTTCTCTGATGATACTTTAGATAGAATTCGTCCTCAAGTAGAACTTAAGTCTTTCTTATATAAAGTAGGAGAGATTAATCAACCCTTCACTGCTCCTGGAGCTTATGCTGCAGATGTATTAGATCCATTTGTCAGTATGACTTTAACAATCCGTAACTCTCAAGGAATAGTTTATGAAGGACCAATTGATGAAGATTACGTTTTTAATCCTACTGAGTATGGAATGTATCGCTTTATTTATAGCGCAGTGGATAGTTCAAACCGCAAACTGGAGACAACTTATCTTGTCACTGTAAAAGATCGAATTCCTCCGGTCATTACTTTACCGGAAGAACCTGTAACCCAGGGTCAGGTTAATGTAGAAATTGCTTTACCCGAAGCTACTGTTACAGATAACTTTGATGAAAATGTTAGATTATGGGTATTTGTCTCTGAACCAAATGGTGAGTTAAGAGCTCTAGAAGAAGGCGTATTTACTTTTACTCCAACTTTAACTGGAGAATATACAATCACCTATTATGCTCAAGATAGTTATAACGCTTATGTTTATCATCAATATAAAATCATTGTGAATTAGGAGGTACTTAAAAAACGATGAAAATACAATTTAAAATTTTATTGGTTGTTGTGTCTTTATTATTGGTAGCGGGAATAGTTACGACTATTATTTTATTAACGGATTCCAATGAACAACAAACAACTGTACCAACTGATAACTTTAATACAACCGAAGATGACCCCGACACAGATATTTACTTGTTTAATGAAGGGGCTTCACCATATAGCATCGTTATTCCTGAAGAAGCTTCAGGTGATATCGTTTTTGCGGCTAACGAGTTGGTAAACTTTTTCCAAGAAGCAACTGGTTATGTCTTGCCAGTAATCGAAGATACTGACTTAACATTTAACCCTGATGATTACTATTTATCGATTGGGAATACCACAATTCAAGCTGGAAGCGATGTAAGTGTAACTTATGAAGAATATGGTTTGGATACCTTAAAATTAGTTAGAAAAGGGAATACGATTATCATGGCTGGCTCTAATGATAAGGGCGCAATGTATGCGATGTATGAGTTCCTAGAAAGAACTTTTAATTTAGAAACCTATGCAATTGATGAATGGTATATTGACACAGAAGTTGAAACTGCCTTTATTAAAGATTTCGATGTCTTAGAAATCCCTTTATTTCCAAGACGTTCTGTAGGTTTATTCCCTTATACAATCAACGAGACCTTCCGTAATCGGATGCGTCAAGAGTTTTATAGTACAGATTGGATTTACTGGAGTCATTCTCATTTCCGAATATTACCTAAGGAAATTTACTTTGAAGAACATCCAGATTGGTACAGTCCAGATGGTACACAATTATGTTTAACTAACGATGAGATGAGAGCGGAATTTACGCGTGTGGTAATCGAACTGATGAAAGAACATCCAGAATACAGTTACATTATGCTAGGGCAAGAAGACATTAATACCTTCTGTACTTGTCCTGATTGTCAAGAACTTGTCAATCAATATAAAGAAAGTGGAGTTATGATGCATTTTGTTAATAAAGTAGCTGATGATGTCCAAGCTTATATTGATGAGTATGAACCAGGAAGAATCTTCTTTTTAGGTACATTTGGTTACCATAAAACGCAAATTGCTCCTGCAATTTTAAATGATGATGGTGTATATGAACCAATCGATGATACTGTACTCCCAAGAGATAATGTTATGGTTATGGTTGCGCCAATTCGCGCGTGTAATTCTCATGATTATTATTCAGAATGTAACCGTGAAACTGAACAGGTTTTAAGAAGCTGGGATGCAGTGGCTCATGATCATATGTTTGTTTGGATGTATAACAAGGTTTTTGGCCAATACTTTTTACCATTTAATAATTTCTCCACTTTGGTTGATAACTATCAAATTCTAGCAGACATGGGAGTTTCTTTTGTTTATCATCAAGGAAATAAGGAAACTGAAGCTGGTGGTTTACAAGAAATGATGAGTTATGTAGAGGCCAAATTGATGTGGGATAATAATCAAAACCCTGATGAGTTAGCTAGTGATTTTATCGAGCATTATTATAAAGATGCTGCTCCGCATTTCCAAGAATACTATGATTTAATTAGGATGACTTACACAATTTGGGAAACAAGAGATGGCAAGCACGCATATAACTCCGGATCAATCTCTTTAGAGACATACAACAGCAATTACTGGACTAGAGATTATTTAGACAGTTTATATAACCTCTTCGATGAGATGTTAGAAAGTATAGCTCATTATGAAGAAACTGACCCAGAACTCTTTGAGACGTTAACCCTAAGAATCAAGAAAGAACGTTTAACAGTACAAATTATGTATTTAGAGTTTTATTTCGATGAATTTACCTATGATGAAGCGTCAGAAATGATTGATGATTTTGAATATGTAGCTTCAAGATTTGGAATTACTGTATGGCGAGAAAAATTAGGGGTAAGAGATGTTCCTGAGACTTTACTTACGGTTTTAATCGCTTCATGGAGAAGCGAATTACAATTAAAAAGATAATAGATAATATTTTTAAAGGAGGAAAGAAATGAATTTTAGTAAGAAGCGTTTTTTGAGTATTCTGTTTATAGCTATATTTGCGTTTGCTTTAATAGCTTGTAACGGCGATACCACAACAACCACAACCGAAACTCAAGGTTCAACGACTGAGTCAACAGAAACAACTTCAGAATCTACGACTGAGTCAACAACCGAAAGTACAACCGAGTCGACTACAGTGTCAACGGAAGAAGAGGTTTTTGTTCTCTTAGATAAAACGACTGCTGTTTTAAATGTTGGCGATGAATTGACTTTAGTCGCAGAAATGACTGATTCAACCACTCCGGAATTTGTTTGGACTTCATCTAATGAAGAAGTTGCAACAGTAGAGGGCGGAGTTGTGACTGCACTTGCAAAAGGGCAGACAACAATTAGAGTCAGTGTTGGAAGTATTTTTGCCGAATGTAGTGTTACTGTCAATGATGTCATTGACTTAATCTTCCCAGAAGTAGCTGAAACGGCTTTTGTTGGAGACACAATCACACTAGGAGCTTTTGCACGAGTAAATGGTGTAGATGACTACGACAATATCACCATAACTGGTGAAGGATTTTCTGTAGATGGTGATGATGTGACATTTACTGATTCAGGTGTAATTGAAATCAGTGTAGCTTATCCTGGAGTAGATGCAATACTTCGTTCAATAAATGTATATCATGAGGTTAAAACAATCGCTGATTTTGAAGCGATAGCGCTTGACTTAGATGGATATTACATGATGACTGCTGATTTAGATTATGAAGGTAATCCTTTGAACACAATTGCTCATTACTCTGACGGATATTCATCTCCAGAAAATGGCTTTTCAGGAATCTTCGATGGTAATGGTCACACTATCAGTAATTTTTATGCTTATTATGCGAGTGATCCAGCGATTGTAGCTAATTCAAGCCCATTTGGTTTGATTGCTACATCAGGAATTGTTAGAAACGTTAACTTTATCGGCGTTACTATTCAAACTAGAATTGCTGGTGGAATTGCGACAATCAATTATGGACTAATTGAAAATAGTTTCGCTCAAGTATATGTTACTTATGACACTACTTCAGATGTTAATAACCCGATAGGTGGTTTAGTGTCTAAGAACTATGGCCAGATCAAGAATTCTATAGCTATAGTTGATATCAAACCAGGTATTGCTGATGTAAATATCGGTGGCGTAGTTGGTAGAACTTTAAACGGTTCAACAATCGAAAACTCATATTCCATAGCGCCTGTTGGACGTCATGAATCAGCTGTTCCCACGAATGGAGATATGACTGGAGACTTCACTAATTTTGAAGGTTACAGTGATTTAGCAACATTTTATGCAGAAGCAACACTAACTGATTTTCCATCATTATGGACATTAGAAGCTGGTTTTTATCCACATTTAGGAGTAATAACTGATCAAATATTAATTACGAATACTCTAAATGAACTTTATGCTGGAAAATCATTACAGATTGAAACTGATCATAATTATCCAGTATTATATGAACTTAATGAAGCTATCGCTGGTGTTAGCATAGATGAGTCTGGATTATTAACTGTTGCTGACACTGTATTAAGCGGTACAGAAATTACTGTGTTGGTGAAGAGCGTTTTCTGTCCTGACTGTACTGACGAAATCGTAATTACTGTCTTAGAAAACAACTATGAAATTACCGCAGATGTTACAGAAGTAAACTTCGATTGGATTCAAGGTGTTTCAGCTGCAACAGAATATGAAATTCTTCACAATATTCTAGTTAAATACAATGGCGAAGTTTATACGGGTGAATACGAAATAGTTTCATCTAATGAGACGGTAGCTATCGTAGACAATGACAAAATTGTGGCTGTTGGCGATGGCTCTACTACAATAGATGTTATTATCGATTCACAAGTATTATATTCAATTCAAGTTTCATCAACGATGTTTATTCCAATCACTACCACTTCTGAATTCTTAGCTATTGGAACTGATTTAGATACAATGTCAGGTAAATACATCTTGATGAATGATTTAGATTTTGAAGGAGCAGCTATACATGCTTTTTCATCATGGAAGACTAAAAATGGTGCAAGTGGTTTATACTTTTCTGGAATTTTTGACGGAAACAACCATACAATTGCAAACTTTGAACCTCACCAAAACTTAAGTGACTCTAGCGATAGAGACCGGGCAATATTCGGATATATGAGTTCAAACGCTGTTGTTATGAATACAAACTTTATTGGTGTTATCGGTAGAGATAGAGTTGCAGTTGTATCTAACTGGAACGAAGGAACAGTCAAGAATATCTATGTTGAGATGTTATATGTTTCTACAGCTACAGTAGACAACCGTTCTGATGTAAATCCTGCTGGTGTAGTAGTTGCTAAAAACCGTGCTGGAGCAACGGTTGAAAATGCAATCACTGTTCTTACTTTCACAGAAGAAGCTACAAGACAATATATTGGTGGAGTTGTTGGATCTAATTCAGGTACAGTGACAAATGTTCATGTGATTACCAATAATGAAACAACAAATGCAATTTCTAAACCGTATGCAGAAGGTACAGTTACTAATGCCGAAGCATATCCTGATTTAGAAACATTCCATGCGACAGCTGATACAACAGCTTTTGGTGAAGATTGGACAATCCAAACTGGATTCTTCCCATTCCTTAACAATCTAAGTGATACTGTTGAAATTACAGTTGAAGCAACAAAAGTTTATTTGGGTACTTCACTTGAAATTGCTACTTCAAGCAACTATGGATTACTTTACGAATTAGAAGAAGCATTAACTGGTGTTGAAATATCAGAAACAGGAATGCTTACAGTTGGTTTAGACGCAGTTGTAGGTGAAACTGTAACAATCAATGTTTACAGTAAGTATGGTGTTGCTCAAGATTCAATTACTTTAACAATCTCAGAAAATAACTTTACCGTTACTGCAGTTCAAGATGATTTTGATTTTGAATGGATTAATGGTTATAGCGATACCGCTGATTTCCAAGCACCTATTGGTGTAACTGTTTATAATGATGGTGTAGTTTATACTGGAGCGTATGATTTTGTAGTTGCTGATTCAACAATCGCAATCGTTGAAGATGGCTTAGTTAAAGCCATTGGTGATGGACAAACTACAATTAATGTAGTTGTAAACTCAGTAACTCTTTATACATTAAATGTAAGTTCAATCAAATGGAATCCAATTACTACAACTCAAGAGTTTGAAGCAATTGGTACAGATTCAACTACCTTAGCTCAAAAATATATTTTAATGAATGATATTGACTTTGGTGGAAACGGACTTAATACCATCGCTCATTACAATGGTGGATACAACTCAAGAACCAATGGTTTTGCTGGTATCTTTGATGGTAACGGCTATACAATTAGTAATTTCTATGCTTATTATGCACCAAACACAGCGATAGTAGCTAACAGCTCACCGTTTGGAACAGTAGCTGAAACTGGTGTTATCCGGAATGTTAACTTCACTGGCGTTTTAATAAAAACCAGAATTGCTGGTGGTGTTGCGACAATTAACTACGGAACAATCGAAAATGTTTTTGTTGAAGTTCATGTGACTTATAACACTTCTTCAGATGTCAACAATCCTATGGGTGGCGTAGCTTCTAAGAATTACGGAACAATTGAAAATGTAATTACTGTTCTTACAGTAAAAGATGGAAT
>Ga0172382_10009417_pt1 | contig 13343 bp, 10 predicted proteins | sample Leawel138RmetaG_FD_122245 | JGI IMG/M metagenome (GOLD analysis project Ga0172382, IMG submission 122245) | Leachate microbial communities from a municipal landfill in Southern Ontario, Canada - Leachate well 138R metaG | ecosystem: Engineered > Solid waste > Landfill > Unclassified | place...
AGCCAGGTCATGGAGAAGATCCTGTCGTATGGAGACTTCTCCACCCGACCGGACGGGATGGCCATAGACCAGAATGCCAAGATCTATTACCAACAGTTCGCCATCGACTACCCAGTGGAGAGTACCGGCACCAGTGTCAAACAGTCGGAGAAGCTGAGGCTGAACCTCTACTTCGACTCGGTGCGGCGCAGTGAGGAGTTGGTCCAGCTGGACATCGACATCACCGAACAACACAAGAAGCTCCAATTGCTGCTCTCGGAACAGGAGCCACTGGAAGATGACCAGTCGTTGAAACGGCACTTCCGGTATTTCAAGCTACAGTATGATTCGGGTGAAAGGCTTCTCAAATCTTTTACACTGAATGATAAGAAAGTGGAGAAAGCCAGACGTACCAGCGGGTTCTTCTCGATCATGACCCATAAGTTGGATATGGATGCCATGCAGACCTACCAAACCTACAAGCTTCGCGACGAACAGGAGAAGGCGTTCCAGCAGATGAAGACCCAGATGGTCGCCGACCGTCAACGCAACTGGTCGGAGGAGGGAAAGACCGGCAGGCTGTTCATCCTGTTCGTATCGATGATACTGGGAGCCGCGGTACGCCATACATGGAAAACCACGGAACTGCATGAACTGTTCTCATCATCGCTGGATGTCCTCGATGAGATGAGAAGCATCAGGTGCATCGAGCATACCGGTCGAGCTAAGTTCATTACCCCGTTCGTAGGCAAACAATTGAACATCTGTGAAGCCTTTGGTTTCGAGGCTCCCAACGGGTGTGCCCCCGACTATGTTTCCCGGAAGAAACTCCCTAAGAAACGAGGCCGGCCTCGCAAGCGAGCGACCGAAATGGATTTATAGTATAAAAAGTCCTAAAACTCACGTTATTGTTCTCCATTATTGAAGAGATCGAACAAGTTGGAATTATTTTGGTGAGAGCATTTAGTGAAAATAAAAAACTGATGGTTTGTGGTAATGGAGGTAGCGCTGCTGATTCAGAACATATTGTTGGTGAGTTAATGAAATCCTTTGTTAAGAAACGACCAATCAACCAAGAATTAACATTAAAGTTGATAGGAGTTGATTCTATTAGGGGTAACAGAATTGCAAAGTTGTTAGAACAAGGGGCTCCCGCAATATCTTTGACAGGTACTATTTCACTAGCAACCGCATTTTCTAATGATGTTGACCCACAGTTAGTATTTGCACAACAAATAAATATTTTAGGGATTCCTGGAGATGTGTTTCTTGGGATCTCAACTTCGGGAAATGCTGAGAATGTAATTAATGCAGCAATAGTTGCAAAGGCAAAAGGCTTGAGTGTTATTGGTCTAACAGGAAAATCAGGTGGTGATTTAATCCGATATTGTGATGTTTGTTTGTGCGCTCCCGTGACAAACACTTACCTTGTCCAAGAATTACACCTGCCAATCTATCATTCACTGTGTCTCTTTGTAGAGAGTCAATTATGGCCTGATGTGTAATTGATGTTTTTGTTATTCCTCACTATTTGAAAACACATTAGATACAGTAGAGTTGCCACCAGTTGAGTAATACAGGACTTCCGGAGAGGAAGTCCTTTTTGTGTCCAGTTCTTTTACGATCTTTCCTTTGTGGAGCACAAGGATGCGGTCACACATGCCGATTAATTCTTCGATATCAGAAGAGATGAGTAGAATTCCAATTCTTTTATGGGCCATTACATTCAAGATGTTATACAATTCAACTTTTATCGGAATATCCAAGAATCTTGAAGGATCATCAAGTACGATTAACTTGCTATCAGATAAGACCGATCGGGCTAACACAATTTTCTTCTTTGTTCCGACACTGAGATGTCTTACAGGAAAATTCACTACTGGATCCAATATCCTGAATTTCTTTGCATAATATTCTGCTTGACGTTTACATTTCAACGGGTTTAAAAAAGGTGTTCTGCTAAGTTTACCCCAATTCCCTAGAATGATGTTTTGAGTGATATCCAACATATAGACCAATGAAGTGTGCATTTCTTTTGAAACGTATGATATACCTCGTCTTATCGCTTCTTTTGGTCCAGTAAAGGAAATCTTATCCCCGTACAGATAAATTTCTCCCTTAGAGGGTTGTTTGATTCCCGCTACAATTTCTGCGATACTTGATTTTCCAGATCCCAACAGACCCGCCAGACCAACAATTTCTCCTTCTGAAATCGATAATGATATATCTCTAATTGAATTAAATTGATTGGTGATATGCTTGAGTTCTACTATTTTTTTTCCTACCTTGGTTTTTGTCCTCGGATATCTATTTAAAAAATCGATGCCGACCATCTTTTCAATAAGCATTTGCTTGTTGAATTGCTTCTTATCTACTATATCAACGATTCTTGAATCTCGCATGATAACTATCTTGTCGGCTATGGAAAGAACTTCTTCGATATGATGTGAGATATAAATTATTGTAATGCCTTCATGTTTCAGTTGGTTGATGAAAGTAAGGAACTTTCTTATCTCACTCTTGCTAAGCGATGCTGTCGGTTCATCCAAAATCAGTACCTTAACATTCGAGATGACGGCTTTTGCAATTGATACTATCTGTTTTTGTCCCGATGATAAATTCTTAACCAATTGACTCGGTCTAATGTCTACATTGAAATGATTCAAAATAAGATTCGATTGAAGGCGCATCTTTTTCATATCAATGATACCCATCAGCTTTTTTGTTGGCTCGATATTCAAGAAAATATTATCAGCTACCGACAGGTTGTCTATGAGCTGAGGTTCTTGATACAGCATCCGTATGCCTAGCTTGTTTGCTTCTGTAGGGGATGTGATTTGTATCGGTTGTTGTTCGAAGATGATATCACCATCATCTTGATGATAGATACCCATGATGGTTTTCATTAAAGTTGTCTTTCCAGCTCCGTTCTTGCCAAGAAGACAATACACTTGGCCTTTCGAGAATGTTATTGAGACCTTATCAAGCACAATATGATTGTCAAAACTTTTACTGATATTATCCAATGTAAGGATGTCTTGATTCATATCCAATCCTATGAAACCTCAATAATCGAGAGCGGAAATCAACTTAATATCCTTCCCAAAGAATGTTTCCTTATATTTATCATCCACTTTTCTATCAGTGATGATACAATCGATAAAATCAAGTGGCCCTAGCTGATGTATGGCAACCCTATCGAATTTTGTTGAATCGACAAGTAGCGCAATATGTTTTGTTTTTTGTTTGATCTGTTGTAGTAATCTCATCGCATAGTAATTATTAAGTGTTAAGCCAGCTTGGATATCGATACCATCCACGGAAAAAAAACTTCTATTCACGAATACATTGGTAAGGAAGTCAAATTCTGCGCCTCCGGTGGTATACACAGATTCAACATCACTTTCGATCTGTCCTCCGAGAAAAAAGATATGCTTTACATAATCCTTTAGTTCCAAAGCGACAAAGAAATCATTGGTTACTACTCGAATATTTTTTTTCTCCCTTAAAAGACGAGCAAACACTCTACACGTTGTGCCGCTGCCGATAAACAAGCTGTCCCCATAGTCAATTAAGTCCAGAGCCATTCTAGAAAGATCCATCTTCGCAGAAAGATCAGTTATTTCTACAAGTCCTGTTGAGTCCTGCGCATCAGATAGTATCGCTCCACCGTGTATTTTCTGCAAAAATCCTTCCTCTTCAAGGCGGATGAGGTCTTTTCTGATCGTAACTTCGCTAACACCTAGCATTTGGCTTAGTTCGGTGTTGTCGATTGATTTCTTTTCCAATAACAGACGTTTGATCTTATCTAGTCGTTGAGCCAATAACACAACATATCTCCTGAATTCTCTCATGAAAGATAACAGCAAACAAACCTATTCTCAATAATACTATCCTTTAATTGGGAATAAATCCAATTAATTATGGAAAAGTTTCGAAAATTTACGAATTAGTATGTTAAACGAAAAAATACAAAAGAAAATATTGACTTATTGAAACTCACCGTTTAAAATTTCATTACGATCTTTCTTCTTAAGGAGGTAGGTTATGAAAAAATACGGTATTGGGGTAATCGGATTGGGGATGGGTAAATCCGTGTTGGAGATCAACAAATATCCGTCATCACAATTAGAAGTTCGGTCAATCTGTGATACACGGACTGAGTATGCGCAAGCTATAAAAAAAGAATTTGGAGTATGTGAAGCGGTAACTGATTATCATAAGCTCATCGAAAACAAAGATGTGGATATCGTCGCTGTGTATTCTCCCGACCATCTTCATGCTGAACATTGCTTGGCTGCATTGAATGCTGGCAAGCATGTTATCTGTACCAAGCCGATGGTGACTTCACTTGAAGATGCGAAAGAAGTAACCCGGTTGGTAAAGAAGCACGGAGTCAAATTTCTTACCGGTCAAACTATGCGTTACGAACCACAGTTTGCCAATATCAAACGAATGTATGATGATGGTGAGTTAGGTGATGTTTTACTAGCGGAAGCACATTATGTCCATGATATGCGGCCTGTGTACAAAATGACGCCATGGAGAATAGAAGTCCCCCAAGATGTTATGTATGGTGGAGTTTCGCATCCTGTTGATGTCTTACGGTGGTTCTTGGGTGATGTGGAAGAGGTATTTGCTTACGGTGGAAAAGGATTGGATGAACGCTATAAACCAGAAAGCAATTTTATCCTGAACCTAAAGTTCAAATCTGGAGTGATTGCTCGTGTCCTGGGTGCCTATGGGATTGTCCACCCGCCGATGCCAATGATGGGAGTTACCGTCTATGGTACAAAAGCATCTGCACAAGGTTCGTTCTCAGATCAACTCGGTGGGGCTACACAAGTAGTATTTGACAAGTTTGAGTTGAAAGAAGCAAGTATGACAAAATTCCCACCTGAGATAGAAGGTGCCTATGGACATGGCGCTACCGTGATAAGGTATCTCAATCATTTTGAGTATTGTCTCGAGAATAACCAAAGACCAATACCTGATGCTGTTGAAGGAGCGAAAACAGTTTCGGTATGTTCTGCTGCCTGGGAATCGGTGAGAACGGGAAAACCGGTGACGGTATTCAATAATTTCTAATTGTTTGTTTGTCAATACCTGCAGGGAGCAGGTGATTACATTAAGGAGGGATCATCATGAAGAGAAGAACTTCAAAAGGGATTACGTTAGTCTTGATTACCCTGACAATCATATGTCTTGGTATCGCACCGTTGTTTGGAGCTGGTGCTCAGGAAAAAAAGGATGACTCACTGCATTTCGGTTATATCATGCCCGGTCCGGACCCATGGTATGGTTATGCTAAAGACGGATTCCTTTTTGCCGCCGAAAAGCGGGGAGTGAAAGTTACGGTTGTAAATTCAGACTATGATCAGGAAAAAGAATTGGCCAACTTGGAAGATTTGATCGCACAAAATCTTGATGGTATTAACCTATTCTCATTTAACCCCGATGGGGCCCAGATTGCAGCACAGATGGCGAATGTGGCCAATATTCCCCTGACCATAGAGATGAGTGCGCTAGCCGAAGGACCTGGTGAAATCGTATGTGATATTGAATTCGATTGGGACAAAGTAGGCAGGATGTTAGCTCAGTATATGGCTGAAAAATTCCCAGGAGAAAAAGTTCTTGAAATCACAGGAATTATTGGTCAAGGACCTGTAGATACCATGTTGGCAGCATTCCAAGAAGAAATTTCAAAACTTGGCAAGAATACTCTTATAGGTATCCAGCCAGCAGATTACAACCGTGAAAAAGCGATGAATGTAATGCAGAACATGTTACAGTCAGGCCAAGAATTCACCGTTGTCCATGTAGGTAATGAAGACATGGCGATGGGAGTTGTCCAAGTGCTTAAAGATGCTGGGAAATTGAATAACCCGATCAAAGTTATCAGCAACAACGGGTCTCCTGAAGGGCTTGAATCAATTATGAAGGGTGAACTGCAAGCAACCATTTCAACTTCTCCGGGAGTTGAAGGTATTGTATGCTTTGAAGCACTGTATCGCCATATAAAAGGTGAGAAGGTACCTAAGCAAGTAATGATTCCGATGGTATGGATTAATAAAGATAACGTTGCGGAAGCTGTCGCTTGGGAAGCCGATGACACAGCATTTGCATTGGTTAACGAAATGTTCGATTCTTTCAATTAGATAATGGTGGAACGTGGAGGAGCCTATAGGTTGGCTCCTCCAGTGCAAAGGGAAAGGGGTGTTAGACGAACAGCTCCTTTTTCGCCCAAAACTAATTCTGGATTCACAGCAGGATGAAGACAAACAAAAAAATTCTATCAATAAGTAATTTATCTAAATCGTTTCCGGGGGTAAAAGCGTTGGATAATGTTTCATTCAACCTGTACGAAGGCGAAATTCACTGCCTAGTAGGTGAAAATGGAGCAGGAAAATCCACTTTTATACACATTCTATCAGGAGGTTTGACTCCCGATGAAGGATCAATCGACCTCTTTGGATCAACCTATTATAGATTGACTCCCCAACAAAGTATTTCCTTGGGTATCCAAACTGTCTATCAGGAGAGTATCCTGGTGGATACACTCTCGGTAGGAGAGAATATTTTCTTGGGAAGTGAAAGAACCGGTTATGGCAATGCATTTTCCGCCAAAAGAACTATACAAGAAGCCCAATTTCTCATCGATTCATTGGGTATGAGTATAAATGCTAAAAAGATTGTCTCAACCATATCGACCGCAGAACGTCAGATTGTGGGAATCATAAAAGCATTTTCAAGAAAATCAAAAATTATGATTCTCGACGAACCAACAGCTTCTCTCAGTTATGAAGAAACGAACAGACTCATATCACTGCTCACACAATTGAGTACCAGCGGTGTAAGCATCATCTATATCTCACACCATCTTGAGGAAATATACCGGCTTGCAGATAGGATCACAATCTTAAAGGACGGTAGATATATAAATACACATGAAAAAGAAGCGATAGATCATGCGGTGGTAGTCAAAGAAATGGTTGGCCGTGCAGCTGAATTGTTCTATAAACGTGGGAAGATACATTGTGATGATTCGCCAAAACAATTATTGCAGATTGAACATATTTCTTCCAAGGTGTTGAAAGATATCAGTTTTACGGTCAATAGCGGAGAGATCTTCGGGATTGGTGGGATGGTAGGTTCAGGCAGGACAGAATTATTACGAACGATTTTTGGCTTGGACCAACGTACTTCAGGCAAAATCGTACTCAATGGGATCGACGTATCTCCCAAAACTCCCTCAAAATCGATTAGAAACGGAATGTGTCTCATTACAGAAGACCGGAAAAAAACAGGACTGCTCCTAACACGTTCAGTGAGGGAAAATTCTTCTATTGCAAGAGTTGTTCAATCAAGAAAGCATGTAATCTCTTTGAAACAAGAACGTCTTGATGTAGAAAAAATGGTTGAATCCCTAAGAATCGTTACACCGACAATCGAGCAGGATGTAAAAAACCTTTCAGGGGGGAATCAACAGAAAGTAGTTTTGGCAAAATGGTTATTAACCAATGCCAAAGTTTTTCTATTCGACGAACCAACACGAGGTATTGATATAGGGGCAAAGGAAGAGATTTACAAACTTATCATAGAATTGGCCAGCAAAAATAAGATTGTCATCATAGTGTCGTCTGATATGCCTGAATTAATAGCCATGAGCGACCGGATTGGAGTGATGAAAGATGGCCAATTGATCAAGGTACTTGAAGAAAACCAAATATCTGAAGAAAATATTCTACACTATTCAATAGGGATGGAAAGCCGACATGAAAGTTAACAAAGTATTCAAGCTCATTTTCTCGGACCAAATTTACTTTCTAACACTTCTGATTGCAATTATGGTATTGATTGCATCCATCTTTAATCCTGCATTCTTTACAATTAGAAACTTTCTAAACGTTCTCAACCAAGTGTCTGTTATCGGTGTGGTAGCTGCTGGAGCGACTCTGATAATGATTTCGGGGAATTTTGATATTTCAGTCGGATCCATAGTCGGCTTATCATGTACATCAGCTGCATTGATGATCGGAAACGGTAATTCCGTATTCTGGTCTATCGCATTCGGATTTGTGTTATCAGTTGTTTGTGGCCTTTTCAATGGTGTAGTGATTGCCAAGACCAGAACCCCGTCGTTTATCATTTCAATGGCAATGCTCAGTGTGTATTATGGGATTTCACTTATAATTACGGGTGGCATCACCAAATCACTCGGAGGAAAATTCTTCCAACTTGGAAGAGGTACCCTCATCGGTACTATTCCCAATCCGATTCTCGTATTGATTATTGTTTATGTTTTCTTGCATTTCGTATTGACTTACACAAAACTCGGGCGAAGAATCTATGCCGTTGGTGGAAATGAAGAAGCAGCATACCTTTCGGGTGTGAATACTGACATGACCAAAATAATCGTGTATGGGATGAACGGTATGCTGGTCGGATTGGGCGCCATCGTGCTTCTTTCACGATTAGGTTCAGCCTTGCCTTCCACCGGATCCGGGATGGAATTGCGGGCGATTGCCGCTGTTGTTATCGGTGGAGTTCCGCTGACAGGAGGGAAGGGCAAAGCACTTGGGACGTTGCTAGGTACTATTTTATTGGGTTTGATCTCCAATGTCCTCAATATGCTAAATATCAGTGCATACTACCAAGAGGTGGTAATCGGCCTTATAATCACGGTTGCGGTAATTGCCGGTAACATTGGCAATATGAAAAGAAAATAAGCATTGATGAGAGAAGCATATAAATACAACTCTTTACCGATACTTTGGCTCATCCAAGACCTTTAGTGAGAACCCGGTTTCTTCATACGCCTTGGTGACTGTTTTTATAATGTTCCAGTCAGTAACCACTTCAGTGATTTGACGACAATTCGCATAAGAAATAAATGAGTTCTTATCGAATTTGGAAGAATCCGCTAACACGAAAGACCGTTCAGCATCATTGATCACAATTTCATTCATCTGAGCGGTTCTTTCGTCTGTAGTCATGAACCCCTTAGCCATATCGATGGCATCCACACCCAAAAAGGCTTTTGTGATATGGAATTTCCTTAGTGTGCTTTCTGCGATCGTTCCACAGACATCCATCCGCGGTAGACGTACTTCACCACCCAATAATATCACCTTGCAAAAATTTGCAATAGGGTTGAAATTTGCCAGGGAGTTCGTTAGCAACACGACGTCATACAACTCTTTCTTTTTTATTCTATTTATAAGACTAAGAACAAACTGGTGAATAGTGGTGCCGGAATCACAAAAGATCCTGTCACCCGATTCGATCAGAGATGCACCATATTTACCGATCGCTACTTTTTCATAGAGATCTTTTGTTTCCCGTAATTCAAACGAATAATTCTGAGGAAGCTGATTGGCAAGCTGAACACCTCCATGGACCCGAATCACCTTTCTATCTTCTTCTAGCTTCGTGCACATCCTTCTTGCAGTCGTTTCTGAGATGTCCATCCATTGGGCTACCTGTTTGATATCGAGGCGTTGGAAATTCTGGAGAAGTTCCAACACTAGTTGTTCTCTCTGTTCAACTTTTGTCATTTTCTCTATATACCCTTCGATAGGACTCATATCGATCTCTCATGTTATTAGATTGCTTCTCATCTGGAATTAACACTTTCTCTTCATCTTTAGGTCGTATTTGTCTTTCTGAAGCTATCATTGCCGCTCCAACGGCTCCTGCGTTTTGCCCGAAACGAATTAAAACCTTCTTATTGCATACATCGGCAATTATCTGAGGCCATAGCGGACTCTCTGTTGGACCGCCAACTAGCAGTATTTCATTGATTGCCAAGAGATCAATTTCTTTCATTTCCATCAATAATTTCAATGAAAAGACGATCTCCTCAAGAATTGCTCGGGCAACATCACCTATTGCATGCTTCGAAAGCAAGTCTTTTACTTTCGATCTGATATCCTCAACTTGAAGATTGATTGTTGGTAATCCCGCACTGCTGCCTTTGATTGCCAATTCATCGAAGGTTTTATAAGGATAGGATGTCGAAATATTGGCCAAATCCAATAATGCATGAACCCATTGATCGAATATGCTTCCTATACCAGCAACACTGAACATCCCCAACCATTTTCCACCGATGCTTTTTTGGAAGGGGTCGATTAGCAATGCTTTTGATAAGCCTTCATTTCTATCTTCCAAGATGATGCACCCCACCCAGGATGTTCCACAAGATAACAATAATTGATCTGTACGTTCCAAGTGAACAGCTCGTGCTGCTGAAGGATGGTCAAATGAACCTAGAACAAAATCACACGAATTTCTTGGAATACCAATTTCATCGCATATTTCGTCTGACAAGACTCCGACTCTTGTACCTGATGGGACTATTGGAGGAATTTTATTAGAATCTTCTATCCGAGCTAACTCAATCAATTTTTGTGATTTGGTCCCCTCGATCTGGTCATACAAATACATCGTTGTCGCTGTTGATTCATCAACAACCCATTGGCCTGTCATTTTAAGTGTGAGATAGTCATTACTCATGCATATTCTTCTAGTTGATTTCATAAGATTTGGTTGATTACGCCAAAGCCAAATAAGACGGCCCAAAGGGAATTGGGGAACAAATGGCCAGCCAACAGTAGCATGAATATTTGTTAAAGGAAGAGTAGCGACGATATCATTGATTGAACCGTCATTCGGACGCTGATCCAACCAGCTATAGATGGGAGAAATGGGCTGCTCATCTTCTCCGACCAACACCAAATTACCACTGGCAGCAGCCCAAGCGATTGACTTCAACACCCTACCAGGAATGATTAATTTCTTTATTATCTCGTATACCTGTTTAACATATCCGTGTGGATTGATTTCTTTTACGCCTGGTGTATTTGATTCAAATTCAATCGATAGTTTAGTTTGACCTATGATATCGCCTTTTTCTCCTAAGGCAACCCCCTTTATTACCGAGGTCCCTAAATCTAGCCCAATCCAATACTCCATCATTCGCTCCTCTAACTCAATATATTCCCATATGCTATATTATATCATCAATGCTCTAATCGTGCAAATAAATAACCATTCAAAATGCTCATATTGATCATTTTTTGCTTGACATGCTCATAATGCTTGTCCATACTAAATGCAGAGAACATTGATAGAGGTGACTTATGAAACCAAAGATTGGATTGTTGCCGTTATATATAAAATTATATGATGAAGTCGCACCTGATATGCGCATCCGTATAGAAAAGTTTTCCAAAATGATTGCCGATACCTTTATTTCCAAAGAAATTGAAGTATTCAAATCACCGATTTGTAGGCAAAAGGCTGAATTCTCCAAAGCGATAAATGAATTTGAAAAAGCAGATGTGGATGTACTGGTCACGCTGCACTTGGCATATTCTCCATCATTGGAATCGATTACCGCACTATTGAAAACTTCATTACCGATAATAGTCCTTGATACTACTGAGGATATTGATTTCGGACCGGTTCAAAGTACTGAGGCAATATTATATAACCATGGTATTCATGGTGTCCAAGATATGTGTAGTCTGTTGGTGCGCCATAATCGTGATTTTTGCATAGAGGCAGGTCATTGGAAGGGATCGGATGTCATCGACAGAGTTGTTCACCGAATCAGGGGTATTGTTGCAGCAAAAGCATTCAGTAGCGCACGAATAGGAATCATAGGGCATCCATTCAAAGGGATGGGAGATTTCCAGTTGTCTGAAGGAGACTTTGAAAAAGAGCTTGGCATTAAAACCATACAATACACACCCGGAAAGGACAATAAGCTGTCGAAATCATATGAAGAAGAAAAGGCTTACCTATCACATATAGGAACATTAAGTTCGGATATCCCGGAAGAAACTCTTGAAAAGAATATAAAAATATTACAGGAAGTCAGAAAATGGATGGACGAAGAACATCTTGATGGATTCACATGTAATTTTCTTGATGTTGATAAAGGAAAAAGCATCGATAGGGTTCCATTTCTGGCTGCAGCCGTAGGTATGTATGAGCAGTATGGATATGCGGGAGAAGGTGACATACTCAATGCGGCATTAGTTGGCTCCCTATTAAAAATTAATAAGAACACGACCTTCACAGAAATGTTCTGCCCCGATTGGCGTGGCGGTACGATATTCTTGAGCCATATGGGTGAGATTAATCCAAGGATTTGCGATCCTCCAGCAACTTTCATGTCTAAAGATTATGGTTATAGTGATGCACATGAACCAATTTATGCCACAGGGAAATGTATGGCTGGGTCAGCCCATATTATCAATATAGTAACTTTAGCTGATAAGAAGTTCAGATTGATTGTGGTACCAGTGGAAGTCATACATTTCAAATGTGATAATTTTGAATCAAGCGTCCGGGGATGGATTAAACCGAAAATGCCACTTGAGCGGTTTTTGGAAGCTTATAGCTTAGCTGGAGGGACACATCATAGTGCGTTAATATATGCAGATGATGTGCGTATGTTTGAGACTTTTGCAAAAAAGCTTTCATGGGAATTGATGGTTATCGACAGCTGATTTATGAAGAGGTATACAATGAACAAAGCATTATTCGAATTATCACCTGTTGATAGAAAAGTTTACAAAGAAGAGCTCAGCGAATTCTTACCCGAAAGAATGATAGATATCCACACACATGTATGGTTGGAAAAACATAAAAGAGACATACAAAAAGAAAACTGTAGGGTAGTGAGCTGGCCGTATCTTGTCGCAAGAGACAATTCCATTGAAGACCTTCAAGAGACCTATAGTATTCTGTTTCCAGATAAAAACGTCATCCCTCTGATATTTTCTAACTTCACCAGAGGTGATGATTATGAAGCTATGAATGCCTATATCTCTTCTGAAACGAAAGAGAGAGGTATTCCTTCATTGTTGTATGCGCTTCCCGAATGGTCCTCAGAATTGTTGTTAAATAAGATTATCGAAGGGAAGCATTTGGGTATTAAAGTCTATCTAAATCTTTCTCCCAACTACATTCCTCAAAACGAAATCAGGATATTTGATTTTGTTCCGCACCACCAATTAGAAGTTCTCAACGAACATAATATGGTACTTATGCTCCATATCCCTAGAAACAAACGTTTGGGTGATCCGGTGAATATAGCTCAAATGTTGGAAATTGAAGATCGGTATCCGAATATCAATGTCATTTATGCCCATATCGGACGAGCATATTGTCCTGAAGATTTTGGCACTGCTTTTGAGGATTTGAAAGATACTAAGCATCTGAAATTCGATTTTGCAGCTACTACCAATGAAGATGCCATTTATCGAGTGTTAGATACATTCGGTCCGGAAAGGCTGTTGTTTGGATCAGACCTTCCGATTCTACGAATGCGTATGAGAAGAATCTGTGAA
>Ga0172382_10009420_pt1 | contig 13336 bp, 9 predicted proteins | sample Leawel138RmetaG_FD_122245 | JGI IMG/M metagenome (GOLD analysis project Ga0172382, IMG submission 122245) | Leachate microbial communities from a municipal landfill in Southern Ontario, Canada - Leachate well 138R metaG | ecosystem: Engineered > Solid waste > Landfill > Unclassified | place...
AATGAAGCCTTCTTCTGCCCCCGGCTAGTAGTCTTCATGTCTAAATGGTAAAAAGCCGGATTTGATGGTATACCATGAGAGATTGAAGCCTCATTAAAGGGATGCAATGCCTTGAGATCGGTTTTACCAGTCATCGATAATGCCTTTGATGGGTATCACGTAGACCTGATGGGTGCCCGTCTTCACAGCGTCGGAGGTATAGATTATATATTGACCAGACGGGCTGAAATTGGGATGCACATGCACATTGCCCAATTCTTTTTTTATACTAGCATTGGGCCAACAGATGATCTTATTTGTCCCGTCTTCCAAGTTGATCAAAATTAACGGGTTGGTATACGGGTCCTGGCTGTCACTGATAAACCATTTCCCATCCTTACTCACTGTGCCATGACCGAGCTTGATAGTGTCATTGACGTAATGTCGGGTATAGTCTAACCCATTTTTATCGATAGAGCCTATAGCAGCCGGTGTCCAACTCGGAACCGTTTTTTCAAAGAAAAAATAGCGTTCGCCCGACGAAGCCCAGGAGTCGTGTGTAGCTCGAAAGCCATAGGGGGTCATCAGAAACGGAACGTCTTTATTTTCTTTTAAATTGATAATACGTGCACGAGGTCGTTCCGACATGGGAAGTTCCATATTATTCTGTTGGTCAGGTAAAGGTGTGTAAGTAATTAAATCGGGGTTCTCTGGATTGATTAGGGCATGCGAAATTCGCCCTTCGTCCCGCTCTAAAACTAACTGAATTTCTTTGGTTGCGAAGTCGACTCGATAAAGCCTTACCCCATTCTCCTTTGTGGTATGAACCAGGGTGTAGCGGCCATCGTTGGTGAATGTGGGTCTAAAAACGGGAGAACCTTCAATTTTTCCGGCCAAGTCAACCACGATTTCCTTCTTTAGGGTATGGGCATTCATTTTATAATACTTGCGATCTTCAATGTAAACGATGCTTTCACCATCGGGATGAATACAAGCACTGTTTGCGTTTCCGAAGGTTAATTGACGAATACCTCCATCCGTAAGGTCACAACGGTAAATCTCCATTTTTCCAGAACGATTTGAGCGAAAGATGAGGTAGCGATCATCGTGGGTCACGGAAGGCGCGTAAAAATAAAATGCCTCACTTAAAGAGTCATGATCGGTGATTTGCCAGACTTCGTAACCCGTTTTGGGGTCCGGATACTTACGCCATTCCGCCGGTTCATCTCGTGACGGATTGCAACTGATCAACAGAATTAGTAACAAAAACATGAGGCCACTAATCATCTTCAATAAGGGAGATACACATAAATTCATGGAGCACTCGTTTTAGGCGATAGGACTAAGGAAAAGGTTGCAGCTTAGGCAGGGGGTATAAAATTATGATTTTCCGTTAAGGAATAGCAACAATTTGAGTGATATTTCTGTTGTATGAATAAAGAATAAGGTCGATACAAGGGTGTCGAACCATTATTAATAAAATTAAACAATCTGCGAATATGTCTAAAAAAGTCTTATTACTCGTAGGAGATTATGTAGAAGATTATGAAGCTATGGTGCCCTTCCAAGCGATGCTATCTGTGGGACTGGAAGTTGATTCCATTGCTCCTGATCGGAAAAAAGGAGATACGGTCCCAACAGCCGTACATGATTTTGTAGGTGACCAAACTTACAAAGAAACGGGCGGACATCGTTTTGCCATTACGCTTGATTTTGATGCCGTTAATCCTGCCGATTACGACGGGCTGTACATATGCGGAGGTAGGGCGCCTGAGTATATACGATTGAATAAAAAGGTGCTCGATATCACCAAGCATTTCTTTGATGCCAACAAACCCGTTGCTGCAATCTGTCACGGGATCCAAGTTTTGACAGCCGCAAAGGTATTGGAAGGTAGGACCTTGACCGCCTATGTAGCCATTGGCCCGGATATAGAACTTGCGGGAGGTACCTGGAAAAATGTGCCTGCTGACCAAGCGGTAGTAGATGGAAATCTGGTCACTTCGCCGGCTTGGCCTGGACACCCAGCCATTCTAAAAGAGTTTTACAAACTTCTTGGTGGAACTATTTCCTTCTAAATAGACGCTAGAGGGAATTATTGGGGGCTATCACCTCTGTCGATCCGAATATCAAATGCAAGATTATTTGGGATCGAGTCTTGAAGTGATGGTCCTTTTTATTTGGGGGTAGGGTTCCTATTAGTTTAGCATAGTGGTAATAAGCCAGATAATGAACGAATTGAAGTCCCTAAATTAAGCTCCATTATTCATGCATTTCAAAAGCGTTTCTACCAAGAAATGGGCGAATTCAGGATCGTTAATATGTTTATTTTGTTCCAACACAGGTAGGATCGAACCTGCTTCTGAATGAATGGTGTCGAATAACACTTGGTTAGCAAAGGCATCATGGAACCTACTTCCTTCTCGATCGATTTCAGAAATACCCTTCAAGGGTAACACAACGACTGCCCGCTTTTCGGCACCTCTCAATTTAGCCATTAGCCTTTTCCCCAATTCCTGATTTTCTTCCTCATTGGTACGGAGAAGGGTTACATCCGGCGACCATTGATAAAGGTTTCGCTCCTGAAAATGGTTGGGTACACTTTCCAATGTTCCAAAATTGACCATATCTAGGCACCCAGGTACGACAACCTGCGGAATACCTAGCTCGGTAGCGGCCGTAAGCCGATCGGGTCCGGCACTGCAAATCCCATCGCAGAGGTCATCAGCCAGTTCAGTGGTTGTTACATCCAATACCGCATCGAAAAAACCTGCGCGTATCATTTCTTCCATGGATTTTCCACCGCTGCCATTCGCATGAAAGGCAAAAACTTCAAATCCTTCCTGCCTTAATAAGGTTGTACAACGATCCACACATTTGGTCGTATTCCCAAACATGCTGATCGCAATTCTTTTTTGCTGAGTCTCACGGGTAAAATCCAGCTTCGATAAGTGATGAACCGTCGCAGCTGCTTGAGTAATTATGGTATCGATAACACTGTTCCGGCCTGCCACATCGACAACCGAGGGTAACAGCAAGATATCTCGAGCACCTACCAAGTTACTGACATCCTTGGTTGCCAAGGTAGAGATACAAAGCTTTGGGATCCCAAAAGGAACATTCTGCATAGCCTTTAAAGCTATATACGTTCCTCCGCCTCCGCCCATGCCGATTACTCCACCGACCTCCCCCATTTCTACTAACTGTTGAATCTTTTGACGAGCGGCTTCGGCCATTACTTTTACCGCTTCATTGCGATTGCCCTTTTTAGTGAGTTCTGCGAGATCTTGTCTTACGAAAGCCGCCAGTTCTTCATTTTCGAGGTTGACGGGGAAAAGTTCTGTTGAGCCAAATAAGCCCGTGTTAATGCTCAATATAGGAGAGCCAAGGGAGGTCAGTTGTTGGTATAAATATTGAAAAACTTCGGCTTTCGTATCAAAACAGCCGATCATAACGATTTTCTTCATATGGTTTACCTAAGATGGGTTTAGACGCTAAAACGAGGACATTTTTCACAACAGGATTAAAACACTTTGTCACAGTACAAATAAACACTTGTTGGTTAATCTTCCTACCTTTACACAAGAAATAAACGATGCTCTATGCATGACCCGACTCGAATAATTCCAAGCACTTTCTATTTCTATCTAGTATTGGTTTTTGCGGCATGTAGTCGTGGAACAACCGACCAGTCGGTCGAATTTGAAGGCGTTGCTATTTCCAATTTATCCGGCAGAGCGTTGGCTGAAGCCCATTGTAGTCGCTGTCATCTCTATGTAGCACCCGAAATTTTACCAAAATCAGTCTGGAAAAAGGATGTTTTGCCCGCTATGGGGCATCGAATGGGTATTTATTCCCATCCTGCTACCCGCGACAGCGTGTATGCCGCAAGTAATAGTGAGGCTATTATTCGCCAAATTAATCTTTATCCCGAAACGCCAGTCATCGCCATAGAAGACTGGAAAAAACTCGTCGCCTATTATTTGGAACAGGCACCGGATACAGTATTGCCCTATGTTAGGGAACAGCCTATACGGATTGGTCTCAAGCATTTCAAATACCGAGAGCCGTCGGTGAACAACCGTCCCCCACTGACCTCGATGGTGAAAATTCTGGATAAACAACAAGGAGTAGTTTTTGGTGACGCCAAAGGTCCGCGAAATACCCTGACTTTCCTCCATCCATCACTCCAAGAAAATTTTAAACTCTATACCCAAGTTACCCCGGTTCAACTCCATCAAAAGGACCAAGAAATGTACCTAACTGCCAGTGGTAGGGGCGTTTTCCCAACGGATCATGCGCAAGGAGCACTACTCCGAATATCGAAAAATGAAGGTAATTACCGGGTGTCCGGTGTTATAGCACCCAACCTCCAAAGGCCTGTTCATACTTCTTTTGGCGATTTAGATGGAGACGGACGGGAGGATATGGTCGTATGTGAATTTGGTAATGAAACAGGAAAATTAGCTTGGTATCACAATAATGGTCGCGGTGGGTACGATCAACGATTGATCCACCAAAAACCTGGGGCTATCACCTCAATCATTAAAGATGCCAATGGTGACGGTTTACCCGATATTTATGTTTTAATGGCACAGGGCGACGAAGGCGTGTTCCTGTATGAGAATCAGGGAGGCGGACAATTTTTGGAAAAAAGATTACTGACTTTTTCGCCCCTTCATGGATCACAGTATATCGAATTAGCGGATTTTAACGGTGATGGTTACGACGACCTGGTTTATGTAGCCGGTGACAATGCCGATAAAACGCCGATTCTTAAAAAGTACCATGGTATTTATATTTATCTGAATAATGGTAAGGGAGCGTTCGAGCAGGCTTTCTTTTACCCTTTGAATGGGGCTTACAAAGCGATAGCCCGTGATTTTGACCAGGATGGAGATCTGGATATTGCGGCTATTTCCTTTTTCCCAGATTATATTCGGTATCCTGAGGAGAGCTTTGTCTATTTGGAAAACAAGGGCAATTTGAAATTCAATGATTTCACCTTCTCACAGGCATCCAAGGGGAGATGGATGGTGATGGACAGCGGCGATTTGGATGGAGACGGCGATATCGATCTGGTCCTGGGTTCCTTTGTATATTTTCTTCCAGCTGGGGACACCACAGGTCTAGGTAAGAAATGGTTGGAAACGAGCCCCTCCATGGTCCTCCTTGAAAATACGATCCGTTGAGTAGACCGTGAATTACTCGTCAGAAGCTCTGATACGGACCATATTTAGCTTTGATCAATTGTTTTTCTGAGCTATCGTCGAGAATATAAATTGTATATGTGCGTCCCCCTGGATCTACTCGAACGACAATATGTCCATGTTGGGCTATGATTTCTTTGGCATTTTCACCTAGACGAGCTTTTGCTGTATCGATCAAATTGGTCGCGAAAATATCACGAGGACCGTCGTAAACAGATTTCGATATTACCCTTTCCAACGTCGTCGGGGCGGGATGCCAGGAATCCCAAGCTTGAATGATATGCACCCGCGGTTTGAGGGTACGCAAGAAGAATTCATTTTGAGCATCCCGATAGCCGTGATGATTCATAACATTGACATCTACCGGACCCGTGACTTTGGCAACAGGTGTTTCAATATCAACCCATTCGGGGGTATTTTCTCCTATCACACCGATCAGGTCACCGCCGGTAAAATAATCGAACATCCCATACGACAATTTGAATCCCAGACTGCTCCCGTTTTCAGAGGGAAGCCTATCGGTAAGTGTTTCAACAGGTGGATAATGATGGTAAGTAGATTCTCCTTCTCCCGTCCAAACTTCGCCGTTTGCCACGATATTCCGGATTTTAAAATTCGGGTAACGGGTAGGTTCTTTCACTAGGGAAATTTGATCCTTGCTGCCCACTTTAAATTTCTCAGCCTTTACGCTATTTTGATTTACCTGCCAGGTTACAAATTTTCGGTAGTTGAGAATATGCTCCTGGGTGAGGGGTTTAGGCCAGTTGTAATCAGGCCACCCCCGATCAATTATTTTTACAGCGGGAATATGTTCGAGTACCTCCGAAATGCCCGTCAATACATAGTCGCCCTTGCCGGTTTTCAATCCAGGTAATACTGCTCCAATATGGTCGGTGTCGAAATGGGTTAGAACGACATAATTAATTTTATCGATTTTAAGGGGTTTTAACACGCGTTGAATATAACGAGCTATCCATTCCCCGGGTTGGCGGCTGTCGTTTGGCACGGCCTTAGCTGCATTCTCATTCATAGGCCGGCCGTGTACACCGGCATCGACCAGTAGGGTAGTGCCGTCGGGCAACAGGAAAAAGGCGCATTCCCCCTTACCTGTATTGATATGATGGATATCAAGATAACCAGGTTTCCATTTCGGGAAAGGCTTGTTGAGTTTTTGACTATTCGACTCCAGGGAGCCTAAAAGTAGTAGGATAAGGAATAGTAGGTTCGAAATTCGAAAGTTGTTTTTCATGGCCGTAAACCTTTTTTTATTATAAGTCAGATCCTACCTACATCTTACTATACCATTAACATATCACAATTGAAATACCTACCGACTCCTATACGGACCATGAACCGATTGAATCCTAAAACTTTCTGAAGTATCATCCAATACAAAAATGCGATACTCTTCTCCACCTGGACTTACGCGGATAACGATATGGCCTTGTTGACTCTTCAATTGATTAATAGAGCCCCCGATAACTACTTTCGTCTCGTCCTTTAAGTTAGTAGTAAAGATATCACGCTCCCCGGGGTAAAGCTGGGTTGAAAGTAATCGGGATAAGGTACTATGAGCAGGATGGGCAGCCACCCAGGACTGGATAATGGTCACTCTCGGTTGCAACGTTTTTATATAGGCTTCATTTTGCGCATCGATGAAAGCATGATGATTGGCTATGCTTACATCCACCGGACCTACTGCTTGTGCCACCGGTGTTTCTATGTCTTTCCATGTTGGACTTCCGGCAGGAGGCACCCCCACTAGATCACCAGCTGTGAAGTAATCGAACTTCCCATAAGTCAATTTAAAACCCAAACTACTAGCATTCTCTGAAGGTAAGTCACCCCCAAGGGTTTCGAGCGGTGGGAAATGTTGATAAGTACCACTTCCCTCTCCTCGCCAAATTTCTCCATTGGCGACAATGTTACGAATTTCAAAATTGGGGTAACGCTCTGGATGATGTAGTAACTTTATCTGATCATTTCTACCGACCTGGAATTTTTCAACTTTTAGCCCCTGGTTTTTAGTAGCCCAATCGACGAATTTCCGGTAATTCAGGATGTGTTTTTGTGTCAACGGTTTTGGCCAATTGTAATCCGGCCAAGCTCGGTCTATTATTTTCCGAATGGGAATAAAAGAGGCTACTTGTGAAATCCCTGTAAGGAGGTAATCTCCCTTGGGTGCAGGTTTATTTCGATCGGTAATGCCGCCGATATGATCCGTATCAAAATGGGTTAGAATGGCATAATCAATGGCCGGCCCATGGCCGTGTTTCATGACTTGTTGTATGTAACGGGCTATCCACTCGCCTGGCATCCGTGAATCATCCGGTCTTGCTGGTACTTCCCTCGGCCCCGGTGGACGCGCATGATCACCTGCGTCAACCAAGGCTGTGGTCCCATCGGGGAAAATGAAAAAAGCACTTTCTCCTTTACCCGTGTTGATATGATGGATGTCAAGATACCCTTCCTGCCAGTCGGTGAGGCGGTCTCCTACCTGCTGGGCTAGACTGAATTGTAAGCCTAGAACGCCCCATAGTAAGAAAAGTAAAAGACCAAAAGTAAATCTTCGATGGTGGTGCAATAAAAACATGGTTTTATTATTTAAGAATTTTAGTTCCGATTTGCATCTATATGGGCATTGATGATACCGACAAATCCTAAGGTGTATTGAGAAATGACCCGGTATTCGCCCATTTGCATGAGTTTGTAACTGCCCGCATTGTGTTGGGTTGTATGTTTGAGAAACCCGTCGGGGGTCATACTTTTTTGAAGACGCTCGTTGACAAGGGCTAAACGTTTTTGATCAAATTCTGGCAACCACCCCATTCGATGACCTATTGCCATAGCCGCAGCCAGTCCAGCCGTTCCTGACGTTTCGTAAAAGGTCTCGTTTAAATCCAGAAATGATTTCCAACTATGATCGGGTTGTTGATATCGTAGAACCAACGCAGCACTTTCTTTGAAAACTTCTATCAAGCGACTCACCCGGACTTCTTTTTTAAGCGGGCCTTCAACCAATTGTTCCAAGGTTCGTGCCAGTCCGAGTAAGAACCAAACCACTCCTCGTGTCCAGTTTCGATCCAATTCATTCACGCCTTTCGTCCGTGATCCCATGCGATAGATCGATCCGTTTTTTAGTAAATGTTCCACCCGCTCCTCGGTTTCTGTCAACGACATTTTCAGTAGCTGGTGGTCCTTTAATTGATTTCCAAGTACAGCCAAAGGATAGGCTAACGTGTATACTCCTTCTTGGGTGAGATGATCGGGTAGGAACTTTCCTGTGCTGTCGAAGCGCTTTTTACAAAACTCCAGAAATAAGTTGATGGAAGGATGTTTTGGACGATATCGTGCAATTTGAGCGAAATTATTTCCGGTTTCCAGATTATTAAATACGTTATCGCTAGGTCTCGCCCAAAGGTCCACGTAGATTAGATTTTCGTCATCTACGAGATAGCGATCCAAATGGGTGTTGAGGGTCCTATAGGCCAAGACGTCGTTTTTGCGGACGTACAATTCATGTAATCCGTCCAAAACACATCCTTCCAGCCAGGAAAAAGGTTGAAGGGAACGTTCGGAGCACAAAATTTGATGCCAATCGGGTTTTATAGCTATACGGTGAACCGCTAAAAAATGCGATCCGTTCGTAGGAGATGTGGATAAAAAGTAAATGGGTTTATCCCCGTTAGCGATCCGAAGCCGAATACCCTCTTCTTGAAGGGTTTTCACGTCACAGTCGAGTAGCGTTTCAAAAATCTGTAAACCCGTCGGATACCAGATGGATAAATGTCCGATTTTTCGATTGGATTTAGCCAACAGCACTTCGACCTCATCCATCGCCCGGGTATCGATGGCCACTTGGAGGCGTAGGAGTATTCTTCCCTGAAATTTCTTCGAGAGCTTGGGAGGCTGTAGGAGCAGTCCCTCACCTTTATCGAGGGTGAAATACTCCATCCCAAAAGCTACCCTATGTCCCTCCGGAACGGGCAAATTCAGGGCTTGGGTTACGATAGCATGATATTCATAATCCCGTTTAAGGTTCGGACGAGAAAAGCCGTGATTCCAAGCCAAAAATGATGCGGTCAATGCGGTCGAACAGAAGGTTCTTCTATTTATTCTTACGGTCATATCAATGCAATGGGATCGCTAACAGTTTTTAAAGTTTATTTTCAAGCAGAGATACTTTGTCGGGGCACTGGGATGTGAAGTGAATGAAAACCTTATCACTTACTTTTTCGTAATTTTTTTGTTTGACGCGGGTTTAAAAACGGGTAGATCAGTGCCTTTGATGGGTTTTGACAAGTGTCAGCCATACCCATCGTAGATGTTCCTGAAGCATTTTTTACCGATACTGCTCTTATTTTGTATTTCCTGCATTAGTCCGCATGGTGAGCATCAACCCAATGTCCTTTTCATTGCTGTCGATGACTTAAGGCCTGACATTGGCGTCTATGGCAACTCGGACGTCAAGACACCTCATCTCGATAAATTTGCATCAACAGGTTGTGTATTTGAAAGTCATTATGTCAGTGTTCCTACCTGTGGAGCTTCTCGGTATAGTTTGCTGACGGGTAGGTTACCTCGTTTCAGACAACATCTGCAGAATTCCGCTTTTGAGCACTTCACAGTCGGTCAACCAGAAGGCGAATTACCCGAGAGCTTTATCCATCATTTTCGTAGGAATGGCTATTACACGATAGGGATCGGCAAGATCAGCCATGCTCCCGACGGCCGTATCCAAAATCCGCTTGCTCCCATGGAAACCCTGCTGGAATTGCCACACAGTTGGGATGAATTGGTATTTGATTCAGGCAAATGGGGTAGTGCAGAAAATGCCTTCTTTGGCTATGCCAACGGTACCGATCGAGAGGGTGAAAACGGTCAAGTCAAACCCTACGAATCGGGCGATGTAGACGATAAAGGTTATGTCGATGGGCTCACAGCCGATCTAGCCGTTCAAAAACTGAGAGAAGCTAAAAAGTTAAACAAACCCTTTTTTATGGGGGTGGGTTTTTTCAAACCGCACTTGCCCTTTAATGCTCCAAAAAAGTATTGGGATTTGTACGAACGCGATCAATTACCTACATCGCCTGTCTCCGATCTGCCCCTAAATGTAAGTTTGGCAAGCCTCCAAAAAATGGGGGAATTTAACCGTTATAAGTTGGGAGACGAAAAGGCAACCCTCGAATATCCCCTCTCAGAAGCCTATGCCCGGAAGTTGATTCAAGCCTATTATGCGGCCATTAGTTATGTTGATGCCCAAATTGGTAAGGTATTGGACGAGCTGGAACGACAGGGTCTTGCGGAAAATACAATTGTTGTAGTATGGGGTGATCACGGATGGCACTTAGGCGACCATCGGGTATGGGGTAAACATACACTTTTCGAAGTAGCCTTACGAAGCCCGTTGATGATCCGGATTCCTGGGGTATCGCCGAAACGTATTTCAAAAGACTGGGTAGTAAGTACGGTTGATCTATACCCGTCACTGTTGGAGTGGTGTGGTCTGTCGGCTGATCATTTGGAATTGGACGGACAATCGTTGGCGCCGTTAATCACAACAAATTCGGTAGTGAATCGAGAAAACATGGCTTTTAGTTTTTTCAATAATGGCATTACTATGCGAACAAGCCGCTACCGCTTGAATCGCTATTTCCGGGATGAAGAACCCGTGGTAGAGTTGTTTGATCACCTAGAAGACCCCCATGAGAATCGGAATGTAGCGCAGGAACGTCCGGAAATTGTAGATCTGCTGATGCCCTCCTGGGAAAAAGGGGATACCGGATTATATAAACCGAAATGAAAATGGAGTTCCTGGCCATCTTAACTTGATTGATTAGTTTCGTATTTCTTTGTCAAATTTATCGAGTTGCTATGAAATATTTCTTCAGTTTAATCATTGGGATTATACCTCTCCTTTTTTCCTGTCAAAGTCGGGAGTCCGGGTCATCGTCTTACACATCCCCCCCTAATATCGTCATCATTAATTTGGACGATCTCGGTTACGGGGATGTGGGTGCCTACGGTGCGACAGCTTTGAAGACGCCGAATATGGATCGGTTGGCAAATGAGGGGGTTAAATTCACGCAAGGCCATGCGACCTCAGCTACCTGTACTCCCAGTAGGTTTGCACTTTTGACGGGTACTTATCCCTGGCGAAATAAAGATGCTAAGATTTTACCCGGTACGGCACCTTTATTAATCGACACCACTAAAACCACCTTAGCGTCGATGCTAAAAAAAGTAGGTTATGTGACGGGCGTTGTGGGTAAATGGCATCTGGGTTTGGGGATGGGCAACGTCGATTGGAATCAACCGATCTCACCAGGTCCTAATGAACTGGGCTTCGATTATTCTTACATCATGGCTGCGACACAAGACAGGGTGCCAACAGTCTATATTGAAAATGGTACGGTGGTAGGTTTAGATCCCAACGACCCAATAGAGGTAAATTACGAAACTAATTTCGAGGGGGAACCCACGGCTTTAACCCACCCCGAATTACTCCGCGTGAAGTGGCATCATGGGCATAATCAAAGTATAGTCAACGGCATCCCACGTATTGGCTTCATGAAAGGAGGTAAAAATGCTCTATGGAAGGATGAAGATATGGCCGATCACTTTTTGGATAAGAGTATTGCGTTCATCAAAGCCAACAAGGATCAACCTTTCTTTTTATACTATGCCATGCAACAACCTCACGTACCTCGTACCCCACATCCTCGTTTTGTAGGATTAACGGGGATGGGTCCAAGGGGTGACGTAATCGCCGAAGCCGACTGGTGTGTAGGTGAATTCCTAAAAACATTGGAAGAACTCAACTTGCTTGAACGCACCTTGATCGTCTTTACCAGTGATAATGGTCCGGTAGTAAACGATGGGTATTTCGACGATGCTGTAGAAAAGTTGGGTGATCATCAACCCTCCGGTCCTTGGAGAGGAGGAAAATACAGTTTGTTCGAAGCAGGAACTCGCGTACCTTTTGTCACTTATTGGAAAGGGACAATTGAGCCCTCCGTTTCCGATGCATTGGTTTCTCAAGTTGATTTGATGGCGTCCTTGGCAGCGCTCGTCGGGGTGGATTTCGAAAATTCCGATAGTCAAAACCTGTTGGACACTTTCCTTGGAAAAAGTACGAATGGGAGAGAAAATCTGGTTTTGGAAGCGTCAGGGCGTACCGCTTTCAAAAAAGGACCGTGGGTATTAATACCTCCCTACAAAGGGCAAGCCGTCAATAAAAATGTCAATATAGAACTAGGCAATTCTCCTAGTTACCAACTTTACAACCTTGAGGCAGACCCAGGGCAACAGGATAACCTCGCCGAAACCCATCCCGATAAAGTCAAGGAACTAGTTCAGGAGCTATTCACGATTCAAGGTAAACCGGCCAGCGATATTCCGGAACTAGCGTTTTAGTAGGGAGGAGAACCGATATTAGATTCTCCTGAATTTTCCATCCGGACGAGTGTCAAGGAGATTCAACAGCGGTTAGGCCTTATTCCTTCAGCTTCACATTCCCATATTTCGAAATCACCCGAATAGTCGATCTGGGGTCATCGTGCCCTATCAGTCCTTCATATTGTTTAGTCCTACTTGGTCCGGGCTGTCGAATGAAGGTCACAGGTGCTTTGGCAGGATATTGAAAATTTCCATAGGTGACCGAGACGTCGAATTTGGCCGGGGCTTGAGCGGGAAGAACAACCGAAGAATAAGAGGCTTGAATGTCTATATTTTCAGCCGTCGACTGGTTAATGAAAAAGCCATTGGCAAAGTTGAGTTTTACCACGCCACTTTCTTTCAATGTGCCAATTTTTGTTCCTGCATACCCGATATCGGCATTGAGCGAGGCTACTTCACCTATTTGGAGAGAGCCAAATTTGTTGATCAATTCCAATACCTTTCCTTTATCGAGCTTTACTTCAGAGTAGCGCGACTCCAATTTGCCACTTCTCATTTGTCCTATCTGGGCACTCCCAAACTGGACGATGATGGTGTTGTCGCCGTTGTCGAGATCATTGGCTCTGAAGGTTCCGTATTGTGTTTCTACGACGAGTGGGGCCATAAATTTGGCTATTTCCGTATCCCCAAAGGAATTTTTTAATTGGAGGGGTGTGTTTTCCGGCATTTGTATTTTGTAATCGATTCGC
>Ga0172382_10009421_pt1 | contig 13336 bp, 14 predicted proteins | sample Leawel138RmetaG_FD_122245 | JGI IMG/M metagenome (GOLD analysis project Ga0172382, IMG submission 122245) | Leachate microbial communities from a municipal landfill in Southern Ontario, Canada - Leachate well 138R metaG | ecosystem: Engineered > Solid waste > Landfill > Unclassified | place...
ACCATGTGAACTGTGGGATCTAAATATAAGATAATAAAATCAGACAAATCGACAAATCTAAGATCCGTTCTGCGTAGACGTTTCATAAATTTGACCAAAGCATCCCATTGACCCGTCTGCTTTAGTTGTCGAATCTTAATCTGTTCTTCGCTTGTTTCTGACATTGCATCATGCGGTTTTTGTGTTGGATCCAATACCTTTAATTGAATATTGCTTTGTTTGATTTTGTGTGTAATCTCTTGCCTCCACCCACGACCTAGGTCCGTAGCATTATCTATGGGACCAGCAAGATACACCACAGCGTTTTTTAGTTTGTCATTTGACCGCATCTGGTATTGCCTCTCGATTTTGCTTGAAGTCATTAATTTGTTTGGCTATTTCCAAACCCTGTTGGTGCGTCAAAGCTTCTGGTGTTTCTACTTCGTATTGCATATACGACACGAGTTTATTTAGATTCACACCTATCATTTTACACATAGACTGTAGTGTGATCAACATAGCTTGTGGAATCGGCTTGACATTCATGGGGACAATATCATCAGCCGCTTCTTCTGCCACAATAGTCTTGAGACACAGCAACTTACGTAGGGCCCTACCCTCTGCTCTTGTTTCTGCCACTGCCACTGGGAAATGCTCAAACTTCTGATCTGTATTAGCCACACAAGAGTCTGCTGCTCCGGACACCACGGCATTATTTGTCTCAATAGTCACAAGCACGACGGCACGATCAGCATTCGAGTGATTGGGTGATTGTGCTATCTCTGTGGTTATATTCAACTTGGTAAACATCCTGCGTGCAATACGTCTGAGGCCATCTGTCTTAGGCACACCATTATCTTTTTCGTCATCTTCTAACAATTCGTCCAATACATACTTTGTCCAGCCGTGGTCGCCCATGGTCGGCACATGTTCGTTTTTTGTTTGGTCGTCAGAATCTGCATTAATATCAATAGGGATCACTTCTTCTGTGACTTCCGCAGTAGCAAGAATATTATTAGCTGATTCGAGGGCTTGATACAGTTCCTCTAGCTCAGCCTTACGCTTACCTTTGAGATCCTCTAATCCATAGCCGTTTTCAAGCAATTTGTGCTTTAGTTCTATAACCTTCATTGATTACTAATTCCTTCATAGTAGACATATCAAAATCCAACATGGTATGATCGTAAAATTTAAGGTTGGGGTACAACGCAAAGGCTAGTTGTTTATATTCTTCTGTCCTTGCAATACAAAGGATCTGTTTGCGATGCACGTAATCCAGTACCTCAGGAACAATGTCGTGTATGTTATTGAGATAGAAGATCATCTTAGTTGTGTCGTAGAGATCGTTCATATTATTAGTGGCGGTCATCAATGTTTTGCCAGAGGTTACCAAGACGACGCCATCAAACGCACGAAGATAACTAATATTAAATTGTGCCACGTTGCTCAATACGCATGGTCTAATGGCGTCATTGTAAAATATGATTGTATCTATCCCCACACACGTGTGCCTCTGTAGCTCGGTGAGCACAGTATAAGCCAACTGACTTGCTCCAAGATCATCAAGACACACACCTATTTGTAAAAATCCTAGCTTTATGATTTGTTTAGGCTTCATGACTACGTCCCTGTTTGCGTTGTTGTATTTTTTGATAGATCCTCTGCATGCACGCTATTCTTATGTCGTGAGACACAGATGATGAAGCGTTGGTGGCGGTCACTCTATAGGTATACAGTGATTCCGGTATGTGGTATACAGCACTAACCTCTGCTATTCTGATCCATAAATCGTAGTCTTGTGCTACTCTTAATGATTCGTCGTATAAGCCAACCAATTTCAATACTTTAGCGTCAAAAACAGAATTATTAGATACTATATTTTCCTTGGTCAATATGTCGTAATTAAAGATAGGCATCCATTCTCTTTTGTCGGGCCTATCGTCATCATAGATTCTGGTATAATCAGAGTATACTAAGCCAACGTGCGAAAATCTCTGTAAAACACCTAGCGATTTTTGAATCTTGGTTGGGTGATAATAGTCGTCCATGTCGTTGACCGCAAAAACATCCGTCATGTCTTGGTAGTCGTCCAGAACTCTATTTCTCGCTGCCGCAGGTCCACGATTGGTTTGGAGTACAATAAGATCAATGAGCATGCCGTGGTACTGTGTTTGCCATCTAGCCTGATCTTTAGGGCCACACATGCGGGGTTGCCACTGTGTGTTGGTGTATTTCTGAATTTGTGCCACCGAGTTGTCTATACTATTGTCGTCTACAATAACAACGTTGGTAGGTTTTAGTGTCTGATTTTTGAGTCCATCTAGGTATGTATCGACATATTTGCCTGTGTTGTAGTTGGCCGTAATGACTGTAATAGTCGGTTTGTTTTTGGTCATATTTTGATCACAACCTCGTTATAATTGTCAAACTCAGTAAGCTTTTCATAGCACATCACGCCCATATTCCCATAAATCTGTTTAAAAAACGCTTTATGAAACAAATATTGTTGGCCATCGTGTACACACCCTGTCTTGTTTTTATTGCGATGGCGTTCGTGCAATACTGTTATAAGCTGCTTATTAATCTTAGCACCAGCAGGAACGACTAAACCCCATTCTGATTCCATATAAGACGTATAGTCAAGAGGCGTATCGGGCGATGTTCGTTTGTGCACGTATGTCCATTTAAGATCGATGTAGTGCCTATCGAATTGTTTGATAATATTATGATCGTGCGATACTATCACATAGTTTCTAATGCCGTGTGTATATCGTTCTTCCTTAAGGTTATTTAAGGTTAGATAAAATTGTTCAAGATCATCGACGGCTTTGGGTACAGTGCCGTCTATGATTAACGATATACTTGGATAGATGTTTCGTAATACTGCGTCAAAATCTGATTTTTGTTCGTTATCCTTCGGGTGGTAATCGACAAAATTACAAAAGCCATCTGTGGTCAACTTGTTGCCGGGGTGTATTTGGATATCAAAACCATAAGTGCAATAATATTTGCTTTGGCCACGTTCACAAAAAGAACACCCATTGCACACCGTGAAGATATTATTAGGTAATGTGCTCACGCCTTTTGAATCTCCAAATATCTCACGTGATCTACGCATCCACCGCAGGTGATGATCTTAAATCCTAGTTGTTTCAGTAGTTGTTGAACCGTGGCGTAGCATAATAACACTCTATTCTGATATTCTTCACCATATAACAAATTATGTGCATGTTCGTACTTTAAGCTACCATTAACCACTTGTTCGAATACTTCGTACGAGTCGATAAACGATAAGTACACCATACCATCGTCTTTGAGTTTTTTACGCCAGTTTGTAATAGCTGTAGCAAACTGATGTGGTGTCAGCATGTTGGTGGCAGAATACTTGATATATATTTCGTCAACCGCCCCGTCATCGATGTTGTTGAGATTGACAATGTTTTCCATTTGTCCTGTATCGTATTTTCGTCCACTTGTCCGTTCGCCACTAATATTGACATACGGACTAGGCATTAGTTCGCCTGTGGTGGTAATGTTAACCTTCATAAGTTTTGCTCACTTTTCTAATTAGTTGATGCCATGCAGCCACGTGGTTGATCAGATTAAACTCTTGAACAATCGTCTCTCGTGCTTTTTGACCAATAGCTCTTGCTTCTTCTGGATTATGTAGACACCATACTAGTTTATCGTACAAGTATTCAGTATCGTTACTAATAAAACCATTAATACCATCTTTAACAATCTCAGGGATCATGCACGTAGCGGTTGTAACAACCGGGCATCCGCAGGCCATAGCCTCCAAAAGTGCTGTTGGCACTGGACTAATTGTGCTGGTATTAAGAAAAACACTGGCGTTTCTGTATGACTGAATAAGTTCTTCTGTACTAGCTGCTGGCTGACTGAATCCTGGTGTGTCGCCGATAGGATTCATTTTGTCGTGTAGATCTTCACGATCCAATGCACAATAAATATCCCATCCACAGCACCATTGCCTATTAATATAGTCATTGCATACAGTTAGGATTTTGCCATCGTTATGCTCTGCACCTTGGGCACAGAATTTATCTACCATGATGCCATGTTTGATCACAGATACACTTGGATCAGTAGGATCAAAACCCCACTGACGTATGCTATAGTCACTAATGAACACGTTGGCGTCGCCACGCATTTGTAGCACACTCATTCTTTGTTTTTGCGTCCAAGACGGCACCGGCAAAGTGTGTTCTAAACTAATCAATGGTATATTCAATTGGCGTGCGATTGGTGCTAGTATTTGGTATTGTCCGAACTTATTCTGGCTTAGCACCAAGTCGAATCTCATATCTGGCTGAATTTGCTTATCTGTTTCGTCGAGTAAAAAGTGGTTATTGGGTAGTTTTCTATACGTATCATTCCATGGTTTAAAATTTTTGTGCTGAAGCAGATAAAAACGGTATGGGAGACCAGCCCAATTAGACTGATAGGCTTCGTGGGTTGGTGCTGTCAATATATTCAACACCCGATTGGGTTCGTTGACTCTTCTGATAATACTTTCAACTGGCGACTGCATTTAACTTCCTCTCTATGTGTCCTAGCATTCTTAGACCAACATTTTTGCTGCTAAAGCGTGTTAAATGCTGGTCGTAGTATGGATCGCACAAACGTTCTTTGTGGTCGTATATTTTCCTTAGTACCTCTTGCAGTTGCAACACATCAATATTATACCAATGATCGTTTGAGGTATAAAGCCTAGGCACAGTTCTGCGTTCGCCGTAGGCTGGTCCCAAATATGTATTCAAAAGATAGCCACATTCGGGTCCAACATAATCAACAAAGCCACCCAGTCGTGGTGCTACCACTTTATTGCCAGCACATATGGCATCTACCGCAGGCATGCACCAAGATTCGCCATGTGATGTAGCTACATATGTTGTGCAGTTATTGTGTAAGTCTGCTAACTGCTTTTCAGACAGGCGGTTAGTGATGATAATGATTGGCGGATACAGTTTGTCATTCTCAAAGCGTCTCATATTCTGCTTGATACTGTCGACCATTTTGACAGCAGCGTCTTTGGTCGTATGTTCATCCGCACCGGTGATATTCAGCTTAAGGATCAAAGCAACATTATCATTAGATGTAAAACTGTTCAGATACGCCAAAACTAGGTCTGAAATATTCTTACGCTCTGTTAGTTCTGATATGGTATAAAATTTATGACAATCTATAGGAAGACCAAAGTCAATTACGCCACCAATATTATCAAACTTATGAGTATCAATGACGCCACCGATGGTGTATACCTCTGCATCAGTTTCTGCCTTGATGACTTTTGTATCAGCTTCACACATAGTAAAAATCATATCCATCATAGATATTTGCTGACGCCATCCAGTATGGACAAGCGTAGTAGTTTCATATGCAAAACTGCCTATACACAACGCCTTTTCGGTTTTTACAAACGTGCTTGGCAGATTATGCTGTATGATGGCATCCACGCCGCATTCGACCGTTTTGTGTTCGCAAGCTGCTATCTCTTCCGAAATCTGTACGCTTGTCGGTGTCATTTTAATTGGTCTGGCGATAAGATTGGCACCAGCATCAATTAACGCCTTCATTTGCGACAGACATTGATTGCCATAGCCGGTTCCGTCCCTGTATGGTCCTAAAAATAAGATGTTCATGGTTCTTCCGTGGTAATAATACAAATTGATGTGTCAAACGATGCCGAAGATATCTTACGCCTTAGAGCTTTGTAAAACTCGTCGAAGTCAACATAGCCTAGATAGTATAGCATATCTTGTGATATTTCTTTGGCGGTAAAAACATCTATCACATTACTGTTCTTCATGACAGAGGTATCGCCGTTGATATTAATAGCAAATGGCTGATTATATCTAATATTCGCCACCGTAGCTGCATAATTTTCGCCATCTGGATTTCGACGCTGTGATCTGATACCCGTAATGTACGGCAAAGGTTTCATACTTGTGTCCAATTTAACTTACTCTCGTTGTTGAAGAACTTATCTAGTCGCATCTTCTCGTGTCCTTGAATATTCTGTGCTATAACAATCATTTCTTGAATAGCTTCCTGTGTCCCATAGGGCCTTCGTTGCATGTTGCTTGGTCCCGTTTTGGCCCCAATGTATCCAACATTTAACGCTTTAAGCCTCTCTGTTTTAAAGTATGATTGTTTTAAACTGTCGTCTCCAATGATATTATGAATACAATGGTCTAAAAATTGTGAATTAGATTCAAAACCATGCGGCACTCTAGTGTCCATTGGTACATGGATCGGTTGTGGATTTAGCCATGTTCCATCTTGTGGTGGTGTATATAGCTCGTCTAGTGCTTTTTCAAAGACCTTAGCACAGCGAGCTAGTGTATAGTTCTCCAAGGCGTCTTTCATTGCAGAGTGTCCCATAGCTTTTTTTGTTGCTAGTTCACTCGTAAAAAATCCGTATAGTTTAGCTACTGTGTCTTTAGAATCCGGTAGTGCACGCATTTGTTCTGTTTCTATCACTGGCTCATAGAAGAATTTACCAACTTTTAATGCAATGCAACCCGGTGCTTCTACCTGCTCTGCAGAAGCAGAATAAGCTATACTCATAGCTGGTATGCCACAAGCCTTGGCTTCGGCTATCGGACACCCAAAACCCTCACAAATTGAATATTGGATGTACAAATCGGCAGCGTTGTAGATATCAGCAAGATTTTCTCTGGTGACACCATGTTGTGTATTTGGCATAAAGGCACTAATGCTACCACAATGACGGCATACTGCCACTTCCCCAACAAAACGACTTGCGTAAAATTTGCCACAATTTTTACACATATAGGTGACGTAAATGGATTGGCTCACACCGCTTTGCATAATAAGTCTAGCAATGTCAAACCCTACATCTGGATATGATGTATGAAGATATAATTTTGTCTTTGTGGCTATATCAAGACGATCGTTTTTAACGCAATGTAGAAGAAACGCCTTGAAGTCATTAATGAGATCTGGAAATAGCTTGCGTCGTTGGTTCCGCATGACGGTGAGAATTATATTTTCATCTTCTGGAATGCCAAGTGTCTTCCGCACAGCCGCTTTTGAGAGTGGTCTAAAAACTTCATGTGCGACTCCGGGCTTGCCAACCCCTACTATATTTACTTTGGTCTTGCTTTCTCTCTCGATGGTACGTTTGCCATATTCGCTATACGTAATAATAGCATCTGCGTGGCTATAACTATCTAGCCATTCTTCCTTCTGTGGTTCTCCATCCACGGTTGGCATCCACAGTAGCTTAAAGTATTTGCGGAATGGACTTTGTGCTTCAAAGTTGCACATCCAAAAGTCTCTTACGTCGCAAACGATGTCTGGCCTAAAATCTAGGCATACGTGTGGGAATAGTGTTTCGCCGAATTGGCCATAAACAGACTGATTATAGCGTTGCTTAGCGTCTGTTTGATGATCTTCCGGTATGGCACCGTAAAACTTCCACGGTATTTGCATAGCTCTTGGATCACTGGTCTTTGCGTAACTACCAAATTCGGCTATTTCATACTTGCCTGTTTGGTATAATGCATTAATGATGTACCTAGACAATACCGCAAAACCAGTGTTCAAAAACGAGGCTTCCGATATCCATAAAATTCTTTTTTTAATCATTCTTGTTCCAACCGAGATACGTATTTTTAGCCTTTGTGGTCTTTGTTGCTTTTGGAACGTCGTTTGTCAGCGTGGCTTGTTTGAATTCATCAAGCTCTTTTATCGCAAAAGTGATGAATGCCTTTTTGACATTGGCGTTGGCCACATTGCGTCCAACCATATCTGCCATTTTATTGAAAAGTCTTTGTGCTAAATCGTTAGCATTCATGAATATCTCCTATTCTAAAAAGTTAATGCGTTGTACAATCAGTTGTTCTCGTTGGTTCCATACGTTTTTCTTGCAGTAAATTGCTATGACAATCCCTTCGGCTAATGAACTCTTATATTCTTCGTATAAATCTGGCCAGCACACCACGTTGGACAAGACTCCTGTGTTATCGCTGACCGTCAGATAGCAATATGCTTGGTCGGGTGTTTTGGCTTTTGCAGACGTACGCTTGTTATTGATTGCGTCCACCACAACATGTAGTGTTAATTCTGCGTTAGGTAGGGCTTTATATGCGTCTCTACACGATACGGTTGAAACATCTGTAACATCTACGTCATCCGCCGCTGAGCAGGTTAGACTTAATCCGAGATAAATCTTTTCCCATAGTGCTTTTTGACGATTAGAGTCTTTGGCGTCTTCGTTCAAATAGTCGATTTTCTGTTGAATGACCACTTGTCTAGATGCTTGTGCTTTATCCTTAAGACTCAATAAAGTATCTTGTATACCTAGTTTATCGACATTGGCTATACAATATGATAACTCTTTTTGTGACATTTTTTTCAATGCGGCTGGTGCGTGCTTATTATCCTTGTTGCCACGACCTAAGAGGATGTGCACATGTTTGAGCATTTGAATGCGTTCAAGGCCGTAAAAATCACACGCTCCAGATTTAATGAGTGCTTCTGCCACATTCTTGTGGATTTGGGTAATGTTCTTAAGAAACATCGGGAATGTATCAAAGTTCAGTTTGCTAACCTTTTTGATAGCTGCATCACCGATGGACCGAATATGTGATAATCCAAATAAAACAGCACGATCTTCATCTATCTTGAAATCAATATCGCTGGTCAATAGATTTGGTTGTTTAACCGTGATGCCTCTAAATCTAGCATCTTGAACTAACTCGAACACTTCTTCTTTTGGTGAAGGTTTGAATTTAGAGTACGTTAACCACGCTGTGTAAAATTCATGAGGAAAGTGTGTCTTTTGGAATGCGGATAGGTATCCAATCATGGCATAGGATACGCTATGCGATTTGTTAAACGAATATCTGACTGATTTTTCGATCCAGCTAAAGATTTCACTAGCCTCTTCTTCGGTGACCACACCTTTGTTTTTTGCACCCTCAAGGAACATTGTCTTAACTTTGTTCATCTCTTCTGGTTTCTTCTTGCCAACTGCTTTACGAGCTAAGTCGGCTTCCACTTCTGAAAAGCCAGCGATTTGAATACAGATTGCTAAGATTTGTTCTTGATAGCATAAACAACCATATGTTTCATTAAGAATGGGTTCTAAGGCTGGATGAAAATATTCAACAGCCTCTTCGCCGTTCTTACGCCTAGCGTATTGTTCAGACATCAGGGATTCTAGTGGCCCTGGTCTAATTAGTGCAATGAGTGCTGATAATTCGTTAATGTTGGTCGGCCTGATAATCTTAGACCAAGATTGTCCTAATTGGGTTTCGAGCTGGAAAACACCTTTTGTCCTGCCGTTGGCAATTAGACGCCATACCTTTGGGTCGTCTAAAGGGACATTCTTAAAATCGTACTCTCCTTGGATTGGTTGTTTGTCGTTGACGCTCGTTATAATTTCTTCTGTTTCGTCTGGCAATTTTAGATCCACCACCGTAAATCTATCATCTAAAACTGGCTTGAGTGCCTGTGCAACTGCGTACCAACTTAGACCTCCGTTGTTACACCCAGGCATAGGTAGGCAAACCTTAGTCCATTGATTTTGATCTGCTAGTTGGACTAACGCCTGACAAGATTGCACAATCAAAGGGATAGTCGATTGGTTTTTCCAGTGCTCTTTGGTTGGCAGGGCGATGATGCTTGTGCCTTGGTCTTTTAAGACTTCTTGTGTGATATTGCCGTTTTGTTTTAATAGTTTGCCTAGTCTAACAGCAAAATCTGGCCATCTCAAAGTGGCAGCCTTAGCTATACCCGCACCGCAAACTGCAGCACCGTCGTATTTGGTAATACCATTGGTTGTGATACAAATGGCATCGGCTTTACCTATTTGGTAGAACAGGTTACCATTAAGAGTTAACATTGTTTGCCTTTTGGTTATTCACTAAATCGCAACACAGTTGCATTTTATCTAGAATAGCAGTACCAAGAACGTCTAGTTTGACACCGCCGAGTTTGGCCACGTCGTTCATATCGACCCCAATAATTTGTTCTTTTGCTCTAGTATCATATGCCATTGGGAAGTATTCTTCAGAAGCACGAGGAGTAACAACAACTCCAGATGGGTGACGACCACACGCCCTCTTGGACCCCTCGCATCTCATAGCTTGGTCGAATACCTCCTTAAGCTTGGCATTCTGATAAAATTCCTGAATGGCATTGCTGTTATCTATTGCCCAATGAATAATGCCGTAATCTTCGTATCCAGCCTGATGCATATCTTCAATATCGTCAGCAATCTCTGCTTCCTGTGGTATAAACTGCGAAATTTGATTCACGTATTCAAAACCACCGGGAACATTTTTCACACGAAAGACATCTTTGAGTGCTGATCTTCCTTGCATGCGTTGAAATGTTATAATTTGTGCGACGTTTTCTTGTCCATATTTGTGTCTAAGATACTTTAAGACCCACTCTCTATCTTCTACACCGAAGTCTACGTCAATGTCAGGAAGCTCGTAGTGTTCTTTTTGGTATACCAGAGGAGCATTAAGATCAATTTGGTCTGTTTTTTGAGCCACCCACATAATTCTACTATTGCATACATTATTGTCTAACATTACGTTATCTAGAACATGTTGGTAATACTCTACGCCTCGTTTCATTTTGTAGAAAACAACAGATATCTCTTCGTTAAAGCATGGTGTGTCCTGCACTTGCGATAAACGGTCTTGGCGTCCGTTGGTCACTAATAATTTTGCGTGATTAAACTCTATGGTTATTTCGCAAGTATGATCGCCAGATGATTTGTGTATCTGAATCATATTCAGGCTCCAGTCTCACCGGTGATCCAACGCTCATACGAACACTGGTCGAAATTCATATACGCACACTGGTTTCTAGAAGGGTTATAAAATCTACTAAAAATCAATCCGTAGGCTAGTGGGTCAATATTTGTAATGCCTGTTAAATATGATACAAGACATCCTGCTGCCGATCCTCGTCCAACGCCTCTCGGAATAGGTTTGACGCTTTTGTTATTCTTGATATTAGCCTGCCAATCATACGATTCATCTGCTGGTCTGTAGTCTGCTGCCATACACATATCCCATACTACCAAGAAGTAATCGGCTAATTTAGCTTCAAACAAAATGGCAAGTTCATCTCGTAGTCGTTTCCAATATTCGGATTTGGTGTGACCAGTGTGTGTCCATGGGTGTAGTCTCTTCGCACCCTCGACACATAGGTGTACTAAATATCTCTCACTGTCGTCACTACATTGGTCCATGTATTCAGCATCGTGAATTTCTGGTGTTACAAATTTAGGCACGCTTGGCTGCGTAGTTATATCGTATTCCTCAATGGAGTCTGCTACTTTCACCGTATTGGCCAATTCTTCTGTTGTGAACACGCGAGACATCTCTTCGTAGCTGTGCATATAGAAGCTACTACAATGGAAAAAGGCTAATGTGTCTTCACCCTCTTCTTTGCTTTGCTCTACAGATGCCTCTGTTGTGTTGAGAGACGTCATCACCATAATTCTTTGGTCTTGTGCGTCTTCTTGTGATGGATAGTGAGAGTCCCCGGTCGGAACTGTTAAAATGCCAGTCTCTTTAGCTACGAGACGTAATTTTTCCACCACAAATGGATGAATTTGTAACCCTAAGCTTTTTTCGTGATGATATTCGTTCTGGAGTTCAATGAAAAAGTTATCCTTACCGAAGACCCCTCTCAATCTTTGTGCCAACGAAACAGTAGAATCAAACCAGTTGGTCTGCAAAAACTTTTCAAAAAACTTATGATCAACTTCTTTGTCCACCCTTTGATATGCCTGTTTGAGTATCTGTTTAACTTCTTTTGGTGGAGTATTGACTAAGTCAACAAAAAGATTGTCACACAGCAGCGACCCTTGGTGGCCTGACAGGCCAATAATGTTGCCATTTTTGACATAATGTTCAATACCATAACACGTATTGCCGTCTAAAGTTGTGTCAAATATGTGTATCCTTGGCTTATAGTAGAAATATTGACTACTGGACGCCGCACTGATTAGCTTATTGAGATCGTGCCATCCCTGTCTGTTTTTGGCAAGAACAACCATGTGATGGTGAAAACGATTGTCGTTAGATTTAATTGCTGCATTATTGATGGACACATAAAGCTCTACGCCCAAGAGTGGTTTGATACCAGCCTTTTGGCACGCTTGTAGGTGTTGTACAGGGCCAGCACAAGTCCCGTGGTCTGTTATCGCTAAAGCTGGTAATCCTAATGATTTAGCACGTGTCACATGTTTTTTCGGTTCGCCAAATCCATCCAAAATAGAAAAATTAGAATGTGCGTGTAGCGGCACCCAAGCTGGTTCGCTCATGTGATACTAACCTTATTGATTGTGTCTTGGTAGTTCGATGTTGTCTGTTGTGATTGTTGTTATTTCGTTATTTAAAAAGACTATGTTAAATTGATCGTTCGACTGCATCGTATTCATTGGCTCCAGCACTGTCGTCTTTGTACATATTGACCAGTTCTTCCGCAATCTTTTCTGCTAAAAGATCTGTGGTTCTAAATGTCCAAGTAAAACATATATTATTGTTATCTCGTGCAGCCACACTGATGCGACAATTGTCTTTACACTCTACCTTGGCACTTGGACAAGGTTGTGTATAACCGCATTCTTGCCACAGGTTTCGTAGTTTATTTTCGATTAGTTGATTCAGTTCTAATGTTGACCATCTCATTGTGATAATCCCTAAGTACGTTGTACTTGATCTTAACAAAATCCCAACCACATGTCTGTACTTCGTTCCATACTTTTTGACACATACCGCTTTTACCAAAATTGCATAGCTTTTTGCATTTCCAAGTAATATTGCGTTCCGGTTGGTTGTTATCTAAAATTTCATTGCACCGATTCTTAATAAGTGTCAGAGTGGTGCTTAGATCGTCTTTAGTAAAAGGCACCGTGTATGCACCGCCATCGGTGATATAAATAAACGTCACTAGAATGTTTGTCGCCCACGGATACAACTGTGAGGCTGCATAATGATACATCCTTGGTTGAATTTCATCATACAGAGACAGAACATCGTGTTTTTCTTGAGTAGATTTGCCGTACGACCTTCTCATGCCGGTTTTGTAATCTATGACCTCAATGGTATCGTCGGAGATTTTATCTATTCTGTCGATAAAGCCATTAAGCCGTATTTTTCTGTTATGCTTGCGTAGCTGAATATCAATCTCAAAATGCTCTTCTGCTGATAACGTCTTGGTAGTGATCGGGCTATATTCACCAAGCAGTAGTTGATCTAAACACTTAATAATCTTATTTAGCTTAGTGCTATCAATCATGGAGGCTTCTATGGTTTGATGTTTGTGGTAGTGGTTAAAA
>Ga0172382_10009424_pt1 | contig 13332 bp, 6 predicted proteins | sample Leawel138RmetaG_FD_122245 | JGI IMG/M metagenome (GOLD analysis project Ga0172382, IMG submission 122245) | Leachate microbial communities from a municipal landfill in Southern Ontario, Canada - Leachate well 138R metaG | ecosystem: Engineered > Solid waste > Landfill > Unclassified | place...
AATGGAACGAAATCAAAAAGGCCCGCCGAAACCGGCGGGCCTTTTCAACATCCTTCACCATCATCCGCGGGCATTGCTTTGGACATTAGTTTGAGTAAGAGCATCGTGGTGGATCTGAGGGGATTCGAACCCCTGACCCCCTGCATGCCATGCAGGTGCGCTACCAACTGCGCCACAGACCCAGGGAAGTCGGGGAAATACTCCCCCGACAACTCCTCTACTCTACATCACGGCACCCAGAGCGACGCAAATCGCTGGACCGCCGGCGCGTCCGCGTGCAACGCTCCATCAGGAGGGTTCAAAGAACGGTGCGACGTCGATTGTCGGGCAGTCACGCCAGAGCCGCTCCAACTGGTAGAAGTCGCGTTCCTCCTGGTGGAATACGTGAACAATGAGATCACCGAAGTCGAGCAGCACCCACCGCCCGCTCTCCCGCCCCTCACGTCGAACCGTGCGAATACCGGACTCGTTCATCGCTTGTTCCACGGCGTCGGAGATCGCTTGAACGTTACGCTCGACCGATCCACTGACGATCAGGAAGGCATCGGCGAGGCCGAACTGCTCGGCGACGTCGAGCGCGACGGGCGCCAGCGCTCCTTTTTCATCGGCCGCGCGCAGGGCGGTTCCGAGGTCCGCTCGGATGTCGTGCTCATGGTGTTCAGCGTCCAGTGTGGTTCCCTAACTCTTCGGAGGGGTTGGATTCGACTTTCGGCCGAACCGCGGAGGTGAGTGCGTGCTCAGCCGGAGAACATACCCGTCGAGACGCCCCAGATTCCAATTGCCACGACGACGATGAGCAGGCCTCCCCCGGTGATGGTCAGAACAAGCGGTAGCTTGCTCCGTTCCTTTGCGGGCTTTGCGACGACGGACATCCCGGAGGATGCACGCGCACTGACCGCGTGTTTTGCGGCGACCGGTTGCGGGCCTTCGTGCGTCTCCGGGAGCGGCTCGTCTGAAATCGGCGCCGATACCGGCTCCATCTGCAGCGAGTCGTGCAGCGTCGAGTGCCCACCGGTCTCCCCGAGAGACTTCGGCAGCTCGATTGAACCCGTCAGGTAGAGTTCACCGGTTGCACCGAGCGGACCGCTGAGCCCTCCCGTGTCTTCCGGCATCGTGGGAAGGATCAGTGCGGAGGTGCTCGAGCCGGCCGTAGACCCCTCCTGCGCGACGGCACGCGAGATCAGGTCATCAAAGTCACCCTGGCCGCCCTCGCCCTGTTCAGGCACCGTCCGTGCAGTCGGGTCGTCGAAGACCGATCGCCATTCCTCCGGCGGCTGGATATCCGGGAAGGAGTATTTCGCTGACCCGGGCTCGTCTTCGGTATCAGGTGTGCGAGGTGCGGGAACTGGCTCGACGTCCAGTTCGACCTCCTCGACAACAACCGCGGCCTCCTCGACCGGCTCGACGAGCACCTCCTCGAGCGAGTCTGCGTCGATGACGTCAGTCTCAGTTGGCACGACACGAGTGTCCGCGGACTCCACTCCGTCGACGGGCGATGCCGGTTCATCTGGGGCGCGACCGGCAGCGTCAGCATTGACGTTCGTCTCAGGGATCGTGGGGTCAGGCTGCACGACAGCATCGACGTCACTCGACTCAGCATCCTCGAGGTTCACCTCGGAAGCAGCACCTGGTGTCTCAGCAGACTTGCGCGTCCACGGGAAACGGCGCTTCGGCTTCCCTTGCGCAGGCTCTCCGGAGGCCTCGACGGGTGCTGCCGAATCGTCGGCGGCCTCGCCAAACGGAACCGGCTCCTCGAACTCCGTGGCCGCCGATTGCTCCGCTTCGCGCAGCTCCTCCACTGAGAAGGGTTCGGTCGGCGGGGTCATGAGGGTGTCGAAATCCAGCGATTCCTCACCCGAGGCGACAACCTCCTCGACCGCAGGTGGCACGACGGACTCACCTGTTCCGGGGTCAGGTTCAGGCTCCGCACCACTGTCTGATTGCTCAGCCTCGACGCCCGCTCGCGGCGCGCTCGGAATCGTTTCAGCCTGCAAGGAGTCCGCACGCGCGGCGAGGGCCGCCTCCCGCAACTGGCGGATCTCGCGGCGGCTTCTCGGGGTCCCGTCATCGTTGAAGGGAGAAATTTCGATGTCATCGCCAGAGGGTTGCGCCAGCTCAGATTCGTCGGCGCCGGGCACAGAAGCAGGTGTCTCCGCGTCCTGGGCCCGTGGCGGCTGCAGTGCCTCGGACAGATCCATCGCACCGGTCTCCGCCAGCTCCCGCAGGCGGCGCTCTCGACGCGTCATCGGACGTTGCTCGTCGTGCTCACTCATTACTTCGCCACTTCCTCGGTGTAGAGTCCGTGCTTCGCAATGTACTGCACGACACCGTCCGGTACGAGGTACCACACCGGATAGCCGCGTGCGACTCTCGCCCGACAGTCCGTCGAAGAGATCGCAAGCGCGGGGACTTCCAACAAGCTTACGTGCTCACCGGACAGACCGGAAAGCGAGAGTTCATGCCCGGGACGTGAGACCGCAATAAAGTGCGCCTTGTCCCAGAGATCCTCAACATCCTTCCAACCGAGAATCTGCTCCACGGCATCGGCGCCTGAGATGAAGAACAACTCGGCGTCCGGCATCTGCCGACGCAGGTCGCGCAGCGTATCCACCGTGTAGGTGAGGCCTTCGCGGTCGATGTCCACTCGGCTCACGGTGAAGCGCGGGTTCGACGCAGTGGCGATCACGGTCATCAGATACCGGTGCTCACTCTCAGAGACCCGAGCCTTCTGCCAGGGTCTCCCGGTGGGAACGAAAATGACCTCGTCGAGGTCGAAGCTCTGCGCGACCTCGCTCGCCGCGACGAGGTGGCCGTGATGGATCGGGTCGAAGGTTCCGCCCATCACCCCGACTCGTCGCTGCTTGGTCACCACCGACCCTAGTGCTGCTGCGGATCCGTGCCGTGCTCGCGCGCGTAGGCTTCTGCCTTGGCCGCGTGACGGTTGGCGACATCACGGAAGGAGAAGGTCACGATGGCCATCACAAGGAAGATCGAAAAAACGATAATTCCGAAGACCGGCGCGGGGAACGGCAGCTCATTGACGACTTCGACGCCTTCCGCGGCCGCGGCGATCGTAGCGAGAACGGACATTGATACCCCTGTCATCGTGTATGGAGAACGGACATTCACCGTTCAGTCTACCGGTTCCGGCTAGCGGATCTGGCCAGCCCCGCGGACAAGCCATTTCGTGCTCGTCAGCTCTCGGAGCCCCATGGGACCGCGCGCGTGGAGCTTCTGTGTCGAGATGCCCACTTCAGCCCCGAATCCGAATTCGCCGCCATCGGTGAACCGCGTCGAGGCGTTCACCATCACCACGGCGGAATCGACCTCGGCGAGAAAACGCTCCGCATTTGCGTAGTCTTCGGTGACGATGGCATCCGTGTGGCCGGTCGAGTAGCGGGCGATATGGGCAAGCGCCTCGTCGAGCGAGTCCACGACGCGCACGCCCAGCCTGAGCGCCAGGTGCTCGGTCGCCCATGTTTCCTCATCCGCTGTCCGGATCCCGTCGACCCGGGTGCGTGCCGCGTCGTCCCCCACCAAATCGACCCCGGCCGTGCTCAGGTCACTTGCGAGTCTCGGAAGCAGTCGATCAGCGGCCTCGCGATGAACGAGCAGGGTCTCCGCTGCATTGCATACGCTCGGTCGGTGCGTCTTCGCGTTCTTCACGACGGCGGCGGCCATCTCCTCATCCGCGGTCGCATCCACGTAGACGTGCACGACGCCAGACCCCGTCTCGATCACCGGCACGGTCGATTCGTTCACCACCGTCGAGATGAGACCGGCACTACCGCGAGGGATCAGCACGTCGACGTAGCCGCGGGCGCGCATGAGCCTCGCAGCACCCTCCCGCCCAAACTCGTCGATCGTCTGCACAGCATCGCCGTCGAGACCAGCGCTCGAGACCGCGCGCTGGATGAGTTCAACGAGTACGCCGTTCGTGTGCTCGGCTGCGCTGCCGCCGCGCAGCACCGAGCCGTTGCCGCTCTTCAGCGCCAGCGCAGCGATATCGACCGTGACGTTCGGTCGTGCCTCATAGATCGCCCCGACAACACCGAAGGGCACGCGAACCTGACTGATCGCAACACCGTTCGCGAGCGTGCTCCCCCGCACAATCTCCCCCACGGGGTCGGCGAGCGCGATGACGTCGCGCACCGCCGCGGCGAGTCCGCGGATCCTCTCCTCGTCGAGACGAAGCCGATCGAGGAGTCCGTCGCCGATTTGCTGTTCACGGCCGCGCTCCAAGTCGAGTGCATTCGCGGAGACGATGTCGGGCACGTGCGTTTCAAGGGCGGTGGCGATGGCCTCGAGCGCGGCGTTCTTCTGCAGCGTCGTCGTCGTGGCGAGACGCTTGGCCGCGGCCCGAGCAAGTTCGAGCTTGGTCAAGAAGGGGTCAGTCATGCGATCCAGCCTACCGATCAGCCGGCGCGCGGTCGAAGCGCGTGCCGTGGTCTTCGCCGTCGAGTACGCGCGCAAAGAGGCGCGTTTCGGTGAGCAGCACCGCGGCACCCGACGCTGCTGCGAGCCGCGCAGCCTCCACCTTCGTCGCGGCTCCCCCGGTTCCCCACCCGGAGCGGGCCTCACCTATTTCGATACCCTCGAGCCGATCACCGTAGGGAACGTGCGCGATCCGCTGCGCGCCGACCGTGGTGGGTGGCGCGGTGTAGAGCGCGTCGACATCCGAGAGCAGTACGAGCCGATCGGCTCCGACGAGCCGGGCGACGAGTGCCGCAAGCCGATCGTTGTCACCAAACCTGATCTCGTGTGTCGCAACAGTGTCGTTCTCGTTGATAATTGGCATGATCTTCAACTGCAGGAGACGCTCGATCGCGCGCTTCGCGTTCCCGCGGTGCGTGGGGTTCTCAATATCGTGCGCGGTGAGCAGCACCTGGCCGGCGATGATCTCGTGGGTCGTGAGCGCGCGTTGATAGCGGTTCACCAGAATGTTCTGGCCGACCGCTGCAGCGGCCTGCTGTGTCGCGAGATCATCGGGCCTCTGATCAAGGTTGAGGAACGGGACCCCCGTGGCGATCGCACCGCTCGAGACAAGGATCACTTCGACGCCGGAACCGTGTAGCCGCGCCAGGCATGACACGAGGTTCGCGATCTGTCCGGCGTTCTCTCCACTCACGGAGGATGAACCGACCTTCACCACTACCCGTTTCGCAGCGAGCAGCTCGTTGCCCGTGCTCATTCGTCATCTCCCCACAGTCCTGATTCGCGTTCACGCTCCAGCTCCTCACGAGCCGCGGTCTTCGCATCCATGCGCTCACGGTACTCGGCCCGCCGTTCCTGGTTGGTGCGGCGCGGCGACGCATCGATCCGCAGGTCGGTGCCTCGAGCCCCGATCTGAACCTCCGCGGCGCTCGTGAGGGTAGGCTCCCAGTCGAAGACGACGCCTGCCCCGGGCCCGATGACAACCGTGGATCCCGCCGTGGCCCCAGCTTTGACGAGCGCATCCTCGATACCAAGCTTCTGCAGCCGATCGGCGAGGTAGCCGACGGCCTCGTCGTTGGCAAAATCCGTCTGCTCCACCCACCGCTCGGGTTTCTCCCCGAGGATGCGGAAGAGCTGACCGTGCGTGCCGCCTTCGGTGCGCACACGAAACCCGCCCTCGTTCACAGCGCGTGGACGCAACACAATGCGCTCCGGTGCAGCCTCCGCTGCCGCCCGCTCCTGCCGGGCGTGTTCCACGAGTTCGGCGAGAGCGAAACCCAACTCACGAAGACCCTCGCGGGAAACCGTCGAAATCTCGAACACACGGAACCCACGGGACTCGAACTCCGGGCGCACAAAGTCAGCAAGCTCGCGCGCTTCGGGCACGTCAACCTTATTGAGCGCGACAAGTTTTGGCCGCTCGAGCAGCGGGGTCTGCCCCTCGGGAACCGGGTAGGCCCGAAGCTCTCGCTCAATGACCTCAAAATCTGAGACGGGATCCCTCCCAGGCTCGAGCGTCGCACAGTCGATGACGTGCAGAAGCGCGCTACAGCGCTCGACGTGACGAAGAAAATCGAGCCCGAGGCCCTTCCCCTCGCTCGCGCCCTCGATGAGACCGGGAACATCGGCGACCGTGAACCGAGAGTCCCCGGCCTGCACAACCCCGAGGTTCGGATGCAGTGTGGTGAAGGGATAGTCGGCGATCTTCGGTTTCGCCGCGCTCATCGCAGCGATCAGGCTCGACTTGCCGGCTGACGGGTACCCGACGAGCGCAACATCGGCGATTGTCTTCAGTTCGAGAGTGAGGGATCCCGATGCGCCCGCCGTACCCAGCAAAGCAAAACCGGGAGCCTTGCGCTTCGAACTTGCGAGCGCATGATTCCCGAGCCCCCCGATGCCGCCCTTCGCGGCGAGGAAGCGCGTACCTGGCTCGGTGAGGTCGGTGAGAGTCCGCCCCTGCGAGTCTTTGACGACCGTGCCGACCGGCACGGGAAGCACGAGCTCTTCACCGTTGACACCCGAACGGTAGTCGCCGGCTCCGTAGCCACCGTTCTCGGCACTGCGGTGGGGTCGTCGGTGGTAGTCGAGGAGTGTGGTCACCTGGGGGTCGGCGAGCAGTACGATGTCGCCGCCGTGACCGCCCGCACCACCGTCAGGGCCGGCGAGCGGTTTGAATTTCTCCCGCCGGATCGAGACGCAGCCGTCGCCGCCTCGACCTGCTTGCAGGTGCAGCTGCACCTGCAAGCAGGTCGAGGCGGCGACGGCTGCGTCTCGATCCGGCGGGAGAAATTCAAACCGCTCGCCGGCCCTGACGGTGGTGCGGGCGGTCACGGCGGCGACATCGTACTGCTCGCCGACCCCCAGGTGACCACACTCCTCGACTACCACCGACGACCCCACCGCAGTGCCGAGAACGGTGGCTACGGAGCCGGCGACTACCGTTCGGGTGTCAACGGTGAAGAGCTCGTGCTTCCCGTGCCGGTCGGCACGGTCGTCAAAGACTCGCAGGGGCGGACTCTCACCGACCTCACCGAGCCAGGTACGCGCTTCCTCGCCGCGAAGGGCGGCATCGGGGGGCTCGGGAATCATGCGCTCGCAAGTTCGAAGCGCAAGGCTCCCGGTTTTGCTTTGCTGGGTACGGCGGGCGCATCGGGATCCCTCACTCTCGAACTGAAGACAATCGCCGATGTTGCGCTCGTCGGGTACCCGTCAGCCGGCAAGTCGAGCCTGATCGCTGCGATGAGCGCGGCGAAACCGAAGATCGCCGACTATCCCTTCACCACACTGCATCCGAACCTCGGGGTTGTGCAGGCCGGGGACTCTCGGTTCACGGTCGCCGATGTTCCCGGTCTCATCGAGGGCGCGAGCGAGGGGAAGGGCCTCGGGCTCGATTTTCTTCGTCACGTCGAGCGCTGTAGCGCGCTTCTGCACGTCATCGACTGTGCGACGCTCGAGCCTGGGAGGGATCCCGTCTCAGATTTTGAGGTCATTGAGCGAGAGCTTCGGGCCTACCCGGTTCCCGAGGGGCAGACCCCGCTGCTCGAGCGGCCAAAACTTGTCGCGCTCAATAAGGTTGACGTGCCCGAAGCGCGCGAGCTTGCTGACTTTGTGCGCCCGGAGTTCGAGTCCCGTGGGTTCCGTGTGTTCGAGATTTCGACGGTTTCCCGCGAGGGTCTTCGTGAGTTGGGTTTCGCTCTCGCCGAACTCGTGGAACACGCCCGGCAGGAGCGGGCGGCAGCGGAGGCTGCACCGGAGCGCATTGTGTTGCGTCCACGCGCTGTGAACGAGGGCGGGTTTCGTGTGCGCACCGAAGGCGGCACGCACGGTCAGCTCTTCCGCATCCTCGGGGAGAAACCCGAGCGGTGGGTGGAGCAGACGGATTTTGCCAACGACGAGGCCGTCGGCTACCTCGCCGATCGGCTGCAGAAGCTTGGTATCGAGGATGCGCTCGTCAAAGCTGGGGCCACGGCGGGATCCACGGTTGTCATCGGGCCCGGGGCAGGCGTCGTCTTCGACTGGGAGCCTACCCTCACGAGCGCCGCGGAGGTTCAGATCGGGGCTCGAGGCACCGACCTGCGGATCGATGCGTCGCCGCGCCGCACCAACCAGGAACGGCGGGCCGAGTACCGTGAGCGCATGGATGCGAAGACCGCGGCTCGTGAGGAGCTGGAGCGTGAACGCGAATCAGGACTGTGGGGAGATGACGAATGAGCACGGGCAACGAGCTGCTCGCTGCGAAACGGGTAGTGGTGAAGGTCGGTTCATCCTCCGTGAGTGGAGAGAACGCCGGACAGATCGCGAACCTCGTGTCATGCCTGGCGCGGCTACACGGTTCCGGCGTCGAAGTGATCCTTGTCTCGAGCGGTGCGATCGCCACGGGGGTCCCGTTCCTCAACCTTGATCAGAGGCCCGATGATCTCGCGACACAGCAGGCCGCTGCAGCGGTCGGCCAGAACATTCTGGTGAACCGCTATCAACGCGCGCTCACGACCCACGAGATCATCGCCGGCCAGGTGCTGCTCACCGCGCACGATATTGAGAACCCCACGCACCGCGGGAACGCGAAGCGCGCGATCGAGCGTCTCCTGCAGTTGAAGATCATGCCAATTATCAACGAGAACGACACTGTTGCGACACACGAGATCAGGTTTGGTGACAACGATCGGCTTGCGGCACTCGTCGCCCGGCTCGTCGGAGCCGATCGGCTCGTACTGCTCTCGGATGTCGACGCGCTCTACACCGCGCCACCCACCACGGTCGGCGCGCAGCGGATCGCGCACGTTCCCTACGGTGATCGGCTCGAGGGTATCGAAATAGGTGAGGCCCGCTCCGGGTGGGGAACCGGGGGAGCCGCGACGAAGGTGGAGGCTGCGCGGCTCGCAGCAGCGTCGGGTGCCGCGGTGCTGCTCACCGAAACGCGCCTCTTTGCGCGCGTACTCGACGGCGAAGACCACGGCACGCGCTTCGACCGCGCGCCGGCTGATCGGTAGGCTGGATCGCATGACTGACCCCTTCTTGACCAAGCTCGAACTTGCTCGGGCCGCGGCCAAGCGTCTCGCCACGACGACGACGCTGCAGAAGAACGCCGCGCTCGAGGCCATCGCCACCGCCCTTGAAACGCACGTGCCCGACATCGTCTCCGCGAATGCACTCGACTTGGAGCGCGGCCGTGAACAGCAAATCGGCGACGGACTCCTCGATCGGCTTCGTCTCGACGAGGAGAGGATCCGCGGACTCGCCGCGGCGGTGCGCGACGTCATCGCGCTCGCCGACCCCGTGGGGGAGATTGTGCGGGGGAGCACGCTCGCGAACGGTGTTGCGATCAGTCAGGTTCGCGTGCCCTTCGGTGTTGTCGGGGCGATCTATGAGGCACGACCGAACGTCACGGTCGATATCGCTGCGCTGGCGCTGAAGAGCGGCAACGGCTCGGTGCTGCGCGGCGGCAGCGCAGCCGAGCACACGAACGGCGTACTCGTTGAACTCATCCAGCGCGCGGTCTCGAGCGCTGGTCTCGACGGCGATGCTGTGCAGACGATCGACGAGTTTGGGCGGGAGGGTGCTGCGAGGCTCATGCGCGCCCGCGGCTACGTCGACGTGCTGATCCCTCGCGGTAGTGCCGGTCTCATCTCGACGGTGGTGAACGAATCGACCGTGCCGGTGATCGAGACGGGGTCTGGCGTCGTGCACGTCTACGTGGATGCGACCGCGGATGAGGAGATGGCCGCCGCCGTCGTGAAGAACGCGAAGACGCACCGACCGAGCGTATGCAATGCAGCGGAGACCCTGCTCGTTCATCGCGAGGCCGCTGATCGACTGCTTCCGAGACTCGCAAGTGACCTGAGCACGGCCGGGGTCGATTTGGTGGGGGACGACGCGGCACGCACCCGGGTCGACGGGATCCGGACAGCGGATGAGGAAACATGGGCGACCGAGCACCTGGCGCTCAGGCTGGGCGTGCGCGTCGTGGACTCGCTCGACGAGGCGCTTGCCCATATCGCCCGCTACTCGACCGGCCACACGGATGCCATCGTCACCGAAGACTACGCAAATGCGGAGCGTTTTCTCGCCGAGGTCGATTCCGCCGTGGTGATGGTGAACGCCTCGACGCGGTTCACCGATGGCGGCGAATTCGGATTCGGGGCTGAAGTGGGCATCTCGACACAGAAGCTCCACGCGCGCGGTCCCATGGGGCTCCGAGAGCTGACGAGCACGAAATGGCTTGTCCGCGGGGCTGGCCAGATCCGCTAGCCGGAACCGGTAGACTGAACGGTGAATGTCCGTTCTCCATACACGATGACAGGGGTATCAATGTCCGTTCTCGCTACGATCGCCGCGGCCGCGGAAGGCGTCGAAGTCGTCAATGAGCTGCCGTTCCCCGCGCCGGTCTTCGGAATTATCGTTTTTTCGATCTTCCTTGTGATGGCCATCGTGACCTTCTCCTTCCGTGATGTCGCCAACCGTCACGCGGCCAAGGCAGAAGCCTACGCGCGCGAGCACGGCACGGATCCGCAGCAGCACTAGGGTCGGTGGTGACCAAGCAGCGACGAGTCGGGGTGATGGGCGGAACCTTCGACCCGATCCATCACGGCCACCTCGTCGCGGCGAGCGAGGTCGCGCAGAGCTTCGACCTCGACGAGGTCATTTTCGTTCCCACCGGGAGACCCTGGCAGAAGGCTCGGGTCTCTGAGAGTGAGCACCGGTATCTGATGACCGTGATCGCCACTGCGTCGAACCCGCGCTTCACCGTGAGCCGAGTGGACATCGACCGCGAAGGCCTCACCTACACGGTGGATACGCTGCGCGACCTGCGTCGGCAGATGCCGGACGCCGAGTTGTTCTTCATCTCAGGCGCCGATGCCGTGGAGCAGATTCTCGGTTGGAAGGATGTTGAGGATCTCTGGGACAAGGCGCACTTTATTGCGGTCTCACGTCCCGGGCATGAACTCTCGCTTTCCGGTCTGTCCGGTGAGCACGTAAGCTTGTTGGAAGTCCCCGCGCTTGCGATCTCTTCGACGGACTGTCGGGCGAGAGTCGCACGCGGCTATCCGGTGTGGTACCTCGTACCGGACGGTGTCGTGCAGTACATTGCGAAGCACGGACTCTACACCGAGGAAGTGGCGAAGTAATGAGTGAGCACGACGAGCAACGTCCGATGACGCGTCGAGAGCGCCGCCTGCGGGAGCTGGCGGAGACCGGTGCGATGGATCTGTCCGAGGCACTGCAGCCGCCACGGGCCCAGGACGCGGAGACACCTGCTTCTGTGCCCGGCGCCGACGAATCTGAGCTGGCGCAACCCTCTGGCGATGACATCGAAATTTCTCCCTTCAACGATGACGGGACCCCGAGAAGCCGCCGCGAGATCCGCCAGTTGCGGGAGGCGGCCCTCGCCGCGCGTGCGGACTCCTTGCAGGCTGAAACGATTCCGAGCGCGCCGCGAGCGGGCGTCGAGGCTGAGCAATCAGACAGTGGTGCGGAGCCTGAACCTGACCCCGGAACAGGTGAGTCCGTCGTGCCACCTGCGGTCGAGGAGGTTGTCGCCTCGGGTGAGGAATCGCTGGATTTCGACACCCTCATGACCCCGCCGACCGAACCCTTCTCAGTGGAGGAGCTGCGCGAAGCGGAGCAATCGGCGGCCACGGAGTTCGAGGAGCCGGTTCCGTTTGGCGAGGCCGCCGACGATTCGGCAGCACCCGTCGAGGCCTCCGGAGAGCCTGCGCAAGGGAAGCCGAAGCGCCGTTTCCCGTGGACGCGCAAGTCTGCTGAGACACCAGGTGCTGCTTCCGAGGTGAACCTCGAGGATGCTGAGTCGAGTGACGTCGATGCTGTCGTGCAGCCTGACCCCACGATCCCTGAGACGAACGTCAATGCTGACGCTGCCGGTCGCGCCCCAGATGAACCGGCATCGCCCGTCGACGGAGTGGAGTCCGCGGACACTCGTGTCGTGCCAACTGAGACTGACGTCATCGACGCAGACTCGCTCGAGGAGGTGCTCGTCGAGCCGGTCGAGGAGGCCGCGGTTGTTGTCGAGGAGGTCGAACTGGACGTCGAGCCAGTTCCCGCACCTCGCACACCTGATACCGAAGACGAGCCCGGGTCAGCGAAATACTCCTTCCCGGATATCCAGCCGCCGGAGGAATGGCGATCGGTCTTCGACGACCCGACTGCACGGACGGTGCCTGAACAGGGCGAGGGCGGCCAGGGTGACTTTGATGACCTGATCTCGCGTGCCGTCGCGCAGGAGGGGTCTACGGCCGGCTCGAGCACCTCCGCACTGATCCTTCCCACGATGCCGGAAGACACGGGAGGGCTCAGCGGTCCGCTCGGTGCAACCGGTGAACTCTACCTGACGGGTTCAATCGAGCTGCCGAAGTCTCTCGGGGAGACCGGTGGGCACTCGACGCTGCACGACTCGCTGCAGATGGAGCCGGTATCGGCGCCGATTTCAGACGAGCCGCTCCCGGAGACGCACGAAGGCCCGCAACCGGTCGCCGCAAAACACGCGGTCAGTGCGCGTGCATCCTCCGGGATGTCCGTCGTCGCAAAGCCCGCAAAGGAACGGAGCAAGCTACCGCTTGTTCTGACCATCACCGGGGGAGGCCTGCTCATCGTCGTCGTGGCAATTGGAATCTGGGGCGTCTCGACGGGTATGTTCTCCGGCTGAGCACGCACTCACCTCCGCGGTTCGGCCGAAAGTCGAATCCAACCCCTCCGAAGAGTTAGGGAACCACACTGGACGCTGAACACCATGAGCACGACATCCGAGCGGACCTCGGAACCGCCCTGCGCGCGGCCGATGAAAAAGGAGCGCTGGCGCCCGTCGCGCTCGACGTCGCCGAGCAGTTCGGCCTCGCCGATGCCTTCCTGATCGTCAGTGGATCGGTCGAGCGTAACGTTCAAGCGATCTCCGACGCCGTGGAACAAGCGATGAACGAGTCCGGTATTCGCACGGTTCGACGTGAGGGGCGGGAGAGCGGGCGGTGGGTGCTGCTCGACTTCGGTGATCTCATTGTTCACGTATTCCACCAGGAGGAACGCGACTTCTACCAGTTGGAGCGGCTCTGGCGTGACTGCCCGACAATCGACGTCGCACCGTTCTTTGAACCCTCCTGATGGAGCGTTGCACGCGGACGCGCCGGCGGTCCAGCGATTTGCGTCGCTCTGGGTGCCGTGATGTAGAGTAGAGGAGTTGTCGGGGGAGTATTTCCCCGACTTCCCTGGGTCTGTGGCGCAGTTGGTAGCGCACCTGCATGGCATGCAGGGGGTCAGGGGTTCGAATCCCCTCAGATCCACCACGATGCTCTTACTCAAACTAATGTCCAAAGCAATGCCCGCGGATGATGGTGAAGGATGTTGAAAAGGCCCGCCGGTTTCGGCGGGCCTTTTTGATTTCGTTCCATT